>Ga0307472_100000096_pt1 | contig 25935 bp, 30 predicted proteins | sample atmos_gasesAM5C__2_FD_204582 | JGI IMG/M metagenome (GOLD analysis project Ga0307472, IMG submission 204582) | Hardwood forest soil microbial communities from Morgan-Monroe State Forest, Indiana, United States - atmos_gasesAM5C_05 | ecosystem: Environmental > Terrestrial > Soil > Temperate...
GCCGAGTGTTGCCAATACTCGGCAAAATGAAAGTTCACACTATGGTCGTCACAAGTGCAGTAATCCCTATTCCTCGCGAATGGATGAGCATTCCTCGGGTACGAGTGACGGTTTCCGTCGATGGTCTGCCGGAGCATCATGACGTACGCCGCGCCCCAGCGACCTATGAGCGAATTCTCAAAAACATTTCTGGATGCCAGGTCAACATGCATGGAACGATTACTCGCCCCATGCTCGAACGTCCAGATTACTTGGACGAGTACATTTCGTTTTGGAACGCTCGCCCGGAAATAGTTCGGATTTGGATTAGCCTATACACACCGCAGAAAGGCGAGCGCGCACCCGAGATATTGACAGAAGCGGACCGTCATAGGGTTGCGGAGGAACTGCCAGCGTTGCGAACGCGCTATCCGAAACTGCTTGCGAACGAGGGCATCTCGCACGCGATCCGAGTGCCGCCGACAAATCCAAAGGAATGTACGTTTTCTCGAATGTCTACAAATTATTCGGCAGATTTGGCCACTCGAGTCGAGCCGTGCATTTTTGGGGGCGATCCGGACTGCTCCCAGTGCGGCTGCGCAATCAGTAGTGGCCTTCACTGGCTGAAGGATTTCCGGCTGGCCGGTTTCGTGAAACTTGATTACATTGTCGGGACGTCGATTTCTATCGGGTCAGCGCTTGGGCGTCTCCGAAGAGGTTACCGTCCACATGAGCGCTGGAGAAACCCGCCAGCTGCATTGGTTCAAATTGGCGGATCTCATCCGCCAGAAAATTGAAAACGGTGGAAGAAGGAAGGACAAAGTTACAGCCCATTCCATTAAGCGGCGCGAATTTCTCCACAGCGGGCAGACGCACGCCTTACTTCATGGGAGCAATTTATTCAAGTTCGCTGCGGATGTGCTTGGAAAGCTTCTCGATTTTTCTTAAATTGTCGATCAATTCTTTCGGAAGTTTGCCGTTCCCGATCTGTTCCATTTGTGATGGCAGAGCCTGGGACAGCGTGATCAATTGATGTGCCTGAGTTTTAAGATCGGTAACGTCCACCGTTCTCTTCGTGCCCTGTTGTGGCCACGAACCGGGCTGACCCGCTACAGGGTCCGGAACTCGCACAGCTGGTCCCTGCTGGCTAGAAGAAGCGGCTTGCGACACGAATACAGTTCGCGCTGCGCTCATTCCTGGCAAGGCACGGCCACGTTCACCGAGTTGGACGGCGAGACAAACAAGAACAACAACGGTAAGGAAGGAAACGCGGAGTAGTCGCATAATTACCTCCTGCGACCCAAATCTTGGGGGCATCCTATATCAATCCAACCAAAATTTCATGAAATTAAATTCACCAACGCTATTCATCTAGTTGTAAATGTCAGGTCATCGGAAACGTCGTTCTGCAGACGGTCCGGGACCCTCTGCCTCATATAGGTGCTGAACAAATCCTCTTACGACGCAATATTAAAGGCGCCCACTTTGCGGTAGGTTTTGATCGTTCGCATCACCACCTACCGAAAGGAGCGCCGTTGTGAATCAAGCAAAGTAAATGGGCATGGACGTTCATCAGGCAACGATCTCAGTTGCGGTCATAGATGCCGCTGGCAAGCTGGTCCTGGAGTCTATCCTCGAAACCAAAGCGGCCACGATTGTGCAGTTCCTTGGCGGGCTGGGCGGCGGCTTGCTGGTGACTTGGGATCCCCAAAACCCTGCTGTAGCGATCTCTCTACGTCGCTGATTCTGCGTGGGTCCAACTAGAGGCGTGGGCACTCCAGAAGATCTCTCTCCTAGCTATTGCTGACGCACACTCGTTTTATCGAAGTGATGCCCGTTGCAGACAATTTCGCCCGCGGCTGACTTTGTGTAGGGTTTGCGGAAGATGACGGTGTCTGCCTCTTGCGCGGGTTTACAAGGTGTTGTGTTGAGATACAGTTTGTCTTCCCGTTCACTCTCGACAACTCCACTGGCGATGTCTCCGGGCCGCGCGTCGACCGGAGAACGTGGTACCTGCGAGACACCTACCGTTAGCAGACCGGAAAGGAGCGCGGCTAACAGAATAGTTCTTGTTGTCATAGTCTTTGCACCCGTCAGAATTGACTCGGCTCTAGCGGCATAAATTACTGCTCCTGGTCGCACGGTGTGTTGAGCAATCTCTGCGACTCTTGCGAAATGACGGCAACAAGGTCGTCAGTGATGTCAAAACAGAACTGCAATGGCATCATTGGTAAGGGCTTTTGATCGTCCCCGATCAAGGTTACGTACAATCGATGTGGGCCGGGTGCGATGAGACTGCTTCCGGTGAATGAAACCGATCCCACAACGGATTTCGAGACCCCAACTGGGACCGGAAACGGGATGTCGACCGCATGCTTCGTTTCGTCGATGAACTTGAACTCAGGGTAGGTTGCGTCCATCGGGGGCGGTTGAAAGTGGGCCGAAGCGGCCACGATGACTCCACCACGGTTTCCGTAGTTTGAGGCAAGCACAGGAAAACTAAACGTAAGCCTCTGGTGCGGGGTATCGTAGAAGAGTGTCAAAGGAACTGGCGTAAGGACAGAAAACTTAGGGTGCTGATAGAAGCTGTCGAACGCCTCCTTCGCCGCCCTCGGCACCGCAAAGACACTGGCAAGAATACCCAGATACACGCCCCACGTTCTTATCCAGCTTCTGCTCTCGGTTTTTAGGCTCTCAACGTCCCGTTTCAGGCTCTCCATCTGGTGCTTGAGAGCTCCGATCTCCTCGAAAGCTCGCTCACTACGTAATTGGGACTCGTCGGCGGACATGCACTGACAGCCTCTTATACCGATCTTATAGAGTTTTCCGGCGGTGATCAACGTAACAGCGATGATATAGGACCGGTGGCCGCGGTTTCCATTCATCCGTGAAGGCGGGTCTTGTCACACGCTCTTAGTAGATGATCGGTAGAAGACGAGTGCTAGAATTTGACGGTCGAGTGAAAGGCGAATGATGGACGAGAGCGACGTTCGAAATCTTCTGGAAGCGGTAAAGCGCGGGCAACAGACCATCGATAGTACGGTCGAAAAGTTGCGACGGCTGCCCTATGAGGATCTCGGTTTTGCTAAGGTGGACCATCATCGCGGATTGCGACAAGGCTATGCGGAAGTGGTATTTGCGCGCGGCAAGACTTCAAAGCAAGTAACAGAAATTGTGCGAGCGATGCTGCGGGCAAAGGCGTCGCACAATATTTTGATCACACGAGCAAGTAAGAAGATATTTGCCGCCGTAAGGCTGGCTGCGCGCGCCGCGAAATTGAGGGCCGAATTCCATGAACTTTCTGGGACGATTTCGATCGAGCGCAGCCGAAAAATGCAGGGCAAGGGCCTAATTCTGATTGTTACAGCGGGTACGAGTGACATTCCCGTGGCCGAAGAAGCGCTGGTAACGGCGCGCGCCATGGGCAATCGCGCCGAAGCGATTTACGACGTTGGCGTCGCGGGCCTGCATCGCCTGCTCGAACACCGCGAAAGATTGGCGGAGGCGCGCGTGATTGTTTGCGTCGCAGGAATGGAAGGAGCACTGCCAAGCGTAGTGGCAGGAATGGTTTCGGCCCCGGTGATCGCGGTGCCGACGAGCACCGGATATGGATCGAGCTTTGGCGGATTGACGGCGCTTCTCGCGATGTTGAACAGTTGCGCTTCGAACGTGAGCGTCGTGAATATTGATAATGGATTTGGCGCGGGCTGCGTGGCGAGCGTGATTAATAGGATGTGATTGGCCACGGAGGCACGGAGACACGGAGGAAAGCAAGGAGGCAGAGGAAGTAAAGGAAAGGAGGAATCGGACGGAACCTTCGCGCCGTGCCAGACTCTAGCGATTCGATGAAGCTGATTGCTAAGGTTTCAGCAGGACTTTCAGGACTCCTTTTTGTTGCGCGAATTTCATCGCTTGGCTCGCCTCCGACAGCGGAAACGTGCGCGCGATGAGCGGCCGTGGATCAATCAGTTTTGCGCGCAACAAAGCAATCGCCTTTGCGAACGGGCCGCAGCGAGAGCCTAACATCGTGATTTCGTTTACGACGATGGGCCAGGACTCAACAGGGGCCGCGCCATGAAATGTGGATTTCAGCACCAAGGTGCCGCGGGGCTCCGTGAGCGCAATCGCGAAGGCAAGACCTCTTGGAGAACCCGTCGCCTCCACAACCAGCGGAAACCTTTCTTTCATGGCGCTGCTCTTGAGATTCGTCGCATTATCCCGAACAAGCATGGTTTTGATTCCATTGCTCCGCGCCAGCGTGAGTTTTTCGGAATGCTTACCGAAAATTACGGTCGGCACGCCGGCTGACGTGAGCACCATGGCAATCAGTTGCGCGAGCTTTCCGTCGCCGAGTACGGCCGCTTTCCGAAATGCGCTTGCGCGAAGTTGAGCGAGAATCTCGCACGCCGCCGCGAGTGGCTCAACGAATGCGGCCTCCTCGTCAGTGACCGTGTTTGGGATCGTGTGGAGATTCTCGATCGGTAGCGCGAGGAATTCCGCAAACGCGCCGTCATGGCCGACGATGCCGAGCACTTTGCGGCGCGAACAGTGCATTTTCAATCCTCGGCGGCAAAATTCGCATGGGCGCCGGAATCCGAGAGCTGCGCAGGCGATATTAATTTCGCCGGCGACGCGGCGTCCCAGCCAATTATTCTTCGCGCGGCTTCCAACGCCGAGCACATCCACCACTTCCCCGAAGAATTCGTGGCCAGGCGTTCCGCGAAAGGCATGGTAGCCGCGAAGAATTTCCACGTCGGTGTTGCAGATCCCGGCAAGCCGCACGCGCACAAGCGCCCAGCCGCGGCGGAGTCTTGGCAATGGCTTGCGAACGGCGGTGAGCGCGTGATTTCTTACGACGAAGGCAAGCACGCGGCCTCTTACGAATGACTCAGCGACACGCCGCGACGATTGCTGCGGCGAGCGCGACGTCTTCGTCGGGAAATACGGTCCGCAGATCGAGGGTCACGCAGTCGTCTTCAATACGCGCAATCACGGGCGAGCCGCTCGCTGGTTTGCGAAGACGGTTTTCGAGCGCCGTGGCGGAACGGAGCGGCGACGAAATCGAAATCAAATGCGTCGGAAGTTGCTGGTCTGGAGTTGAACCGCCGCCAATGACGGAAAAGCCCGGACGCGTTTCAATCGTGACGTTCGTGCTCGCGAGTGCTGAGCGAAGTTTGGTCGCCAAATCTTCGGCGCGGTGGGCGATGTCATCCGCAGATAAGCGAATCATGCGCAACGCAGGAATTTCGTCGAGCGCGCCTCGAAGATACGCATTCAGGGTGACTTCGAGAGCAGCAATGGTGAGCTTATCCACGCGCAGCGCCCGAAACAGCGGATTGCGGCGAATGCGTTCGACAAATTCGCGTTTGCCGGCAATGATGCCGGCTTGAGGGCCTCCGAGCAATTTGTCGCCGCTAAAGCTGACAACGGAAACGCCTACCTCGCAGCTCGCACGCGCGACCGGCTCGTTAATTCCGTTCGCAGCGAGATCGACGAGGCAGCCGGAGCCCAGATCCTCGTACACGGGCACGTGCAGGCGGCGGCCGAGCGCAGCAATCTCGTCAAGCGAAGGACGCTCGGTAAAACCCGTGATTCGGAAATTCGAAGGGTGAACGCGGAGCAAGAGACGCGTGCGTTCGTTGAAGGCGCGTTCGTAATCGCGGATGCGCGTGCGATTCGTGGTGCCCACTTCGCGCAGCACGGCGCCGCTTTCGGACATGATGTCCGGAATGCGGAAGCCGTCGCCGATTTCGATCAGCTCGCCGCGCGAAACAACCACTTCTGCCCCCTTCGCGAGGGTATTCAGGACGAGAAAAACAGCGGCGGCGTTGTTGTTGACGACAATCGCAGCTTCCGCCCCGACGAGTTGCGCCAGCAGACGGGCCGTGTGCACGTCGCGCTTGCCGCGCTCCCCGGTTTCGACGTCGTATTCCAGATTTGAGTAACGCGTAGCGATGAGGGCGATTTCAGCCGCACTTGCAGCGGAAATGGGCGCCCGCCCCAGATTCGTGTGCAAAATCACCCCGGTCGCGTTGATCACGGGAATGAGCGATGGAGCGAGCAGGGCTTCGACGCGTTCTGCGACGCGCGATTCGATCGCAGCACCCTCGAGCGCAGCGGCGCTGGACGGATTATTTCTCAGCTGTTCGCGCAACTCGGCGAGTACGGCGCGGGCCGATTGGGTGACGACGCCGCGACCGGCCTTTTCGGCGAGTGCGGCGAGGTGCGGGCGGGCGAGAACTTCGTCGACGGACGGGATCTCGCGCAGGCGAGCGGACTCGCCATGCTGCAGTTTCGCCACAGGATCGACTGGTGGACTCATCGCTAAGCTATTTGAACACAGTACGATACGGCTGGCAATCGCCTGGCCTATTTCGCATTCGGGCCGGGGATTTCACTTTGGGACAAGCCCCGGCACGGCAAAGTTGACGCTCCGCCCGCAGCCTTCTACGCTGGAGACTCCCACTATTTCGCTATGGCCACAATCGACGAAGACCTCAACCAGATCGAACGCGACGTGCGTACCCTGAAGATCGAGTACGAACAGTTCTTTGGCGGCGGACGTTCGCGGCCTCCCACGGATACACAGTGGCGCGTGGATACGCTCGTCCGCCGGTATGCGGAGCGCGTGGCACAGCTCAACTCAGGACAGCGATTCCGCTACAATAACCTGACGCAAACCTATGCAAAATATCAGGATCTGTGGCGAAAAAAGCTGATGCAGAAGGAAGGGGCCGTGAGCTTGAAACATTTCGGAGCCGCGGCGAAGGCAATCGAGGCCCAGCGCGCGCGAGAAGAGAGCCTCCGTCAAAAAGTCGCGAACGCAGAACCGCCGGCAGCCGCGGCCCAGCATTCCACTGTCCCTGCTGCGGATTCAGCCGCGGCCGAGGCAATGGCGCGAGCAAAAGCGGCACGAGACGCAGCTGTTTTCGCACTGTCGTTGTCCGACCCTGAGCACGAAAAGTCCAAAGTGCAGCAGCTTTACAGGAAGCTGATTGAAGCGCGCGCGGCCGCAGGCGACAAGGCGAGCGCGCCAAGCCTGAAAGATTTCGAGCGCTTCGTCTTGCAAAAAACAATGGATCTGAAGAATAAGGGCGGGCACGAAATCGAATACACGGTCACCGTGGAAGCAGGCCGCGTAAAATTGAAGGCTCGAATTTCGAGCTAACGAAATAGTTCTCCTCCGTTTGCAACTCCGACATTTCCTTTGAGCAGGCTGCCTCTTTCGTAATTTCCTCTGTGCGCTTACACTGGACGGCCGTTTCCTAACGGGAGGCTCTGCGTGGCCGGCGGTTCACCTACAAAGCGGGTGCTGATTAGCGTGTTCGATAAAACCGGAATCGTCGAATTTGCCCACGAGCTTTCCGCATTGGGAATTGAAATCGTTTCAACGGGAGGCACCGCCAAAATGCTTCGCGACGCGGGCATTGCGGTGCGTGACGTTGCCGATCTGACCGGCTGGCCGGAAATGCTCGGGGGCCGCGTGAAAACTCTGCACCCGAAAGTTCACGGCGGAATCCTTTACCAACGCGCAAAGGCGGAAGATCGCAAGCAAGTGGATGAACATGGAATCGGGGCAATCGATCTCGTGGTGGTGAATCTGTATCCCTTTTCCGCGACCGCGGCTAGGCCCGGCGTGGCGGCAGATGAACTGATCGAAAACATAGACATCGGCGGGCCGGCGATGGTGCGCTCGGCGGCTAAAAATTTTCAGAGCGTCGGCGTCGTCACCGACCCTGCGGACTACAGGATGGTTGCGGCGGAACTTCGGGAAAAACGCGAGCTGAGTCTCGCGACGCGCCTCACACTCGCGCGCAAAGCCTACGCGCGGACGGCGCGTTACGATGGCGAAATTGCGACGGAGCTCGAACGCTTATCGGCTGAAAACGGCGAAGTTGGAATCGGCAACCTCGAGACGCTGCCCGAGCGGATTCACATCGCGCTCGAGCGGCGGCAGACGATGCGTTACGGCGAGAACCCGCACCAATCGGCAGCGCTTTACATTTCAGCCGGCAGGCCTGCGACGGGACTCGCGGGCGCGAAACAGCTGCAGGGCAAAGAGCTTTCCTACAACAATCTCGTCGATCTCGATTCGGCGTGGGCGCTCGCGCGAGAACTCGATAAAGCAGGCGTCGCAATCGTCAAGCACAACAATCCGTGCGGGGCCGCCGAGCAGGACTCTTTGCGCGACGCCTACCTCAAGGCGCTCGAGTGCGATCCCGTCTCGGCCTTTGGCGGCGTGATGGCGTTCAACCGCGTGATCGATCCCGCAACGGCCGAGGAAGTGGCGAAGCTCTTTGTCGAATGCATCGTTGCGCCGGGATTCGAGCCTGCTGCGCTCGAGAAATTTGCAGCGAAGAAAAATCTGCGTCTGCTCGAAATGCCGCGGGAGGCGCCTTCCAAAGAGTTGGAAATAAAGCGCATTTCCGGCGGAGTGCTTGTGCAAGAGCCGGACCGCCATGAGCTAAGAGAATCGGATTTGAAAGTAGTGACAGACCGCAAGCCCACCGATGCGGAGATCCGCGCGCTGTTGTTCGGTTGGAAAGTATGCAAGCACGTGAAGTCCAACGCGATCGTGTTCGCGCGCGAGGGACAGACAGTGGGCATTGGCGCCGGGCAAATGAGCCGCGTCGATTCGGTGAAGATTGCGGTGATCAAAGCGGCTACGGCCGGACTTTCATTGAAAGGGTGCGTCGTGGCATCCGATGCATTCTTTCCGTTTCCCGATGGTGTAGAAGAAGCAGGCAAGGCCGGAGCGGTAGCTGTGATTCAGCCGGGCGGCTCAGTGCGCGATGCAGACGTAATCGCAGCAGCGAATAAACTGGGGATGGCTATGGTTTTTTCGGGCGTCCGCCATTTCCGCCACTAGCCGGCGCGGCCTGCGGTTTCTGTCGATGAAACGTGATCTCGATTACCTGCGGTTCGCCATTTGCCGGTTCGATCTCGGAGCGCGCCGTATACGTGTCGGCGTCCAATCGCGTGAAGATCGTGCGTTTCGGTTCTCCATTCACCGGGTTGACGAACGTTGCTTTCGTTGCATCAACGCTTTCAAGCTTCAGCATTGTGGCATCGGATTTTTCCCACGGCTGCAATTCAGGCGTAAGATGCCGCAAGTAGAACTGAACTCCCTCCGGCTTGTCGACGAGTGAAAATATTTCCAGCACGAGGGTTTTTTCGCCTTCGATGATCCGAAATAGTCCCGCAATTTCGCCCGCCTTGGGTTCTAGCCACGTCTGTTCGGCTACGCGCGAGCCCCATTCTCCGCGCCACTGGCCTTCGAGCCAATTGAATTGGGCAAGCGTCGGGGTCTGAACTGAGGCACTAAGCGGCTGTTGCGATGCTGGCGAAGCCGCCGTCGTAGCGGCATCTACTGCGCTACCACTCGAGGATGGAACGGACGCGCTGCCAGTCTTTGCGCCGGGCTCGGTCCCGCTCCCGGATGCCTGCTGTGAACGAGCGCGCCCACCCAGCATAAGCAGGCACAGAATCGCCGTACTTCCGACCATCCGCAAACCACTGAATCCAATACGCTTCAATCATCCTCCGACAATTTCTGGTTCAGGCCGGAACCCGCCCAGATAAGGCCGATGCTCCCTCAAGTATCTTCGAAAGACAACTATTAATTCCTTTTTCGCGTATCCCGAAGGCTCCGAAGCGCGTCATAATTGAGTTGTCTGAGGTAAATGGATATCGGCCAGGAACGCTCGCCTGGGAATGCTTTGACGCCCTTCCTGCTGCTAGACCATAATAGAGTTTTGGGACGAGCGCATGAAAACAATTCTAGGCATCGCAATTTTGGCCATCCTGGCAACGCTCGCTATCGAGACGCAAGCGTCGCAATCTTCCAGCCCCAAGGCCACGCAAAGTTCGGGCAACAAGGCACAGTCCCCCACGTCTGTCAGTAAGACCGCTCCCAGCCAGACGGATGAAGCCGGGCGCGCCGATCTTTACTACTACTTTGCGATGGGCCACCTGAACGAGCAGCAGTACGAGCTCACGGGCCGTTCCGAGCAGGCCGCCGAGTCGATCGATTTCTACAAGAAGGCGCTGGCGCTTCAGCCAGGCTCGCCCGTGATCATGGAGAGGCTCGCGGAGATTTACGCGAAGTCGCAACGCATTCGCGATGCGGTGGCGCAGGCGCAGGAAGTTCTGAAAATTGATCCCAATAATCTCGCCGCGCACCGATTGCTCGCGCGCATCTATGTTCGCACGCTCGGGGACGCGAACGCCGGGGACTTGCAAAAGGAAAATCTCGCCAAGGCTGTCGAGCAATTCAACGCGATTCTAAAACTTGATCCCAAAGATACGAGCTCGGCTCTCTGGCTCGCCCGCCTCTACCGTTTCGAGAACGAACACGGCGAAGCAGAGAAAATCCTGCGGACTATCCTGCAGCGCGATCCGGACAATGGGCCGGCGCTCGAACAGTTGAGCCAGCTTCTGATCGATGCGGGCCGCTCGCAAGACGCAATCGAGCTGTTGAGCCAGGCGGCTGGGGGCTCGTCGTCGTCCGACGTGTACGACCTCCTCGGCGATGCGTATTCGCAGAACAAAGATTTCGCCAAGGCGGAAGATGCCTATCGTCGCGCCATCGAGCTCGATGCGGACGACCCGGGCCATCATCACGGGCTCGCACAAGCGCTGCTATCGCAGGACAAATATGCTCCAGCTCTAGACGAATACAAGCGGCTCTCGGAGCTTGAGCCGGGTACTTCGGAAAATTACCTGCGCATGGCGCAGCTCTACCGGCGACTCGGAAAATACGACGAATCCGAGTCGAGTCTCTTGCGCGCCAAGCAGCTGTCGCCAGGCAGCCTCGAGGTCCTCTACAACGAAGCGCTTCTGTATGAGGACCAGGGCCGCTATGCCGATGCCGTGAAAGTTCTCACCGACGCAATCGCGGGCATGAAGAATCAATCCGGCATCGAGGGAAATCCGAGTGCTCTAGCGATTCTTTACGAGCAGCTGGGCCGCACATATCGTGAACAGGAAAACTATGCGGCCGCGATTCGGACCTTCGAAGAGATGGGAAAATTGAATCCTGAAGCGCACAAGCGCGCCCAGATGCTGCTGATCGATACCTACCGCGAGAGCCACGACATCGACCGCGCGATCGCGGAAACCAAGAAAGCGCTTGCCGATACGCCCAAAGATCAGAGCCTGGTGGTTACGCTCGCGATGCTGTACGGCGAAAAAGCGGATGCTGCCTCGGCGACGAAACTCCTTACCAGTCTGCTGAAGGGCGATGGCAGCGACCACGAAATCTACCTCGACCTGGCGCAAGTGGAAGAGCGCAGCCGTAAATATGCGGACGCCGAGCGCTCCGCGCAGAAGGCCGGGGAACTAGCCAAGGATTCCGCGGACAAAGAAACTGTCTGGTTCATGCTCGGCGCTATTTACGAGCGGCAGAAGGAGTTCGATCGGGCGGAGCAAGAGTTTCGTAAGGCCCTCGAAGCTAACCCGAACAACGCGGCGGTTCTCAACTACTACGGCTACATGCTAGCCGACCGCAGCGTTCGCCTCGACGAGGCGCTATCGTTGATTCAGCGCGCGGTGAAGCAGGATCCCAACAACGGCGCATACCTCGACAGCCTGGGCTGGGCCTATTTCAAGCAGGGCAAGCTCGCCGAAGCGGAAGAGAATTTACAGAAGGCCGCGGCTCGGTCCGCTCACGACCCCACCGTGCTGGGGCATCTCGCCGAGGTCTACATGAAGCTGGGCCAAACTGAGCGCGCCGCTGCCCTTATGGAGCGAGCTCTCTCGGAATGGCAGCGCGCTCTTCCAGCCGACTATGAAGCCGATAAAGTGACCGAGCTCGACGCGCAGCTCAAGACGCTCAAGCGCGCTCTCGCTCAAAAATCGGCGCCGGATTCGGCGAAACCGCAGTAAGCTCCCCCGCATGGCCTTGCCGAAAAAGCGATCGCTGCGTGTGCGCGCGTTCGCGAAGATCAATCTCTGTCTGCACGTCTTGGGTCGCCGCCCGGATAATTACCATGAGTTGCGGACGATCTTCCAAACGATCTCACTCCACGACACGCTCGATCTTTCTCTCGTTCCGAAAGACGAAATCTCGCTTGAAGTAAGCGACGTGGCGCTTCCGTCCGGTCCGGAGAATCTAGTGTGGCGCGCCATCGATGCAATGCGGAATGAGTTTAAGCTGGGCCTCGGTGTTCACGCGAAGCTTGAGAAGAGAATCCCGGTGGCGCGAGGATTAGGTGGCGGGTCGAGTGATGCGGCTGCGGCGCTGATCGGCGTAATGCGTCTTGCACAGAAAAAACTTCCGCTCGAACGCCTGATGGAAATTGCTGCAAGCCTCGGAGCCGACGTGCCGTTTTTTCTCTTCGGCGGCCGTGCCCTGGCGGTGAATCGCGGTGATGAAATCTATCCACTTCCCGATACGCCCAAGCAACCCATCGTTGTCGTCTCGCCGAGTGACATCGGCGTCAGTACGAAGGACGCCTACCGATGGCTTTCTGCCGAATTGACAAAACGCGCAGAACCCCCTAAAATCTGGGGGTTCTGCGCTCTGTGCTGGAGCCGGCAGGAAAGGGTTGCGAACGATTTTGAGGAGCCCGTTTTCCGCCGTCATCCGCGCCTGAAGGAAATTCGGGACGGATTGCTCGAGCGAGGAGCCGCAGATGCCGCGCTGGCGGGTAGCGGGTCGGCGGTGTTCGGATTCTTCCGAAACCCAGCGCGTGCGCGCCGAGCCGCTCGTGCGTTTCCGGAAGATTCGGTTTTCGTCGTCGAAACTGTTTCCAGGGAAAAATATGCCCAGGCACTGGGCTGGCGTGTGACCGGTTGAAGGACTGACTTTGGCCGACGAAAAATTCAAGATTTTTTGCGGCACAGCGAACCCGGCGCTCTGCGACGCGATTTGCGGCTATCTGGGCGTCACTCGCGGCCGCGCTGAACACGGCCAGTTCAGCGACGGCGAGACGCGCTATCAGATTTTAGAGAATGTGCGCGGCGCGGACGTGTTCGTCGTACAGCCTTGCAGCCGTCCGGTGGATTTCAACCTGATGCAGCTGCTGTTGATGATTGACGCGTTTAAGCGCGCGTCGGCCTGGCGCATTACGCCGGTGATTCCGTATTACCCGTACGCGCGGCAGGACCGGAAAGACCGGCCGCGGGTGGCGATTTCGGCAAAGCTGGTGGCCGATTTGCTGGAAACGGCGGGATCGAGCCGTGTGCTCTCGCTCGATCTGCACGCGCCGCAGATTCAGGGGTATTTCAATATCCCGGTGGACCACCTGTTCGCGGCGCCGGTTTTGGTGGAGTATTTTCAGAAGAAGAAGCTAGGGCCGATGACGGTCGTTTCGCCCGATGCGGGCGGAGTGGAGCGGTCGCGCTACTTCGCAAAGAAGATTGATGCCCCGCTGGCAATCGTCGATAAGCGGCGGATTGACGTGAACGTGAGCGAAGTGATGCACCTGATTGGCGACGTGTCCGGCCGGCCGGCGCTCGTTGTGGACGACATTATTGATACGGCCGGCACGCTCGTAAAAACGGCCGAGGCGCTCCTTGAGCATGGCGCGACGAAGGTGTTTGCGGCCTGCACCCACCCGGTACTCTCGGGGCCGGCCGTCGAACGCATAACAAAGTCGAAGATCGAAGAGGTGGTGGTGACGGATTCGGTGCCACTGAATGAGGTGGCGCAAAAAGTATCGAAGATCAAAGTGCTGAGTGTGGCGCCGCTTTTGGCGCGCGGCATTCAGTCGATTCACGAAGAAACTTCGATCAGCGAATTGTTTATTTAAGAGTTCGAACGGGAGAAGGCAATTATGGAAACGTTTACACTTGAGGGAAAATCTCGCGAAGGACGCGGCAAAGGCCCGGCGCGCCGCCTGCGCTTGACGGGCATGGTCCCAGCAACCCTGTACGGCGGCAAGAAAGGAGCCATTTCGCTCGCCGTAAACGCCAAGCAAGTGGCGAAAATCCTGCGCTCGGAGACTGGTCACAACACAATTTTCTCTGTCCAGCTCGATAGCGCTCAAGAACGAGCGATGATGAAGGATTGGCAGGTGGATCCGGTGAGCGGCAAGCTTTTGCATGTGGACCTGCTGCGGATCGCGATGGACGTGCGCATGCGCGTGAAAGTGCCGGTGCACACCTTCGGCGAGCCGCAGGGCGTGAAGATGCAGGGCGGCATTTTTGAAATGGTTACGCGCGAAGTGGAGCTCGAATGCTTGCCTGGCGACATCCCGGAAGAGTTCAAGGTGGACGTAAGCGATATGCTCATCGGCAAACAGTTGCGCGCGGCTGAGTTGCCGTTTGATCCAAACAAGGTGAAGCTCATCACCGATCCGCAGCGCGTGATCGCGCACGTCGTCGTGCTGAAGAAGGAAGAAGAGCCCGCACCGGAAGCGGCGGTGGCTGCGGAGACGGCGCCGGCTGAGCCTGAAGTCATCAAGAAGGGTAAGAAGGAAGAAGAGGGCGAAGCCGAAGGAGCCGCGGAAGCTCCCGCGCCAAAGGCCGAGAAGCAAGAGAAGAAGAAGTAGCCGAGTTCGAGCATGCCGTATACGACATGCGATTAATCGTCGGCCTCGGCAATCCGGGCAGCGATTACGAATGGACGCCCCATAACATGGGCTTCCTGGCGATTGACGGAATCGCCGAGCGCGCCGGGATTCGAATCACGCGGCCGGAAGCGAAGTCGTACCTCGGGCGCGGCAAGTTCGCGGGGGAGGAAGTAATCCTCGCGAAGCCGCAGACGATGATGAATCTGAGCGGCGTCGCGGTGCGGATGCTGCTCGAAAAGTACGAATGCGATCCGGCGGAAATGATCGTGCTCACCGACGAAGTGGACTTGCCCTGGGGGATGTTGCGGATTCGGGAGCGGGGCAGCGGCGGGACGCATAACGGGCTGAAGTCTATTGTCGCGGCGCTTGGCACAGGCGAATTTATCCGCGTGCGACTCGGCATCCAGCCCGAAAAGATTTGGGGCGATCTGAGTGATTACGTCCTGAGTAAGCTGCGCCGGGCCGAACGGGAGACTGCGGGCCAGATGGTGACGGATGCGACCGACGCGGTCGAGTTGATTATGACCGAAGGCGTCAACAAGGCGATGTCGAAATTTAATCGCCGCGTGCAGCCGCCCGAAGAAGATTCGTAGCTCACCTCTTAGAGGTGAGGCTCTGTGCCAGTTTGAATTTTTTAGAAGCACGATAACGTTGAGAAGTCAGAAACCGAGGACACATGGAAGAACGCCAGTACGACCTGATTTTCATCTGCCGGCCGGACACCCCGGAACCGGACATCGACAAAATTATCGCTACGGTCGAACACGCGGCCGCTGATAAAGGCGGCAAGATCGAATCCGTGAACAAGTGGGGACGCAAGCGCATGGCCTATCGCGTACAAAAACTGCGCGAGGGCTATTACGTTTACATGGTTCTGAAGTCCACCCACGGCGAAGTGATCAAGGAGCTCGAGCGCCGGCTCAAAGTTTCCGACCCGGTGATGAAATATCTCACCGTTCGCGTCGACGAGGAGTTGAAACGCCAGGAGAAGTTCAAACGCCACCGCGAACGCCGCGCCGCGCGCCGCCCGCGCAAGACCGCGCCGGCTCCCGCTCCACCTGTGGGGGGCGAGCAAACTGCCGCAGCCGTCTAGCAGCCATTCGTTTCGCTGCTGCAGGGACGGCACGCCGTGCCGACGTACGGATGGCAGCGCGTAGCTAATAGAGGGCGTTGAATGCCGGGTGTCGCAAGCCGTTAAGCGTCACAAATTTTGATCGTACTTATCAGGGAGAAAGCGAATGTCAGAAGGACACGTACCGCAACAAGCGCCGCCACCGTCCGGCCCCGGCGGAGGCCCCTCGGGTCCGCGCCCACAAGGTGGCGGCGGCCGCCCCGGCGGCCCCGCAAAACGCGGCAAGCGCAGCTTCGTCCGCAAAAAGAAGGTTTGCCGTTTTTGCGTCGACCGGGTCGATTTCATCGACTACAAGAAGGCTGAGATTTTGGCTCCATTTATTCAGGAGCGCGGCAAAATCCTTCCGCGCCGCATGACGGGAACCTGCTCGCGTCACCAGCGCTGGCTCACGGTGGCAATCAAGCGCGCGCAGAATATCGCGCTGCTACCTTTTGCCGCGGAACTGTAGTTCGATTTTTTGCGCTTGTCATCCCGAGCGGAGGCCCGCGCGCTGTTTCCTCCTTCACGAAGCGAAGGCGCGGGGCGCAGTCGAGGGATCTCTCTTCGTGGGTGACGCGGCTATTGAAATAGGAACGTTAAGCGAACCGAATTCAGAGGACACGATCATGCAAATCATTCTCCAAGAAGACGTCGAAAAGCTCGGCACTCGCGGCCAGGTGGTGGATGTGGCGAACGGCTACGCCCGCAATTTTCTTCTGCCGCGACATCTCGGCATCGAAGCCACGCCCGGCAATCTAAAACGGCTTGAAAAAATGCGCGCCACCTTTGCGAAGAAGGAAGCCACTGAAAAGGAAGCCGCTCAGAAGCTCGCAGAGCTCCTCTCCGCCGTCTCGCTATCGCTCACGCGCAAAGCCGGCGAAAACGAGCAGCTATTCGGCTCGGTGACAACAGGCGACATCGCCGACGCTCTCGCGCTTCAGGGCTACCAGATCGAAAAGCGGAAAATCGTTCTCACCGATCCCATTAAAGTAATCGGCGAATATCAGATTCCGATCAAACTGCATCGCGAAATCACGAGCTCGGTAAAGCTCACAGTTTCAAAAGAAGGCTAGACGGTATTCACTTCGCACGCCGCTGAGACAAAAGCCAAGTCGGGGCGTCTGGATTTGCGAACGCCGTCTCCCACACATTGTGTCCGAGGCCCGGCACTTCGGTGTACTTCGGGGAACCTCCCGCTTTGCGCAGCGCCGCCACCCATTTACGCGCCCGCTCCACGGAGACGATAGGGTCGGCATCGCCCTGAAAAATCCATACGGGAACCTTTGCATCCGGCGCGACCTGGTCGTCGAAGCCGTCAGAGCACAACACAATCGCCGCCGCGAAACGGCCACGGGCCATCGCGAGCGCCGTCCACACGCCTTCGCCGCCCATCGATTGTCCCGCTACGTATTCGCGGTCACGATCGATCGAATATTCCTTCTCGACTGCATCGAGAATTTCGAGCGCCAGGCGCAACGAGACCGGCGCCCCCGTATTCACGTGCGGGCGCGACCAGGTTTTTGTGTTTTCCACCTGTGGTGCGAGAACGAATACAGGATCCTTCCGCTGAATTTCCAGGGCGGTCCAAATGTGCGTGCCAAGATAATTCCCGCCCGAAATCTGCAGCAGATTGTCCGAGCCACGCCCGTTGGCGCCGTGCAGCCAAAGCACGATCGGGTATTTCTTTACAGGGTCGTATCCCGAGGGGACGAAAAGTCTGTACTGCATCGTTTCGCCGCCGGGACTGTGGTGGCCGCACGCAAGAAATCTATCCGCTGGACTGGGCTGCTGCGATTGCGCGCGAAGGGTCCCGAAGGCCAACAAAAAGAGAAACAAGAGGTACAAAAAACGTTGAGCGTTGGCCCGATACGAAGGTCCGTCAGAGTGCGGCCACAATTGCGGAGATTGAATCGTCACTCGGCGATCCAAAGGCTCGACGCGGCAATTGCGCAATCTTCAAGCGCTTTGCGGTCGGTATCCGAAAATGCATCCGTGCGTTCGCTTTCAACATCTACCGTCCCCACGACCATTCCGCGTCGCGAGTCCAAAATCGGAATGATGATTTCCGATTTCGTGCTGCCGAACGCCGTGAGATATCGCGGATCTTTGGTCACGTCGCCCACCACGACGGTCTTCTTCTCTTTGATTGCAGAGCCCGTGAGCCCTTTTCCGATCGGGAAAGTTGGACATGCAGGAGCGCTCGGTCCGCTAAAGGAAATGATTGAAACTTCGTCTCTGCCAACGTCATATAAGCCGACCCAGCGATAGGGGCCGTAATTTCGAATCGCTTCGGCGATTTTTCTGGCTTTCTCGACGCGATTTTCGGCGCCCGACACAATGAACCGGATGCTTTCGAAAACGTTTCCCTTAGTCACGGCCATTGTTGTCTTCAGCGCTTGTAATTCCGCGCGTAGTCGGGAGGTTCAATCCCCTTCGGAAGTCGAGGATCATCGATCGGCGTACTTGCAGTTAGTTTCAACGGAACCACGCCGGCCCAGAGCGGCAGCGCATAATCCGCTTCATCGTCTTTCGGTGGACCCGTGCGAACCTTGGCGGAAACCTCCTTGAGCGGGAGTGTGAGCACGAGGGTGCCTTTCAACTCTGCGTCCGTGGTTTCGCGCAAATCTTTCCACCGCCCCGGCATAACCTGCTCGCTAAACGCCGTGAGCGCGGCCAGCTTCTCGTCCCGTCCTTCTACTTGCATCGCGCGGCCCAAAATCACCACCGACCGGTAATTCATCGAGCTGTGAAATCCTGAACGCGCCATCACGATTCCGTCGATTAGAGTGACGGTGACGCAGACCTGCACTCCATCCGCCAGCGTGCGAAGCATGCGGCTCGCTGCCGAGCCGTGAATAAAAAGCGTGTCGTTCACGCGCGCGAAGCCCGTAGGAATTACGTAAGGTTGGCCATCGACTACGAAGCCGACGTGGCAGATGAAAGCTTCGTCAAGGACTCCATACACGCTTTCGGGGTCATATTTTCCACGGTCCGGCAGGCGTCGCACCTTCGTGCGTTCAGTGGGCGTGAATTCGCTCATCGGATCAGGCTAGGCCTTCGGAAGCCTTGCAACAAGAGCCAATCTGGACGGTGCCGCCCAATCATCCGCGCCGAAAGGATGCTTCTCATCCACGGCGGCATGCGCCGCTGAAGTCGGCGACAACAAGACAATCATGCAAACGCTATACTTTTTCATGCCACACCCCTTAAGATTGCAGCGGAAAATTCAGGGCCGGAGCAAGTGAATGGCAATCAGCCGAGACCAAGCTCGAAAAGAACACACCGCCAGCACCGGACACGAGCAGTTCAGCGAAACAATATACGGCGTCGTCTGTGCCGCGTGCCACAACTACATTCTGATCGACCACACGAACGACCCACGCACTTGCCGTGAGCACGAAACCTGTCGCCAGGCGTATTCCTAACGTCTCCTGATACGTCGACGTCAAATGCGACGGTTGCTGAGATGACCACGAATCTGAATACGCAGAATCGCAATCGGTGGAAGGCGACTAAAATACTATTGTTGGCATCCGAAAGGAAAGGCGGCATAACCGAAGGTTTTGTTGCGACGGGAGCAGCGTCATGATCACGGGGCGAATCGTTTTTGCAGTCTTACTATTATCAGCCAGTGCCAACTTGGCACGGGCGCAGGAGACCGCACCCGCCTCATCAACTGAGCCGGATCCTGTGTTGACGCACAGATCTGACGCCCAGCCCAAAGCGTCAGCGCCACCGCCACAAACTGTCTCGCTCACTATCCCCAAAGGCACTCCTTTGCAGGTAGTGCTCGACAAAGAAGTAAAGATCGACAAAGTGGGCCAGCCGATTTATGGCCGCACCGCGGAACCCGTTTATGCCTTTGACAAGCTGGTAGTTCCAGTCGGCTGCGAGGTTACGGGTAAAATAACGGAAATCCATGGCGTTTCGAACGGAAAGCGCACGCTCGAAGCGCTCGATGCCGATTTCACGCCTGCGCGGAAAATAGAAGTCGAGTTCGACACGATTTTGCGCGGCGATGGAACGCGAATCCCGATTCAAACCGTGGTCACTCCCGGCTCAGGCCAAGTAATTGAATTCGTAACGGCAGCCGACCAGGATCAAAAGAAATCGGTGAAGGATGTCGCATCCGAGAAAACCAGAGAAGCCAAAGCGGAAGCAAAGCGCGAATGGGACGACGCAATGGCTCAGGTGGAGACACCGGGCAAAGTACACCGCATCAAGCGCTATGCAATTGCGCAGCTCCCCATCCATCCGCAGTACATCGAGGCTGGCACGGTCTACTTCGCCGAACTGCAGAGTCCGCTCGAATTCGGCACCGAGCCGCTCACTCCGGAGATGGCCAAGTCCATCGGCAGTTCGCCACCCGCGGGCAGTTCGGTTCGCACGCGGCTGGTGACGCCGCTAAGTTCGGCGACTGCTACCAAAGGCGAGGAGGTGGAGGCGGTCCTCTCGCAACCTTTGTTCGACGGAGACCACCTCATTCTTCCGCAGGGAAGCCGCATGAAAGGGTCCGTGGTGCAAGTGCAGCCCGCGCGCAACATGAGCCGCAATGGCCAGCTTCGGGTCGTTTTTCACGAGCTTGTGCCTCCAGATGGTCTCGAACAAAAAATTGAAGCGAGCCTCGAAGGCGTGCAATCGGGCAAGGGGCAGGATCTGAAGCTGGATTCGGAAGGCGGAGCCGAAGCCCAAACGCCGAAGATTCGCTACCTGCAAACAGCCATCGCGATCGGACTCGCAGCCGCATCCTCCGGCGATGATGGCTTCAATCGGGTCCAAGGCGGCGCAGGAGGCTTCAAATTAGTAGGGATGGCGCTCGGAGCAGCCGTTCACTCGCAGCCGCTCGGTATGGCGATGGGAGCGGTCGGCGCGAGCCGATCGATCTACGTTCATTTCCTGGCGCGCGGCCGGGACGTCGTCTTCCCGAAGAACACCGCCATGGAAATCGGCATTGGCGTCCGGCAGGAGCCGCCACCGCCCGTAAAACCGTCAGGACAGGACATCATACAGCAATGATGCACCGCTAGCCCACATCTCACGCTGCCGCTGAAAAAGTCCGCGAGTCTTCGTTGACGCAAATACCCAACGGCCCGTATAATTGAGGTTTCTCAATAGCTTCCGGAGGCAGCATGTACGCCGTAATTCGCAGTGGAGGAAAGCAATACCGCGTCGCGCCGGGCGAGACCGTTCAGGTCGAGCGCCTGGAAGGCAAAGTCGGCGGCAAGGTGACGTTCGACAACGTCATCGCCGTCAGCAACGACGACAAGAAATTGATCTCGGGCGGCGACATCGCCAAAGCAAAAGTGGTCGGCAAGATCGTTTCTCACAGCCGCGGCAAGAAAGTGAAAGTGCTGAAGTACAAGACGGGCGGCCAGTACAAAATCCAGACCGGCCATCGCCAGAACTACACGGCCGTCGAAGTCAGCGACATCCAACTCGCATAGAGGAATTTCATGGCACACAAAAAAGGTGGCGGGTCATCTACTAACGGACGCGACTCCCACGGACAGCGGCTCGGCGTTAAGCGTTTCGGCGGGCAAATGGTGACGGGCGGAAGCATCCTGATCCGCCAGCGCGGCACTCGCTATAAACCGGGCAAAAATGTCGGGCGCGCCAAAGACGATAGCTTGTTTGCGCTCATCGATGGCGTCGTCCGCTTCGAAGACAAGGGTGGCATGGGGCGCTACATCAGCGTCCTGACCGCCGATGAAGCCGCAGCTCTCAAGAAGAAGAGCGCTGAATCCGCGGCTGTCAATTAATCCAACCGTATGCAAATGCGCGCCTCAGCGGATCGGGGCGCGTGTTTTTGTTTTCGCTCTCTATCCTGGCGTATGCTCTGTCGAAATCTCTCGAACCCGGTGCTGAACGCGCCGAAATTCTTTGTAGGTCGCGGGAACAAGTGACGCTTCTTAGGGGGTCGGAGCTTCAGCTCCGACATAAAACCATGGCCTTTCGTTAGGCTTTAGCCCTGAGGATTGTCGGGTTCTCCATAGTAGAAGTACACGAATCAACGATGTTTGCTGACGAAGCAAAAATCATGGTGAAAGCCGGCGACGGCGGCAACGGCTGCGTCGCATTTCGCAGGGAGAAGTACGTTCCGCGAGGCGGTCCCTCCGGTGGTGACGGCGGCCATGGCGGCGACATATACATCGAAGCAAACCCGCACGACAATACTCTGCTGCGTTACCGCTACAATCGCGAATTCAAAGCCGGACGCGGTGGCCATGGCGAAGGCTCTGATTGCCACGGGGCCTCGGCCGACGAAATGGTCTTGAAAGTTCCAGTCGGAACGGTCGTGTACGATTCCGATACCGGTGAACAGCTCTTTGATTTCACGCAACCCGGCCAGCGATTCCTCGCCGCGCGCGGTGGACGCGGCGGCCGGGGCAACGGCAATCCCAAGTTTGTTCGCCCGTGGCATCAAGCGCCGCGCGAGCACGAAGACGGACATCCCGGCCAGGAGCGCCACCTGCGTCTCGAATTGAAATTGCTCGCGGATGTCGGCCTCGTTGGCTTTCCAAACGCGGGTAAATCAACGTTGATCTCGCGTATTTCGGCAGCACATCCGAAGATCGCTGCGTATCCTTTTACGACGCTCGAGCCGCACCTCGGCGTCGTTTCTGCCGATCCTGACGCTGCACCGGGCGCTGGACGCACCTTCGTCGTCGCCGACCTGCCTGGCCTCATCGAAGGTGCCCATGAAGGCGCCGGCCTCGGTACTCGGTTCCTAAAACACATCGAACGCACTCGTCTGATTGCGCACCTCGTCGACACGAGCGATGCAAACGACCGCGATCCCGTACGCGATTTCGAAATCATCGAGCACGAACTTGCATCGTTCAGTCCCAAGCTCGCCGGCAAGCCGATGATCGTAGTCGCCACGAAGCTCGACGCCACCACCAACCGCACGCATCTCGAAGAATTGCGCGCCTTCTGCGCCAAGCGCGGCCTGGAATTTCATGCCATCTCATCCGCCACCGGTGAAGGAATCGTCGAACTCGTTCGCGCCATGGCCGATGCGCTCGATCGCATCCCCAAACCTGCCGTGCCGGTCGATGCGGGCGAGGCTGAAGCAGCCGCTGTGAATCCGCCTCATCTTTCCGAGCACCAGCCGGCTGGAAATGATGGAGAGGATCGTTGACGTCTCACTCCGCCCACAAGCCCCACGGGCACTCGCACCATCGCCGCTCCGTCGCGCTTTTCGGCGGCACGTTCGATCCGATTCACGCTGGCCACATTACCGTCGCGCAAGCCGCGCAGAAGCGCTTTCATCTCGACGCCATCTATTTCATCGCCTCGTCGCGGCCGCCACACAAAACAAAGCCGGCGCTCACGCCTTTCATCCACCGTTACGCCATGGTTGCGCTCGCTTGCGCAGATCATTCGACATTCGTGCCATCGCTGGCGGAAGCTCCCATGGACGGCGCGACGCCGCATATCTTCTACACCTACGAAACGGTGCGCCGCTTCCGCCGCGAGCACCCCGACGATCACCTGTACTTCATTGTGGGCGCCGATCAATTTCTTGAAATCGTCACATGGAAAAACTACGAAGCCCTGCTCGACTGCTGCGATTTCATCATCGCCAGCCGTCCGGGATTTCGGCTCGACGCATTGCGTCTCGTGATTCCACCGGAAAAACTCAGCCGTACTCCTTCGCACGACCCGCACAAAATCGCTCTGCGCAAATCCACGGTGCACCTGCTCACCACGGTTGCGAGCCACGTCTCTTCCACCGAGATTCGCCGTCGCCTCGACCGTCATCAAACGATTCACGGGCTTGTGCCCGCGCGCGTAGAGGAATACATTCGAGGACAGGCCCTGTACCGGTGACCAACATTTCTCTGCGCCCCGAAATTCGCTGGGCCGTCGAAGCGGCTCAAGACAAGCAGGCCGTGGACATTACGGTGCTGAAACTGGCGGGCGTCGGCGCGTTCGCCGAATATTTTTTGCTCTGCTCGGGCAATAGCCAGCCGCAGATTCAAGCCATTGGCGAAGCCATTGAAGACCGGCTCAAGAGTCACGGAATCCGGCTCTCGCATCGCGAAGGAAAGCCCGGGGCTGAATGGGTGCTGCTCGATTACGGCGATTTCGTCGCCCACATTTTCAGCGAGCGCGCGCGGCAGTACTACGATCTCGAACGGCTCTGGCGCACTGCCGAGCGTATCGATTTCCCGGCGCCCACGCGTCCGCCCGAATCTCCCGGCGAATCACAAGCCGGCGCATCGCATCAAAGCAACACCTAACGCTCAGATGACGGCATACGACGCGGCCACGCGCGAGACAACACCGCAAGACGTGAAATCGATCCCGCCGAGCTTGGAATGGATCGCCGCCGATCCCGCCTCGCTCCGCGTTCTTGAGCTCGCCGCCAAGCTCGCCGAGCCTTCCACCACCCTTCTCATTACCGGCGAGAGTGGCACTGGAAAGGATCAGCTCGCGCGCTGGATTCACCAGAACGGACCGCGTCGCGACGCGCCTTTTCTGAAAATTGATTGCGCCAGCCTTCCTGCCGAACTCGTCGAATCCGAACTTTTCGGCCACGAGCGCGGCGCCTTCACCGGCGCCGTCACTCGCAAGCAGGGCCGCCTGGAAATGGCTCAGGGCGGCACGATCGTCCTCGACGAAGTCGCGGCACTCACTCCCGGCATGCAGGCCAAGCTCTTGCGCGTGATCGAAGAGCGCACCTTCGAGCGGCTCGGCGGCACCGACTCCCTCCGCATGGACGCGCGCCTTATGGCCCTCACCAACACCGATCTCGCTAAAGCTGTCGCGACCGGCCGATTCCGCGAAGACCTCTATTTCCGCCTCAACGTTCTTGCTGTCCCCGTTCCTCCGTTGCGCGAACGCCGCGCCGATATTCCCGCTCTCGTCGCGCACTTCCTCGCGCGCCTCGGCCCGGTGCACGGTCGCTCGGATGCAACGCTCGATTCAGCGTCATTGCATCTGTTCGAGTCCTACGCGTGGCCGGGCAACGTGCGCGAACTGAAGAATGCGATCGAGCACGCACTCATCTTCGGCAAATCGAACCTGCTTGGACCGAACGATTTTCCTGAAATCATTCACGCAGCGCCGCGCGACGCTGGATCTATCGGCCCGCTCCGCTCACTCGAAGATCTCGAGCGCGACGCCATCAAAGCAACTCTCGAAGCCACACGCTACAAAATCGGGCGAGCCGCCGAAATCCTCGGCATCAGCCGCAAAACCCTCCTCGAAAAGCGCAAAAAGTACCACCTGCTCGAATAGCGCACGTATCACGACGACTAGCACGCGTTCTTCTACCGGCTGTCATCCTGAACGGAGAGCTGGCCGATTTTGCCTTTCGTCCCGCTTTTGGGGACGGCCAGCTCGTAGTCGAAGGAACTCAGCGTAAAATGCTTGGCGACGCGTCGCTATGAAACTCCGCCTCCTAATGCTCGGCAAAACCCGACGCGAAGAAGCCCGCGCTCTCCTCGACGATTACATCGCACGCATCCGCCACTATTCCGACATCGAAGTCACCGAATTGCGCGATGCAGGTCCCGCCGCCCTCCGCAAACTCAAACTCGACTCAAGCGCGACCATCGTCCTGCTCGACACTGCCGGAAAGCAATTCACCTCCCAGCAATTCGCTCGCTGGCTCGTCGACCTGCGCGACCGCGGCACGCGCGAACTCGTTTTCCTCTGCGGCGACGCCGAAGGCTTCCCTCCTAGCCTCCGCGCAGGCGCCAAACAAAAAATCTCCCTCTCCACGCTCACGATGCCCCACGAATTTGCGCGCGTCGTCCTGGCCGAGCAAATCTACCGCGCATTCGCGATTCTCGCCGGCCACCCCTATCCGAAATAGCCGCGTTTCTGCAACAATATTGCTCATGTCCATCAAAATCGCTCACGATAAATCTGCGCCCGCCTCCTCCGTCGAATTCATGATCACCAAGCAGCTTCCCGATTACGATCTCGAAGACATCAAAGCGCCCATCCCGCGCGACGTCGATCCGATGCTCGCCTCGCAAGGATTCAAAGATCTTCTCGACGAGGCGCGCGCGCTTCTCGATCGCGAACTTGCCGGCGGCCCGCTCGAAATCGCCCAACTCACCGGCGCCATCTGCCACGACAAAGAAATCTACCGCCCCGGAATTTGGCTCGTTCTACGCGAACGCGGCACGAAGGGCGAAATGTCCGCTGCGTCAAGCCAGCGCGTCGCGGAAATCGCCGAAGTCCTCCGCCACGAGCTTCAGCTCTCCTGAAAATCATCGAGGCCCGCGCTAAATTAAGTAGGCCATCCGTATCTCTACGTGCGGAAAGCAATGGATTCGTCATTAATTCACGTTTTCCACTTTTCCGAAACAA
>Ga0307472_100000097_pt1 | contig 25853 bp, 19 predicted proteins | sample atmos_gasesAM5C__2_FD_204582 | JGI IMG/M metagenome (GOLD analysis project Ga0307472, IMG submission 204582) | Hardwood forest soil microbial communities from Morgan-Monroe State Forest, Indiana, United States - atmos_gasesAM5C_05 | ecosystem: Environmental > Terrestrial > Soil > Temperate...
CTGTGGAAGGCGCTGCGATCTCCACTTGATGCATCACGTCGCGCATTTCGCGGGAAGCGCCGACCAAAACACCCAGCTTGCCCGCATCGCGCAATTCTTTGGTTAGAGCTGCGACGGCTTTTTGATCTCGTATGCGCCAGAGGGCGCGATCGAGCAGGGCATGGAGCACGGGAGGTTTAAGCGGCTTCTCGATATACCAAAAGGCGCCGGCTTCGATGGCCTGTACAACGCGCTCGTCACTGCCGCGGCCAGTGATGATAATCACCGGTATACGTTGGATCTCATCGCCCAAATGGCCGAGCAAATCGAGGCCGTTCATCCCGGGCAGCTCGACGTCGGCTAGGATTACGCTTGGAGAGAATTCTGGAAACTTCGCCAGAGCCTCTTCGCCGGTGGCGACCCCAAGAACTTCGCAGTCCCACTTACGCAGGAGCGCTTCGTAACCTTTACGTGCGTTGTCTTCGTCTTCGACAATCAGTATGCGCTGTGATTGATTTTCTGGTGGCATCGTTGAATCGAGCCTACCAGCAGTCTCGCGGAAATCCAAGCGAACGCGCAAGCAAGGCGAATTGGACAATACCAAGCATTGCGCGGTTCAGCGACAGGCACACCTATCCTTGCGGAGACCGGCGGCCGTAGCTCTATCAGCGCTACCTTTTAGGTGCGGCCGATATGAAGAGGGCGCTCGAGAACCAGCTCCAGCTTCGTGCCTTTCTCAAGCGTGAATTCCTGGCCGAGCCCGTAAGCGACCATGAAGGCTGTGGCAGCAGCCGTAGCAGCGGCCATCGCGGCTTCCTTCTCTTTACCGGTTGCCATGCCTGTGGCGGCGCCGGCAAATGCACCCGCCATCGCAGCCTTCATCGCTTGATCCCGATTCACTGATGCGGCTTGAATTTCTCCTTCGCGATCGTAGAGCACGTGAACCGAGTGAACTCCAGGGGCATCGATCAATTGCGCTACAAACGGCCGCCAGCCGCGCGGCGTCTGGATGTCGTCGAACGTGAGCCACATGCGCGCGCGCCCTGTGTCTCCGGCGGCGTGTACTTTGTCAATGTGTCCGCGGATTCGAACGCCCTGGGGAATCACATCTCCCTCTGCCGTCGTAATCGGCTCGAGAGTTCTGGCGACGAACCGCCTGCCGGCCTTGTCGTGCTTGGTGTCGAGTGTATCTTCCAACCCGATAAGCAGACGCGGACCCTCGGGAATCGGCGGCCGCTCGCTCACTCGATTTTGCGAATGGTTGTGAGGACTTCGCGCAGGCTTTACTGGCGGCGGAGGCTGATCATTTGTATCGCCGCCTGCCTGAGAATCCACGGACTGCTCAGACTGCTGATCGGTTTGCTGACTGCCTTGCAGATCAATTTGCTGGTTACAGGCGAATGCGGGGTATCTGGCTGCGGCGGAAAATACCGCGGCAGCCAGAAGCATTTTTGCGAACTTCATATGCTTCTCCTTGAATTTATTGGCTTGCCGCCTTCGCCGGGAAGGGAAGACGTTCGAAAACATTATACACGATATGACAGCGAGCGAGTATCCGCCGATGCAACCAGCGCGCAGCCAGGGATGGCCGGGGCGGCGACAAATATTTGTTTTTGAAGCGGTAGCCGTGAATTATAATCCGCCCCGTTACGGCGGCTCGTTCTGGTTCGGCTCCCAGGTTTAAATCATTTGTACTTTTGATGTTGCGTCCGATGCGGGCGCATTTCCGGCGCTACTATTTCGGCCTTGGTGAGGTCAGGCAATTTTGGGAGGAGTAGATGAGAATCCTGAAGGGCATGGGAGTGACGTTTTTTCTTGCGCTCTTCTTAATTTCAAGCAGCTTTGCCGATGACGCGGCCAAAAACAAGGGAACGAACGACGGCAAGAAAGATCAGCCAGCGGCTACCGAAGGTAGCGTGACACCCGGCTCAAAGTCCGATACTACAATCACATCAGCTCCGCCGGCAGCGACCGCGTCGCCCGCGAAGCCGGCCAAGCCCGCTCCAAAACCGCAGCGGTCGTCGACGAATGACGATTCTGAACACGTCCCCAAGTACGTTCCAATGCCGGCTCTCGACGGTAATCCTGGTCTTTTCACCCTCGAAACCGGCGACACACTTCCGCCAGGAGCAGTCGATCTCTCGATCGGCGTGAATAAATTCTCGCGTATGCCAGGAAATATCACGGTGCTCCAGACCGTGCCCGGCTTCGGCATGGGCTTCAACCGTTGGTTCTCGGTATTCTTCCAGGTGGATGCCGACGAACACATCCACGTGGACCAGCCCTCGCAATTGAGCTTAAGCAATGCGACGCTGGGATTTCCGCAATACCGCAACACTATTTATCGATCGATTCTGCCCGGAACCGGCATCGCTCCGGCGTATGTGGAGGATTACCCATTCGCTTCGCACAACGGCGGCGGTGTAGGTGAACTCGATCTCGGCTTCAAGATCGGTTTGCTTTCGGAAAAGCGTGGCAAGCCCTTCAGCCTTTCGATTCGCAACGATTTTTTCATTCCCACGCAATCGGGACTGAGCGATCTGTTGAGGAATGAGGTCCAATACGGGAGATTCAATTACGGGATTGGCCTTGAGGCTAGCAAGACAATCCTGCACAACAGCCTTCTCGTGACCCTCAACTGGTCGTATCGCTACCGCCCTGGCGAAAAATTCTCGACGATCGATCTTCTGAATTTGCCCGGTCCGCCCACTGCTCCGACCCCAATCTCGCCCGCAGTGCTGAATCTGTCGGACGAAATAGGAGTGGGCGCGGGCATGCTCGTCTTCCCTGGCAAGCGTCTTCAGATCATAACGGAATACACCGGACTCATTTACGTGCGCAGCGGCATTCAAAATACAACTTTTGGTGGACGCGATCCGGTCGAGACCACGACCGGCATCCGCATCTATCCCATCAGGAGGATCGCGCTTGACGTCGGCTATCGATATTCGCTGAGCTTGCTTAACCACCAGGACCGCAACGGCTTCATCGTCAAGCTTGCGGGAGCATACTGGCCGGAAAAACCGCGCGAGCCGGATCAACTGACGTCGTCGTGCTCGGCAGATAAGTCGTCCGTCGTGGAAGGCTCAAACGAGGCCGTTCAAACCACCGCCACCGCAACCGATTCGTGGGGACATCCGCTCACGTACACATGGACCGCCAACGGCGGTAAGATTACAAATGGGAGCAGCCCGTATGCGCGATGGGATTCGGAGGGTGTCGCGCCGGGGACGTACGCGCTTTCACTCCGCGTCGATGACGGCGCGGGCAAGACGTCCACTTGTTCGACCAATGTACGAGTCGATCCCAAGCCCAAACCGCCCGCGCCGACGATGTCTTGCTCTGCGGACCGCTCATCGGTGACGGCAGGCGAGCGCGCACAAATCACGGCAACCGTGAACGATCAGTCGAACACCGCGTTGCGGTACAGCTGGCAAGCGAATGGCGGCCAGATTGTGAACGCCTCGGAATCCAGCTCGAGTGTGCAATTCGATACATCGGGACTCGTTCCTGGCACGTACATTATAACCGGTCGCGTTGAGAACGGCGCAGGTGGGGCAGCCGATTGCTCCACGTCCGTGACCGTCGAACAGCCGCCGGCTCCACCGCAGGCGAGCAAAATCAGCGATTGCTCGTTCACGCCGGGGAGCGCGCGTGCGGACAATGTCTGCAAGCGCGTACTTGACGATGCCGCCGTGCGATTGCAGAGCGACCCGAAGGCAAAAGTCGTGCTCGTCAGATTTGCCGACCCGAAGGAGCCGGGTGCGGCGAAGCTGGCTTCGCGTCGCGCCGATGAAGCGAGGAAATATCTTGCCGGGAAACAGGGAATCGACGGTTCGCGCGTGGACGTGCGTTCGTCAACCGGCGCCGCAGGAACTGGCAAAGAGAATCGGCGCGTCGATGTGGTGTTGGTGCCAGACGGCGCGACTTACTGATAGTTAGCGCTGAGGGAAACGGAAAGCGCTCGACGTTGGGCGAGCTTGGGAAAATGCGGCTGCCCGCCGCCGAGCGTCTTTCCCGATCGATTCACCACCCGCGTTCGTCTGGGCAATAACTGCAATGATGGCAAGTCGTCATACCGTCCGTCGTTTGGCTCGCAACCTCCTGTCGCCGACCGTTTTTTCGACTTTTCTGCTTCTAGTTTTTTCGTTCGGAGCTCCGTGCGCTACGTCTCAAACGTGGAAACCTCTTGGGCCCAGTGGCGGCGATGTTCGAGCCCTCGCGAGCGATCCCGCGCGGCCAAGCGTCGTCTACCTCGGAACCACTGACGGCCACATTTTTGGCTCAGAGGACGGTGGCCGCCGCTGGCGCCTCCTCGGAATGGTTGGCGCCTCACGCAACGCGATCGTTACATCGATCTTGGTCGATCCGCGCGAACCCACCACTCTGTTCGCTTCCTCCTGGACGCGTGAAAAACAAGGCGAAAGCGGAGGAATCTATCGAAGCAGCGATGGCGGCAGATCCTGGCGGGAATTTGGCTTGGCAGGCCATGCTGTTCGCGCTCTTGTTGCGGCGCCGTCCGATCCGGATACGCTCGTCGCCGGCGCGCTCGATGGCTTGTTTCGCTCTCACGATGCTGGAAAGAGCTGGGAGTTAATTACGCCCGCGCACGATCCCGAGCTGCGAAATTTCGATTCGCTTGCCGTTGATCCACGAAATCCCGAAATCATCTATGCCGGAACGTTTCATCTCCCTTGGAAAACCACTGACGGCGGCCAGGATTGGGTGGCCATTTATGAGGGAATGATTGACGATTCCGATGTGCTCAGCCTCGCGGTGAACCCATCGAACCCGGAAGAGATTTTCGCGAGCGCCTGCTCAGGCATTTACCGCAGCGATGACGCCGGGTTGCATTGGAAGCAAATTCAAGGCATTCCTGATTCGTCTAAACGCACTCTTGTGATCCGATTTGATCCGGCGAATCCGGGTACGCTCTACGCGGGAACGACCGACGGGGTTTGGAAATCGACCACGGGCGGGGATCATTGGCGGCGTGCATCAGCGAGCGATTGGGTGATTAATTCTCTTCTGGTGCTCCCTGCAATTGATGCATCGGGTTCTTTTCGCGTGTTGCTAGGGACGGAACAACAGGGGGTTCTCATCAGCGAAGGTATGTCCGGCAAGTTTGAGCCGGCAAATGATGGCTTCGAGCATCGCCGCATCGTTTCCCTAACGCTCGATAGCGAGAATCCAGGTCGCCTGGGTGCTGTCCTGGCGAATGCTTCCGACGCAATCGTAACAACGGACGATGCGGGTGAGACGTGGTCGCCGCTGGGCTCCGGCCTAGCATCCGCATCCGTGCGGCGCCTTTACTCCACGCCCGATGGCTGGTGGGCGGCCCTCACGTCCGGCGGATTTGCGCGGCTGGATGCGAACAGCGGCCGATGGCTCCGCGCTGGGATGCTTGTCGAGCGCGGCCAGATCAGCAGGGCAGGCGCGGCGAACCCAGCGGCTCGGCACATAAGGCCGGCGGCAACAGAGTTCCGAGCCACAGTAAACGATTTGGCGTTCAGCGAGAATGAATGGTTTGCGGCTACCGAAGAAGGATTGTTCAGATCCAGCGATGCCGGAAAATCTTGGTCCCTACTGCCTTTTTCGTTGCTCGTATTGCCGGTGGATTGCGTACGAGTCTCCGCTGACGGCACCGAAATACGCATCGTGACCTTACACGGCATGGTGTTTTCTGGCGATTCTGGCCGCTCCTGGAAATGGCACGATCTTCCGCTCGAATCCTATGGCGCGCTGCGGTTGGAAGTCGAGGACGCGACTACGCTTCTTGCGGCCTCTCCGACGGGCCTGTATATCTCCCGCGACCGTGGTACAACGTGGTCGAAAGCGCAGTCCGGCCTTCCCGCCTCCGCGATTAACGATGTGCTCGTACGTCCCGAGTTCTGGGTCGTCTCGCTGGAGAGCAACGGCCTGTACATTTCACGCGATAGAGGTGCCAACTGGCGGCGCATCAACAATCCCGCAGGAACAATGGGTCCCGATTATTTCCCCATTCTCGAGGCTGGTATTGCGCCCGATCGCATATATGCTGCTTCGGCGAGCGAGAGCTTATATCTGCTTGATCTCTCCAGTCCCGAGGTTCTAGCGACGCGCTTAGATTCCGGTCACTAGCAAACTTTCAATCGAACGTTCCGGTATAACATCTGAGTTTCAAATTGGGATAAGTACGTAGCCCAATCTTGCATCTTCCTAGCAAATAAGGACTTAGTTCTGATCAGTATCTTTACGGACTTGTGTGTTGACCCCTTTTGGAACTACATTCCGTGGCGAAAAGAAAACAGCAGGGCTAAGCTCCGATTTGTGAGCAGTTGAGAAGTTTCTAAATTGGTGCTCGCGTTGCTATGAATCCAGAACGGGAATTGGTAATGGGGGTCTTACCAGTGGCGAGCGGAACTGAAACGGTCTTGGCAACCGAACGATCAATCGCAGCGACAGTCCTCATCGTCGACGACGAGAACGCCACTCGCGATCTCTGCCGTGACATCGCAAACGAATCGGGTTTACGCACGCGCACTGCGTCCACCACGGAGCAAGCCCTCGACATCTTGGAGCAGTATCCGGTCGATGTGATCCTCACCGATCTGCGCGTTCCTGAAATCGGCGGGCTTGAACTGCTCAAGCGCGTGAGGCAGACCCATCCGCGAGTACCTGTAATTGTGCTTACTCAATATGGAACCATTGAGAGCGCGGTGGAAGCGACGCGCATTGGAGCGGCAGATTACGTCACCAAACCTTTTCATATTCCCGAACTGCGCACGAAGCTCGATCGCGTGGTCCACTCGCTCGAACTCGACGAGGAAAATCGAGTCCTGCGGGAGCAGCTTCGCACGCGTCCCGGCTTCGCCGGACTCATCGGTCTATCTCCGAAAATGCAACGCGTGTACAAGCTCATTGAGAAGGTGAGCCAGCACAATTATCCGGTTTTAATCCTCGGGGAAAGCGGCACCGGAAAGGAACTCGTCGCGCGCTCCATTCACTTCGCCGGGACGCGCAGTAGCCGGCCCTTCGCTCCGGTGGATTGCTCCTCGTTCGTTCCCACGTTAATCGAATCTGAACTGTTCGGCTACATGAAGGGTGCTTTCACCGGTGCGAACCAAACGAAGCGCGGGCTGATGGAAGCCGCCGGCAACGGCACACTGTTCCTCGATGAAATCGGCGATCTCCCCGTGGACCTGCAAGCCAAGCTCCTGCGCGCAATCCAGGAGAAGGAAATACGACCCGTAGGCTCGACCGATCGAATCTCGATTTCCGTGCGAGTTATAGCCGCGACGAACCGGGACCTGGAAACCGCGGTAAGAGAGGGCCGCTTCAGGCAGGACCTTTATTTCCGCCTGAACGTAGTCCAAATCAAGCTGCCGCCACTGCGCGAGCGCAAAGGCGACATCCCGCTCCTCGTCAATTCGTTCCTTGAGAAATTTAGCGACACGGATGGGCCCATCCGCACGGTCGCAGAAGATATGATGACGAAGCTCATGGCCTGGGACTGGCCCGGCAATGTACGCGAACTCGAAAACGTGATCGAACGCGCGGTTGCGCTGGGTACAAGCTCTCTCCTGCACGTAGGTGACTTGCCGTCGAACCTGCAATACGGCGCTAACGAGAAATTGCCTCAGAATGACGTGCTTCTGCCTCTCGAGGAGCTCGAGCGCCGCGCGATCAAGCGCGCGTTGCGGGAATCGGGTGGTGACAAGCTGGCTGCTGCACGGCTGCTCGGAATTGGAAAAACCACGCTGTACCGCAAGTTAAAGCAATACGAAGCGGAGGCACATATCCGAAACTGACCGTATCGTGCCTCGTTGACTTTCTGTTTCAGCTGACAGACAGCGAATAGATTTTCGCAACTGCGTTTTTCAAGTCCCGGCATGGCATGCTTGCCTCGCCCACGTTTGCAGCTCATATCGCTCACAATAGCGGCCTCCCGAATAGCCTTAGTGCTGCATTGGCGCGCTACGTTGTGCTGACTCCGTACGGCGCGTATAGGAGCGGGCACGGTAACAGAAGCACATCGCGGTCCCTCTCACCACCGAAGAATTTTCAAATAGGGACTCCCGCCGGGATTCGTTTCGAACTGGGAAACCGTTTCGCCGCAGTTTCACTTCAGTCTCCTCGAGATTGTTGAAAACATTCTAATTGAATCGTTCGCAAGATGGTCGGCGCTGTGCATTGGAAATTGCATGCCAACCACCCGAAGTGCCGCGCCTTACGAACGTCCGTTACGTTTCGCTCGCCGCGCCCTTGAATATGCTGTTGCAACGAGTGTGGCTCTGCTATGCAGCTACTGGATCGTGCAGGCGCGTTGGTGAAGCCGAAATGCCGAAACGCCTGAACTCCACCCTCGCCGGCACCGGCAGCCTGCTTACAGCCGAGCACAATGTTCCCTCAAGCCCGCGCGCTGAAATGATGCAGCTCTTCGACGGCACTGCGTTTAGCGCCGTTTTCGAATCGAGCGGAGAGGCTCTCATCGTCGTGGACTCGCTTGGCGCCGTGCACCAAGCGAATCGGCGTTCTCAGCAAATGTTGAGGCTTAGGGGCGGGCACGAGCGGCGGAAGAATCTGGCTGAATTCATATCGTCGCCGGCCGGAGAGGACTTGCGCTCTTGGTGCAAACAATCTGCGGCCTGCGGCGCTGGTCCGAAGGCTCTCCGCGATCCGTGCAGCATCGATGGGGCGCTCGATAACGGTTTTCCAGTGCGAGTCATCCTGCGCGCGGTCCTGCCAGGCTCAAACCACCTACTGCTCTGCATCGAAGACGGCGTCCTAGTAAAACGCGCGGAAGAGAGAACGCACCAACTCGAAGCCGAACTCTCTAGCCTCCTCGATGCCCTAGAAGCGGGGGTGATTCTTTTCGATCCTTACGGCCGTATCCGTTTTGCGAACGCGCGCTTCGGACAGCTCTTTGGCTTGAATTTAAAGGAAACACAAGTCGGCCGGACGTTTGGCGAACTCGAATCTCTCGTCGCGGCGCGCTTTCGCGATCCTGAGACCTTTTCAATACCCTGGAAACAATTTTCTGCAGGAGACGAAACACCCTCACAAGATGAATTGGAACTCGTGCGTCCGGCGCGGAGAGTGTTGGAGCGCTACTCGCGGCCAGTGCTCAGTCGCGAAGGGCCCGCCGCCGGGTGGCTGGAGCTGTACTACGACGTCACCGGGAAGCGAGAGATCCAATCGAAGCTGTTGCAGACGGAAAAAATGGCGGCGCTCGGGCAACTCGTCTCCGGCATCGCTCACGAGCTGAATAATCCGCTCACCGCGATCATGGGCTACGCGCAACTCTTGCTCGGCCACGGACTTTCGGCGCCACAGCAAGCGGAAGCAGGCAAAGTGTTTCAAGAAGCCGAGCGGGCGCGCCGGATCGTAAAAAATCTTCTGTATTTCGCCCGCGAAAACAAGCCGGAGCGCACCCGCGTCGATCTGAACGAGATCGTCGAACGCACGCTGGCGCTCCGCAGCTATGAGCTGCGAGTCGAGAACATCGTCGTGGAGTGCGGACTTGCAGCCGACCTACCGGAAACGATGGCGGATCCGTACCAGTTGCAGCAAGTGGTCTTGAATCTGCTCGTGAATGCAGAGCAGGCGCTGCTGGGAGATCGCGGGCGCGGGCACGTCTGGATTCGCACGCACTGCGCTTCGGGTAACAGGATTGTGCTGGAAATTTCCGACGACGGGCCCGGGATTGCCCCAAGCATTGCTTCACGCGTCTTCGATCCCTTTTTTACTACCAAGCCGGCAGGCGTCGGTACCGGGCTGGGCCTTTCCATCGTGTATGGCATCGTGCAGCAGCATGGCGGCGAAGTGACTCTCGAAACCCACCGCGGCTCCGGTGCGAAATTCGTAGTCGAACTGCCCATTATATCGAGCCTGGCTGAACAAGCGGCTGTGCCGCCGCCGGAAATCGAAGGGAGAACCGGTTCCAATCCGCGCGGCAGAATTCTCGTGGTGGAAGACGAAGCGACGGTGGCGCAATTGATCGTCGACGTTTTGCAGGAAGAAGGCCATGAAGCCGAGGCGGCTTCCGACAGCCAGGACGGTCTCACGCGGATTGCGCGGAAACGTTACGATCTTGTGGTCTGCGATCTGCGCATGCCCCGGCTGGACGGACCCGCGTTTTACGACGCTCTGGTGAGCGCGGGAAGTCCTATACAGGATCGGATCGTTTTCATCACCGGCGACACGCTCGCGCCCCGCTCGCTGGAATTCCTGGAATCGCACCGGCTCCCATATCTTGCCAAGCCGTTTTTGGTTGAGGAATTGAAACTAGCGGTCAATCGGATGTTCGAGCGCCATCCCCCGAACGTGAACACTAACGCCAGGTCGGCCTAGGAAACTCAATCTAGGACTTCGGGCTAGTCACCGTCGAATTCGCGGGCTAAACAAAGGGAATGAATACGGGTGCACACGAAAGGTTCTCATGATCGAGCGCCGTGCTCTTTTTGGAGTGGCTGAGGCGATGCTCGCCGAGCGGCTGAGCCGCGAATCGGCGCGCCGCGCACAGTTTGATACCGTGGCATGGGTGGATGATCTCGCCGACAGTCGGCGTCCTTTTCGCCGCGCGCAATCCTGCTGGACGAGGAAATCTTAAGAGGTGCGCCGCTCGCGGAAACACTCCGGCAGTTGACGGAAGCGTCGCCCGTAATCCTGGTGGCGGGGGCTGAGCGGCAGACGGAGATTGAAAAACTGGTAGCTGAAGGAGACGTGGATTTCGTGGCTCGCGCAGGCGATTTCGCCGCCTTGGCCGCAATCCTGGTGGAGCGTCGGTTGCGGTGGGCCGAGCGTTCCGAAACCACACTTGGCGCTCCGTGGACTGGCCTGCCAGCGGACACGGCTGAGATATTCCGCCACGAAATTAATAACCCGCTCACTGGAATATTGGGAAATGCTGAGCTCGTTCTTTCGCATCGCGATCGCTTGCCGTCAGCCGATGCCCGGCGTCTACAGACCGTGGTCGATCTGGCTGTGCGATTACGCGAGACCACGCGACGGTTAAGCAATGCCTGGGAAGCCGGGCAGTTTCGCTGAAGCACGATTCAGCTTGCACAGTCCTTAGTCTGGTGCTGTTCGGGCACGCCTGCGACATCGACTGAGATTATGGGATCAATTGCGACAGGTTTGGCTTTTGCGGAGCAGCAGCGAACGAAAAAATCGCAGCCAGACGAGGTAGTGCTGGAATTGTTAGAAGACAGATCCCGGTGCGGAAGATCTCTCCTCGCGAATTCTCCGCTATCGCTATCTCGGAGCTTTGCATGGGCGAATGATTGCGCTGTTAGACGTCAGTTCTTGTTCTTCAGGTAGCGGTCAAACCACTCGACGGTGCGACGGATGGAGTCGATCTGGTTCTCGCGTTTGGCGAACCCATGGCCCTCGTTGGGATAGAAGTGCGCGTCCACCCTTTTTCCAGAATCCTTCAGGATTTGAACCACCTGCTCTGCCTCTTCCTTCGGAACGCGGATGTCGTTTTCGCCTTGGAGGACAAGGAGCGGAGCCTTCGCGTCTCGGATATATTTCAACGGGGAGTCGGCTTCGTAGATGGCTCGGTCCTTTTCCGGGTCGCCCAGCAGAGATTTTTCGTACTCCTGCAAACGCGGGTCTTCATGCTGTAACATCGTGAACCAGTTGATGATGCCGTAAGCTTCGACAGCGGCCGCCCATAGGTCGGGAGTTTTGCCAATGGCCATCAGCGTCATAAAACCCCCGTAGGAACCGCCGGTGATGCCGATTTTTTTCGACTCCACGTAGCCGGTTTCTTCGAGAAACTTCGCGGCATAGACTTCGTCCTGCAGGTCGCCGCCGCCCAAATCCTTCGTATTCGCAAGCTGAAATTCCATGCCATAGCCGGTCGAACCGCGCGGATTAGGTGCGATGCAGACGTATCCGCGAGTAACAAGCGCGACCACGGTGCGATTGAACGCATCCTGCGTCTGCCCGGTAGGGCCTCCGTGGGGTAAAACAATCGCGGGATTCGAGCCGTCGCGCTTCAGATTGAAAGGCATCCAGGCGAATGCGCTGATGATTTTTCCGTCGAAGGATTTGTAGTGAACCAATATCGAGGGCGGGATTTTCGCCGCCGTGAGGCTAGTGATGGCGGAGAAGCTCAATTGGCGCGGCTGCTTCGCCGCGACTTCGTAGACCCACAGGTCAGCGGGCTGGGTGGAGCTTTGGTGCGAAACCACGAGCCGAGAACCGTCCGGCGAAAATGACGAGGGCGTGCCGGGATACAGGTTGAGTCCGGCTGGCACGTTGATTTTTGCTCCGGTGCGTGTGGCGGTGTCGGCGAGGTAAGTGTCGCTTCGGCCGTCAGCATTGATCACGTAGGTGAACTCCTTGCCGTCCGGTGCAAAATCGGCTGCATTCGCCTCCCATTTCGTATCGGTTGCCCACGTCATCTGTTTCGTTGCGAGATCGAGAAGCGCGACATTCGGGAATCCGCCGGGCCTGTCGGAACCCACGAGCAGGGTGCGGCCGTCGGGGGAGATGGAGGAAACGAACGTGCGCCGCTCGCCTTCGTGAGCTGTGAGATTCTCGTTGGCGCCGGTTGCGGCATCGATGCGATAAACATCCGAATCGGTAAATTGGCATTGGCTCGCGACGCATAAATCGTTTTCCCATCAGGACTCCAAACCGGATTCGACCAGTTGTGATCCTTTGTTTTTTCCTGCGTCAGATTGTGAACTGCGCGCGTTTTCCAATCGAGAATCGCGATATCGATCGCCGAAGCCGTATTCGGCTTGTAATTCATCGCGATCCTGGATCCATCGGAAGACCAGACGGGATTTGTTTCGGAGATATCGGGGGTAAGGCTCAGATTGGTGATTTCGCCGCCGTCGCTCGGGATCGAGTAGAGGTCGTAAATTTCTCCGCCGCCCTTGTCCGATTCGAAAACGATCCACTTTCCGTCGGGCGACCATGCCGCGCTGCTTTGGCGGTCGTCCGACTGGCTGAGCTGAATTGGCCAACCTCCTGCTGCCTTCACTTTCCACAGGTTGTAGCGGCCCGTAATATTGGTCGAGAAGACGATCTCCTTTCCGTTGGGCGACCAGGATGGGCCGATGATTCCGCGCGTGTAGAAGAGATCGTCGATCGGAACGGGGCCAGCGCCAAGCTCAGCCTACGACGTAAGAGACTTCGGATCGGTGATTTCGCGTGTGTCCGGCGAATCAGAAGCGAAGACAGCGAAAGCGATCAGTAGTGCGAACGCGAGACGGCTCAGTTTCATCGATAACCCCCGAAAGTTGTTAGCCTTACGAATTGTCAGCGGCGACGCCAGCCGTAGCACAACGGTCGCACGTTGGGCGGAAGAATTCAAACAGGAGTTGTGCAAGGCTGTTGCAGAGCTATCCGTGGCGTTGCAGAACGGCGGGGCTGCGTGACCGGCGCGGGGTTGGACTATTTTCGACGAGATGTTGTTTGGTTGGCCCTACGATCCCGATGATCGGCCGGTCTCCAGCGGGGCAAGGGTGACCGTCGTGGCCCGAGAGCAGATGCTTCAGAAGGGCGTCAATTTTTCGATGTTCGTCCCGGCTGAGCTCGACGTCTTCCTGGAAGGAAAGGTCACGCGAGCGGCGGGTCTGTCTAGCGGAATGAAAAGCGGCAATTGCTTCGAGCTTGATACGGTTGAGCTCTTCACACGGCTGCTTTGCTGGCATGGGCGGCGGAATCATACGACAACGGAAATGTGGCGCAACGGTACGTTGGTACTAAGGAAACGGAGACAAGGAAGTCCCCACACAGGGGGCAAGCCGCGAAAGATCACTCGGATGTCGGCGCAGAAGCCTGTCGCTATGTTGATGTCTGAGTGGGTCACGGATTTGTACAGGATTGCCAAGCTGAACCTTAGACCGACCGGCCCGATCGGCGCGACCGGTTTGCTCCAGGCGCTTTACTTCGGACGTGAGTTTACCTACCATGACGTGCTGAATTGCTCCCGGAGGCGATTCGGCGTCCTGCTTTGGCGGCGCGCGTTCAAGACCCATGCCACGCTCTCCTCGCATTGTTGTAATTGAACCGAGCGGCGTTCGCCGCGACGTGCCTCTGAACGCGTCTCCATTCCGCATTGGCCGCCAGGCCGGCAACGAACTCACTCTTCGTGACAGCCGCATCAGCCGCCAACAGGCGCAGATCATCTCCTGCAACGGCGGCTGGGTGCTCGAAGACATGGGCAGCCGACATGGCACGTTTGTGAACGGCGAAAAAGTGCTGAAGCACGAGCTGCAGCCCCGCGACAAAATCGATTTTGGCATGGCGGATTCCTACAAGCTCATCTACCTGGGTGAAGGTGCCACGATCGAGGAGCTGGTGGAACGCGTGGAAGCTCCCGCGCCCTCGGCGCCCGGGTCGCGCGAACTTCACCATCTTGGTGTGCTGCTGGATGTGGCGCGCACACTCGGCTCAGGCCTGTCGCTCGAGGACGTGCTAACGGCGGTGGTGGACGCGGCGATCCAGGTGACCCGAACGGAGCGCGGAGTGCTGTTGCTGGCAAATCCCGGCGGCGAACTGCAAATGGTTGTCGCGCGCGACGCGCAGAAAGGAACGCTGCGCCCGGATACGTTGAAAGTGTCGCAGAGCGTGGTGAAACGCGTTGTGAATACACGCCGCGAGATGATCGTGAGCGATACGGGGGACGATGCGGGTGGCATGTCGCAGCAGGAAAGTGTCGCGCGTCTGGAACTTCACACGATCGTGGCGATTCCGGTGGATAAGCTCCCAGTGATTGAGACGTTGGATGCGACAATCTCGACCCGGCAAGGCGAACTGCTCGGCGTGCTTTATATGGATAGCCACATTCCTTCGAGCGCGTTCACGGATATGGACCGCGACGTCTTGCGGACGCTGGCGCGCGAAGCAGCGACGGTCATCGAGAACGCAAGATTATTCGCATCGTCGCGCGCGAAGCAGCGGCTCGATCACGAAATCGAGATCGCCAGCGGGATTCAGAAGACGCTGCTGCCGAAGTCGCTGCCGAATCTTCCCGGCCTGCAGGTAGTAGCTTCGACGCTCTCATGCCTCTCGGTCGGCGGTGACTGCTTTGACGTCATCCAACTGGGCGGCGGCCGGCACGGCTTTTTCGTGGGCGACGTATCCGGGAAGGGAATTTCGGCAGCGCTCCTCGCGACGCTGCTGCAGGGCGTCTTCTTCACGACGGCAGCCATGGACATTTCGCTGCCCGGCGTTTTCTCCCGCGTGAATCAATATCTTTGCGAGCGCAGCGGCGAGGACCGTTACGCGACGGTATTTTACGGGATCCTCGACAAGATGGGCCGCTTCGAATACGTCAACGCCGGGCATGTGCCGCCGATAGTGCGCCGGAAGTCAGGAGAGCTGGAAGGGTTGGGATCCGCGAATTTTCCGGTCGGGATGTTCGCCGAAGCGGAGTATCAAAGCGCGCGCGTGGCGCTTGAGCCTGGCGAGTACTTGGTGATCTACACAGACGGCGTGTCGGAAGCGGCGAATCCGCGGAACGAATTGTTCGAAGAGGCTCGACTCCGGAAAATCATGGAGAGCTTTGTTGGCGAATCGGTAGAAGGACTCGCGGACGCAATTAAGGAAGGAATGCGGGCGTTTACCGAGGGCGCGCCGCAATCCGACGACATCACGATTCTGGTTGTGCAATACAAAGGCAACAATTGAAAATAAAAACGCCATCGCGAAGCGCAGCATCGGTCGCAAGGCTCGAGCCTCTTGAAAAGATCTTCGTCAAGTTGAACCCCGAGGCCGAGCCCGGTGATCTGGCTGCGGAGATGGTACGTTTGCTGGCGGCGCCGGGATGTTTAGAGGGCGCACGGATATGGAAGTTGGTAGACGGCGTGCCTGCAGTTTGGCAGGAAAGTGGAAAGCTGCCCGCGGCGAGTTCGGACCACGTAGGGCAAGTGCTGAATGGCAGACGTCAGCAAAGCGCCAACGGACGTGCCAACACATGGGCGCTGGGACGCGGGACGACGCCGGTGGGCGTGCTGGAAATTGCGTCGAAATCCAAGCTGGACGAGAAAACTCGCGGTTGGATGGAACTTTTCCGAAGGTACGCAGAAGTTGCACTCGAAAGCAGCGAGCGCCGCAATGCGGTGATCGAGCTTTCAACGATTGTCGAAGCGACGAAGCGCCTTAATTCAACACTCGACCTGGCGGAGCTGCTGAACATTATTCTGGGACTCACCACTCGCTATTCGGGGGCGGAGCGCGGAACGGTCTTTCTGGTGGACCGAAACAAAGAGGAGATATGGTCGCTTGTTGGACTGGGGCTCAACCAGCATGAAATCCGCTTGCCAATCACCAAGGGAATCGCAGGTTGGGTAGCCCAACATGGCGAAATGGTCAATCTGGCTGACGCATACGCCGATCCGCGATTCGAATCAGAAGTGGATTTGCGGCTGGGGTACCGTACCAGATCGCTTCTTTGCATGCCGATTCGAAATAAAGCCAATGAGACGATTGGAGTACTCCAGCTGTTGAATAAGAAGAGTGGTCCTTTTTCGCGGGCGGACGAAAACATGCTGCAGGCGATTTCCGACCACGTGGCGCTGGCGCTTGAAAATGCGCAACTGCACCGTGAAATGGTCCACAAGCAGCGCATGGAACGCGATTTGGCTCTGGCGCGCAATATTCAAATGGGTCTGCTGCCTGAAGCGCCTCCGAAACTGCCTGGCTTCGACATTGCGGTTTCGAATCGGATGTGTCTCGAAGCCGGTGGCGACTACTATGATTTCATCCAACTCGCGCCGGACACGATGCTGACGGTGGTCGCGGATGTTGAGGGCAAAGGCGTAGGCTCGGCAATGGTGATGGCCAACCTGCAGGCCACGCTGCATGCGCTCGTGGCGCACCTGCATTCACTCGAGCGGCTCGTTGAGTCGCTCAACGACATGATGCTCGCCGACACGCGCGGGCAAAAATACATGACGATGTTCTTGGCGCTGCTCGATCAGCCGCGCCGGACGCTTCACTACGTGAATGCAGGACACGTCCCGCCGGCGGTGGTGCACTCCAACGGCACCGTGGAATATCTGCGCGAGGGTGGCATGGTAGTAGGAATGTTCCCCAGTGTGCGATTCGATCGCGGCCATGTTCGTTTGGAGACGGGCGACATTTTCGTCGCCTGCACGGACGGAATCACGGAAGCGATGGACGCGCAGGATGACGAATTCGGCTCGCAGCGGCTCGTCGAGCTCGTGGCGCGCGAGCGCGCTCTACCCGCCGCCGAGATCGTGCAGTCGGTGCTCACCGAAGTGGACTACTTTTCTCGCGGCGGGACGCACGAAGACGACCGCGTGATACTGATTCTGAAAGTCGTGTAATCCGCGAACCGTTCCCTCAGAAGTTCTTCGGATAAGTTTCAAATAATTTCACGACGCGCGTTTCGTACTCGGTCGGCGAGTGGCCGAGCGCGGCGGCGTGGCCTGCGCCTTTCACGATCCAGAGTTCTTTTGGACCCGCGGCGGATTTGTAAATCCGCTCCGAATGGCGGCAAGGGATGCGGTGGTCGGATGTCCCGCAAATGAGAAGGACTCCGAAAGGACGCCGCGGCCACAGCTTTTTCCGGCGACACATCGGTCGGATCAAAACCGCCCTCTTTCTGAACCGAAGCAAGGGCCACCATCGAGGCGGGACGGAACAATGTGCGACCGAGCGTAGCACTCACGTCGAGACCGGCATAGTCGTAGCTGACTTCGCGCAGGTTGGCGAATGGGGCTTCCGCCGCGACAGCTTCAATCCGCGGCTCTATGGCCGCGGATTGCAATGCGATGGCAGCGCCCATCGAGACAGCGAGCGCGTAAAGGTGGCGAACTTTTTCGCTCGCACACAAGGCGTCGGTGATGGCAACCGAGTCGTGGCGTTCCTCCCAGCCATAGGTGCAGATGTCGCCTCCGCTTTCGCCGTGCTCGCGGGAATCCATCATCACGATGCTGTAACCGCGCCGCAGGAGGAATTCCGCATGGCCGAGGACGCCGGTACGATTGTCGGATACGCCGTGATACAATAGAACCCAATCGCCGTTCGCTACACCGGGCCGGAGCTTCCATCCCTTCAGCGTAACTCCATCTTGCGCCTGGGCGCTGAAATCCTCTTTTGTCGCACCGGTGCGGGCGAGCATGTGCTGCGTGTCCTGAAGCCGCATCGCATTCAAGCGCATGGGATGAAGGATGCCATTGCCGACTGAATTCCCGACAACGGCTGCGAGCAGCGGCGAAATCGCCAAAAGTGCGCAGGCAACAAGGATGAAACGGCGTGTGAGACGCATATACGAGATAGTACGTCATGCAAAGTGGCATTGTTTCAGCAAGCGCCCAGAAGCTGGCGATTCGATCACGGCCGGGTTTTGAGTAGGCGAGTACCAGAGAAACGATTCAGCGAATAGAGGCGGTGTATCTGGTTGCGGCGCCGCCTTCGCATCAATCGGTTTACAGCCCGGCGTTCAACATGGGCGCATTCGTAAGGCCCTGTTAACCGCGCGCGACGAACCGGATTGCGCTTCGATCAATACGCACCGCCGGTACAGGCTAGTCCGTAATGCGAGCGCTGTACCTTGATTCTGCACGACTTACGGAGAAATTACCGGTACTATGCGCGCCCGCGAATGACGCATGTCATTGATTCCACGTTGCAAACCGAGTGGTAGGACAACTGCAACCCCAAGAAGAGGTGGAGGTTGTAATGAAACTTAAATACATCATGGGTGCCACCGCATTATCGCTTATTCTCGCCGGCACTGCTTATCCGCAGCAGGAACAAGAAAAAGAAAAACCGCAACAGGAAGAGCAGAAGCCGGTTGAAAAGCCAAAGACTCAGCAAAAGCAGGAACAGCCGTCTGCCAAACAGCAACAACAGGATCAGAAGAACGAGCAGAAACAAGAGAGGCAATCCGCGAGACAGAATGAGCAGCAGAAATCCGACCAGAACAACAAACAGCGCCAGGACCAAGAGAAACAGCAACAGCGACAGCAGGAGTCGGTAGCGAAGCAGCAGCGGACAGATGAGCAACGAAATGATCAGCGATCAGGCGGTGGCCACGGCCGAATTCCGGGTGACCGCTTCCGTACGTCATTCGGGCGCGAACACCATTTTCGGGTCGGCCACATCGATAGCCGGCGGTTCCAGTACGGCGGTTATTGGTTTACGTTTAACGACACGTGGCCGGGCGAGTGGGCTTATACCGACGATTTCTATATCGATTATATCGACGGCCAATACTATTTGATCGACCTCACGCACCCTGGTATCCAGCTCTTGCTGGTTGTCGAATAACTCCCTCGAACATCCGCAGAGGACTAGGGCCGGGCGCGTCCCAGCCCTTTTCTTTTTTCTGGCGAACTGCTTCCAGAATCAACGACGCAAAAAAAAAACATGAGACCATTACGCGTTCGCGCGTCTGGAAATGCTCTGCGTGCTACAGCGGTGGATGCTTTAGGTGCCAATCGGTTGCGTTCTGGTAGGCACGAGCGAGCGCGAGCATTTCGGCGTCGCCGTATAGCTGACCAATGAATGAAAGGCTTGTCGGATGGCCCTTCTCATCAAAGCCGTGGGGAAGCGCGACGCATGGATGGCCCGTTAGATTCGTAACGGCGCTGTTCAGTGTGGCCACTGGATTCGGAGTGTAGTCAGCGTAGTCGAACGGCACCAAGTACACGTCCACTTTTGACATTACCTCGGCCATTTCACGCATCAGGATGGTGCGCACTCGATTGGCATTGATGTACTCGACCGCAGGCAGCAAGCGCAGATTGTTTTGATCTAGCACCCGATCCTGCCGCACGAGCCCGGCCGGTTGCGTTTCAATTGGATCGCGTAATGCGGCGTTCGCTTCTCCATACATCACCATCGTGAAATCCATCTTCGAGTGTTCGGGCAATTCGACCTCGATCAGGTTGAAGCCCATGCTCCGAAATTTCTCGAGCGCAGCCGCATCATTGGCATCTACCTTTGGCGTCTGGCGCGTGTTCGAGAACGCCGCTTTCAGATAGCCGACGCGCAACTTGCGGATATCGAGATCGGCGTTCCAGTTGAACGGGATATCCTGCACGGCAAGATCGTGGTCGTCAGGGCCCTGGATCGCCGCGAGCACGAGCGCACAATCTTCCACGCTGCGGCACATGGGGCCTGTTTTATCGAGGCTCCAACTGAGAGTCATCACGCCGTAGCGGCTCACGCGGCCGTAGGTTGGACGCAATCCCGTGACGCCACAAATCGCCGAGGGTGCGACGATTGAGCCGCCAGTTTCTGTGCCTACTGAAAAGCCGACCATTCCAGCAGACGTCGCAGAGCCAGGCCCGGCGGACGATCCCTGCGATCCCATCGAAAGGTCCCACGGATTTTTCGTTTGACCGGCGAACCAGATATCGTCGAGCGCAAGCTCTCCGGTCGCAAGCTTTGCAATCATCACGGCTCCCGCGTCATGGAGCCGATTGACCACCGTTGCATTGTGATCGATCACGCGCTCCCTGAACGGCCCAGCGCCCCAGGTGGTTGGATAATCCTTCGCAGCCGCCAGATCTTTAATTCCCCACGGAATCCCGTGAAGGGGCCCGCGATAATGGCCGGCGGCAATTTCACGGTCGGCATCCCGCGCCTGGCGCATGGCGAGATCGTCGGTGATTGTCACGGCGCAAAGAAGCCTTGGGTTGTGCTTCTTCAATCGCGCTAGGTACATCTCAGTCAGCTCAACGGACGTTACCTGCTTCGTGCGAATCAATTCTGCGAGCTGCGTCACCTGCCAGAACGCAACGTCCTCGAGATTCTTGGGCCTCTCGACTTTCGGTGGCGCGCTTATGCGGATCGGCCGCTTTATCCGGTCGATCTTCGTGCCCGGGAGAATGGGATTGAAATAAAGCGGCGGCGCAATTGCGTTTTCGAGAGGGATTTTTCGCAGTTCGCGATAGTGCGCGAGATTCTTGTTCACGCCCGCCAGCATTTTGTCGAGCTGCTGGTCCGTGAATTCGAGTCCCGCGACGGCGGCGGCATCACGAAGCATCTCTTTCGTGATTACCACGTTCGCGGCTTCGTTCATCTGCGTGGCCGAGGTCGTTCCGGTCCGGTGCGAATCCTTCATCTCTTCAAGCTTCGCCCAGAGCACACCCGGAAAAAGTGTCGAGGAGAGGCCCACGATCGAGAAGTAAGCCAGGAAAGAACGGCGGTCGTAGCTGCTCACAAGTGTCCTTTCGCGAACGCCGCTTTATCGGTCATTAGTTCACGTAGAGCTTTGACTGAGGTTAGCTACTGCTGCGGCGTCGCAGGGCCGCCGAGTCTTTCCCCGATCACTTCGCCGGAAATAATGATCTCGACGCGCCGGTTCTGCTGTCGTCCTTCGGACGTATCATTCGACGCGACAGGGTTCGATTTGCCGTAGCCTGTCGCGGTAATCGTGTTCGGGTCGAGTCCTTGATTGACGAGATAGGCCCGAACCGTGTCGGCGCGATTTTGCGAAAGCGTCAGGTTGAATGTGTCGCTGCCCACGCTGTCCGTATAGCCTTCGACAGCGAGTTTCAGTCCCGGATGGGCGATAACGATTCCGCTCATCTTGGCTAGTGCCTCACGAGCCGGCGACTTCAGGTCATACTTGCCGAAATCGAAGAGAACGTCCGCCATGTTCACTTTCAGGCCGCGCGGCGTGTCCGTGGTGGGAAGAATGCGGTTGAACTGCTCGAGCAACTGAGCGCGAAGCTGCTCTTTTTCCTTTTCTGCCTGTTCCGCAGCGGCTTCGGCTTCCAGCGCCTTTTGCCGCTCCTGCTCCGCCCTCTGCTGGTCCTGCTGCGATTGCAACTGAGCCGCGTGTTGAGCGGCTTCTGCTTCGGCACGCGCCTGGGCTTGTTGAGCCGCGTCACGCTCCGCTTGCAGTCTTTGAATTTCGGCCTGCTGCTTTGCCCTTTCCGAGGCAGCCGCATCGGCTTTGGCCGCTGCTTCAGCTGCTGCCGCTGCCGCCTTTTCTCGCGCTACTTTTTCGTCATACTCGCGCTTCACCGCCGTGGTGCGCGCATCGGCCGCGTTCTGGACGGCATCGCGCGCCGCCTGTATCACCCGTTTCTTGTCTCCTTTGCTCGTGAAAAGGCTTTCCGCTTGATTCAGGGAGGTCTGCGCGCGTCCAAAAGCATCCGGCGCATATTGCTGAGCGTTGGCGGCCTTGGCGATTTCAACCGCGTTGCGCGCTTCATCGAGTTCCAGCGGAGTTTTCGACTTCGACTTCGCATAGCGTGAGCTTGCGGCGGAAAAATCGTAGTTATAAATTCCCTTGTCGAGCGACTGATACTTCGCGCTGGCCTGCTCGATCGTCCCCACGGTGCCGGGAACGACGATATTTTCGAGAACCACCGCGTTACTGGGCGTCGAGACCGCGAAATAAGGCTCAGCCGTGACGATCAACCCGAACGTCTGCAGGGAAGTGGTTACGCTGATTTTGGACTTGTCTCCATCGAGCAGTATTTCGCCAAGGTTGTTCGACTTTCCCTCGGCCGTAATACCCCAGAGTACGAATGTGAGATATTCCGGCCCGAATAATTGTGGCGGCGAGATTTTTTGAAAATCTGCATTGATCTGAATGCGGCCCTGCTTGCTTTCCACTTTTGCCGACCCTTTGCCGTTGGGCATGATCGGCGAGCCCTGAAAACCAATCTGCGTCGAACCGCCGCGGTGCTCGTAGTTGATCACTGTAATCGTGCGCGCGACCATTGTTACTTCAAAGGACGATTGATTCTGCGGCGCGACGCTGGGTCGCTCACGGGCTCCTGCGTTCGGCATCGCACATAACGCAACAGCCAAACAAATCTGCCACTTCTTCATTTTTGCCTCGATCCTTTACGCGCAGTTCACAGCCGTCGCGCGAGATTCCTGCCGATTCGCTCCAGAAGCGCTGTGGACTTGTCGCACGCTAGATAATACGAATTGACGGTCACAAATCAAGCCGTTGTTGGACCGTGGTCACTTTCCGATTAATGCGAATTATCGGGCATTTGGCGACGGCCGGATAGCTAGTGATGAGAGTAGTTTCCCAACAGTTATTTCTGCTACCTGGGTTTGCTGGCCATCAACGGAGACTGTTTATCAGGGGCTTGGCGCACTTGAAGCGGCGATGGGCGGTGCCAAATCGTGCCCCGAAAGGGAGTAAATGCCCAGAAACCGGACCGTGGCGATGGCGTCTACAGAAACGGGTATCCACATGTCGTTCACGGCGGCGAATTGGACGGTGATGTGGAGGTCTTTGATCCAGAAAGAGGGAGTCTTGAGCGGGACTCCAATGACCTGCCTGATGCGGTATGTCTTGGCATCCACCCAAATGTCGCCAAGGAGCAGTCCCTTTTCCTTGCGCTTGGGAATGATGTGTAACACGTACTCTGGAACCGCTCCAAAGTTTTGCTCGCGCAAGAAGACGAAGTCATAGTTCATTCGACTGACGTCTCCCTGGTGCCCTTCCTTGGCAGAAACTACTTCCTGCTCCAAGATGGCGCTTACGATCTTTTTACCTCTCGGGCTACCCTGCGCATCGGTGATTTTGAATGTTTTGATGTCGGGGGGAGTAAAGCTGATTTGGGTCATAACATCCGAGATGGGCTTCGGATCGTTGCCCTGGAATACCCTATATTCCCGCGTCACTTCGTGGGGCCGAGAGAGCGCTGGGTTCTGTTCGGCGGTTCGCTCCAAAGAATCGAGAATCGAGTTCAGATTTGGCGGGGCTACTCTTGCTTCCTGTGCGTGTAATGAATAAGGAAAAACCCAAGTCGCCGCTACCAGAGAGAGCAGAACGATGAGACTGTCCCACTTGTCTACCGTCCAAGCGATAACGTGCCTTTGCTCCCTCGTCCCTCTCACTCCCGGTCCCCAATGTCGCCTTCAGTTTCAATCCGTTCCCGCCAACTCTATCGATAATACCGTCGAATGTAGTCTGCCTCAACCTTAGGCGGCGTTTCGGAACCCCGGATTGGTGGTTCTATAAAAGCAGTTGAGCGCGCCTTCGGCACAGTCACTGGTGCCAGAAACTTGTCTCAAGTTTTCACTAACCGGAAAATCTAATCGCGGATTCGGTTCGGCAAGCTAAGGCCGACTTCCGACTGGTGCTTCGCGCCCGCATAAAAGCATGGCTCCGGTACTGGCGATCGCTGGCATGGTGGCAAGGACTGTCGATGTTGATGGACCTTTGACCCCGTTGGAGAGATTTCTCAACCTATCGTCACCGGGCCGAACCGGATCCCAATCTTTCACGGAGGAGCGGGAAACATGACCGACGGAAAACGGTGGCGGAACCGGAAGGAGAGAAAAGAATGGGGGCGGCGATTGCAATCGGAGGACCCGGGTCTGGAAGTAGTCCATCCGCAGGCAGCCGGAATCGACGTGGGGAACGGCTCGCATTACGTCGCTGTGCGGCCGGATCGTGATCCACAACCGGTGCGCCGGTTTGAGTGTTTCACGGCGGACCTGCATCGCCTAGCAAAGTGGTTACAGCGCTGTGGAGTGAAGACCGTGGCCATGCAGTCGACCGGAGTGTATTGGATCCCCATCTACGAGATTCTCGAAGAACGTGGCATCCAAGTGTATCTGGTCAATGCGCGGCACACGAAGAACCTGCCGGGACGGAAGAGCGATGTGCAGGAGAGCCAGTGGTTGTTGAAATTGCACACCTACGGGTTGTTGAACAACTCGTTCCAACCGCCTTCGGAGATTCGGGTGCTTCGTACCTACTGGCGGCAACGGGGAGACCACGTGCGTGGAGCAGCGACGTGCGTTCAACGGATGCAGAAAGCGTTGACGCAGATGAACGTGCAGTTGGCTAACGTAATCAGCGATGTGAGTGGGCTGACTGGACAAGCCATCATACGAGCGATGGTGGCCGGAGAACGCGATCCACGAAAGTTGGCTGAACTCAGTGATCCGCGGATTCATGCCAGTCGTGAGGAGGTGGCCAAAAGCCTGGAGGGCAATTGGCGTCCGGAACTGTTGTTTGTATTGCAGCAGGAAGTAGAGATGTACGACACCTATCAGCAACGGATCGCCGAGTGCGATCGACAATTGCAGACGCACTTGGCGACTTTCGTGAGTGTGGTACCGACCCAGCTGACCGAAGAAGCGTCCCAGAGAAAGAAAACAAAGCCCGCCAAGAATGCCCCGCGATTTGAACTTAACCACGAACTGCAGCGCATCATCGGAGTAGACCTAACGCGGATCGACGGGATCGACGTGATGGTCGCCCAAACTTTAATCAGTGAGGTGGGACTGGACATGAGCCAGTGGAAGACCGAAGCACACTTCTCCTCATGGCTGGGATTATGCCCGGACAACCGCACCAGTGGAGATAAGGTGCTGGCCCGAGGCACCCGACGCGTGGTCAATCGCGCGGCTACAGCATTGCGGATGGCTGCCGTCACCTTGCTGCGCAGCCGCACCTACCTCGGAGCCCAATACCGACGGTTACGCACCAAGCTCGGTGCCCCGAAAGCCATTACGGCGATGGCCCACCGGCTCGCTCGACTGGTCTATCGAATGCTGAAGTACGGTCAGCAATATGTTGACAAAGGCGCTGAGTACTACGAGCACAGATACCGCCGACAACAGATCGAGTTCCTCAGAAAGAAAGCAGCCAAGCTGGGTCTCCAGATCACAGTGGCGCACACGTGAAGAAGTTTCTGGAGAGGGGATGTCAACAAAAAAGCTTCTCCTTCGGCTGGTAGCCGAGAAGTTTTTTGTCTCGATATCCAGCCCACCGTCTGCAGATATGCCTCTGGATCGCTCTTCCGTTCCCTTGGTGTCATTTTCGAGTGGTGACAACGTCCGTCGACTCTTGAAACTTGGCAAGCGATTCAATTCCGTGGCAACCATGGTTCTATCCGAGGCTCGTGGCCTATCGCTATTTCTGGTTCTCCGAGGGGGCATAGCGTGCAGAACGGTGACTCAGTGCC
>Ga0307472_100000099_pt1 | contig 25735 bp, 15 predicted proteins | sample atmos_gasesAM5C__2_FD_204582 | JGI IMG/M metagenome (GOLD analysis project Ga0307472, IMG submission 204582) | Hardwood forest soil microbial communities from Morgan-Monroe State Forest, Indiana, United States - atmos_gasesAM5C_05 | ecosystem: Environmental > Terrestrial > Soil > Temperate...
CGCCGGCAGGCAGCCGACCTGATTGATCAACTCGAATTGCCCATCATGCTGCAGGAATTCATTCCCGGACCGCCAGACTCCGGTTACTTCCTCGATGGGTTTCGCGATCGAACCGGGCGCATTGCGGCTCTGTTCGGACGGCGGCGCCTCCGGATGTATCCGCAGAAGCTCGGAAACAGTACGCTGATTGAAAGCGTTCCGCTGCATAACCTGTCAGGAGCGATCTTCCCGCTGGAGCACCTGCTGGAAGGGATTTCTTACCGTGGCGTGTTTAGCGCCGAATTCAAGTTTGATGAACGCGATCGTGCTTTCAAACTGATTGAAATCAACGCTCGTCCATGGTGGTATGTGGAGTTCGCCAGCCGCTGCGGCGTCGATGTCTGCACCATGGCGTATCGGGATGCTCTCGGACTGCCCCTCCCTGCGACCGACAGCTACCAGGTCGGGCGCCGCTGTGTGTTTGCGGTAAACGATTTGCGCGGCTGGCGGGGCGAATCTCGCAACCAGCGCAGCTTGTGGTCTTTCCTGGCCAGCTGGCTCAGCTGCGACAGTGCCCCCTTTCACTGGAATGATCCGAAGCCAGCGCTCCATTATCTTCGCCAGACCATGGCTGCCATTTTCGAGTCTGGATCGCATGCGAAAATCCCCAAGAAACACAAACCCCAGCCTCAGTCGGAAGATCGCCAACCCGTTGCCACGCCCCGCGCTCGCACTGCAAGCATCGCCAAATAGCTGTATTGCTTCCACTTGAGGTGAACCCACGAACAAACCTCCCACCTGCCCTAACGAATAGCTGAACCTCCATGGCAGTCATGTAAAATGACGGCAAACCCTTAAACCTTGGGTTCTTGCTGCGCCGGTGTTGAGACGCGGTCGCACTTCATAAAGAGGCAGTTCCAGACTTCGTTGACCGAGGAGTGTTCCGAGGCCAGCACGATTTGCCTAGGCTCTGCCCGCCCTGCTGGTTTGTTCGTCGTTTTGCGGCGCAAGCCTCTACTACTCCCCCGCGCCGATGTTCGAAACGGACGTTCGCCGAATCAGGGTCCGTTCAGGCGGTGACTAATGCACTTTCTCTCTTTATCTGAGTAGACAAAATTCAGAGGAATCATGGGCATTCGACTTCGTTACTTTTCCGTTTTGTTGGTCTTCCTTAGCTGCTTAATCCGTTCGCACGCCGAAAACGCTTTCGATCTGTCCGGGCCGCGTCTCGACATTAAGGTGACTCGAGGCGGGAAGACCTTGCCGATCTCGCAAGTCCCAAATCTTCAGCCGGGAGACCGCGTCTGGGTGCGTTCCGAAATGCCCGAAAGCCAGTCCGTCCACTACCTGTTGGTGGCGGCGTTTCTGCGGGGATCGACCAACCCGCCGCCCGAACACTGGCTCATGAAAGCCGAAACCTGGAACAAAGGGGTGCGTGAGGAAGGTATCGTCTTTACTGTGCCTCAGGATGCACAGCAGGCGCTTCTGCTGCTTGCGCCACGATCCGGAGGCGATTTCAGTGCGCTGCGATCAGCTGTTCAGCGCAAGCCCGGAGCTTTCGTACGTGCCTCGCAAGACCTGAGCCAGGCAAGCCTCGACCGCACTCGACTCGACAAGTATCTCGCCGCAGTCCGGCAAGTCTCGGCCACGGATCCCTCTCAGCTCCACGAGAGCTCGTTGCGCCTCGCCCGCAGTCTCGGCATTAAGGTCGATGAGCAGTGCTTCGACAAACCTACCGAGCAGCAGGCGCCTTGCCTCCTGCACAACACCGATCAGCTCGTGCTCGACGATGGGCATAGTCAATCGATGGTGGCAGCTCTCACGGCCGCTCCCAACATGGATCTGGTGGGCGTGATCAGCGGCAGCAAGATCGGAGGCGGCGGCGCTTACAGTTCCTACATCGGCGCTTTCGTGGATGTCGCCCACATCATGGAGAACCTTCATACCGCCGAATACCAGTACATTCCGGCGTTGGCCCTGCCTAAAGAAGATCAGGTCGATCTCAAGCTCAACAATCCACCCTCGTTCGGCAAACCGAAATCGGTGATCGTGGTGAGCTTGCCCGCAGTCGAGGCAGCGCAATTCCCTCCTCTCCGCGCGGTCGATTCAAAGCAGGTTTATTGCCTCCAGACCCCCTCCCTGGTTCTGCCTGCAGAGGGCGCTCCGCTAGTGTTCTCCACTGCTCTTGCCCATGATTTTGTGCTGCATGTGGAGAGCAAGGCGGGGGCGAGTGTGGACTTGCCGGCGCGCGCCGACCCGGTACACGGCGGCTTTGCGATTGACACCACTGCTCTTCGAAACAACACGCTCAGCGGCGATCTTAAAGGCACGCTGCGCGGCTCCTGGGGTTTCGAACGCATCGACGGTCCAGTCTTCCAGTTGCGCGGCTCCCAAATCACCAAATGGGAGATCGCTTCCGCTGATCAAAATGGCCTGATTGTCGGCCGCGAAGACACCCTCCATCTGCACTCGAGCGATGCCAGCTGTGTCGGTGACGTCACCCTGAAAAACCAGCAAGGTAAAGTTCTGAAGACTACCTGGAAAGTCGAAAAGCCCGACGAGCTGAAAGTGCAAGTGCCCCTGAAAGACGAAGCGCCCGGAGCGGTGACCATGCTGGTCCAGCAGCATGGCTTGCCCAAACCCGATGAGGTGCCCCTGCACGCTTACTCTGAAGTCGGTCATCTTGACCATTTCACCATCAATGTAGGCGATCAGAGCGGAGTCTTGCGAGGCACGCGTCTGGATGAAGTCTCCGGTCTCGAACTCAACGGCATCCACTTTGCTCCCGCAGGTCTCACGCGGGTCCAGGAGCAAGACCAATTGAAGCTGGTGGCCGCCGATCCATCCGCAACATCGTCCCTGAAGGCGGAGGAGAAGTTGGAAGCCCGGGTTGCTCTCAAGGATGGACGCATGGTGCCGCTACAAACATCCGTGGAAGCGCCGCGCCCCAAAGTCACGTTAATTAACAAGAATATCCAGCCGGGTTCCTCCCCCAACGCCGCCATCATTCACCTGGCGAACCCGGACGACCTTCCGCAGGACGCTCGACTCTCGTTCTTCCTGAAGAGCGAAATCCCTTCCGCTTTTGCACGCGATGAAAAGATTGAAGTCGCCACTCAGGACGAGTCCTCACACGTTCAACTGACCATGGCCGACGGCGGTCTGATGCTGCAGGACTCGCAGACCGTGATGGCCGTGCTCGACCCGCTCAAGAGCCTGGGAGGCTCTGTGTTCGGGCCTCTGCGTTTCCGCCCGGTCGACTCCAAGGGCGTGACCGGCGACTGGCAGCCTCTGGCCAGCGTGGTGCGGGTCCCGACGTTGAAAGAAGTCACCTGCCCAGATAGCCCGGACAAACAATGTACCCTGGTTGGCACGAACCTCTTTTTAATCGATTCGATCGCATCCGACTCCGAATTCAAGCACAGTGCCCCCGTGCCGGTCGGATTTTCGCAGGGTACTATCGCTGTTCCTCGTCCAAACGGAACGCTGTTGTACATCAAGTTGCGTGACGATCCCGCCTCGGTGAATCCGGTCGCATTGCCGGTCTTGCCGGAACACAATTAAGGGCCGGCTCGAGAAAAGAAAGAAACAAGGCGGAATTGGCGTCGGTCGATCTGCACGGCTCGTGCGCAGGTACGAGGTTCACCACTTCCGCCTTTTTTACAACGCCGTTGTCAGACTGCCGAGGTATCGCTGTGCTTTGAAAGGGGCGGCCTTCAGGCCGTCCGCCAGTGCCCCCTTGAAAACTCGGGGCTTCAGCCCCCGGGGTTAATCACCTCCGCAATCTGACCAGATTCTCCTAGCGCCGCTGCGGCATCGTGGGCTGGGAAGCCGGCTGCGTCGAAGTATTCGGCGTAGTCGGCTGTGTGCCCGCGGGGTATCGGTCGTTCACTCCCGGCTCACTCGCAGGAGTTTCTGAGTGCCGCAGGGCTCCCGTGGTCCCAATGGATTGCCCGCTGACCACGAGATCCACGCGGCGATTCATTTGCCGTCCCTCCCGCGTCGAATTCGAAGCCACTGGCTCACTCATGCCAACGCCGTGGGATTCGATATTCTCGGACCTGACTCCCTGCTCCACCAGGAAGGCTCGAACCGCATTGGCGCGTTCCTCAGACAAGCGCTGGTTGAACTCGACTCCGCCCACATTGTCGGTATGTCCCTCCACGTTGACGTGCAGGTCAGGATAGGCAAGAAGGATGCCCGCCACTTTCGCGAGTCTTTCGCGAGCGCCCACCTTCAAGGTGTGCTGGCCAGTGTCGAACAAAACATCTGGCATATCGACGATCAGACCACGCGCGGTTTCGCGGGTTTGCAGCACCTGATTCAGCTGCTGCAGGAGACGTTCTCTGGTCTCCTGAGCTTGCTGCTCAGTCTGCAGACGAGCTTGTTCGGCCTGCTGGGCGGTTTGCTGAGCCTGCAGTGCCTGAGACTGAGCGGCCTGCTGCTGGGCTAAAGCATCGGCCCGCGCTGCTTCTGCCTGTCGCCGAGCCTGCTCGGCTTCCGCCTTAGCCTGCTCAGCTGCACGCCGGTCCCGCTCCGCTTCAGCTCGCTGCCGCGCTTCCTCGTCGGCCTGCGCTCTTGCCTGCTCTGCGCTTTGCTGAGCTTGTTGCGCCTGATTTTGCGCCTCTATCGCGCGCTGCTCAGTCGCCCGCCGCTCCGCTTCCTGTCGCTCCTCTTGCCGCTTTCGAATGGACAACACGCGGGCATCTTCGGCGGACTGAACCGCACCCCGCGCCACCGTCGCGATCGCCTTGTCGCTTTGCTTACGATTTGAATAGTCCTCGGCGCGTCGCAGGAAATCCTCTGCCTTGCTGAAAGAGTCCGGCGCATACCTGTCTGCGCCTTCCGCGCGCGCGATCGCTACCGCGTTGCGAGCCTCAAGCAGGTCAACTGGAGCCGAATGATCGGCGCTGGTTGCGGGCAGGTCGGCAACATTCACGTCCACCGTGTACTGTCCTCGTTCGACCGCGTCAAACTTTGTGTCGATAGGCTCTTCCCACCCCTTCGTGTTTTTGCGCACAACATTTTCAAGAACCACCAGATTGCTCGGACGTGTCACCGCAAAATAAGGTTCTGCCGTGACGATCAGGCCGAATGCCTGCAGATCGGTGGTCACCTTGACCGAGCTCTTGCCATCATCGAAAACTGGCACTTCTCCAAGATTCGATGCCCTACCTTCGGGTGTAATTGCCCACAGCACGTAGGTCAGATACTCCGGCCCGAAGCTACGAGGCGACTGAAGATGTTCGAACTCGGTATTGATTTCGATTCTGCCCGTCCGACTCTCGACTGTCGCTCGGCCGCGGGCATCCGGCATCAAATTCGTTCCTCGGAAATCCAGCGACGTTTTGCCACTGTGATGCTGATAATTCACGGCCTCCGCACTCCGCGACACCACTTTCACCCGATAGACCGGGGTGTGATCCATCGGCTCGACGCGGGTTTGGTCCTGATAAGTATCTGGCTGTTGCGCAAACGCAAGCCCAGCCAGCAGGAAAACGACAGCGAGGTGAAACAGTCTCTTGACCATAATGACCTCCGCGCGAATGCCTCCTTGCGCTGCATTCCGGCGCTCGAAAGATTAGGCGCTGATTCGAGGGTGTCACTATGGATGGCAGCGAACAATCCGGCCTTTGCTGCATATGTGAGGCAAGACCAACCCAATCAGTTCGATTGTTTTAACCTCGAACAATGCGAGCTAAATGAACGCCGAACTCCGCATACAGTATCGGAAGGTGTCACGATGAGAATGCAGGCATGCCCCTAGGAAGAGAGGCGTAGATTTCCTGGTGGAGTCTCCAGGGGCGGTGTGTCGGCTTCTGACGTAATTCGAGCTGCGCACCTTCGGTGTGCTGCACTACGAAAAGACATTATTCAGCCCGCGGCTTGCGCCGTCCCACTCGGCCAAGAATTCGTCGCACTTTCTTGGGAGACATGGAAAGACGACTCGCCACCCGCGACACTTTGCGCCCCTCTCGTTCCCAGACTTTCGGGATAATCAGCTCCGCAAACTGCTCCGTGATTTGTTGAAAGGTCTTATCTCCGACCGAGCCCTGGGACCACGCCCGCAGCACCGGGTCCACCCGCCCGCCACGCAGCACCTTCGACTTCAAAGATTCCAACTCCTCCCATGTTCCATCGGGGTGAGTGCCTTTGGAAAGAGTCACCGCCTGATCGTAGGACCTTCGCGCCAGCTCAGGATCATCGAAGAACCGGTTGCAATACGTCAGACCTTGCCAGATGTAAGCGTCCGCAAGCAGGCTCCGGTTCTGCGTTTGTTGTGCCATCTCGACCGCATCCCGCGCGCAGTCCTGCGCCAGACGCGCGTGACCGCCCGGTTCGGAACTGTCTCCGATCTCTTCCTCAACCCGGACATTTTCAATCATGCACTCCAGCAACCGTGCCCGCGCCATCAGGATGTGGTCGCCCTTTTCTTCGCCCAGTTGGAAAGCAGCCTTCGCTTCCCTCTCCGCATATTCCAGATCTCCGTTATCGAGGTGAAGATAGCCGTAGTTCAAGTGCACGCTGCCTAGGCCGTGATGGTTGCGATACTGCTGGTAAATGGCTGCCGCTTCGTCCAATTCCGCCAGCGCTTCCTGATGAAGTTGCTCGAAGCGATTGCGATGCAGGTCCTTGCCGCCGTTATCTTTGGCACGGCCACGGGTCGCCGCTTTCCGCCTCCGCGCCGCATCCGCGTCAATCTTTCGGCGCAACTGCAGCGCAATCAGCCGTTTGACCAGCGCAAGATTATTTAAAGAACGCGCGATGTTGCGATGCCGCGGATCCCGCTTCCGGTAGCGCGCAATGGCGGCCGTAAAATGTTCAATGGCGTGCTGGTATCGGCCTTGACGTCGCGCGATCCTTCCATAGGATGAATAAATATTTCCGAGTGTGAGGTGATCGTCGGTCTTGCTGAGGGCGGCTTCCGCCTCCTGCAGGATTTGCAACGCCTGTTTCGCATTTCCTTTCTGAAACCACAGCCAGCTCTCGAGGACCCGCATGACCGCTGCCATGGGCTCGTGACCAAGCTCCATGGCCAGTTCCCTGCCCTTTACCGCGTAGGCGAGCGCCTCATCGTACTCGCCTTTCATCCGCAGACAGCGGCCCTTCCAGAAATTCGCGATCGACAGGAGTTCTTTGTCATCGGTCTGTTCTTCGAGTCCCAGCACAAAATCGAGGTGCGCGATGGCCTCCTCTTTGGCTTCCTCGGACATAGCGATCATGCCTTCCGCCAACCGCAAGTACAGATAATCCTGCAGTGGCAGGCGGGAACGGATGGACCGCGAAAAGCGCGCGACAATCTCCTTCACGAGCGCGGGACGCTGGAAGCCAATATCCACCCATTGCGCAAGGTAGCCCGCGAAGCGCGCGGCATTCTTTTGTTCGGGATCAAATACAGTGAGAAGATCGTGGTGCTCTTCGAGACGCGCCATCCCCCGCCCGATGCGGCGGCATACCAGATCCTGCTTGAGCTGCGCTAGAAAGTCGTCGCTGATCTCACGAGTTTCCTGGCTCATGTTCCGGACGAACAGTTGACCATAACTTAATCGATGTAATCGTAAGCGACCAGCGTCAGGAATTCTGCGAAATCCTGGTCCGTCATCATGCGTTCGAAAATTGCGGCGGCGTCATCCATGCGCGCCCCTTTCAACCGCTTCTTCTGCTCGGCGATGAAACCCCGGACCATCTCGCGCGTCACCGGACGCCCATCGTCGCTGAGCTTGGCGCCATGCTTCACCCATTGCCACACTTGCGAGCGGCAGATTTCCGCCGTGGCCGCGTCTTCCATGAGGTTATAGATGGGAACGCAACCATTTCCGCGCAGCCACGACTCCAGATATTGCAGCCCCACATCGATGTTCCACTTCAAACCTGCCTCGGTGATCTTGCCCTCGGTCGGGGCGAGCAGATCCTTGGCAGTGACGTGCACATCCTGAAGGGGGCGATCAATCTGATTGGGCTGTTTCATGTGTGCGTCGAAAATGTCCTTCGCGACGCCCACCAATCCAGGATGCGCCACCCAAGTGCCATCGTGTCCGGCATGCACCTCGCGCAATTTGTCTTGGCGCACTTTTTCGAGCGCCTTCTCGTTCGCCTCTTGATCGTTCTTGATCGGAATCTGCGCCGCCATTCCGCCCATCGCGTGAATTCCTCGCCGGTGGCAGATGTTAATCAGCAGATCTACGTAGGACTTCAGGAAATGCTTCTCCATCGTCACGGTTGCGCGATCCGGCAGGACGAAGTCCGGCCGATTCCGGAATTTCTTGATGTAGCTGAAGATGTAATCCCAGCGCCCGCAATTCAATCCCGACGAATGATCTTTCAATTCATAAAGAATCTCATCCATCTCGAACGCCGCCAGGATGGTCTCGATCAGCACGGTCGCGCGAATCGTGCCCCTCGCAATCCCCAGCCGATCCTGGGCAAAATTGAAAACGTCATTCCAAAGCCGAGCCTCCTGATGACTCTCCAGTTTCGGCAAATAGAAGTACGGGCTCGTGCCTCGACGAACAAGTTCCTTCGCATTGTGAAAGAAGAACAACCCGAAATCGAACAGCGCTCCTGAGATCGATTTCCCATCGACCTGGAAATGTCTTTCGTCCAGATGCCAGCCCCGCGGCCGCACCAGCAATGTCGCGATCTGGGGATTCAACTGGTACCGCTTGCCCTCAGGACTGACGTAGCTGATTCGGCGCCTTACCGCATCCACCAGGTTAGCCTGTCCCTCAAGATTGTTCTGCCAGGTGGGCGAATGGGAGTCCTCGAAGTCGGCCATGAACACGTTCGCGCCCGAGTTCAGCGCGTTGATGATCATCTTGCGATCTACCGGTCCGGTGATTTCTACGCGCCGGTCGAGCAGATCCGCCGGAATTGGCGCCACCTTCCATTCTGCCTTCCGAATCTCCGCCGTTTCCGGGAGAAAGTCGGGTATCTTCCCAGCTTCAATTTCCTGCTGGCGCACGCGTCGTTTCGCCAGCAGTTCCTGGCGACGCGGTTCGAACTTTCTCGCCAAATCTATGAGGAACGTCCGAGCTTCCGGACTCAGAATCTGGGACTCGATCTCAGCGATGGGGAGGGAGGCAGTGGTAGTCATGAAACCTATGATATGCCTCGCCGAAACCGCCTGCCACAGCGGAATTTCGTCACTAGGACAAATCGGACTACTTGCCCAATGTGGACCGGCATCCTTGTCCCACGCTCGGCCTTTGGGTTGTACTGCAGGCGAACCTCAAAGGGGGAGGATTCTTACTCATGAGCACGCAAAGCGCATCCGAACTTAGTAAGCAGTGGCAGTCCGACGCACGCTGGACCGGCATCCTGCGCCCATACAGCGGCGAGGATGTGGCAAGGCTGCGCGGCTCGATTCACGTTGAACACACACTAGCTCGGCTCGGGGCCGAGCGCCTCTGGACGTTGCTGCACACCGAGCCCTACGTCGCCGCGCTCGGCGCTCTCACCGGCAACCAGGCCGTGCAGCAGGTCAAGGCGGGATTGAAGGCCATCTATCTCAGCGGCTGGCAAGTCGCCGCCGATGCCAATAACGCGGGCCAGATGTATCCCGACCAAAGCTTGTACCCCGCCGACAGCGTGCCGACCGTCGTTCGCAATATCAACAATTCCCTGATGCGCGCTGACCAGATCCATCACATGGATGGCAAAGACTCCACTTACTGGCTGGCGCCCATCGTAGCGGACGCCGAAGCCGGGTTTGGCGGCACGTTGAACGCGTTCGAATTGATGAAGGCCATGATTGACGCGGGCGCTGCCTGCGTGCATTTCGAAGATCAGCTGTCCTCCGCGAAGAAGTGCGGTCACCTCGGCGGCAAGGTCCTGATCCCGACATCAGAAGCAATTCAGAAACTGGTCGCGGCCCGTCTCGCGGCGGACGTGCTCGGCGTGCCGACCTTGCTCATGGCGCGCACCGATGCCGACAGCGCCCACTTGCTGACCAGCGACATCGATCCGCGCGATCGCGAATTCCTGACCGGAAAACGCACCGCGGAAGGCTTCTTCCGTATTCGCGGCGGGCTTAAGGCTGCCATCGCGCGCGGCTTGGCCTATGCGCCCTATGTCGAAATGCTCTGGTGCGAGACTTCGGAGCCAAACCTGGAAGAAGCTCGCGAATTCGCCGAAGGCATCCACGCCAAGTTCCCCGGCAAGATGCTGGCCTATAACTGCTCGCCCTCTTTCAACTGGAAGAAGAAGCTCGACGACAAGACGATCGCCATCTTCCAGACCGAACTGGCCCGCATGGGATACAAGTTCCAGTTCGTTACCCTGGCGGGCTTCCATGCGCTGAACCTGAGCATGTTCGAACTGGCGCGCGGCTATCGCGACAGCGGTATGACCGCGTATTCGCGGTTGCAGGAGAAAGAATTCGCTCGCGAAGCGCAGTACGGATACGAAGCTGTCAAGCACCAGCGCTTCGTCGGCACCGGCTATTTCGACGCACTCACGCAGGTGATCGCTGGAGGCGTGGCTTCAACCACCGCGCTCGAAGGCTCAACCGAACAGGCGCAGTTTGCTGAGATTAAGCAGCAATTGCGTCCGAAACATGGCCCGGATGCATCCTGCCAGCCGATTTTGGGCGATTGCCCGTCCGTCGTATCGGAAGTGATGCCTGCGGAAGAATCACTCCTGCCCTCAGGAGACTGATACTCGGACGCCAGCGGCGTAAAGTTCCCTTCCGCCGCTGGCGTCATTTTTATTTCACGAATGTCAAACCGTGCGGCACGAAATGGGAGAACGTGTAGGCATAAAGCATCACAATCACGCCTACGATGGCTCCCAGCGCGACCGAATGCCACACCACGAACCGGAAGATCGTGCCTTCGTTGCCGACCTGCTCGGTGGCCGCGGTCGCAATCGTGATGGATTGCGCATCCACCATTTTCCCCATCACGCCGCCTGCACTGTTGGCCGCGCACATCAGCACCGGGTCGATGCCCAGTTGCTGAGAGGTAATGCGCTGCAGGCTTCCGAAGAGCGCATTGGAAGATGTGTCGCTGCCGGTTAAGGCTACCCCCAGCCATCCAAGAAAAGTGCCGAAGAATGGATACGCCCATCCGGTACGCGTGAAAGCTAGTCCCAATACCGCATCCAGTCCCGAATAGCGAGTCACGAATCCCAGTCCCAACATGAATGAAATCGCGATGACCGCCAACTTCATCCGCCGCAAGGTGTGCCAGAAAATCTTCGCCAGTCGCCCCGGACTAACGCCCAGCAGCAAACCTGACAAGATCGCGGCCAGAAAACAGCCGGTCCCAGTGGCGGAGAGCCAGTTGAAATCATAACGTGCCGCTTCGGGAGTCGGTTTCGCCACCACGGGCGCGGAACGATACACCGCATTATGGAGGTACGGCACGTCCCAGCCTGGCGGCCCCGGTCGCTGCTTCCCGGTCGGCAGCATGACCTTAAACGCCGGCGTGGTGGCCTGATTCAGGGCGAGCTTGATTTTTGGCAAACCCCATAGCAACACGAAAAGCGACAAAATTGCGAACGGCATCCACGCCTTTAACACTTGCCGCGCCGAATAGGATTGTATTTTCGCCAAGCCGTCGAAATCATTCGGAGCCCACTCTGCACCGAACTGATCGCTGACTCGCGCCGTGGGCGGCGTGACCGTGGGCGCGGCCTGATCGTAATCGAAGCGCCAGATTCGTTTCGGCTTCCAAAGATGGAGAAAGGCCACGGTCGCGACAATCGACACCACGCCGCCCATGATGTCCACCAGGTTGCTATCTACAAAGTTCGACCAGAAGAACTGCGTCAGCCCGAACGAAATGCCCACTACCAGTATGGCCGGCAGCACCTCAAAAGTCTCGCTCCAACCTACCATCGTCCGCACCAGCCAGAACGGCACAATCACCGCCGTGATCGGAAGGATGCGCCCGATCATGGCATTCAGGTCGGATTCCGGCAGTCCCGAGACGGCCGCTAAGGTATGCACCGGCGTTCCGATCGCGCCCCAGGCCACCGGAGCCGTATTCGCAATCAGGTTCAGCGCTGCCGCGTGGAAGGGCCGGAATCCCAAGCCGATCATGAAGGCGCCTGCGATCGCGACCGGCGCGCCGAACCCGGCCGCTCCTTCAATGAAGGCGCCGAAGCAGAAAGCCACTAGCAGTACTTGCAGCCGCCGGTCGGGCGTGATGCTCGCAATCGACTCCTTCATAATCTCGAATTGCCCGGTCTCCACCGAGATGTCATAGAGATAAACCGCCGCCAGCACGATCCAGGCAATTTTCAAGAGTCCGAAGGCCACTCCATAACCGAAGCTCAATGCCGCCAACGTCAACGGCATCTTGAAGAACAGCACGGCCACGCCCATCGCGGTGAGCGCTCCGGCGATCGCACACAGGTGGGGTTTTACCCTCAACCCTGCCAGCAACCCAAAAAGAACGAGAATCGGTAGAGCCGCAACCAGCGTGGAAAGCCACCAATGCCCAAAGGGGTCATAAACCTGGGTCCAGTTCATGCCTATCTCCCTCACCCGCGCAGGGGACCTTTGCTCCAGCTATGGTCCCGATCGGGTCCTTCTCTGGAAAACTCATTGAGCAGCGAAAGCGTGCCCAACCCCTGGAGTCGATCGAGTTAGCAGATGAATCCGAGGGCGCGGATCGATACAACAAATGCACATGGGTTACTACAGCCGAGGTGCGACCAACGGGCCCTCGCCAAGATCGGGAGAGAATATCACTCAACTTCGAGATGGCAAGCATAAACCTACGCCAGTCCGCATTCAGCGACCTAGGGCGGTGCGACCCGCGGTTTCAGTTCCGGGCGGCTCAACCGCGACACTCCTTTTAATAAGCCTCTGCAGCCTGCGCCATCGCTCAATCAATGAAAAAATGACCTATCCGTTCGTGGGAGGCGGGAGAAACTCTCTGCTATGGCGATTGCACACTTTCTCGGCTTTCGCGATCGGGTAAAACGGAAAGGCTTGGATACCCACCCGTTATCGAACGCCTCCTGCGGAAGCATTGCATTGTTGAGTTAATTGACAGTCACCACTCCGTTGCGATAGCGTGTCGCGGTTTCTGTATTTTTCACTTTGTGAGAACGTGCCGCGCATAGGCTGCGCCTTTCAGAGAACACGAGTGTTACTGGAGGAAGAGTTACCAGCGTCACCTATGCCATATCCTGCATCCGCGATAAGCTGGCGCCTCGGTTCAACCCTATGAAGATGATGACATCGAATTTCGGAACTTTGCTGGGCGGGTGCATCGCTCTGACCGCCTTGTCCTTCGCAGCAATCGCCCAATCGCAGAGCACTGAGCCCCGAACGGTGCACCGAAGCGCCATCGCCTCGATGCAGACGCGTTCTGACTTTGCCAGCCGCATCGAGAACCAACTTCGGCAGCACGGCATGGACGCACGGGTGCAACTGGACGGGGACAGTCGCGACCTGTTGCGCATTGAGTCGCAACAGCTTGGCCGAAGCGATGTCTATTCTTTTGTCAATTCTATCTCAGCCCACCAGGCCCGCCAGATCGGTTTTAGCGCGATCATGTTCTCGAACGACAAACAGCAGTGGGATTACGATCTGGCAAGGGAATCGATGATTTTGAGTCCAACGCAGCCGTAAGGTCTGGGAATTGCGTCACAAAAGACTCGCTGTGGCGCTAGCGAGAACGCGCCTTGCCTGAGCTTCCGTAATCGGGGTCACCCTCCTTCGCCGGTTGTTCTTCTGGGGCATCCGACGAGTGAAGCACAATCCGGCTGACTTCATTCTCACCTGGAACGACATTCAACTCTCGAGCCTGGGCGTTCAACTCTCCCGTAGCGGCGAGTTCATGCCAAACCTCCAACTTGTAACGCCCCGGCGGGACATGACTGATCTGGAAGTTCCCAGCCGCGTCTGTCATCGAAAAAAAGCGCGTTTGCAGCACGACCACGACCGCGCTCATTTCCGGGTGAATCTTGCAGAAAATGTAGGAGACGCCGGGTTGACTGAAGCGGATTTTGCGGGCTGCCCCGCTCTCATACAGACCAAGGTCACTCGTCTTCCCTTGGTGAATCGAAAACACACTGTGAAAGAACAGGTCCTCGTTGGGGAACTCGATCTGCGTTCCCCGGGTCACGGCAAGCACATGCGGGACGAATTTCTTGTTCTTCTGCAGCAGCCGGGCCGTTGGACCAGGGCCAGCCGACCCACCCGATTGCAGCGGCGTGAGCCAAATGACGACTTCTCCGCTCTCCGACTCACTTTCAGAACGATGCACAACCCGCACCGAACCGTGCACCGTGGAATCCTCCGCCAGCAGTACCCCGCCGCCCAGCAGAAGCAATGCAAAACACGAGGCATACAGCAGCTCCGCCAAAACGGACGAGAGCCCTCGGTGAATGGGGCATAGTGCGCCCAGTAAACCTTGCCTCCGAAGCATGATCTTACGATTGTCAGAAACTGGAGTACCCAACGCAAGTTACTCATGTTTACGGACGTTACCGAAGTGTGGAGTGCCCTAGAATCAATGACCTTTAAGCTGCTCTATACGCATGTTTACGCGGCCCTTTGAACATCTCCGGACGACGCTTCTCGTGTCGATGCTGGCAGTCGTGTTTCCATTGACTGCCGCCGTCCTCGCGCTCGTCCAGGTGCGTATGCGTGCCCATGTTTCCGAGGACCTGGTCTCGGCTCTGCGCACGGAGTCGTCCGTATATGGCAAGATCGAAGAGGCGCGCCGGCAACAGTCCGAACAGAGCGCCACTCTGATCGCGAACCTACCGAGCCTCAAGGCCATGATGTCCACTCGCGATCCCCTAACCATCCAGGACGGCTCCGAGTTGTTCCTGCAAACCAGCGGCGCCGATGTGCTGATCCTCGAGGACCTCTCGGGCAGATTGGTGGCACTGCATTCAAAGTCCCAGAAGGTCGCTGCTTCCAGCGAGAGGCTCATGTTGTTTCACTCAGCCGGCAAGCACGACTGGTGGTTCGTCAATGGTCATCTTTACGATTTAAGCTTCGCCCAGGTGAATGCAGGGGCCGGGTCGGAACGCCATCCGCTGGGAGTAGTCGCGCTCGGACGCGAAGTTACTCCCCAATCCATTGCCGGAACCGATACTCTCGCGGATAGCCCCATTGTTTTCGAGCGAGACGGCCGTGTGCTCCTGAGTTCGCTTGACCCGGCCGGTTGGAGCGAGTTCCAGGGCTGGCTATCGAAGTCATCCCATACTCAGCGTTCTATCCAGGAAATCGACATCGGCGGCGAGCGATACCTGGGCAGCTTCATCGAGCTCTCGGGTGACCATCCGATCCGCTTGTACTGTCTGAAATCCTACGATCAGGCGACCAGCTTCCTGAGCCTGTTGAATCGCATGCTGCTCGGCCTGGGCGCGATTGCCGTACTGTCGGGAACACTCGTGGGCTTCGTCCTTTCTCGCCAGATTACTCGCCCCCTGGAAGACCTGGTCCTGGCCAGCCGTCAGATGGAAAAAGGCGACTTCGAATTTCCTATTCACGTGCAAGGTAAGGACGAGGTCGCAGAATTGACCCGCGCCTTTGAGGAAATGCGGAAAAGTTTACGGCTGTCTCGCGAAGGCATGCTCCGCTCGGCCCGCTTGGAGGCCGTGGGACGCCTCGCAGGGGGCATCGCACACGATTTTAATAACCTCGTGATGATCATCAAGGGCTACAGCGATCTCTTGCTCGAGTCCGCGACACCCGAAACTCGCTCTCACCTTGAAGAGATCAAGCATGCTGGTGACCGTGCCAGCGGCCTTACCCAGCAGTTGCTGGCCTTTAGCCGCAAGCAAGTCCTCGAACCGCAAGTGCTCGATCTGAACCGTACCGTGCGAGGCATGCTGAAGATGCTCCGCCTGCTCCTGGGCGAAAACATCGAACTGCTGACCAGCCTTTCCGATGGTATTGGCCGTGTAAAAGCTGATCTCGGACAGCTCGAGCAGGTCATCATGAACCTGGCCGTCAATGCTCGGGACGCACTGCCAGGTCGCGGAAAGGTGATTATCGAAACTCACGCCTGCAACCTCGATGAGACCTACGCCGCGAACCACAACGAAGTCGTACCTGGACCGTACGTGCTTCTTGCAGTGACCGATACCGGCTGTGGAATGAACAGTGAAACTCTCACCCAGATCTTCGAGCCCTTCTTCACCACCAAGGAACCCGGCAAAGGCACGGGCCTGGGGCTAGCCACTGTCTATGGCATCGTGAAGCAGAGTCGTGGGCACGTTACGGTCTACAGCGAAGTTGGCGTGGGAACTACGTTCAAGATCTATCTCCCGGCGCTTGACAAGCCAGCCTTATCGCCGCAAACCCTGCCCGCCCCTGAGCTGGTAACCGGGCAAGGTACCGTTCTTCTTGTGGAGGATGAAGCGCCACTGCGCGCGCTCGCTGCCGAAGCCCTCAAAAGGCTGGGCTACGAAATCCTGCAGGCTGGAAACGGCTTGGAAGCCCTTGTCATCGCCGATCACCACGACGGCCCTATCGACGTCGTTGTCACCGACATCGTCATGCCCCGCATGGGTGGCCCGGAATTGGTCGAGAAGCTGCGCCGGAAACGTACCGGCTTTTCTGTGATCTTCATGTCGGGATACACCGAGGCCGCTGTGCTCGAGAACGCCAACCTCGGCAAAGATGCCATCCTGCTCAACAAGCCCTTCTCCACCGAAACTCTCGTTCGCAAAATGCAGGAGGTGCAAGACTCCGCCCAGGCTCTCCCTCAACCGACGCCCGCGCCCTCCGTCGAACTCTGATTCCGTTCTGTGTTACCGATTGCACTACATTCCAGCCCACCCAGTTTCGCCTTGCTCTCAGCGGTGTAGCGATGATATTTGTTCTCAGCCCCCACAGCGATCCAGTCTGACGTCGAGACATTTCTTTGCCCGACTCCTCGATACCCGACTCACCGGAAACCGTAAGCCTGCTCGGCTCGGGCATCTCCATCGCCGAGGCTGAGGATCCGCATCGGCCCAAAAAGGCGATGGGGGTTCGCGACCTCATTCTCTTCTACGTCGTCACGGGCATCAGCCTGCGCTGGATCGCCACCGCAGCGGCCGCTGGTCCTAGCTCCATCGTCATCTGGATCGGCGCATGGCTCGCTTTCTACACGCCGCTGGCGCTTTCCGTGCTGGAGCTCTCCTCCCGTTATCCCAACGAGGGCGGCCTCTACGTCTGGAGCAAACGTGCCTTCGGAGACTTCTCCGGGTTCATCTCCGCCTGGACCTACTGGACCAGCAACCTTCCCTACTTCCCCGCAATACTCTACTTTGCCGCCAGCAATGCACTTTTCATCCGCTCAGGTGCCTGGGGACATCTCTCCAACAACGCCACCTTCTATATCGCGTTCTCGCTCATCGCGCTCGCCGTCGTCACATGGCTGAATGTCATCGGCCTCGATGTCGGCAAATGGCTGCACAACCTGGGCGCACTGGCCATGTGGGTTCCCGTCCTGATCGTGATCGGGATGGGCATGATCGCCTGGCACCGCTTCGGCTCCGCAACCGCCTTCACCCCACACACCCTCATCCCCAAAATTCACCTCAACGACATCATCTTCTGGTCCGTTCTGACGTTTGCATTCGGCGGTTGCGAAACCGCGTCGTTCATGGGCGAGGAAATCAAGAACGCTCGCCGCACCATCCCTTTTGCGCTTTTGGTTGCAGGCTTGACCGTGACCTTCTGCTACATCGTGGGCACGGTCTCCGTGATGCTCGCCTTGCCCGCGTCCGAGGTCAGCGATCTACAAGGCTTGATGCAGGCCATCACAAAAACCGCCGAGCGCATCGGCTGGCAAGGTGTGATTCCCTTCGCTGCCTTCATGATCGCGCTCAGCAATCTGGGAGCTGCCGGCGCTTACCTGGCCGCCGTCGCGCGCCTGCCGTTCGTTGCGGGCATTGATCGATTCCTGCCTCCGGCTTTCGGAGCGCTTCATCCACGCTGGCGAACACCATGGGTCGCACTCGTAGTGCAAGCTTCTTTAGGCGCAGTGTTCGTCTTTCTAGGTCAGGCCGGCACCAGCGTCAAGGGCGCTTACGACGTGCTCGTGAGCATGGGAGTGATCACGTACTTCATTCCTTACCTCTACCTGTTCGCGGCGATGTTCAAACTGCAATCCGAACCGGCGGGGCCCGACGTGATTCGCGTGCCCGGCGGGAAGCCGGTAGCCCGACTGGTCGCGATCGTCGGCTTCATCACGACTTCCCTCACTATCGCCATCTCTCTTCTGCCACCACCCGACGAACCCAACAAACCACTCGCCGTGATCAAGGTTGTCGGACTGTGCGGATTGCTGGTGTTGATCGGAGTGGCAATCTTTTACCAGCCAAGAATTCGAGACTTCTTCGCTCGACTTAAGGCTGGTCCCTAAGCGGGAACCGCTACGAAATTTCAGCTCGCCGGCAGCTCCCTCGCCGACGCTTTCAACCCCAGGTTTCGGATGAGCCGCAACAATGAGTTTGGATGTAGTCCGAGAATCTTTGCGGCCTCGATGTAATGTCCGTTCGCCTGCCCCAGAGCCCGCACGATAAGCTGCCTTTTGCTGTGTTTGATGGCGCAGTAATAGCCTGCATCCGGTTCGCTCGCGGGCGCTTCCCGAATGGATTTCGGTAAATCTTCGGGCACGATCTCATCAGCGTCCCCTAGCACCACCGCTCGCTCAATGGCATTCTCCAGCTCGCGCACGTTGCCGGGCCAGTCGTAGTCCATCATTAAAGCTTCCGCCTGGGCAGACAACGGCCTTATCGGGACGTTGTACTTCTTGCTTACCTTCATGACGAAGCTCTCGGCAAGGAGGGGGATGTCCTCCCGCCTGTCCCGGAGTGGAGGAGTCGTGATGTTGAGAACGTTCAGGCGAAAAAACAAATCTTCGCGGAAGCGTCCGGCCCGGACCTCGGCCTCCAGATTGCGGTTGGTGGCGGCAAGGATGCGAATGTCCACCTTGATGGACCGCGTTCCTCCGACCGGCTCGACTTCGCGCTCCTGCAGCACCCGCAACAGCTTGGCCTGCATCGCTGCAGCCAGCTCACTGATTTCATCGAGGAACAGTGTGCCTCCTGTGGCACTCTCGATCTTTCCTATCTTTTGCGCAGTGGCTCCAGTGAACGCGCCTTTTGCATGACCGAATAATTCGCTTTCCAGCAGCGACTCGGTGATGGCAGCACAATTGATGGCTACGAACGGGTGCCCTGCGCGCGAGCTTGCTCGATGGATCGCCCGCGCGACCAGTTCCTTGCCGGTACCGGTTTCGCCCTGGATGAGTACGGTGGATGTCGTCGGGGCCACTCGTTGCACCAGTTCCAGAACTTCGCGAATCGCCGCGCTGCAGCCCACCATGCCGTGTGCAGGACGTCTTTCCCAATTTTCAGACGCATCGCGTGGAATAATCCCGTCGTGCTCATTGCTGTCTGCATGAGGTCTCATCCAGGTCTGCACCCCAACCTCCGATAGTTAGCTAGTTTCTAACCAAAACGTGAGTGCCACTAACTCTTTGGTTAGTGAAACTGGATCCGCGATCGTTACAGAATTTGTGTCGAACCGTTCCCCGCCATAGCCATTCAGTCTGGGATCAGCAACTTGCCACTCAGTGATCCGCGAAAAGATCTCCGCGCACCGTTGGCACGCGGCTTGCTCATGAGTAGTGCATTCAGTGATCAACACTGAAACGGGGTGTGGGACGGCAATACACGGACGCAATTTGTCAGGTGTTGAAGAGGGTTCAGTCCTGCTTGGGCTTCCGCCGTCATCACAAAGGAGGAACTATGAAAAAGCAAGCTCTTACTTTCGTCGGCGTGCTGAGCCTGCTCTTGGTGGCGGGGTCCGCATTCGCACAACAAAAAGTTCAAAGCGATGTACCGTTCAGCTTCACTATCAACAAGACCGTACTGCCCGCGGGCGCATATACCATTTCTCCCATCGGGGACACTGGTGTTTTCGTCCTGAAAGGCAATGACGATAGCGCTGTCAGCATGATGAGGTCGCATGCGGTGCAGTCGCTGAATCCGGCCGATCGTACCAAGCTCGTCTTCCACTGTTACGGACGCGAACACTGCTTCTTGTACGAGGTCTGGATCCAGGGCGAGACCTGGGGACGCCAACTTCCTTCAAGTGCCGTTGAGAAGGAACTAGCGGCGCGCCTCCGCTCGGAAAAAGTGGCCATCGTTGCCGAGGCCCGCTGAGCCGCATTCGCTGGGGCTGAAATCAACGCTCGGGAGAAGAGGGCACACTTTCGAGTGTGCCCTCTTCTCTTGCTGGGTGCCCCATCTTGACCTCGCGTCCTTTGCGAGGTTAGGGTGGAGATTTTCTCGGAGATTCGCGCTTCAATAGGCTGCCTGCTGCACCGTCTGTTCTTCCAGTCGCGTTTTCGACCGCTACTCGATCGGCAGCACTACCTGCCTTAAACCGGCACGGCCGTCTTCCGCGGAGGATTGAAAAAGGGCAGCTTGACCACGGTCGCGGTGGTTTTCAATCGCCGCGCTTCAATCGTCAACTCCATCTGCAGTTTGGTCCCAGGCGTCGAGTACGCGGTCTCCACGCTGGCCATCGCGATCAACTTCTTCAACAGCGGAGAAAACGTCGTGGTCGTGGCCTTCCCAATGTGCTTGCCGCCGGCATAAACCGGAACCGCCACCCGCGAAGCTTGCGCCGGTGCCGCCGGCGTCAGTCCAAATTTGTCGTGTAACTCCTCCACCTCCACCCAATCCACTTCGAGCCCGACCAACTGCCGCGCAACCCCGTTCTTCTCGTCGCGCTGCAGCGCCGTCTTGCCTACAAAGTTGTCTTTATCGAGGTGAACCATCTTCCCGAATCCCAGCTCGTACGGTGAATACTTCTGCGACGGGATCAATGCCTTCTTCGAACTCGTGTAGTCCACCTCGATCAGCAACAACCCGGCTTCCACGCGCGCCACATCCAGCGCCAGCATCCCGGCCGCGTGAATATCGAACTGCTTGCCTTTCGCCATCAACGCGTCCCAGACCTTCACCGCGTCTTGCCAAGGCACCCAGATCTCGTACCCCAGATCGCCCGTGTACCCGGTGCGCGAAATGTCGACCGGCACGCCATTGATCTTCCCGGAAGTCACGCGGAAATATTTCAAGTTCGCGATGTCGGCCTCGGCCGCAACTTTCAGCAACTGCCCGGAAGTCGGCCCCTGCAGCGCCAGCGCGGCCGTCTTCTCCGAGATATCTTCGACCTGCACGTCCATGTTCAACCCGTTCTGCTTGAACCAGCGCAGGCTGGGATCGGCCGCCGTCCAGCGATAGACATTCTCCTCGAGTCGCGAGATCGTCCCGTCATCGATCACCTTGCCGTCTTCATCGCACCAGCAGCAGTAAATCACCTGCCCGACTTTGACCTTGTTGATATCGCGCGTGATCACGCGATTCACCAGCTTGGTCGCGTCTTTCCCGGTGACCAGGTACTTGTAGAGCGGAGTGATATCGATCATCGCGCAAGCATTGCGGATGGCGTTGTACTCATGCTCATGATGCACCTCGTACACGCTGACCGTGTAATACCCCGACCACTCCCGGTAATTCAGGCTGTGACAAAGAGGAAAGGTGCGCTCGTGAAAAGCAGTTCCGATGGGCAAAGCAGTCCCTCGCAGTGAAATGTCGAAGGCGGATTATAGCAGCGGCATTGCGCTGATCCGAAGGTCGAGGAACTTGCCTCCGTCAATGGCGCTAACGCTTCGATTTAAACGACTTCCGATGGTTCGTTTCTGGGATTGAGGAACCATTAGGATACATTCGTTGTCCGCGAGACCCCAGGGGTGTGGTGCGGTGTCAATAAGACTATGAGACTTCTATTCGCCATCAAATTATGCGCACTTGTCTGCATCATAGCCGCTGCCGCAAAGTTTGCATCCGCCTGCCAATGTGGTAGCTCCATTCACGGAAAAAGTGCTTTGGAGCTCGCCAAGTTGCAGGCCGAAGGGGCCACTGTGATCTTCGAGGGAACACCAGAGCGTTTCGAACTGCAATGGAGCGTATTGAGATCGAAGGTGGGAGAACTCATCCCCGCTGAGAGCCCCGATGAAAGACGCGACCGGGGGCCGCGAATGCTTGTGACATTTCGAGTAGGAAGAGCGTACAAAGGCAGCTTAGAACCAAAAGTCCAGATCAGTACTGGCCTTGGCGGAGGAGATTGCGGAGCGCGGTTTGCCCCCGGGGTGACTTACTTGGTTTATGCTTTTGGCCCGAGTCTGCACGAGTTGGGTGTGAGTATGTGCAGTCCAGGGGGTTGGATCGGGGGCAATAATGTTGCAGCGGACTTGCGCTATCTAAGGAATGAACGACCCACCGCTTCGGACTTGGTAGCACCAAAACCTCTGTGGGCCTATCCCCCGGCCGAGCAGGAAAAGCGAATCCAGGTTAACCGTGAGGAGATTAAGAGGCGCTATGCGGCCATTACTGGCAGCATTTGCGGCACGGTCGTCGGACAAAACGGCAGCGACGAACTTGGAAGCGTTTCCTTTCTCTTTACAGATGGCTACTCTCCGGTGGATCATCCAACGGCCCAAGTGAACCGAGACGGCTCATTTTGCTCGGAACGTTTGGGCCCCGGCGCCTACAATCTGTACTTCACGAGGAGATCGGACAAGGGCCTGTCGTCAGCACTGTACTATCCAGGAGTTGAGGAGCGTGCGAAGGCCACGCCCATTCAGGTCAATGCAGGGCGGGATGAGTCCGGATTCATCTTCAATGTCTCCACGCGCACGCTGAAGACATACTCGGTCCGAGGATTAATCTCCACCAACGACAAGTCGGGCCTGTCTGCAAACGATGTTTCGATTGCCCTGATCAGCTTGGACGGTGACCGACAAACTTGGTACCAGCGAACCATCGACTTCGAGGGCTTCTTCCCGTTTCCCAAGATTAAGTACTTCAATTTTGAGAATGTTGTTCCTGGCCGTTACATTGCCTACGCGTCTGTGTCGGGTCAGGGCTGGTTCACTAAGACGGTAGAGGTCACTGTCAGCACACGCGCGAAATTCATTTCATTGGAGTTGGTGCACAGGAAGTAGAGACGAAAGATTGACGGTTGATTCGCTCGGAGTGGCCACCCATCGTGATGCCATCCGGATTTCACCAAATTCCAGGCCCGCCCGGTTCACTCGTCCAATTAGAAGTGCTCCACTAAATCCACCCGCGACAAATCCCCCACCCTCAGCTAGAATGCTCCCTTGCTCATGCGCCGCACCCTCATAGCCTGGTCCGTTCGCCTCAGCGGCCTCTGATCCGTAGCACTCTCTCTGCGTCCCTTTGTATTTTTTTATTCGCACACTCTGATTCGCACGCTCGAAGCTCGAGGCTCGAAGCTCATGGCTACCAAATACGACGCAATCGTGATCGGCGGAGGCCACAACGGCCTCGTCAACGCCGCTTACCTCGCTAAGGCCGGCAAAAAGGTTCTCGTACTCGAGCGCCGCCACGTCCTCGGAGGCGCCGCAGTCACGGAAGAAGTTTTTCCCGGTTTCAAATTCTCGGTGTGCTCCTACGTGGTATCACTGCTGCGGCCAGAGATCATCCGCGACCTCGACCTGCCGCGCCACGGACTCGAAATCCTCCCTCTCGACGGCACTTTCACGCCCATGCCCAGTGGCGATTACCTCTGGCGCGTAAACGACCACGGCCGCACGCATCGCGAAATCGCGCGTCACTCCAAATCCGACGCCGAGGCCTACGACGAATTCGGCAAGGCCATGCAGGCGATGTGCCGGTTCGTGAAACCTATCCTTGGCATGGTTCCTCCCGATCCCGCCACGCTGAATCCTCGTGAATTGATGAAGCTGCTTTTCATCGGCCGCCGCTTTCAGGATCTCCCGAGCGGTGACAAGTACAACCAGGTTCAGCTCATGACTATGAGCGCGGTCGACTTTCTCGACCAGTGGTTCGAGACCGACGTGCTCAAGGCCACCATGTCCGCATCCGGCATCATCGGAACGTTCCTCGGCGTGCGCTCGCCCGGAACCGCGTACGTTCTGCTTCATCACTACATGGGAGAAATCGATGGCGCGTTCCGAGCCTGGGGATTCGCGCGCGGAGGAACCGGCGCGATCTCGAACGCAATCGCCGGCGCAGCTCGTGAGGCCGGTGTCGAAATCCGCACGCAAGCTCCAACGGCGAAGATCCTCGTCAAGGAAGGCAGAGCAAAAGGTGTGGTCCTCGCCAACGGTGATGAAATCTATGCCGACATCGTTTCCTCCAGCGTCGATCCCAAGCACACCTTCATCGATTTCATCGAGCCCGGTAACATTGCCGATGATTTCCTGGACGAAGTGCGCCGCTACAAATACCGCGGCTCGTCGGGCAAAGTGAACCTCGCGCTCGACGGGCTCCCGAACTTCAAGTGCATGCCAGGGGAAGGGGCTCACCTGCGCGGCGCCATGTCGATTTCGCCGGCAGTCGAGTACATGGAACGCGCTTATGACGATGCCAAGTACGGACACTTCTCGCGTCGTCCATACATCGATATGGTGATTCCTTCGCTTACCGATCCGTCGGTCGCGCCTCCCGGAAAGCACGTGATGTCGTGCTTCGTGCAGTACGCGCCTTACAAACTCGCGCCTGGCTTGCATTGGGATACCGAGAAGGAGAAGTTCGGTGACACCGTCATCGACACCATCGCCGAATACGCGCCCAACATTCGCGAGCTCATCCTGCATCGCCAGGTGGTCACGCCACTCGACCTCGAGCGCGAGTTCGGCCTAACCGAAGGCAACATCTTCCAGGGCGAGCTTTCGCTCGAGCAACTCTTTTTCCTGCGTCCGGTCGCAGGCTGGGCGCAATTCCGCACGCCCATCAAGAACCTCTACATGTGCGGGTCAGCGACGCATCCGGGCGGAGGCATCATGGGAGCTCCGGGCAGACTCTCGGCGCTTGAGATCCTCAAAGACGTCAAGGGAGCTGCATAATGGCCGAGAAGCGCGACGTCGTCATCATCGGTGGCGGTCACAACGGCCTCGTTACCGCCTTTTATCTTGCCAAGGCTGGATTCAAGCCGCTGGTGCTGGAACGGCGCGCGCAAACTGGCGGCGCAGCGATCACCGAAGAGTTTCATCCCGGCTTCCGCTGCTCGACGCTGGCGCACACTGCTGGACCGATTCGTCCTGACATCCTGCGCGACATGCAACTCGAACAGCATGGCCTGAAGCTGATCAGTCCGGAAGCGAGTGTGGTCTCGCTCACTCCTGATGGCCGCGCGCTCACACTCTATAACGACACGCAGAAGTCCGCGGCCGAGATCGCAAAGTTCTCCCAGAAAGACGCAGCGAAATATCCCGAACTGCAGGAATCGCTTCGCAAGATGGGCAGCGTGATCGCGGATGCCCTGAAGCTCACTCCACCTGACATCGACAGTCCCAATCGAACCGATCTGTGGGGCATGCTGCAAACCGGACGCGCTCTGCGAAAGCTCGGCAAGAAGGATTTGTACCGTCTATTGCGCTGGGGACCGATGGCGGTTGCGGACCTGGTCGCCGAATACTTCGAGACCGATCTGCTGCGCGGAACAGTCGCGGCGCGCGGCATCTTCGGCACATTTCTCGGACCTTGGTCCGCAGGTAGCGCGCTGGTGCTGCTGATTCGCGGTGCAGGCGATTCACATCCTGCAGGCTCCGCACACTTTGCCGCCGGCGGAATCGGCGCGATTACGCAGGCGATGTCGTCGGCCGCGAAGGCGGCCGGCGCGGAAATCCGCACGGATGCGGAAGTCGCAGAGATTCGCGTAAGAGATGGAGCGGCAATCTCGGTCGTGCTGAAGTCCGGAGACGAGATTCCGGCCAAGACCATCATCTCG
>Ga0307472_100000100_pt1 | contig 25721 bp, 27 predicted proteins | sample atmos_gasesAM5C__2_FD_204582 | JGI IMG/M metagenome (GOLD analysis project Ga0307472, IMG submission 204582) | Hardwood forest soil microbial communities from Morgan-Monroe State Forest, Indiana, United States - atmos_gasesAM5C_05 | ecosystem: Environmental > Terrestrial > Soil > Temperate...
CGCCCATAAATCTCGACAAAATGAGCCACAAGCGCCGGAATATCTTCACGACGCTCGCGCAACGGTGGAAGCAGGATAGGGAACACGTTTAGACGGTAGTAGAGGTCGCTGCGAAATTTGCCCTGCTTTACCATGTCCGCCAAATCCCGGTTGGTTGCAGCCACCAGCCGAACGTCCACCCGGTGAGTCCTTCCGCTGCCTAAGCGCTCGAACTCCTGTTCCTGTAATACGCGCAGCAGTTTGGGCTGCAGGGCCAACGGTATGTCGCCCACCTCATCCAGGAAGAGCGTGCCTTTGTCAGCGAGTTCGAAACGGCCAATCTTTTGCGCGATAGCGCCTGTAAAAGCGCCTTTCTCATGGCCAAAAAGCTCGCTTTCCAGTAGATCGAAAGGAATAGCAGCGCAATTCAGCCTTACGTATGGGCGTCCGCACCGTGAGCTTATGTTGTGAATCGCTCGGGCGATCAGCTCTTTTCCGGTGCCGGTTTCTCCCTGGATAAGAACGGTGGAATCCGTTGGCGCCACTCGTTCGACCTGTTCGAGCACCGATTCCAGGGGAAGGCTGCTGCCTACGATCTGCTCGAACTTGCGCGGGTTATGATCCTGGGCATGAGACCCGAATTCTTCGAATGCTCGCATAGGAAACCTCCTTGCACACCCGGATGGATGCTTCCGTGATCGGGTTTAGCTCTGAAGCGCGACTCGAATACTTTCGAGCAGGGCTTCGTCGTCGAATGGCTTTGCCAGAAACTCCACTGCGCCCGCTCTCAATGCCTGGAGCCGCATTTTTTCGTCGCCATGTGCCGTGATGAAGATCGTTGGAATTCTGCAATTCTCGGAGTTCAGCTTGGCCTGCAATTCCAGACCTGAGATTCCCGGCATGCGGATGTCCGCGATGAGACATCCAATCTTGTGCTGTTGGCCAGAGCTCAGGAATTCCTCCGCGGATGCAAATGCGTGCGCCGGTAAGCCAACGGCTTTGAGAAGGCCCTGCAATGCGCTACGCATCAAATCATCATCATCGACAATAGCAACTGTTTTATGATTTTTCTGATTGTCCATGCCATGAATCTATCAGCGTCGCCAAAAACGGCGCAATTATACGTTGGTATAAGGGTTCGAGGATCGCCCTGCGCAGATTGGCCGCGCAATCTCTAGAGACAGTACTTAGGAAGCTAAGCGGGGGACTTCGAAATGTTCCGAACTGTGCGGTGTAACCGCCGCGGCATTAAGCTACTTCTTGCCTTGCAAAAGCTCAAGCTTCGCTGCCATCCTTACCAATTCTGCTAACGATTCGGCTTGCATCTTCCGCATTACGTGGCCGCGATGGACTTTCACCGTGATTTCGCTAGTTCCGAGCTCCGAAGCGATTTGCTTATTCAGCATACCCAATACCACCAAGCTCATGACCTCTCGTTCGCGCGTGGTCAGTGCCTTGTGGCGCCTATGTAAATCGGCAAGCGCATTCTGCTGTTGGCGCGTCATCCGATCCCGATCCAATGCCTGGCGGATCGCATTCAGTAAGTCCTCATCAAGGAAAGGCTTGGTCAGGAACTCCACCGCACCGGATTTCATGGCCTTCACCGTCATCGGAATATCTCCATGCCCGGTGATGAAGATAATTGGAGTTCGGACGCCCGCGTCAGCCAACTCCCGCTGAAACTCCAAGCCGTTTATTCCTGGGAGGCTCACGTCCAGAACAAGGCAACTTGGCCCGTCCGGCCGCTTGCTGCGTAAGAACCCTTCCGCCGTCTCGAAGGACTCGCAGCGCAATGCCGCCGATTTCAGCAGGCCTTGGATGGACGCGCGCACACCTGCATCGTCGTCAATGACAAACACCGTGGGAGTGCCTTCGGGCATCATCTATCTGACGCTGCTTTGGTGGGTAAAGTGACGTGAAAACTTGCGCCGCACGGAGAGTTGTTGGCCGCCCACAAGCGGCCACCATGCGATTCAACGATCGACCGGCTGATCCGAAGTCCCATGCCCGTCCCATTCAGCTTCGTCGTAAAGAATGCATTGAAGATCTCGTCCGCCTGCTGCGGCGGCAGCCCCACACCTGTATCGCTGACAGTTATCAGTAGTTGCTCGTTTTCTGCTCGCTGCGACTTGACGGAGAGCTCCCGCGTCCCATCCACATCCTTCATCGCATCGATGCCGTTCATAATCAGGTTCATCAGCACCTGCTGCAATTGCACGCGATCCCCCATGACCTGCGGAAGATCTGACGTCAGCTCCATTTGGACTGATATGGAGTATCGCGTTGCCTCGCCGCGCAGCAGGACGATCATCTCTCGAGTGATTTCGTTTACATCAACCGGCTCCTGTTCCGGAGTGCCCTTCTTGAAGAGCAGCCGGATTCGGCTAATGATTTCCGCCGCACGCCTTCCGTCGTTCACGATTCTGATGGCTGCCGCGCGGGCCTCTTCCACATCGGGGGAATCTCGCGTAAGCCAGCGCAAACAGGTATTTGCATTGGTGACGGCGGCTGCGATCGGCTGATTCACCTCATGGGCCAAAGAGGCAGTCAGCTCTCCCATGGTGTTCACCCGGCTGACGTGTGCAAGATCGGCCCGCGTTTGACGGAGCGCTTCTTCGGCTTGCTTAGTCGCGGTGATGTCCATGACGGTGCCAATGATCTCAATGAGTTCGCCCGACTCATCCATTACGGGGCGAGCGATAGAGTGAAGGTGCTTTATCCTTCCGTCGGGAAGAACGATTCGAAATTCACCCTCAGAATCTACCCTCTCCTTCTGAGTGGCCTCCATTTTCGCTCTCTGCTCAACCCCCGGTCGATCTTCGGGGTGAACCCTTTCGAGGAAATGCGACCAAGTGGGCTTCATTCTCGCGGGATCATACTCATAAATGTGAAAGATCTCTTGTGACCAAAAGATAGTGCCGGTACGCACATTCCAAGCCCAACTTCCACTTCGGGTCAACCTCTGTGCTTCAGCTAAATAGCCTTCGCTGCGGCGCAGCTCCTCTTCGACTCGCTTGCGTTCACCGCTCTCTGCTTCCAAGACCTCGTTGGTTCTCTGGAGCTGCTCAACTGTTCCGATCAGATCATCGCGCGCGCGCCTAAGCGATTCTGTGACGCTCCTTTGCGCGGCGGCCAGCGACCCGACAAACAGGGCCGACACCATAAAGATGACAAGGCGTGGCGTCTCCTCCCCCGGCTTTGCAGCAAATGAGTGCGCTGGGGGCAGGACATAGTAATAGAAAGCGAGAGCCGAGAGCGCCGTCGCCAGCAATCCTGGTCCTGCTCCACCAAACCACGCACTGAGAATGACGGCGCAAAGAAACAGCGACACGGGAGCAGATTGCAAATGAAACGCCGGCGACTGAGAAATGATCAGTGCTGCGGCGACCGACAAAATGACAACCACGTATCTCCAAATCACAGACGGCCTGGACCACAAAAGAGGATTGAACCTGGACATACTTCCACTCCGAGAATGCAGTCGTCACGCTCTGCAATTAACTGAACAAATGGTGACGATTCTGGGCCGTTGCGCGGACATTTTGCAACAAGTTTAGTCCCTCACTGCTTTCATCCGCGGCCACAAGCAAACCTTCTTCCTTGATTTTTGACGCTTCCGTTCTTGTTACGAATCGTGCTCCTTACATCGATTGCGGCACCGCCTCATCCAGTCGAATGGACGTCGTGCCAACATTCGGACAGAGGTGCGCTCGGAATCACGTTCCCGAAACGCCCGTAACTTGACGCATCCCCCATTCTACCAGCCACTTCCATGCCGTCTTCGTTGCGTAGAGACTCTGGCCCCGCTATTGCTCCTTTGACGCTCGGCTACTGTTTGAGCAAATGCCGAGGAGATACGCAATCATGGAAACGTTTCGTGCATGCGGAGTTGACAACGACTCAGACGCCGCGCTCGTATCTGCCACCAAGCGTGGGGATGCGCGCGCATTCGACAAATTGGCTCTACGTCACAAACGGAGAGTCCTTGCGGTAGCGCATCGGATAACCAACAACCGAGAGGATGCCGAAGATGTGGCGCAGGAGAGTTTTCACAAAGCTTATCTTCATCTCCACGACTTTCAAGAAAGGTCGCTGTTCTCCACTTGGCTGACACGCATCGCCATGTATCAAGCATTCATGTTGCTGCGCCGAAGGCGGAGAGCCCTCGAAGTCATGCCGGAGAGCTCTGGCGATGATGTCAAGCCCGTCTCGGAGACGTTCATTGACCAGAGCCCCAATCCGGAAGAGTCCTGCTGGCGGCGGGAGCGTATTGAACACTTGGCCACAGCAATCAATCGCCTAAGTCCAACAATTCGACGAACGATCTTGCTCCGCGACATCGAAGAACGCTCTCTCAAAGAAACGGCGGAGATTCTAGGCGCATCCATTGCCGCTGTTAAATCGCGTGTCTCTCGAGGGCGCCGTGAGTTAAGTGCAACCGTGAATCCTGTGCTCCCGTTTAGAAGGTACGCTGCTGGGTCGGTGAGGGCACGGCCTGTTGAGCTGTGAAACGGACCGTTTCGAGAAGCGATGGTTCGGTGCGGCTCTCCGCCAGAACATTATCGAAATTCTGCTACTACCTATCTTGGTTTGGGTAAGTTGAAATGCTGACGGGCTCTCTCTTTGCACATTGAAGCGAACCCGGTCAGCTTGACGCGCCCATGCTGCCGACCTAACATGCGCCGAAATGACAGGTCTCGACACGCTCCGTTCACCCCTCAACTTTCTGCAAAGCAGGCTTCAAGATATCCCGCACCGCGATGTTCTCGACGCTGAGGAAGCTTGGTGGAAGAGCGAAGCGGTCGCCATTTCCGACGCAATCGACCGTGCCGGAACGCCGTGGTTGCGGATGTTCGATCCTCTCGGAAAACGCGTCGATGAAATTCTTTATCCGCGCGAGTATCAAACGATTTTGAGGAGAGGTTACCGGGCCGGCGTTGTCTGGCGCGCTCTCGAAGAAAAATCGCTAATTCCTACGTATCTATTGATGTACGACATTTCGTTCCACGATCCAGGGATTTGCTGCCCTTACACCGTGTCACTCGGCACGGCCGTGCCTCTTGCGAAATATGGGAGCGCCGAATTGCAGGCTCGCTTTCTCGCTCAGCTCTCGCGGAAGGACGACTCCGTGTGGCAGGGCGCCACCTGGATGACGGAGATCAAAGGCGGCTCGGATTTGGGAGCCGCCGTCGAGACGATTGCCCGGCCCGCGGGTGATCGCTGGCTTCTGACAGGCGAAAAATATTTCACAAGTAATGTCGGCGCAGAGTTAGCCGTCGTCGCTGCGCGCCCGGAAGGAGCTGCGGCGGGCGTGCGCGGCCTCGCACTGTTCCTGATGCCACGATACCGCAAGGATGGTGAGCTCAACTATTTGATCCGGAGGCTGAAGGACAAGATCGCCACCCGCTCTGTTCCTACTGGAGAAGTAGAGCTGAAAGACAGCGAAGGCTACCTGCTCGGCTCCGCTGACTCGGGAATTTATCTGATCCTCGAAGTACTAAACCTCTCGCGCGTAGCGAACAGCGTGGTGAGTGTCGCGTTGGCACAGCGCGCCATGGCGGATGCGCTTACGTACGCCGAGCATCGCGCCGCATTCGGCAAGCGGATTCTCGATCATCCGCTGCTTCGTCATCAATTTGAAAATCGGCTGAATGCGCTGAGATCGGCGTTTGCTCTGGCGTGGGATTCGGTTCAGCTCCTGAACGACGTGTGGATGGAGCGGCCCCCTTACTCCGAGCGCTATCATCTGTTTCGGCTAGTAGCGCATCTGGCGAAATACTGGACGGCCGAGTTTGCGGTTGATACGGCAAAGTGGGCCATGGAAGTGCATGGAGGGCTGGGCGTTTTGGCCGAGTATGGCGCCGAGCGCTGGCTTCGAGAAGCGATGATTCTCGCGATTTGGGAGGGAACGTCGCATCGCCAGATATTAGACGGGCAGGAAGTGATGGAACGTAAGCGAGCGCACAAGATGCTTTTCGGCCGATTAGCGGAAATCGCACCCTCTAAAGAACTTCAGGACTTGGAATCGGAAGTCGAGCAGCACTTGAAACTTCCAACCGAAGAAAAGGAAGCGCTAGCAGAACCGCTCTTCAGAAAGCTTGCGGCTTTCGCGGCCGAAACGCTCGCTCGCAAATAGGACCATAAGAGAGTCGCAGCGTTCGCTTCCCCGTAATGGTGACGTTCAATCAGGCTGACGTCCTCGCCGTCGCCATGAGCCCGTCTTGTCCCTAACCCGGGCGGTTCCCCGCTCCCCCGACCGAGACGGCCTAGTTCCCGGCTTTCGCTTGTGCTCCGGACCCGGTCGGCGTCAAACGCATGTGAACGGCGATGGTAAGATGTTCCCCGACGACAGAGTTGAAATTGGACGGGCCGGGGTAGTCCTCTGCGTTCTCAGCGTGGGGCGCTTCGGGAAGCGCCGGAGATTGGACAAGCGTTCCCGTGCAGTGGGAACCGCTATAGGCTTCACCCGCTCCAGCGGGAAATCGGCAGTTTTCATCTTGAACCACGGGCGGCCAGTAAGTAGCGGTCACAGCCTTCAACAATTGAGGAAAATCTTCGCGGATCACGTTCGTGCTGCCCGAGGTCTGAAACTCTCCGCCGCCGGCACGGGCCGTCGGGGAGTCGAAGACAAAGGTAGCCTGGCGTATGAGGCGGTGAACCATCGGCGGCCCATACACGGGACCGGCATAAGCTTCATTCGGCGTCATCTCGACGTTGCGGTCCACGCGAGTCAGTACAAGGTTGCCGGTGGTTTGCAGTCGGCCGTCTGCCGTTTCCCGGACGCCCTTGGAGTGAAAACACACCAGCGTGTGGTTGGCATGGGTCACCAGCCATTGGGTCTTGACCTTTCCTTCCTCATTCATGGGGGGAGCCTTCGAAGCTGCGGAATACATCGTGAAATCAAACGCCGAATTCGCGGGCTCGCTGCCGTCCAGTTTCACTGCCCCAGCGACTCTGGCGATGCCGATCGTGAAGGTCATCTTGGTTTTCCCAAAATCCGTCGTTCCGTCAGCGGAAAACTGCGCGTCGGAGTGACCGGTGTCCACCGTCCAAGACCCCGCCGCGGAAGCCGGGTAAAATGTTTTTCCGGGAATGGCCAATGCCAGAATCGAAAGAACCACGACTGCTGCTGAAATAGCCGTGTACTTCAACATTTCTTTGTGCCTCCTTGTAACTCTGTCTTTCCGTCAAAGACGATGAGCGTCAAGCCGATGTAATCGCAATCTACAAACGCAATTCGCCTGCCGGAGCTCCCACAAAATGGGAAGCCGATCCACTTTCACGAATTCAAAGGGTGTGAAGAAATCCGGCGAGCACCAAACCATTTGTCAACGTCAAGCCTGATGCTGACGCCTAATGTGGACGTCAAATACGGGGTCCGCCGCGGAATCCAACGACAGCGGGCGTCCCGCCCATCGACTCGATCGCTCGCCACTTCCTCTCACCGCTGCTGTGGCAATTTACCCCCATGAGGATTGCGTTGGCAATGGCAGATTCAGATATGCCGAATATTGGTCGTTCTCTGCCTTATATTGGAGTCGATCCAAAGCGATAAAGCCGCAACAAATCGTCCCGCAAGCCGGATCTATTGGGGGGCCGGTAGTGGATGCGCGGCGCGTCCGGTCTCGCGAAGAACGAAGCTCACCACTATCGCAGCCAAACAACAGGCAATCCAAAACAGCTCACCCTTCTGAAAATGCGATGTCAGGTTTGGCGCGATTATGAGAGGCCAGGAACACGTCAACAACAATGGCCCGATGCCGCCGATGTCCGCGCGGGCGCCTAGCCGCCAAGATGTTCGTTTTTACATTCATTACTTGACTGGTACTTGTAGACGGATGTTCAAATATGTGCGGCGCTTCCAATTGCTCTACATCTTTTTTTGACTTCGCGTGTGGTAGCAGGCAGCCGATTCCGCACGGCCACTGGGAACTAGTAGCCAGAATCTTCGCGATGAGGCGTCGGGAAGCGCTATCGATTCCGCCATGCCCCGAATACACCCGTCAAATTCGGCAATTACGCTAACCAAGAGCGCTTTTCTTCCGGCTCCGAGCCCTTACTACGAGGCAGCCCGTACAGCACAAGGTCGTTTGTAAAGGTAACGTTTTCTCCCCTGCTGTGGGGGGCCCGGCGTTCCCCGCACAAGCTGTTGAGCGTATAACGCTATTACTTTCTGGGACTTACTCGACCCCCTTCGGATGGGCTCGTAAGTGCCCGTAGGTAATCGAAATGGTTATCACCTATACCAGACGAACACAGGATGCAAAGTGACGAAGAAACCAGCGAATCGTGCCAGAACAGCACGCGGCTTTAGCGTGGTGGAATTGGTGGTGGTCCTCTGCATTATTCTAGTTCTATCCGCAATAGCAATCCCTTCTCTTCAGAGCAGCATGCGAACGTACCGAATCGGTAGTGCAGCTTCAAGCTTCTCTGCCCTTCTGCAACGCGCTCGATTTGAAGCCATTCGGCGCAATACGCCAATTACTGTCCGCACGCAGGTGGTCGCTGGAGACACAGTAGTCTATATCGATCTGAAAGGGAACAACGCGTTCGATCCCACCGATCCGGCGGTCACCCAAACCAGCGACATTCAATTCGTCGCGGGAGGCGGTTCGGTGCCCGATCCTTCGACGACGGGTTATCCTGCTGCTGTGTCACCTCCAGGATCAATTACTTTTGGGGTTCGCGGCACTGTCAATTATCCGGGCGCTCAAACCGACTACATCAGCTACCTCGGAAATCCGGCGGGACCGAACCTTTTCTATGGCGCCGTCACCGTGTCACAGATGGGCCAAATAAAAGCTTGGACCGCTCCTGCGGGCGGCGGTTGGCACGTGCGATAGTGAATGAGGTGAACCAGACCATGAGTATGCCAGTCACAAAGAGAGCAGGCCGGGCCGGACAGCATGGCTTTACCCTCATCGAGCTCGCGCTCGCATCGGTGATATTGCTGGTTGGAATTGTCGCCGTGGCGAAGCTCATTCCCACGTCAGTGCACTCAAACCGGAATAGCCGCAACGATACAACTGCCACCGTGATTGCACAACGCGAACTCGATCAGATGGTGAGTCAGCCTCTCACGTCGACCGTATTCACAGACATCGACGGCAACGTCATCAACTTGGGAAGCGCTGCCACCCCGAACGTGGTTCTAGGCGGCCCACTTACGGTGAGTGGGCCCAACGAGCAGATCAATTTCAACGTACCGTCCGTTGCCGGATACAACTACACCTACCTCGACCCGAACAGCCCCAATGGTGGATTTCGGGTGCGCTGGGCTGTGGTGGTGACGGTGAATGGCGGCAATGTTGTGGCCAAGCGGTTCATTGTCGGATGCTGGCGACGGGAACCCACGCAACCAACAGCGCCGGTGACCATCGAGTCAATCGTACAGAGATAGTGCAGAAAATTTGAAAAGGAAAAATCACTTGAAGACACACTCTAGAACTCAGCGCGGATTTTCCTTTCTTGAATTGGTGGCCGCCACAGCGATCTTCATCGTGCTGGCTGGAATCATCTTCTCAGTCTTGGTTCAAGGCCAGCAGAGCTACGAAACAGAATCGGGAGTCATGGATTCCTTCCAGCAGGCCAGCATCGCCGTAGACCAGATCGTTCGAGACGTCCATACGGCAGGTTATCCGCCCGCGAATGCCTACAACGCAGCTGTTGCAGCGGCCAACCTAAACCTGATCGCTTTGCCATTTGCCTGGCCAGCGCCCAGCTATCCTGCCACACCCTGCACGGTCGGCGGAACCTGTGTGACCACGCCTTCTGCCTTCGACTTGATCGTTGAAGGCGATATCGGCGATGGCAACGGTGTGGAGTGGATTCGTTATCAGCTGAAAAACAACACCTTGTGGCGCGGGACGGCATCCAAATTTGCCGGAGCGGACCCTGATGCCACGACTGCGCCCAAACTTCTTCCCTACGTGAACAATGTGATGAACAACGCTCCAGCGGCTCAGATGGCGCAATTACGAGCCGTTTACCCAAATCTGTTCCCGGGCAATAACCCAGTCCCGATCTTCACATACACGTGCGACGCGCCGAACCCAAATCCTCCTGCGCTCTGCACCACTTTGGCGGCACCCAATAACACGGTCACCTACATTCGAGACGTCAATATCGTCCTGATTGTGCAATCGCCCACGCGGGACCAGAAGACTGGCCAGCTTCGAGCAGTGACTCTTACCGCCCAAGCCAGAAGGTCCAATCCCAGCTCGTAATACGAAGGATAAAAAGATGAGAAGCCCCAAATCAATCCGCCGCACAGATTCCCAGCGAGGAGTAGCGTTGCTGATCGCCATCTTTGTACTTCTGATCATTGGCGCGGTCGGTGTGGCGCTGATCTTGTCGTCGAGCACGGAAACCTCGATTGCCGCGAACTACCGTACCGCGACGCAGGCTTTCTATGCTGCAAAGGCCGGCTTGGAAGAAGGGCGCGGCCGATTGTGGACTGGTAGCGGCGCGAATTCCATCGCGGCGACCATAGCGGCCGGTTTCACAACCGTGGGCACGAATCCGCCCGCTCTGCCCGTGGGTAGGGTGTACTACATCACGAATCCTGCGGCGGGCGAGGTTGTTTTGCCCAACGTTCCGGGAAACGCGTACTTCGACGGCCAATATCAGACGGAGTCGAACATTCCCATCACGGCCGCCACGGTAACGCCGATCGTTGCGAGCGCCCTGCCCGCGGGAATGGTAGGACCGCTTTACAAGTGGGTGCGCATCAGCGCCACGACGGAGTGGTCCACGAAACACGACGTGAACAAGGATGGCTTCATCGACAAGGTGACCCCGCTGTTTTACGACGGCACGCAACAATTCCTCGCGAACCAGATACCCCCGACAATCGCCATTGTTCCCAAGCAGGTGTTTACTGTGACGGCCCTCGCAGTGACGCCTTCGGGTAGCACGCGCATGCTCGAGTACACAACGGCGATGACGATCTTCAACTTTCAGTTCCCGGCCGCGCTGACGCTGAACGGCAAAAACCCCAATTATCAGAAGCCTACTTCCGTGCCATTCGTCGTACAAGGGAATTACCCGCCACCCAACGGCACAGCCTCTTGCCCCGTTCCCCCAGCCTCCCTGCCCGCTGTCGGGGTCGTCGGCGGAACTTCGTCGATCAATGCTGTGGTCAACGACATCCAGCAAAATCCTGATCGCTCGGCCGAATACACGGGGGGCGGCCTTACTACACCCAGCGTAGCGGACGTCACCGGGAACCTCCCAACGACGGAAAGTAGTCCGTCCCAACTCGAAGCCCTTGTCGCCCAGATAGAATCCACCGCGAATTACGTTATTCAGGGACCTGTCACGAGCTTGACGCCTGCCCAACTCGGAACCGCCGCTAATCCAGTGACTGTGGTCATCGACAGCCCAAACAATGGGGCGACCGCCAACCTCTCACTTTCGGGCAACGTCACCGGCTACGGCATCCTGGTTGTCCGAGGCACATATAGTCCCGCGGGAACCGTGGGGTGGAACGGCATAGTTCTCGTCATAGGGCAGGGAGACATTCAAGGCAGCGGAGGCGGAAACAATTCGTACAACGGCGCCGTATTCGTCGCGAATACCAGGGATTCGTCGGGCAACATCCTGAATAATCTCGGGACCCCCATTTTCAATTGGAGCGGAGGAGGCGGAAATGGAATCGCTTATAACCCCTGCACGATCAACAACGCCACGCAAAACCAAAGCTATCAAGTCCTGTCATTCAGAGAAATTCCGGACTAAGAAAGGCGATGATAATGAGACAATTTCTGAAAGCGTTTAGCTGGGCGTGCGTGGCAATCCTTTCGGCTGGATCGCTTTGGCCGGTTCACGCGCAATCGTCTTCAGGCTCTGTGGCACCCGTTCAGGGAAAGTCTTCTTCTGCCCAGCAAGAGAAACCCAGGGCCAAGAAAACTTGGACCGAGGATGACGTAACGGGCCTTCGGAAACCGTGGGACAATTACGAGGAAGAGAAGGACCTCGCCACGCAGCAATCGGCTGCGGCGTCCGCGAAACAACAGTCGGCTAATCCTGCATCTGCCGGCGGCCCGGCTGGACAAGCTAACTCATCGTCTGATCCCTCGCTGCCACAGACCACCAAAGATGCGGAAGCGCGGATCCACGCCAAGGAAGCGGAGATTCGCCAAAAACAAGAGGTGCTCGATAAGACTTCCCAAGATCTCGCCAGCGCAAACAATGACGTCGATCGGGAGGCATTAAGGACGAACGTAGAAATTTCGAAAGCGGATTTAGAATTAAAGAAAGATGATTTGAAAGAATTGCAGGCTCGTCAAGCAGAGCTGAAGGCTAAGGCCGCCGCGGCGTCTGCATCCGCGGACGCAACTCCGCCGGCTCAGTAAATCTTCCCGCATTCAATCCTTCCATGAAAGTTCTTAGCATGGGTGTGCCCCTGAAAGTGATTCATGGTTCTGCCTGGTCACTCACGCTTGATATCCACACGCATTCGCATACACCATCACATATCCTGAATTGGCATCCCGACCAGAGCCTGCCTCCGGATGCAGACGGCCAGCTTTTTTCTGGCGTGAGGGAGGTCCGCCAGCGTCTCGGGTATGGCGATGCAAGCGTGGCGCTCGGAGCTTGCACACACGCTGTCGGTGAAGATTCACTGGCGTCCGCTAGTCAGCTGGGACGCATTGTTTGGAGTAAATCGTTAGAAATTCTGAACGCAGATGGACGCAAATTGAAAACGGCTTAGCGACCAGGATCCGCTAAGCCGTTCGTATTGACTATGATTGCTGGTTGCGGGGGTTGGATTTGAACCAACGACCTCCGGGTTATGAGCAAGAAGAACGCACATTAAGTGCCGTCGAATCAATCGCGTCGTGCTCGAAAATTTAGCCTAAATGCTGATTCTGTCAGCTTAACTGCTAGTTGAAATTTCAACTTACAGGACCAAAAAGTTTGGCGGCTTAACAGCTAGCAATACCCTACCCAACCGGAACCCACAACGCGCCGTCGCCATTCCTAGCGGCGCTTGCCCACGCAGACTCTAATCCCGAGCCGTTAGTCCGTCCAGTGTGCAGCAAAGTGCTCCAAGCGCCCCGCTGACGTTATTTGAACGGGTCTGGGATATGGTCCGCGTTCGCATCAGTGACCGCTGACAACAGGAGAGGAAATGCAAGGCGCTCGCACAGTGTCCGAGTTGCCGACAATCCTGGAGTTGGCCCGTCAGTGGCCACAAGCGCGTTTATCGGGAGCAATGTGCCAACCCGGAGGCATTACTACATTCCGGTTTGCCCGTCATTCGGTAGCGGATGAAGTTGCAGGAAGGCGGCTGCGGCGGCGCGGGCACGTCCAGCGATTTCGCGGGGATTCGGTCGCTCGGCGACGCCGAGCAGCAGGCTGACCAGCAAATCGCGCCAGAGCAGCCCGCCGAACTGCTCGGCAAGTTCGGCAGGACGGCCCGTGAGCAGTCCGGACGCCTGGGCGCAGGCCATGATTTTACGCAAGGCGGCGCGGCTTGCATCGCGTCCTATAGAGTTGAGCACACGCGCCACTTCGGGGGCCTGGACCGCCTCGCCGATCGCCAGCCGGAATACCGCAATGACCGTGGGATCGCTTACTTCGCGCACGAGCTTTGTCCCGAAAGAAGCCAGCACCTGCTCCAGGGTCTCGCGATCGCGCAGCACGGGCAGGTCAGCGGGCACGTCAAATCGCTTGGCGCGCTCGCCGATGCAGGCGATCAGCATTTCCTGTTTGTTGCCAACTAGCGCGTAAAGCTCTCGCTTCGAAACGCGCGCGCGCGTGGCGATCTCAAGCGTGCTGGCCGTTGCGTAGCCGCTCTTCATGAACGACGCAAAGGCCGCCTCAAGGATGCGCCCGCGCACCGCGGTTTCGTCACCGCCTTTGTGGCGGCGTTTTGACATCGATGCCTTAGGCATCACCCTCTCCTCGCCGACCCTGGTACCGTATCGTACCATCGTGAGTGTAAAGGTAAAGGGAATTTTATGCTTGCGGCATGCAACCTTTCTCTTGTAGCTGCGTCTAAATGTTGTGGTACCCAGCGGTACCAATGCAAGATCCAAATTCCACGAGGAATCAAAGGAGCCGAACAATGAAGATTGAAATGTTCTACCTGCTGCTGGCGTTCGCGACGGTCCTGGCGCCCATGGCGCAAGGCCAGTCCTCACCGCCGCAGCCCAAGATCACCGGCGTGCTGACGATGCTTACTCCAAAACCGGGGGTTACGGTCGAGCGAGTCATGAAAATCATGCCCGCCGAAATTCGTGCAACCGTTCCCCTGTATCTCGACGGCAAGATTCAGCAGTGGTTCACGCGCGGCGACGGCAAGGGCGTCATCTTCCTACTGAACTGCAAGGACGTGGCAGAGGCTCGCGCCCTCATCGAAAGCCTGCCTCTCTCGAAGGAAAACCTCGTGGACGAGCAGTTCATTCCGGCCGGGCCACTCCTGCCCCTCGGGATGCTATTGCGAGATAACCCGAGCAATAAGTGAACCCGTCAATCCGATAGGAGGCCAAATGTCACCGGAAACCATCTTCAATCTGCATCTCATTCTAGGTTATGTCGCGTGGCTGCTTTGCTTCGGCGTTTACGTCATGCCCCGGCTCAAGTCGATGAACCTGGTCGCAGCGCAACGCGCCATCGCTACGCTGCACAGCTTCCGCTTCTTCGGGCTGGTCTTCATCCTTCCAGGTGTCGTCGGCAATCTGCCCGCTGGCTTCGCTCCATTCGCCGCCTACTGGGACTTTGCAACCGGGGTGCTCGCCATCCTGGCGCTTCTCACTGTGAGGATACGTCCGCTCTTCTGGCTTTTCGTCGTCGCCTTCAATCTCGTTGGGACGATTGACCTCATCCTCGACTATTACCATGCCGTGCGACTCGGCATTCCTGCGCTAGCGGGGCAGTTGGGCGCCGCCTACGCGATCCCGATCATCTACGTGCCCCTGCTGATGATCACGCACGTCGTCGCATTCTATTTGCTGCTGCGTCCTCAGCCCAAGGCGGTTCGAGCCCTCGCCGGCGTTGCGGCGGCATCTTAGATCGAATTAGTCGCGAGTGGATCGCCGGGCAATTGACAAATATCTGCAGGAGAGGGCAAAGGAAATAAAGTAAGCGGGACGCCACGGTGTTAGCAGCACCGCGACGCCCCTAACCAATCCGACCTACGAAGGAGGTCGAAATGGCTTCAAGAATAGTACGACAAGCATGCTCTGAGCCCACGACGGTTCGCGCAGGCGTTTACGCGCGGGTCTCCACTCTGAACGGCAGTCAGGACCCCTCGATGCAAACGCGGGAGCTGGAAGAGTACTGCCAACGAAAGGGATGGCAGATTCATGACATTTACGTGGACAACGGCGTGTCCGGCAAGAAAGATTCCCGACCGCAACTGAACCGAATGATGCAGGATGCCCACGAACGAAGATTCGATGTAGTCGTCGTCTGGCGGTTCGACCGTTTCGCTCGTTCCGTTTCGCATCTGCTCCGCGCACTGGAGACATTCGGGGCCCTCGGCATTCAGTTCGTGTCACTTTCCGAGCAGGTTGACACGAGCACTCCCACGGGAAAGATGGTTTTCACCGTGCTCGGCGCGGTCGCCGAGCTTGAACGCAACTTGATAGCTGAGAGAGTTCGCGCCGGTTTGCCTCATGCCCGAGCGAAAGGAAAGCGGCTCGGTCGTCCCAGGAAATCTGTTGACGCGGTCGAGATTAGATCGCTGCGTGCTGCTGGGGAGTCATGGCGCATGATTGCTCGCAAGACGGGTGTTTCAGTCGGTACAGTCTTTGCTGCAGCTCAAGAGCGTCAGGATATTATTTGTGCCAACCCGGCTGGACGCGAACTAATGTCGCTCTGAAAAGCGGGCCAGCAGAACTCTGGTGTGGAAAGATGAGCACGACCAAGCACGGAGTGGCGCTACCCGTTCGCTTGCAACAGATCAAGCTGGAGCAACACACTCAGCAAAGGGGCCACTAGCTTCGCGGAATTTAGTTCGGACCTGATTGCATCCGGATAATCATCATCCACCGTTGACACGCCAATGTACGCTCTATAAGCTGACACCCATGGAAGGAATAGGGCCATTCATACGCCGCCGGCGTGACGAGCTGGATCTTTCGCTTCGTGAACTCGCCAAAAGGCTCGACTGTTCCCCCGCATTCATCTCCGACATTGAATTGGGCCGTAGGCACCCATCAGAGAAAGTACTCATGGAAATCGCTCGTGTGCTAAAGGTGAAGGTCGAAGACCTGAGGGGAATGGATGTGCGGCCTCCCATCGACGAAATAAAACGCGTGACTCAGAACGATCCGACGTTCGCGCTCGCGTTCCGCACCGTCATCGACAAGAACATCAGCGCGGACGAGCTGCTTGAATTCGTCAAGAAGAAGGAGGACGAGAAGAGAGGCAAGGATAAGAAATGACGCCTTTGCGCTCCGGTCCGTCCTCCAAGCAGCCTTACTTCACTCCCGGCCAGATCGACCAAATTTGTTGCGATGAGCTGCGGATGGAGAGCCTACTCCCAAGCTCGCCGGAAGCCATCAGGATCGACCGTTTTATCGAGAAGCGCTTTCACGTCTCTCCGCAATACGAAGAACTGCCTGCTGGCGTATTGGGCTTCACAAAGTTCGGCAAGAATGGCGTGAAGGCCGTTGTTATCTCGTCCGCTCTTGACGCTGAGGGCGGAAAAGTTTCTGAGCGCCGTGTGAGGACGACAATGGCTCATGAGGGGGGACACGGACTGCTCCATGCGCACCTTTTCGCGCTCGACGAAATACCACTGCACCTCTTCGACAGGGACAGCCACTCCGCAGATCAGATTCTCTGCAGAGATGTGCAGGGCGATGAGCATAAATCGCAACCCTATGACGGCCGGTGGTGGGAATTCCAGGCCAATCGCGCAATGGGCAGCCTGCTTTGTCCACGGCCTCTTGTTCAGGAGGCGATGAAGCCGTTTCTTGTGCCCAGCGGCCAGCTTGGGGTCGAAGTGCTCGATGAAAAGCGCCGTGAGGCCTCTGTGCGGGCGCTCGCCGACATCTTCGATGTAAATCCTGTCGTAACGCGCATCCGCATTAACGAGCTCTTCCCGGTCGAAACCGGACAAATGCACCTATAAATTTTTTTGTTGACGGTGTTCGCGCTGTCTGCTTACACTGTACGCTGTTGGGGTAGGATAGTTGCATGGTCACAAACCAGCAGCGGCGCGAAGAGGCGGCCCCGGAGGCGGCCCCGGCTGTCACTGTATCTCCGGTAATTCACGTCCGGCGCGGCATACGCGAAGTGACGCGGCTGCTTTTGTTTGTGCGCGCCGGGGGGCGTTGCGAATTCGATGGGTGCAACGAATATCTTCTGGCTCATCCGTTAACTCTCACTGCGGGAAATTTCGCCCAGTTGGCACACATCGTGGCTTTCCGGGAGCAGGGACCGCGTGGCAAATCGACGATCCGGCCCGCCCACATCAATGATGTTGGCAATCTGATGCTGCTCTGCCCGCAATGCCACAAGCTGGCTGATGATCACCCCGACCAATACACCGTGCCCACCTTGGAGAAATTCAAGCAGGCCCATGAGGATCGCATCTTCCATGTTACCGGCCTTGGCCCGGATCTGAAAACGACTGTCGTGCAACTAAAGGCCCGCATCGCGGGCCAGGCTATCGCGATCCCGGTCGCTCAGGTGACGGAGGCCGTCGCTCCGCGCTACCCGACCGATGCCAAGGGATACCTAATAGATCTGACTAGCATCGACGCCGAGGGCAGAGTTTTTACCGATGCGGCATGCCAGCAGATCAAGAGGCGCATTGAACGGCTCTACGATCCCGGCATGGATGTTGACGAGACGCGCCACATCTCATTGTTTGCGCTTGCTCCGATTCCGTTGCTCGTGTTTCTAGGAAGCCAGCTAAGTAATAAGGTGCCGGTAGATCTCTTCCAGCGTCATCGGGATACCGAAAAGTGGGTGTGGAAGGATACCGGCACTTCGGTCGAATACCGGTTCACAAAAATTCGCGAGGGCAGGGGCGCAGGAAACGTCGGCCTGATTCTGTCGCTCAGCGGTTCGATCAAACCAGAATCGTTGCCGAAAAAAATCAACGAAGAATTTCGCGCTTTACGAGCTCACGCTTGCAAATCTAGAACCGAATCCCACGTTTCTGCGCCAAAGAGAAGATCTTACGAGGTTCAAGGATTCGTACCAAGCCGCGCTGCGCACAATAGCGCGGGAATGCGGACGGATCGACAGCATCCATCTTTTTCCAGCCGTGCCCGCTCCGGTCGCGATCCTCTGCGGGCGCGAACTTCTTCCGAAAGTTGATCCGACGCTTCTGGTTTACGACCACGACAAGCGTCTGGGCGGCTTTACTCCCAGCATCGAGGTGAATCAGTAATGAGTGCAAACGACTACCTGTACGACATACTTGCTTCCCAAGCGCTGGGAGACGAAAGCGACGAAGTGCAAGCCCTGCAGAAGCACCGCGCTGACGTTGAGAAACTGCTCTGCGATCACTTCAAAGGCTCTTCGCCGACGATCCGCTATGCGGGTTCCAAGGCTAAGTGCACGATGAACCGGGAATCGTATGATCTCGACATCATCTGTTATTTTGCTTCCGGCGACACGAGCGCCGGCGACACGCTGCAGAACATTTACGAAAGCACGCGGGGTGCGCTCGGCAAGAAATACCTCGTTGAGCAGAAGGGTTCCGCGCTCCGCTTGAAAAGCTGCGACCCTCAGACGCTCGGCGTTGATTTCCACATCGACGTGGTGCCCGGCCGGTTCACGGATAATAGCAAGGCCGACGCATACCTTTATCAGCCCGCCGAAGAGAAGCAGCGCCTCAAGACCAATCTCGGCGTTCACCTCAATCACGTCAAGGATAGCGGTGTGATCGACGCGATTCGGCTGGCGAAGCTGTGGAAAGTACGCAACGGACTGCCTATTCGCACCTTTGTCTTGGAGTTGGCTGTGATTAAACTCCTCAAGGGAAAAACCAAGAAGGACATCTCTGAGCAGATGGAGCACTTCTGGACGGAACTGCGGGACAATTCCGCCGATCTCACCGTGGAAGACCCGGCCAACCCAAACGGTAATGATCTGTCCAAGGAACTCGACCACAACCTGAAGAGCCAGTTAGCGTCGGCCGCGAAGCGCACCTTGGCGCAGATTGACTCATTCGGGTGGGCAGCCGTCTTCGGCGATGCCGAGCAAAAGGAAAAGGCCGAAAAAGTTCAGCTTTTGCGCCGCGCGGCGTCGGTCGTGGTGACTCCGGCCAAGCCGTGGCTTCCTTGAGCATGACCCGTCTGTGGCACCGCGAAAATCCGTCACTCTTTGAGAACGAGAAGAGAGCGGTAGAGACATATTTCCCCGATCTGAGCTTCACGGTGGTAGGCGATTTTGTCCACGTCCGCGGCACCTTTCCCATCAGGTTTGAGGGTCAGGTTCTTGATAACTATTCCGTTGATTTGCAGCTTGCGCGCGATCACCCCAAGTCGCTGCCAGTTGTGCAGGAGGTAGGCGGACGCATTCCGCGTCACGCAGATCGTCACATCATCTCCAGCGACGGAACCGCATGCGTGTTGCTTCCCGACGAACGGTGGCGAGTCTGGCCGCCAGGTACGCCCCTACTGAATTTTCTCACGGGTCCAGTTCACAGCTTTTTCCTCGCCCAAAGCCTTGTTGAGCGCGGCGACCCTTGGCCCTTTGGGCAGTGGTCTCATGGAGCTATGGGCCTTGTGGAATTCTACTCGGAACTGTTGGGCACCAAGGACATCCGTATGATCGCTCGATATCTGGACTATCTTGCGTCCAAGGAAATCAAGGGGCATTGGCCGTGCCCATGCCATACGGGCAGACGATTGCGCGATTGCCACATGAAGTTATTGCTGGACCTCCGCAGCAAGATCTCCCGGAAAGATGCGACAAATTCGGTGAATATGATCAAAAACAGCGGCTTGCTCACGACCTAGAGCGTTCGAGTTGCATCCGCGCATCACTCCCGCGAAATCCGCCCTCCCGTCCCGACCTGTTCTTGGCATCAACCGAATCTCCCATCCATTAGAGCGGCGATTCGGGCTCGTAACTTTCGCGCGATGGAATGGAGGCAGCAACTTGGCCGCCGCCACTATAAGTTCGGCAATGTCATCATTCGAGCTTGTTGCTTCGGCCATCCGAAGCCGGCAATTCACTTCCTTGGACCTTATATACTCCCAAAATGACCGACGCACACTTCATCGAACCAATGCCGTGCCTCGCGGTGAAAAAATTGCCGGAAGGTGAAGCCTGGGAGTACGAGTTGAAACTGGACGGGTATAGAGCGTTGGCAGTGAAGCATGCAGGACGGGTGACGCTGTTTTCCCGCAACAAAAAACGGTTTAACGGACGCTTCCCTGCTATCGCCGCCGCTTTCGCAGAGGTGCCGGACGAAACGATTATCGATGGTGAAATCGTGGCGATGGATGAATCTGGCCGCCCATCGTTCAGCCGTCTGCAGAATTTCTCGGCTAATGCCGACGCCATCACTTTCTACGCTTTCGACATGCCGATGTGGAAGGGAGAGGATTTGCGGACGCATCCGCTCGATAAGCGTCGCGCGTTGCTGCGGACGAAGGCGATGCCGAAAATGCCGACGATTCGTTTCTCTGAAAGCTTTCCCGCCAACGGCGAAAAAATGATTTCAGCTGTCAGGTCACAAGGGCTTGAGGGCATTGTCGCAAAGCGCCGCGATAGTTTGTACGAGCCCGGCCGTCGGAACGGCGCCTGGGTGAAAATGCGGATAGGCGGCGGGCAAGAATTTGTCATTGGTGGGTACACACCCAGTCCGAAAAACTTCGATGCGGTCCTTGTCGGATATTTCGAGGAGAACAAGGTTATGTTCGCAGCGCGCGTGCGTAACGGCTTCGTACCGGCGTTGCGGGCTGCCGTGTTCCGACAATTCAAAGGCCTTGAAAGTCGCAAATGCCCCTTTGCTAATCTGCCGGAAAGCAGCAAGGGGCGCTGGGGCGAAGGGCTAACTGCAGCCGAGATGGAAAAATGTGTTTGGCTCAAGCCGAAACTGGTCGCAGCAATCGAGTATGCGGAGTGGACGCCGGCCAAACATCTGCGTCATTCGCGATTTGTCGCGCTGCGAGACGACAAAGATCCGCGCAAGGTAACGCGGGAGCGATCCCCTTGAGAAATCTGCTGGTGGGCTACATTCGACAATGACTTCATCTCTATTGGATCGTTCTCAATATCCATGCCTCCGCGACACTGTGTATCTGAATCAGGCATCGTTGGGATTGATTGGCCAGCCAGCAGTCGCTGCGATGCACAGCTTCCTTGAGAATGTGGCGAGGCATGGCAATCTCTATATGTCGGACAGCGATGAGATCAACTACGGGCATGCCCTCAGGGGAGTTGCCGGCAGATTGTTCCATAACGATCCATCACGCATCGCCATTCTTGCGGGTGCGAGCGAACTGCTGGGACAATTTCCTTTGCTATTTCATCTCAAACCCAATGCCACAATTCTTGCAGTTTCCTCCGACTTTCCCGCAGTCACTCGCCCGTGGATTCGCCAGTCCTATCTTGAAAAAATCCGTGTTCGTTTTGTCGATGACCTTCCTAATCGTGATCTGACAGACGCGATCATTAACGCCATCGACGAAACCACTAGTGTCATAGCTGTTAGCAATGTGCAATACGCTACAGGCACCCTGGTGGACGTTAGTCGCGTGGCCAGAAGTGCTCAGAAGGTGGGCGCATTCCTGATCGTTGACGCGACCCAAGCGGCCGGTGCAATGCGGGTGGATACCTTGACGCTCGAAGCTGATGCGGTGGTTACCAGTGGTTATAAGTGGTTGGGCGGACATGGGGGCGTCGCTTTGGCAGTTGTGTCTGGGTCCTTACTGAAACAGCTTCCGATTTTGCCGGGCTGGATGGGCGCCCCTAATCCTTTTGACTTCGACGCTCAATCAGTTTCCTTCGCGTCCGATGCTCGGCGCTTCACGCAGTCCACCATGTCCTATGTCTCGTTTGCGGGTCTCACTGTTTCTATCGAACAGCTGTTGTCCCTGGGGGAGTACCGCATCGAAGCGCATGCACGTCAATTGGCCGCGATGCTGGTTGATGGCGCTCGCGAATATGGCTGGGAACCGTTTCATGATGTCCATGGTGTGGCCGCATCTCCTCACATCATTTCGCTCGGACACGGCCGAAAACGCGCACGTGAAACCGTGGAGAAACTCCGCGACCAGAGGATTATATGTTCGGCCCGCGGCGAACGGATCCGGATCTCCCTCGCTCCTTACAACGATGCAAGTGACGTGACGAAGCTTTTTCAGGCGCTCGCAGGGTTGCAGTCCGAATGAAGGCTGATCCTGGAGTCCACCTATCTCAAAATGGGACATTGCGGTCTCGATAACCCAGCCGTCCGTTCGCCTTGTTCACAATTTATTGGGCAAGCTCCACCTTTGTCCCCAACCCTGCATACAAATAATTCTCGCCGTAGGCCTTCCTCAATCGTGCAAACGCCGGCTCACCTGTGCAATGTCCCGGCGCAATCCTTTGCACCTTCCACTTCGTCTTCAAATTGTCCACCAACACATCTATTTCTTCCGTTGGCGTCGTCACCAGGTGCAATCCCCCAAACACAATTTCCGTCCTCGGATCCACCGCGCTTGCCGCTTCCAGAATTGTTTCAATCCCCGCGTGCGAGCACCCGTCTACCAGCAGCAATCCATTCGGCCTTTTGATCGCCAGAGTCAATTCTGGCAGCTCCAGCGTTCCCTTCTTCTGCGAAACTGTTCGCACCAAGAAAACCCCCGACGCTACTTCCGTCATTTCATTGACCAACACAAAATTCCCCTTGTCATACAACTTGCCCGATGTGAAATGTTCCGGCTCCGTTCCACCGTAATACCGCATCTTCGTCGGCAAACTCTCATCCGCTCGCAAAAATGTCTTCGGAATCGGCGCTCCCCCAAATCCATTCGCTCCGTCCGCGGGCACATACACCTTAACGTTAGGATTCACACTCAGCACATATCTCAACCCGGTCGAGTGGTCTGCGTGCCGGTGTGAGATCACCACAAAATCCAGTTTCGTCAGGTCTACGCCCAACGCCTTCACATTGCGTTCGAAAATCGAGGCATCATTCCCCGTATCGAACAAAATCAGCTTTCCATTGTGTTCTACCAAAGCGGAAAATCCCCAATCCTTCGTCAGCTGTTTAGATTCCCCGATCGCATCATAGAGAATCGTCACCTTGTCCTGTGCCCGGCACGGAACTGCCACCACACACAACAGCGCAAATGCCAAAATCCGCAAAACGTGGATTCGCAAAGAACACCTCCACACAGAATTTCCGACTTAGACGTCCGGCTTGTGCATCGTATGCTTCTCCTGTTCCGTATACAACGAATTGGCTACCAGAGCAGGCTCCGTTGGGATCGGTGGACGACTAGTAGGGCAATTGGAAACGACGTTCGGAAGAATGACCGAAATGTTCCGGTCCAGATAGATGTCGAGAAATCCGCTTCGCACCATCAATCTCAGAACGAGATAAGTAGTGGGAATCCCTGTTCGCAACAGTTATCCGAAAAAGTGCGCCTTGCTCAGATATTGAGCGGGCGGGTTACTTCCGAGTGGCCCGTTACTCATTATTTGTCCGCTCCTTGATCGAGTAGACTGAGCCGACTCCGCATATGCCAACCTATACCCAGCTCCTTCGGGGGCATATGTGGCCGGGAAGTCAAAATAGAAAGGCCCTTAAAAAATCCGATTGAGGAGACTAGCATGGCGGTCAGCACGGAAATCGCTCCGAATATCTATCGCATCTCGATCTTCGCTCAATGGGCAATCTGCAGTTCAACCATTTTCTGGTGAAAGACGATGAACCGCTGCTGTTCCACACCGGGCTGCGCGGAATGCACCGGGAAATTCGCGAAGCCGTCTCGAAGCTCATCCACCTTTCCGAGTTGCGCCACATCAGCTTCAGCCATTTTGAGTCAGACGAGTGCGGGTCGCTCAATGAATGGCTGGCTGCAGCGCCCAAGGCCGATGTGATCTGCAGTCAGGTTGGCGCCCTCGTGAGCGTGAATGACTTCATTGGCCGGGAGTCACGCGCCCTCACTGACGGCGGGACCTTTGCGACGGGGAAGTACCGCTTTCGCTACTGCCAGACTCCCCATCTGCCCCACGGCTGGGACGCTGGCGTCCTCTTCGAGGAAACGCAGAGAACACTGCTCTGTTCGGACCGGTTCCATCAGATCGGCGACGTCGAACCGCTCACCTCTGCCGATGTCGTGGGGCCGCTCGCATCAGGCGATGAAGGAATATCAGGCGGGCATTCTCGCGGACTACGTGCCCTACACACCACTCACCGCGCAGAACGTGAAAAAGCTCGCCGACCTAAAGCCCAAAACGCTCGCCATCATGCATGGCTCTAGCTTTACAGGTGACTGCGCCCGAGCACTCGATGACCTCAATGTGGCGTTACGCGAGGTCTTCGGCCCGCAGAAGTAGAGGCGGAAATTCTCCGATAAAAGTTTCATTTTTTGGCCGATTGAGCGGGACAGCTCCCGAGTCGTCGGCAATCCGGAAATTGGGATCGCTACATTTCGGACTTGCCTTAGGCCGTCGTTAAGGCAGAGGTGCAATGCGAACAACGGGTTGCTTTGATCGCAACAGGAGAGAGACAGAATGGGCAGTCTCTCATCACTGCAAGGGGTGCCTTTTCTTCGCTCTTGAGGCGATTCACCTGCCGGATGAGCATGAATACCACAAAGGCGACAATCAAGAAGTCGGACAGTGCGTTGAAGAAGATGCCGTAATTGATCGTGGCTGCACCCGCAGCTTTCGCCTCGGCCAGGGTGGTATAGGCATGTCCCGAGAGGTTGATGAATTTGTTCGAGAAGTCCGAGTGGCCGCTGAACAAGCCAATCGGGGGCATCAATATGTCGGAAACAAAAGAGCTCACTACTCTCCCAAAGGCCGCACCAACGATGATGCCCACCGCCATGTCGAGCATACTGCCGCGCATCGCGAAGTCTCTGAACTCACCGAGCATCCGGCCACCTTTTTTCCTCAGGAGCGCTTTCGGGCTGCCCAGGTGAGCCATTCCGAGATTGTCGAGAATCGGATCGTTTCCTGTCGCCATGAACACACCTCAGTGCTATGCAGGATGCTGCTCGGCTCTGTAGAGTGTGTCAAGTGAGGAGACTCGCGCACCCCTCCATAATAGATTGTGTACGAGTAGCTTGTGACTCGGGCGAAACCCTGACGGGCGTCGTTGCACGAAACGCTGTCCCGAGGATATGCTGTCGCGTACCTTGAGTTGTCAAATAAGGCAATCAACCAAGGTGCGAACAAGCCATGACAATGGGGAGCTTCCATGTGACCATCGAAGTCTTGGACGAGGGTTTGAGAGATGCCACGAATGCCGGAGGTCCAGTTGAAGCGCGCGTGCTAGGCGTCACGCCCGATTTGCTCAGCAAAATCCCGCGCCGCATTTCCGATCCCGCCGGCAAACTCGGCGACATGGTAAACGTCCTGATTGTGGGAACGCAGGACTGATGCTTATTATGATTCACCGGACTGGATAGGTGATGGCATAACGAAGTCGGCCTCACGACGTGCCGAGTAAGCTGTGTGGTGTCCAACAGACAGCGCTCGGATCGAAGGAGGCCGAGATGCGAATTATAGGATGCGATCTGCATGCACGACAACAGACGGTCGCGATGCTCGATACCGATTCAGGAGAGTTGGTCGAGAAGACCTTGCAGCACGATGGCGAG
>Ga0307472_100000101_pt1 | contig 25628 bp, 26 predicted proteins | sample atmos_gasesAM5C__2_FD_204582 | JGI IMG/M metagenome (GOLD analysis project Ga0307472, IMG submission 204582) | Hardwood forest soil microbial communities from Morgan-Monroe State Forest, Indiana, United States - atmos_gasesAM5C_05 | ecosystem: Environmental > Terrestrial > Soil > Temperate...
GAGGGGGTTCTCGTCAGTTCGACCAGAGAGCTCATGAAGCGCCACGCGCGCGGCCCGCTGCCTCCCCCGCTTGCGGAAGCGGGGTGCGGTGGGGAGAGGTAGGATGCCGTGCCCCGGGAGAGGACATGCGCTGTGCTGCAGGCGAGGCCATCGACACGCTCATTCCGCCGCCTGCGCGTAGGGCACGTTGCGTCCGCCGTAGCGGCGCACGCGCACATTGGCCTGCTCGGCATGGGCCAGGAATCCTTCGAGGATGCACAGCCGCGAGCAATACTCGCCGATCATCGCGCTCGCTTCGTCGGTGAGCACCTTCTGGTAGGTGCACGTTTTCATGAATTTGCCGACCCACAGCCCGCCGGTGTAACGCGCCGCCTTCTTGGTCGGCAGCGTATGGTTGGTGCCGATCACCTTGTCGCCGTAGGCCACGTTGGTGCGCGGGCCGAGAAACAGCGAGCCGTAGTTGGCCATATTGGCGAGGAAATAATCCGGATCCGTGGTCATCACCTGCACGTGCTCGGAAGCGATCCGGTCGGCCTCCTTGACCATCTCATCATAGCCGTCGCACACGATCACCTCGCCGAAATCGGCCCATGCCTTGCCGGCGGCGTCTGCGGTGGGCAAGATCTTCAACAGCCGCTCGACCTCGGCCATGGTCTCACGCGCGAGCTTCTCCGAGTTGGTGATCAGCACGGCCGGCGAGGTCGGCCCGTGCTCGGCTTGGCCGAGCAGATCGGTCGCACACATCTCGCCGTCGACGCTCTCGTCAGCGATGATCAGGGTCTCGGTCGGCCCGGCAAGAAGATCGATGCCAACGCGGCCGAACAGCTGGCGCTTGGCTTCGGCGACATAGGCGTTGCCGGGGCCGACGATCATGTCGACCGGCGCGATGGTCGCGGTACCGAGTCCCATCGCGGCGACCGCCTGCACGCCGCCGAGCACCAAGATCTCGTCGGCGCCGCCCAAATGCATGGCGGCGACGATCGCCGGATGCGGCCCGCCCTTGAACGGCGGCGCGCAGGCGATGATGCGCTTCACGCCCGCGACCTTGGCAGTGACGATCGACATGTGCGCGGACGCGACCATCGGATAGCGTCCGCCCGGCACGTAGCAGCCGATGCTTGCGACCGGGAGATGCTTGTGGCCGAGCACGACGCCAGGCAGCGTCTCGACCTCGAGGTCGTGCATCGTTTCCTTCTGCTTCTGCGCGAAGTTGCGCACCTGCGCCTGCGCGAACTTGATGTCCTCGAGATCGCGCCTGGCGACCTGCGCCAGCGCGCGCTCGACCTCCGGCTCGCTCAGCCTGAAGCTTTCGGGCGACCAATTGTCGAACTTCTTCGATAGGTCGCGCACGGCGGCATCGCGGCGTTCCTCGACGTCGGCGAGAATCTGCTCGACCGTTTCGCGCACCTTGGCGTCGGCGGCCTTGATGGCGCTCGCGTCCATGCCTCGTTTGAGATAGCGGGCCATCGGGGTCTCCGTCTTTTCTTTGACGCTCCCTGAAAAGAGAGGGTCGGGCCACCGGAGGTGGTCCGGGGAGGGTCGAATGAATGGCGCGCGAACCCCACCCGGCTCGCTGCGCTCGCCACCCCCTCCCCCGTTCAGGGGGAGGGATTTGTCACTTTATCGCCTGCGGATTGATCGGCGAGCCGGTGCCGCCGGTGATGATCAGCGGCGGGCCGGAGAAGAAGAACTCGTAGACGCCGTCGGCGCCGCAGTCCTCGGCCAGGTCCTTGAGGTAGAAGATCTCGCCCATGCACAGGCCCATGGCCGGGATCACCACCCAGTGCCACGGCTGGTTCGCTTCGTTGGTCTCGTTCGGCCGCACCTCGACGCCCCAGGTGTCCGAGCAGATCGCCGCGATCTGCTTGTCCTGGCACCAGTAGCAGTTCTCGAACTTCACGCCGGGCGCGTCGCCGCCAGCATAGCCGCCCCATTTGCCTTCCTTGAGACAGCGCTCCATCTGGCCGGTGCGGATAATGACGAAGTCGCCGCGCCGGATCTGCACGTTCTGCGCCTTGGCGCACTTGTCGAGCTCGTCGTTGGCAATGCCTTCGCCGTCCTTGAGCCAGTCGACGCCGCGAAAGCGTGCGACGTCGAGCAGCACGCCGCGCCCGATCATCTTGTCCTTGGAATGCTCGATACCCAACACGTTGAGGCCCTTGGCGTCGATCAGCTTGGCATCGTAGCCGTTGTAGGCCTTGTCCTCGTAGAAGATGTGCCCGAGCGCGTCCCAGTGGGTCGCGCCCTGGACGCACAGGTTGAGCGTATCGTCGGCGTAACGGATTTTGTTCCAGTCCTGCCGTCCGGCGATGGCGTCGGTGCCGGTCGCCAGCATCTGATGGATCGGGTTGAAGCGACCGCCGAACAGGCCGGTCTGCGGCCCGTTGGCGTCGAGCGGGATGCCGAGCGCGAACACCTTGCCGGTGCGAATCAGGGTCGCCGCATTGACGATGTCCTCCGGCGTGACGTGATTGAGCGTACCGATCTGGTCGTCCTTGCCCCAACGGCCCCAGTTCTTGAGCTTTTCGGTTGCTTCGGCGATCGCCTTCTTGCCGACCTTGATATCCATCGCCGCTCTTCCTTCCCCGTCACCCCGATGCCCTGCTCTTCGCGCGGATGGCCGTCCAGCCAAGCGGCACGACGAGGTGATCTTGGCCCGCCGGAAGACCCACGTCCACCGGTTGCGGCCACCTAGACCCGTCCCAGCGCGGCAAGGATTTTTCCCGGGGTGAACGGCATGTCGGTCAACGGCCTGGCGCCGAGCGGCCACAGGGCATCGTTGATCGCATTCATCACCGCGCCGGGCGCGCCGGCGGTGCCGGCCTCGCCCGCGCCCTTGGCGCCGAGTTCCGAATCGGCGGTCGGCGACACCACGTGACCGACCGCAATGTCCGGCATCTCGCCCGCCATCGGCACTAGGTAGTCGGCCATGTTGCCGTTGAGCATCTGGCCGCGCTCGTCATAGATGCAATGCTCATAGAGCGCACCGCCGATCCCCTGCACCACGCCGCCGCGCACCTGCTCGTCGACCAGTTGCGGGTTGATCACCGTGCCGCAGTCCTCGACGCACCAATGCTTAAGCAGCGTGACGAAACCGGTGTCGACGTCGACTTCGAGCCATGATGCCTGCACGCCGTTGGTGAAGGCGAAGGCCCATGCGCGCGGCACATAGTGACGTGTCACCATCAGCTCGGCCTGGAAACCGGGAGGCAGCGTGTCGGGGCGGAAATAGGCGATGCGTGCCACATCGTCGAGCCCGATGCGCTCGCGTCCGGTATCGGCATCGACCACGATGCCGCCCCGTATGTCGAGCTCGTTCGGGGTCGTCTGGAGAATGCTTCCAGCGACCGCGAGCACGTTCACGCGCAATGCCTTGCCAGCCTGCCACGCCGCTTCGCCGCCGATGCCGGCGGCTCGCGACGCCCAGGTGCCGCCGCCATAGGGCGTGTTGTCGGTATCGCCGGTGATCACGCGCACGCGCTCGATCGGCACGCCGAAGGCCGAGGCCGCGACCTGCGCCAGCACCGCTTCGGCGCCCTGGCCTTGCTCGGTCACGCCGCTATGCACCGAAATGTTCCCTTGGGCGTCGAGCTTGATCGTCGCGCCGTCCTGTGAGGAAATGCGTGCGCCGCCGACGCCATAGAACGCTGCAGACGGATTGGTCACCTCGATGAAGCTGGTGAAGCCGATGCCGCGGTAGACGCCTTGCCGGCGCAGGTGCGCCTGCTCGGCGCGCAGCGTCTGGTACCCCATCATCGTGACGATCTTGTCGAGCGCGGCGTGGTGCGAGAGCTGCTCGAACTTGATGCCCGACGGGCCGGAGGCCGGATAAGCGTCGTCACGGATGAGATTGCGCCTGCGGATCTCGACCGGGTCCATGCCGATCTTCATGGCGGCGAGATCGACTAAGCCCTCTGTCACCGTCGTGGCGATCGGATGGCCGACCGCGCGGTACTGACACATCACGTTTTTGTTCTGGAAGACGACGCGGGCGACGGCGCGGTAGTTGGGGCATGTGTAGGGACCGCCGGTGAGGTTGACCACTTGGTTCGCCTCGATACCGCTGGTGCGCGGATAGACCGAATAGGGGCCGATCCCGGTGAGGTCGTCAATCTCCCAGGCGGTGATGGTGCCGTCCTTGCGCACGCCGATCCTGGCCTTGACGCGGTGATCGCGCGCATGGATGTCGGTGATGAAGCTTTCCAGCCGATCGGCGACGAATTTGACCGGTCGCCTGAGCAGCTTCGATAGCGCGACCGTCGCCATCTCGTCGGCATAGGTATGCACCTTGATGCCGAACGAGCCGCCGACATCCTTGGTGACGACACGCACCTGTTGCTCGGCGAGATCGAGGTGCTTGGCGAACAGGTTCTGCATCATGTGCGGCGCTTGGGTGCCGTGATAGACGGTCAGGCGCTGCTCGCCGGCATTCCAGTCGGCGACGATGGCACGCGGTTCGTTGGTCACGCCGGTGTGGCGGCCGAACACGAACGTGGTCTCGACAATTTCATCGGCGTCCTTGAATCCCGTGTCGGGATCGCCGGCCTCGAATTTTCTCTCGAACGTGAGATTGTCGCCGAGCTCGGGGTGGATCACCGGCGTCGCGGCATCGAGTGCGGTTTCTGGGTTGGTGACCACCGGCAGTTCCTCATAGCCGACCTCGACCAGCGCTACCGCGTCTTCCGCCTGCGCCCGCGTCCTGGCGACGACGGCGCATACAGCCTCGCCCTGCCAGCACGCGCGCTCGATCGCGATGGCATGCTGTGGCGCCGACTTGATGCCCTTGAGATGTGTCAGCACACCGACCCACGGGGTGATCACCTTGGCAAGCTCGGCGCCAGTGACCACGGCGACGACGCCCGGCGCCGTCTTGGCGGCTTGTGCGTCTATCATCGTGATCCGCGCATGGGCATAGGGCGAACGCACAAAGGCGACATGCAACATCCGCGGCAGCACGACGTCGCTGACATATTGCCCGCGTCCTTCGGTGAGGCGCTGCAAGTTCGGCCGCGGTACCGAGCAGCCGATATAGGAGTTCGGCCGATCGAGCGCGGTGAGGCGCGAAGGCTGATGGTCGACGATCTTCATGCGAGGGCCTCCGAAGCAAGGCGGCTTCTCGGCGATTTTAATGAGCCTCGCAGCGGTATTGTGCGTGTCAGTTCTCTCGTCGAGTGCCGCGATGCGGCGCGCCCGCAGCCATCTTCGCGGTCGAAACGACAGGTATGCATCGCAAACGTCATCATTTGGCTACACCGTTCCGCGCCTGTGCCACAGCTTCGATCGCATCGACGATGGCTTGGTAGCCGGTGCAGCGGCAGTAGTTGCCGGACAGATGCAGCCGGATGTCCTCGCGGCTCGGGACCTCGCCGTGTGCAAGAAGGTCCTGCGCGGTCAGCAGCATTCCCGGCGTGCAGAAGCCGCATTGGAGCGCGTTGCGCTTCTGGAATGCGTCCTGCAAGTCGGCGATGATGCCGGTGTCCGATAGCCCCTCGATGGTCTCGATGCGCGCGCCGGCGCATTGCACCGCCAACGTGAGGCAGCCGCGCGCAATGATGCCGTCGACCAGCACCGTACAGGCACCGCACACGCCGTGCTCGCAGCCGATGTGGCTGCCAGTCAGGCCGAGCTGCTCGCGCAGGAAATCGACCAGGGTGGTGCGTGGCTCGATCGCTTCACGCACGGCCTCGCCGTTCACGGTGAGGCTGACGTCATGGAGTTCGCTCATGGGTGCTCCTCCCGCAGTTGGGCGGCGACGCGGCGCAGCAGGACGCCGGCCAGGTGGCGCTTCACCGCCGCGCTCGCCTGGATGTCGTCGGTAGGGTCGAGATCGGTCGTCAAGGCCGCGATCGCTTCCTCGATCGCGCCGGCTTCAAGCGTGCTCTCGGCCTTGCGTGCGCGGATCGGCGTTGCGCCGACGCCGAAATAGACGAGGCGGATGTCGGCGAGCTCTTTTCCGGCGGCGCGCGCGGCAGCGGCGAGTCCGACCATGGCGTAGTCGCCGTGCCGGCGCGCCAATTCGGCAAAGCCGACTCGCGTGTTGCGTGTCACGGCCGGCACGCGGATGGTTGTCAGCACGTCGTGTGGGCCGAGCGCGGTCTCGAACAGGGCCGTGAAGAAATTGTCGGCCTTGACCGTGCGCTCGCCTTTCGGGCCGGCGATATCGACCTCGCCGTCGAGCGCGACCAGGCAGGCCGGTAGCTCGGCGGCCGGGTCGGCAAAGGCGATCGATCCACCGATCGTGCCGCGGTTGCGAATCGCCGGGTGGGCGACATGCGGCAGCGCGCGCGCGATCAGCGGCGCGTGCCGCGCGATCTCCGCTGAACGTTCGGCTTGGGCGTGCCGCACCAGGGCGCCAATTTCCACAGAACCATTCTTCAGCGCAATGCCATCAAGCCCGGCAATGGAATTGACGTCGACGAGAAGCGACGGGTTCGACAATCGCATGTTGAGGCCGGCGATCAGGCTCTGTCCGCCGGCTAGCAGCTTCGCGTCGCCATTATGATCAGCAAGCAACGTGATGGCATGCTCGAGCGAGCTGGCCTTGGCATAGCCAAATGGCGCTGGTTTCACCGTTCGCCCCCCTGCGTGCTTATAGCTGTCGTTAACCCTTATTCTCGCTGAGAACGACAATGCGTCAATGCCGGCGTTGAAATGCCGCGCTTGCAACCGCGCGCTGCTTGTCCGCGTTGTACGAGGCCGGTGATAAAATGCCACGCACGGAAAACGGGGGACGTTCATGGCGGTTGATTTCAAAGGAAAGGTCGTTGTGGTCTCGGGCGGCAGTCGCGGCATCGGCAGGGCCATCGCGCTCGCCTTCGCGCAGGCCGGCGCGCAGACCGTGCTCGCCTCCTCGTCGGCGGTGAATCTCGCGGAGGCCGCGAAAGCGATCAACCAGGCGGGCGGGCCCGAGGCAATGACCGTCGCCGGCGACTTGCGCACGCGCGCCGGCTGCGAGCAGGTTTTCGCCAGCGTGAACCAGCGGTTCGAGCGCTGCGACGTGCTCGTCAACAACGCCGGCGCCACCCGCGCCGGTGACTTCCTGACGCTTCCGGACGACGCCTGGCTCGACGGCTATGCGCTCAAGCTGTTCGGCGCCGTGCGGCTCACCCGGCTGCTCTGGCCGCTCCTGACGGCCGCGCAGGGCCACGTGATCAACATCATCGGCGGGGCGGCTCGCACGATCGATCCCGAGTTCCTGATCGGCGGCTCGGTCAACGCCGCGATGGCCAACTTTTCCAAGGGCCTGTCGCGCCGTGGCATGCGCGAAGGCGTCAACGTCAACGCCATTCATCCCGGCCAGACCGCCACCGAGCGCACGGAAGAACTACTGCGCCAGCGCGCCGCGGCGCAAGGCAAGTCGGTCGAGGAGTTGCGCGCGGCGGCGCTCGCCAAGAGCGGTACCAAACGCATAGGACAGCCCGAGGACATCGCGGCGCTTGCACTCTTCCTCTGCTCCACGAGCGCGCGCCACATCAGCGGCACGGCGATCGCGGTCGATGGCGGCGCGACGCCGGGCGTCTATTGAGCGGGCGGTCCGCGACGCAGGGCAGATCAGGCATCAGCCGTAACCCGCATTGCCAGCGCAATACGCTCTTCGCTATTGCGCCCTACTCGAATCTGACCGGCATACCCTCGATCTTTCGCACGATGTCGATCGCGCGGCGCAGCAGCGTCTGTGAGGCTTCGAGCGTGCGGAACGCCGCGTGCGTCGACAACGTCACGCAGTCCATCCGCGTCAGCGGATGATCGGCCTTGAGCGGTTCGGCATGGAACACGTCGAGCCCGGCGTGGCTTATGTGCCCGCTTGCGAGCGCGTCGAGGAGCGCCGCCTCGTCGACCAGCGCACCGCGCGCCGTATTGACCAGGATGACGCCTGGCTTCATGCGCGCGATACGCTGTGCGTCGAGGAGGCCGCGCGTGTCGTCGTTGAGCGCGAGGTTGACCGAGATCACGTCCGATGTCGCGAGCAGCGTATCGAGGTCGACGAGCCGCACGCCGGCGGACCGCGGCGTACGGTTGTAGGCGATCACCTCCATGCCGATGCCGTTGGCGATGCGTGCGACCTCGCCGCCGATGCCGCCGAGCCCGATCACACCCAGCGTCTTGCCCAGGAGCTGCTTGCCTTCGAGCGGCTTCCATGTTCCCGCTCGCACCGCGCGATCCATGCGGGCAAGGTCGCGCGCACAGGCGAACATCAGTGCGATCGTGTGCTCGGCGACCGCGGTATCGCCGTAGCCCTTAATGGTATGGACCTTGATTCGGCGTCGCTCGAGCTCGGCAACATTCATGTAGCTTGCGGCGCCAGTGCCAAGAAAGACGATGTGCTTGAGCGCCGGGCATTGCGTGACCAGGTCGGTTGGCATGTAGGAATGATCGTCGAGGCAGACGTCGTAACCGGCCAGAAGGCGCGGCAGCTCGGTACGCTCGAACGGCACGGTGTTGACGTCGATCGGCGGATCGTCTGGCCGCAGCACGCTCGCCCAAACCGGCTCGAGCTGATGGTTGCAGTCGATGAAGAGGGACTTCACCTGGGGCGGCTCATCGGGCCACGATCGGCTGCGCGGCAAGGGCGGGCTCGCGCAGCGGCACGCCGGGGAAGCCCGAACCTTCCTCGAACCACGATTTCGGCGCCGGCTGTCCCCACAGCGTCTGCCGTTGCGGATCGCGCAGCGACCAGCGGATCGGCTCAAGATCGGGGTCGACCGTGAGGTAGTCCGACGTGAACAGTTCCAGCCGATGCCCGTCAGGGTCGCGGACGTAGAGAAAGAACGCGTTGGAAATGCCGTGACGGCCCGGGCCGCGCTCCATGTTGTCGAGGTAGCCGCAGGTCGCCATCACGTCGCAGATGTGCAGGATGTCGAGCGAGCTCGGGGTCCATACGCCGATATGGTGCAGGCGCGGGCCACGCCCGTTGGTGAAGGCGAGGTCGTGCACGTTGCCCTTGCGGTGCATCCACACCGCCCACAGTTTTGGATCGGCGTCATCTGTCTCGGTATATTCGGTCAGCCGGAAGCCGAGATCGGTGTAGAAGTCGTAGCTCGCCTGCACATCGGGCGTGAAGCAATTGATGTGATCGATGCGCTGGATCCGCGCGCCCTTGTACGCGGCGTATTGCTGCAGCATGCGCGGCGCCTGATCCATGCGGAAATAGAGGTCGAGCGGCATGCCGGTGACGTCGGCGGTGCGCAGCGTGCGGCCCTGAAAGGGTAGCTCGGGAAACGATACCGGCAGGTTGCGGCGCTTGAACCAGTCGGTGGCGCGGTCGAGGTCGTCCTCGCTCGCCACCTTGAAGCCGAGCGCGCGCACGTCGGGCTCGCGCGCCGTCCGCAGCACGATGGAATGGTGGTTGCGTTCCTCCACCGCGCGCAGGAACAACGCGTCGGGGGTCTCGGCGGTCACCAGAAAGCCGAGACAGTCGACATAGAACGCGCGCGAACATGCGAGATCGCGCACGTCGAATTCGACGTGGCTTGCGCGCACGACATTGAACGGGGGCATGAGATTGGGCTTACGGATCGGCATGGCGGTGATGGCTTGGGCGCTGACGTCGCTGCGGTTGATTCGTCGGTTGCCTGACTTTCACGGCATGATCCGCTCTCTAACGATGGACCCGGAACATATCGCGGTCGCGGGGCCCCGGCCTGGCCCTATGCCACCCGGCGCGACCCGAGGGTGCTGCATATGTCGCAGGAAAATGCTCTAACATGTGAATCATCGATCACGGTGCCGCCAGCGTCAAGGCCGCCATGTTATCCGGCTGCGCGGTTGTCATTCAAAGGGACGTTTCATGCGGATTGCAAGCTATAACGCGCGCGGGCGGACGAGCTACGGCGCCGTCGTCGGCGACGGCGTCGTCGACCTCAAGGTGCGCATGTCGCCCCGATACGGGACCTTGTTCGATCTGTTGCGCGGCGGCGGCCTCGACGAGGCAAAGGCAGCGGCCGCGACCGTGCGGCCGGACTTCGCGCTCGACGAAGCGGAATTGCTGCCGCCGGTGCTCACGCCGGAGAAGATCCTCTGCATCGGCATCAACTACGCCAACCGCAACGCCGACTTCAACGATCCCAACGTGCCGCAATATCCCAGCATGTTTTATCGTGCGCCCGGCTCGCTCGTTGCGCACGGCCAGAAGCTGGTGCGGCCGAAAGTGTCCGACCAGTTCGATTATGAAGGCGAGATCGCGCTCGTCATCGGCCGCGAGGGACGGCGCATCATGCGCGAGCACGCGCTTGATCATGTCGCCGGCTACATGCTGTGCAACGAGGGCACGGTGCGCGACTGGCTGCGTCACGGCAAGTTCAACGTCACGCAGGGCAAGAACTTCGACGCCTCCGGTAGCATCGGTCCCTGGCTGACCACCGCTGACGAGGTCGGACCGGACAAGCCGCTACATCTCACGGTGAAGGTGAACGGCGAGGTCACACAGGACGATACGACCGATCACATGATCTTTTCGTTCGCCCATCTCATCGCCTATGTGACCACCTTCATGACCGTCAAGCCGGGCGATATCATCGTCACCGGAACGCCCGTGAAGCTCGGGCCGCGACCCGATCCGCCGCGCTGGCTCGTTCCCGGCGACGTGGTCGAGGTCGGTGTTCCCGAGCTTGGTACGTTGCGCAACGAGGTGGTGGCCGAATCATGAGCAGCAATACCGATCGCGCACCCGCCGTGGTGATCAAGCAATATGCCGGCAGTCGTTTCTACAATACGACCACCGCCAGCTACGTCACGCTCGACGATCTGCGCTGGATGGCCGGAAATAGAATCGATCTCGTCGTCTACGACGCGCGCACCTGTCAGGACATCACGCGCATGGTGTTGACCCTGCACTGACGGCGCGGGCGCCATGTTCGTCGCTGCTGCGTTCTTCGCCCGCGTCAATTCTTCACCCATTTCAAGACGTGGGTCGCGACGGCGACCAGCTCGCCATTCTGATTGGTCACCTTGATGTCGGCGTTGGCGCGCCGGCGCATCGGATCAGTCGCCGCGATGCGATAGTCGACCGTCACCGTGTCGCCGAAAAACACCGGCGCGAGGAAGCGCACACGGTCATAACCGAGCGACACCGGAACCTCGGCGCCGCTCGATCGCGTCTGAGCCACCGCCAGCGAGGACGCCGCCGACATGTAGCCGACCAGCAGCGCGCCGTGGGCAATCAGTTGGCCATAGGCCGATTTTTCCATATAGGCCTTGTTGGTGTGGTTGGGGGCGAAGTCGCCGGTGATACCGGCGAACAGATAGACGTCCGTTTCTCCTACCGTCTTGGTGAAACAGGCGTGGTCCCCGACCACCACGTAGAAGTCGTCCATGGCCTGTTCTCCTCCAGATTGTGGCGTGCCGCGACGTGATGACGCGCACTTTGCACCGCGCATCAACTCGTCTACAAGTCGCGCCGCGTGGGTAGGGACGGGGCAGGATGAAGCACGAGCTCGGCGGGCAGGCGGCGATCGTCACGGGTGGCGCGCGCGGCATCGGCCTGGGGATTGCCCGGCGGCTGGCCGCAGAAGGATGTCGCGTGGCCGTGTGGGATCGCGATCTCGCGCCGCTTGCCGCGGCCGATGGCTTCAAGCCGGCGCTGATGCGACAGGTCGACGTCGCCAGGCTCGATGCCATCGAGCACGCCTTTGCGGCCACGATCGATGCGCTCGGCAGCGTCGACATCCTGGTCAACAATGCGGGCGTCAACGGTCCGGTGATCGACGTCGTCGACTATCCACCGGAGGCGTGGGACCGTGTCATCGCCATCGATCTCACCGGGGTGTTCTACTGCTCCCGCACCGTGGTGCCGCACATGAAGGAGCGTGGCTATGGCCGCATCGTCACCATTGCCTCGATCGCCGGCAAGGAAGGCATGCCCGGGATCAGTGCCTATTGCGCCGCCAAGCACGGCGTCATCGGCTTCTGCAAATCCTTGGCGCGCGAACTGACCGGCACCGGCGTGCTGGTCAATTGCCTCGCGCCGGTGATCACCAAAACCGATCTGCTCAAGGAGCAGACGCAGGCGCATATCGACTCCGCCAGGAGCAAGATTCCGATGGACCGCTTCCTGAAGATCGAGGAAATCGCCGCCATGACTGCGTGGGTGGCGAGCCCGGAATGCAGTTTCACCACCGGCGCCGTGTTCGATCTCTCCGGCGGCCGCGCCGACTACTGATCCGTCACTCGCAAGCGTTTCGTCGTGTAAAAGCCGCCGCCATGGCCGATCTCTCCAGGCTTTCCATCAACCAGGTGACGGTGCTGCCGCACTGGACGCTGGCGCAGGCGATCGACGGACTCGTGCGGCATGGCGTGTCGGCGATCAGCGTGTGGCGTGAGAAGATGCATGAGCTGGGTGTCGCCGAGGCGGCGCGGCGGATCGCCGGCGGTGGGCTCAGCGTGTCCGGCCTGTGCTTCGCCGGCCTTGTTACATCGCCCGATGAGAACGAGGCGAGGCTGGCGCTCGACGACACGCGTCGTGCCATCGACGAGGCGGCGGCGATCGCAGCGCAGTGTCTCATCTTCGTTGCCGGTCCGGTCGATGCTCGCGACAAGGATTTGAGCGCCACCCGGGCGCGGGTCCTGGCGCGGCTCGCGACCTTTATCCCGCATGCTCGCGCCGCCGGGGTCAAGATCGCCCTCGAACCACTGCATCCGATGAGCTGCGCCACGCGTTCGGTGCTCTCGACACTCGCGCTCGCCAACGACTGGTGCGACGCGCTCGCCGCCGAGGACGTCTTTGGCATCGCAGTCGACAGCTACGTCACGTGGTGGGACCCGCAGCTCGCTCGTGAGATCGCCCGCGCCGGCCGGCGCATCTGCGCCTTTCATGTCAGCGACTGGCTGCCCAATACCAAGGACATGCGGCTCGACCGCGGCATGATGGGCGACGGTGTCATCGATCTGCCGGCGATCCGCCGTATGGTGGATGATGCCGGTTACGCCGGGCCGATCGAGGTCGAGATCTTCTCGGCGCGAAATTGGTGGACGCGCGACGCCGACGAGGTGATCGGCGTTGTCAAGGAACGATTCCGGTCCGCGGTGTAAACAAAGGAGCAACCCCCTCATGAAAAGGGGCATAAAGATCGACAAACACGGTGGTAACGCCTGCATCATGGGCTGGCCGGTCCAGCATTCGCGCTCGCCCCTGATCCATAACTATTGGATCGGCCGATACGGCATCGTCGGCGGCTACTGCCGTGAGGCGGTCGCGCCCGAGCAGCTGGCCGAGTTCGTCGCCAAGCTCGCCGACCTCGGCTATGTTGGCGCCAACGTCACGCTGCCGCACAAGAAGGCGGTGCTCAGTCTCACCGAGCCCGACAACCGGGCGCGTGCGGTCGGCGCCGCCAACACGCTGTGGCTCGACGGCACGCATCTGCGCTCGACCAATACCGACGTCGAAGGCTTTCTCGGCGGCCTCGACGCTGCGGTGCCCGGCTGGGACAAGGGCCTCGAGAAGGCGGTGATCCTCGGCGCCGGCGGTGCCGCCAATGCCGTCGTGTTCGGACTGATCGAGCGTGGGGTCGAACGCATCCACGTCGTCAACCGTACGTTCGAACGCGCCGAGGCGCTGGCCAAACGCTTCGGGCCGCGGACGCGACCTGGTCGCTGGGCGGAGATGACCGGCCTGTTCACCGGCGCCGAACTGCTCATCAACACCACCAACCTCGGCATGCAGGGTCAGCCGCCGCTCGAGGTCAATCTCAAGCCGCTGCCCGACAGCGCGGTGGTCGTCGATGCCGTGTATGCGCCGCTCGAAACCGCGCTCCTGGCGACCGCCAAGCGGCGGCAATTGCGCATCGCCGACGGACTCGGCATGCTGCTGCACCAGGCGGTGCGCGGCTTCTCCCTGTGGTTCGGCGTCAAACCTGACGTGACCCCGGAACTTCGCGTGCTGGTCGAGGCCGATCTTGTCAAGCCGCTGGAATAAGACGGCGCCCAAGGTGTTCACTCTGTGACCGGGCGGGGCGACCGGCACCAATGGCCGGGCGGGGCGACCGGCACCAATCGGGAGGACGTCATACCATGGTCACGATGAACATGATCGCGCGGCACGCCTTCGCGGCCGCGGGGATTACACTTCTGCTCGCAACGTCGTCGTTCGCCCAGCAGCCCCCGCCGACCGTCCGTATCCGCGGCGAGATCACCGACGTCAACGGCCAGGATCTCACCATCAAGGCGCGCGACGGCGCCGAGCTCAAGGTCAAGCTGGCGGACAACGCCCGCGTGATGAGCTTCGTCAACGCCTCGCTCGCCGACATCAAGCCCAATTCCTATATCGGCGTGACCGCCATGCCGCAGGCCGACGGCAGCCAGCGCGCGATTGCCATTCATATCTTCACCGAGGCGCAGCGCGGGACCGGCGAAGGTCATCGGCCGTGGGACTTGCAGCCCAACAGCACCATGACCAACGCTGCGGTCGAGACCATCGCCGCTGGCGTCGACGGCCAGGTTCTCACCGTCAAGTACAAACAGGGCGACAAGGTCGACGAGAAGAAGGTGACGGTTCCGGCCAACGCGACGATCGTCGCCTATGCACCGGGCGACAAGGCCGAGGTCAAGCCGGGGGCGCAGATCATCATCTTTGCCGCCGCCAAACAGCCGGACGGGACGCTGACTGCGCCCGCCATCAATGTCGGCCGGGGCGTGGCCCCGCCGATGTGAGCGGATCGGTGCCCCGGTAGATGCTATAGTGACGTGCGCGCAGCATCTCGTTGCGCGCACGTTCGTTTTGGTGAGGCGTTCATTCGGGAGGACGACATGACAGGAAACGCAATACGCATCGTGCTAGGCGGACTTCTCATCGCGATCGCGGTAGTTTCGTCGGCCTGGGCGCAGCAGCCGCAGACGGTGCGCGTGCGCGGCACGATCGAAAAACTCGACGGCAATGTGCTGACGGTCAAATCGCGCGAGGGTACCGACGTGACAGTGATGCTCACCGACAACGTCCTGGTGGTCGGCGTGGTGAAGGCTTCGCTCGCCGAGATCAAGGAAGGCTCCTATGTCGGCAGCGCGGCGATGCCACAGGCCGACGGGTCGCAGAAGGCGATGGAGGTCCACATTTTCGCCGAGTCGCAGCGCGGCACCGGCGAAGGCCACCGGCCGTTCAGCGCGCCCAATAGCACCATGACCAACGGCACCGTCGGCCAGACCGTCACCGGCGTCGAGGGCCATTCGCTGACGGTCAAATACGCCGGCGGCGAGAAGAGAATCGTCGTGCCGCCGGACGTGCCGGTCGTGCGTTACGAGATCGGCGACAAGAGCGAGCTCAAGCCCGGCGCGGCGATTACCATCACCAATGCGGTGAAGAAGGGCGAGGGCGCGCTCGAAGCGGCGAGGGTCAATGTCGGCCGCGGCGGGCTCGTCCCGCAGTAAGCACGTGCTGGCCAGTCTAGAGCTTTTCCGGACACCAGTTTTTCGGAAGATGCGATCAACCAGCTAAAGAGGCTAGAGCGCGTTCCGATTTAACGTGGCCGGAATGCGCTCTGGGTCCCGAATCCGAAGTTCATGAACCATCGCGGCGCATACAGCGCGACGCGGGACAACAATCATGAGCGCACTCTCCGATCTTTTCAGTCACGTTGGGTGGACACCGGTCGCTTCTGCCGAGGCGGAGCGCGCGCTCTCGGAACTGGAGCAGCGGATCGGCCAGCGTCTGCCCGGCATGTTCCGGGAATTGATGGCGCTGGAAAATGGTCCGTCATTCCTTGCGCATTTCAGCAACGCCGACATTCCCGTACCTCCGAATGAATTGGCAGCAAGCCGTGATCGATGGCCGGCCTATGACCCTCTCGGTGAGAAACGTCTTCCGTTCATGATCGACAACCAAGGGGTTTGCGTTTGGGCAATTTCGTTGGACGAGGGAGACGATCCGCCGATTGTCGTGGAAGTGGATTCGGGAACGCCGCCGCGTTGGCAGCGGCACGCCGACAAATTCTCTATTTGGCTGGCATGTCAAGTTCACGATAGGCGGCTGTTGTTTGAAGCGGGCGGTTTTCGAGCACAGGCCGCGCCGTTGAACGAACAGGTGTTGTCGGCGTTGCGCCAGCACTTCGACGAAGGTCCGCAAACGTTTGCATGGCCCGGCACGACCAACTATCGCTTTTCCAATGCCCGTTGTGGGCTGCTTCTGTGGGCTAACGACAGGCAATGCGATTGGAACGTCGTGCCGAAGTCCGCTGAACTGGAGCCTGCCGGCCTCGACGAGATTCACGCCATTGCCGAAGTTGGAAAGGATCTCTACGCCGTCAACGACGAAGGAAATCTGCGTCTGCGCGCATGGCGGGCCGCCAAAGGCCTTTAGTTCGCTCTCCGCAAGGTTCTTGCGAACCATGCCCGTCACAAAGCGTCGCTGACCAAATTTTGTGCGCCTGCCTATTCGGAATGTGGATACCGGTCCTGCAAAAGGACCATAACGTACTGAAATCACTCTCGGAATTTTCCCTGCATAAGATGCCGCCCTTGGCACGGGCATTGCAAAACCTGCTTCCAGCGATGCCGGTCAGGACGCCGGCCACCAGGGAGCGACTTTCGCCATGTCCATGTTCGAGGATCCGTTCGATGCCGAGCGCAAGCTTTCATCGGGCTGTAGCTGCGGGCGCCATGTCAGCGAGGCCGAGCACGCGCGTGAGGTGGCGCTGACCCCATGGGCGGCGGTCGCGACCGCGACGAATGCGAGCGACGACAAGCGCTATGAGGGCGTGGTGGCGTCCGCCGTCATGCGCGCGATATTTCCGAAGGACGCCGCCCGCCGCGCCTTTGTCAGATCCGTCGGCGCCACGACCGCGCTCGCCGTGCTCGGCCAGTTCTTCCCGCTGAAAACCGCGACCGAAGCGTTCGCGCAAAGCGCCGGGGCGATCGAGAAGAAGGACTTGAAGATCGGCTTCATCCCGATCACCTGCGCCACTCCGATCATCATGGCACATCCGATGGGGTTCTATGCCAAGCACGGGCTCAACGTCGAGGTGATCAAGACCGCTGGCTGGGCGGTGATCCGCGACAAGACGCTCAACAAGGAATACGACGCCGCCCACATGCTCTCGCCGATGCCGCTCGCCATCACGCTTGGCGCTGGCTCCAATGCGATTCCCTTCACCATGCCAGCGGTCGAGAACATCAACGGCCAGGCGATCACCTTGGCGGTCAGGCACAAGGACAAGCGCGACCCAAAGCAGTGGAAGGGCTTCAAGTTCGCGGTGCCGTTCGACTACTCGATGCACAATTATCTCTTACGTTACTACGTCGCCGAGCACGGCATCGATCCCGACACCGACATCCAGATCCGCGCGGTGCCGCCGCCGGAAATGGTGGCCAACCTGCGTGCCGACAATATCGATGGCTTTCTCGGTCCCGACCCATTCAACCAGCGCGCGGTCTATGACGGCGTTGGCTTCATCCACATGCTCTCGAAGGAGATGTGGGAAGGCCATCCGTGCTGCGCCTTTGCGGCGTCGAAGGACTTCGTCGCCACCCAGCCCAACACCTATGCCGCGCTGCTGCGGGCGATCATCGACGCCACCGCCTTCGCCGCCAAGGCGGAGAACCGCAAGCAGATCGCGGGCGCGATCGCGCCAGCCAACTATCTCAACCAGCCCGAGACCGTGCTCGAGCAGATCCTCACCGGCACCTATGCCGACGGTCTCGGCAACGTGAAGAAGGACGAGAAGCGCATCGACTTCGATCCGTTCCCCTGGGAATCCTTCGCCATCTGGATCCTCACGCAGATGAAGCGCTGGGGCCAGATCAAGGGCGAGGTCGACTACAAGGCGGTGGCGCAGCAGGTCTACCTCGCCACCGATACCGCCAAGCTAATGAAGGAGGCCGGGCTCGTACCGCCGAGCACGACGTCGAAGACTTTTTCGGTGATGGGCAAGTCGTTCGATCCTGCCAAGCCCGAGGACTACATCAAGAGCTTCGCCATCAAACGGTCGGCCTGACGCATGTCGATACCGCTGGGGTTGCGCGCAGCCATCGTGTCGGTCGTGCTCTTCGTTGCATTCGTCGCGGCCTGGCACCTCGCCACGCGCGGAACGGGCACCGTCGCGCTGATGGATCCGGAATACGCCAAGCTCATGGGCGCGACGGCGACCCAGGGCAGATCGGCGCTGCCGGGCCCGCTCGACGTCGTATCGAAAGTCTGGGAGCACCTTAAGAACCCCTACTATGACCACGGCTCGAACGACAAGGGCCTCGGCATCCAGCTCGCCTATTCGATCGCGCGAGTCGGCATCGGCTATCTGCTCGCCGTGATGGTGGCGGTACCAATCGGCTTTCTCATCGGCATGTCGGCGCTGATGCGCCGGGCGCTCGATCCGTTCATCCAGGTGTTGAAACCGATCTCACCGCTCGCCTGGATGCCGCTCGCGCTCTACACCATCAAGGACTCCGGCCTGTCGGCGATCTTCGTCATCTTCATCTGCTCGTTGTGGCCGATGCTGATCAACACCGCCTTCGGAGTGGCCGCCGTTCGCAAGGAATGGCTCAACGTCGCGCGCACGCTCGAGGTCGGCACGTTTCGCCGCGCCTTCACCATCATCCTGCCGGCGGCAGCCCCTACTATCCTCACCGGCATGCGCATCTCGATCGGCATCGCGTGGCTGGTCATCGTCGCCGCCGAGATGCTGGTCGGCGGCACCGGCATCGGCTACTTCGTGTGGAACGAGTGGAACAATCTCTCGATCACCAATGTGATCACCGCCATTCTGGTCATCGGCGTGGTTGGTATGGTGCTCGACCAGGGCCTCGCGCGGATCGCGCGGCTGGTCACATTCCCGGAGTGAGCGCAGTGAAATTCGCCGACGCCGGTAGGTTTGCCATCATCGCCGCGGGTTCACCTCTCCCCGCGTGCGGGGAAAGGCCGACCCGCCAGAGCTCGGCGGAGACGGGTCGGGCGAGGGGGGGCGGCCACCACGATCCAAGCCTTTCGAAACGCCCCCTCACCCGGCTCGTCGCTTCGCTGCTCGCCACCCTCTCGCTGCAGGCGGGGCGAGGGGCGCGGCACCGCCGGGCATCGGAGTAATCTCATGCCGGGGGACTCCTTCATCTCGATCGAAGGGATCACCAAGCGCTTTCCGGCTCCCGGAGGCGGCGTCACCACGGTGTTCGAGGATCTGTGGCTGGCGATGAAGCGCGGCGAGTTCGTCTGTGTCATCGGCCATTCCGGCTGTGGCAAGACCACCGTACTCAACATTCTCGCCGGGCTCGACATCCCCTCAGACGGCGCCGTGATTGTCGACCATCAGGCGATCGAAGGCCCGAGCCTCGACCGCGCGGTGATCTTTCAGAGCCACGCATTGCTACCGTGGCGCTCGGTCACGGGCAACGTCGCCTACGCGGTGTCGTCGAAATGGCGGCGCTGGTCGCATGTCGACGTCGAGGCCCACGCACAGAAATTCATCGATCTCGTCGGCCTCGCAGGCGCCGAGCACAAGCGGCCCGCGGAACTCTCCGGCGGAATGAAGCAGCGCGTCGGTATCGCCCGTGCGCTTTCGATCGAACCCAAGATCATGCTGATGGACGAGCCGTTCTCGGCGCTCGATGCGTTGACGCGCGGCACGCTGCAGGACGAGGTGCGCCGCATCTGTCTCGAGACCGGGCAGACCGCGTTCATGATCACCCATGACGTCGACGAGGCGATCTATCTCGCCGACCGCATCGTGCTGATGACCAACGGTCCGGGCGCGCTGTTCGCCGAGATCGTGGAGAATCCGCTACCCAAGGAGCGTGCGCGCCGCGACTTCCATCGCCATCCGCTGTATTACGGCGTACGCAACCACATCATCGATTTCCTGGTGACGCGCAGCAAGTGCTTCGCCTCCGGGATCGAGACGGGCGGCTACGACCGCCGCCGCGTTCCGGTGGTGCGACCTACTTTCGTCGAGCCCGCGATGGTGGCGGGCGGCAACCCGGCAACGCCGCGGCTCGCGGGTACCGCCCGCTGATCCAGCCTTCGGACTACGCCCGTGGGGAAACAAGGAGAGAAAGATGAAACGTTCGGACCTCGCCGAAAAGATTCTCGACATCAAGCGTGAGAACGGATGGACGTGGAAATACATCTGCGACCAGATCGGTGGCATGTCGCCGATGATGATCACCGGCGCGCTGCTCGGCCAGATGAAGCTCCCCAAGCAGCAGGCGGCCAAGGCGGGCGAGCTGTTTGGCCTCACCAAGGCCGAGACCGCGATGCTCAACGAAGTGCCGATGCGTGGCACCGGTACGCCGATGCCGCCGACCGATCCGCTGATCTACCGCTTCTATGAACTGGTGATGGTCAACGGTCCGGCGTGGAAGGCGCTGATCGAGGAGGAATTCGGCGACGGCATCATGTCGGCGATCGATTTCGACCTGGTGATGGAACGTCAGCCCGATGCCAAGGGCGACCGTGTCAGGATCACCATGTCCGGCAAGTTCTTGCCTTACAAGTACTACGGCGCCTCCGGCAACGTGCCGCAATACGGCTACAAGGAAGACTAACTACGGACACGGGTGGACCGACACGGAGCGCGGCCCACCCGTCAACCCGTTACGACGCGGTGGTGCCTTTTCCATTGCTTGACTGCGAGTGCCGGCCACCTGGTTCGGAGATGTTGCATAGCGCATCGCCGGCGTCATCCGGCCCATCGGCCAGCGCAATGTCGCCAAGCGAGATGATACCCACCAGTTCCTTCTGCCGGTTCAGGACCGGGAGACGTCGTACCTTGATGTCGCCCATGTTCTGCGCCACGTTCTCGATATCCTCGTCCTCGAAGCAATATTTTACTTCGGGGCTCATTACGTCCCCCACCTTGGTATCCGGTCCCTTGCCCCGCGCCACGGCGCGCACGGCAATGTCGCGATCGGTGATCATGCCGATGAGACGTCTATCTTCGCCGACCGGCAACACGCCGATGTCAATTTCGACCATGAGCATTGCGGCCTGTTGAATCGATTGCTCCGGACGGACCAGGGCGACGTCGCTCGTCATGACTTCGCTGACCAGCATGGGTCTCTCCTTTTGAATGGCGTACCGGCGGATGCCCTGCGCGGTCCCGTTCCGCTGGGCGGCTCTCTTGAGCAAACGCCGCCGGGCCAGCAGGGTTCCCGTCGCCAACCGCGATTGACGGATGGCCGCAGGCCTTGAACCGGCCGGGCGGTTCCGTCACAGTGCGCGCCACCGCGCGTTCATCAACGCCGGCAACAAGGACAACATGCCATGGCCGAGCCGCTCGGCAGGCGCGTCGGGCTGTTCGTCACCTGCCTCGTCGATCTTATCCGCCCGTCGGTCGCCTTCGCCGCGGTCAAGCTCATGGAGGACGCGGGCTGCACCGTCGAAGTACCGCGGCAGTCGTGCTGCGGTCAGCCGGCGTTCAACTCGGGCGACCGCGCGACAACGCGCGACATTGCCGAGCAAGTGATCGATACGTTCTCGCAATATGACTTCGTCGTGGCGCCGTCCGGCTCCTGCGCCGGAATGCTGAAGACGCATTATCCCGAGCTGTTTCACGGCGACCCCAACTGGATGCCGCGCGTCGCCGCTTTCTGCGCCAAGACCCACGAGCTCGTGTCGTTCCTGGTCGACGTGCTCGGCGTCGGCCGCGTCGAAGTGCGCTGCGATCGCACCGTGACCTATCATGATTCCTGTTCGGGCCTGCGCGAACTCGGCGTGCGCGCCCAGCCGCGCCGGCTTCTCGCCGGCGTCCAGGGTCTTACCGTTAAGGAAATGGTCGATGCCGACGTCTGCTGCGGCTTCGGCGGCACCTTTTGCGTGAAATATCCCGACATCTCCAACGCCATCGTCGGCAAGAAGGCGGCGAATATCGCGGCGAGCGGCGCGGACATGCTGGTGGCCGGTGACCTCGGTTGCCTGATGAACATGGCCGGCAAGCTGCAGCGCGAGGGCAGGACGATCGAGGTGCGTCACGTCGCCGAGGTGCTGGCCGGCATGACCGACGTGCCGGGGATCGGCATGCCCGACAAGGCGGAGGCGACGCCATGACGCACGCCGTGACATCGTCGCAATTCAAGGACAACGCCAGGGCCGCGCTCAGCGATCACGATCTGCAGGGCGCGCTCAAGTTCGTCGAGGTCAATTTCATCGCCCGCCGTCGCGAGGTGGCGGACCGACTGCCAGAGTTCGATGCGCTGCGTGACGCGGCGCGCGACATCAAGAATCATACCCTTGCCCATCTCGATCTTTACCTCGAAGCCTACGAGACGCGCGTCACGGCGGCCGGCGGCCATGTGCACTACGCGGTCACCGCCGAGGATGCGCGCCAGATCGTGCTCGGCATCTGTCGTAAGTTCGGCGCCAAGACGGTAACCAAGGGCAAGTCGATGATCGGCGAGGAAATCGCCATCAACGATTTTCTGCAGGCCAACGATATCACGCCGGTCGAGACCGACCTCGGCGAATACATTATCCAGATCCGCAACGAGCCGCCCTCGCACATCATCGCACCGGCCGTGCACCTGACCAAGGCTCAGGTCGAGGCGGATTTCCGCCGGGTGCACACGCACCTGCCGGCGGATCGCAATCTGGTCGAGTCCACAACGCTGCTCGCCGAGGCGCGCGGCGTGCTGCGCGAAAAGTTCCTGACTGCCGACGTTGGCATCACCGGCGCCAACTTCCTGATTGCTGAAACCGGCACGTCCATCATCGTGACCAACGAGGGCAACGGTGATCTCACGCAGACACTCCCCAAGGCGCATATCGTGCTTGCCTCGATCGAGAAGCTGGTGCCGACGTTGGAGGACCTCTCGCAGCTCCTGCGGGTGTTGGCGCGCTCCGCGACCGGGCAGGAAATGTCGGTCTACGCCACGCTGTCGACTGGGCCGCGCCGCGCCGACGATCCCGACGGGCCGGGCGAGTATCACGTCGTTATGCTCGATGGCGGCCGCTCATCGATGCTGGGCAGCGATTTCCAGGACATGCTGCGCTGCATCCGCTGCGGTGCCTGCATGAATCATTGTCCGGTCTATCATGCGGTCGGCGGCCACGCCTATGGCTGGGTCTATCCCGGGCCGATGGGCGCGGTGCTGACGCCGAGCCTGATTGGCATCGACAAGGCCGGCCATCTGCCCAATGCCTCGACCTTCTGCGGGCGCTGCGAGGAAGTCTGCCCGGTGCGCATTCCACTTCCGCGCATGATGCGCGCGTGGCGAGAGCGCGAATTCGAGCGGCACCTGTCGCCGGCGACCATGCGCGCGGGTTTGAAGTTCTGGTCGTTCTTCGCGCGCCGACCGCGGCTTTATGCGTTGGCGACAAATCTTGCCGCGCGCCTCCTTGCCTTGTTCGGCCGGCAGCGCGGGCGCTTCGCCTCGCTCCCGCTCGCCTCCGGCTGGACGCGCCACCGTGATTTCCCGAGTCCCGAGGGTGCGACGTTCCAGGCGCAATGGAAGGCGCGCCGGCGTCCATGACCTCTCCCCGCGACATCGTCCTCGCTTCCATCCGCCGCTCGCTCGCCGTCTCGGGTCACGAGGCGCCGCGCCGCAAGGCCGCCGCCGATCGTCTCGCCGATCATCCGGCGGGCGTCGTGCCGGCGCGCGGGCAGATCGGGTCCGCCGAACGCCTGGCGCTGTTCGCCAAGATGGCCGAATTCGCGTCCGCCACCGTCGAGATGATCGCCGACGTCGTCGATGCACCTTCGGCAATCGCCGGCTTCCTGCGCCGGTACAATCTTCCGATGCAGGTGCGGCGCGGCGAGGATGCGCGGCTCGCCGCGTTCCCGTGGGAGCGCGAAGGCACGCTGGAGGTGACGGCCGGCGTGTCCGACGGCGCGCAGCTTGCCTCGGTGTCGCATGCATTCGCTGCGGTCGCCGAAACCGGCACGCTCGTCCTGACGTCGGGCCGCGACAACCCGACCACGCTCAATTTCCTCCCCGACAACCACATCGTCGTCGTCGACGCGAAGGACGTCGCCGGCGATTTCGAGACGGTGTGGCAGCGGCTGCGCGAAAAATACGGTGAAGGCGTCATGCCGCGTACAGTGAACATGATCACCGGCCCGTCGCGCTCGGCCGACATCGAGCAGACGCTGATCCTCGGCGCGCACGGTCCGCGCCGGCTGCACGTGATCGTGGTCGGTTCCGGCGATTGAGGGGAACACAGAGGTAGTCGTCGCGTTGTTGTTCAATGTATCCTGGAGACTGGCGATGGTATCGGACCGTAACGACGCGAAGAACGACAAACGGGCGAGCCGGGACGCGAAGAAGCACCGGCTCGACGAGGCGTTGGACAAGGCCCTCAAGGATAGCTTTCCCGGCTCCGATCCGGTTTCGGTCAGCCAGCCGGCGCCGAGCGTTGAAGACAAAGAGGAAAATCTCATCCGTCCGGCGCCCAGAAAAGGCCGGATAGGCCGGTCACGGTAGGCGATATTTTTTCAGCTTGACGGGCCGAATACCGCTAGGATTGTTGTGACCGCCCGCCGGGGGGCCCAAGGGGCCGGCGGCCTTCCGACAAAGCGGTCTTCAAGGGGCACCATGGCTCACAAGTATTTCGGTACCGACGGCATTCGTGGTCGTGCCAACGGCGTCATCACGCCGGAGCTCGCGCTCAAGGTCGGCCAGGCCGCGGGTGTCGTCTTCACCAACGGCGATCATCGCCACCGCGTTCTCATCGGCAAGGACACGCGGCTGTCGGGCTACATGATCGAAACCGCGCTGGTTGCCGGCTTCACCTCGGTCGGTATGGACGTGCTGCTCACCGGTCCGATTCCGACGCCGGCGGTGGCGATGCTCACCCGCTCGATGCGCGCCGATCTCGGCGTGATGATCTCGGCCTCACACAACGCCTACGACGACAACGGCATCAAGCTGTTCGGGCCGGACGGCTACAAATTGTCTGACGAAGTCGAGCACTCGATCGAAGAGCTGATCGACGGCGAGCTGACCAAGCAGCTCGCCAAATCGCCGGCGCTCGGCCGTGCCAAGCGCATCGACGGCGTCCAGGACCGCTACATCGAATTCGCCAAGCGCACGTTGCCGAAGAATCTCGCCTTCGACGGCATGCGCGTGGTCATCGACTGCGCGCACGGCGCCGCTTACCGCGTCGCGCCTGATGCGCTGCGCGAACTGGGCGCCGAGGTGTTTACGATCGGCGTTGATCCGGATGGCTTCAACATCAACAAGGAATGCGGCTCGACCGCGCCCGAGGAACTAGCCCGCAAGGTGCGCGAGATGCGTGCCGACATCGGTATCGCGCTCGACGGCGACGCAGACCGCGTCGTCATCGTCGACGAGCGTGGCAAGGTCGTCGACGGCGATCAGCTGCTGGCGGTGATTGCCGCGAACTGGAAAGAGCACGGCCTGCTGGCGAAGCCTGGTGTGGTTGCGACCGTCATGTCGAATCTCGGGCTTGAGCGCTATCTTGCCTCGCTCGGCCTGTCGCTCATACGCACGCCGGTCGGCGATCGCTACGTGCTCGAGCACATGCGCGAGCACGGTTATAATCTCGGCGGCGAGGCATCCGGGCACATCATCCTGCCCGACTTCACCACCACCGGTGACGGCTTCGTGGCGGCGCTACAGGTGCTCGCGGTGGTGAACAAGCTGAGCAAGCCGGTGTCCGAGGTGTGCCATCGCTACGATCCGCTGCCGCAGGTCACCAAGAATGTCCGCTATCGCAGCGGCAAGCCGCTCGACCATGCCTCAGTGCGCGTGGCGATCGCGACGGC
>Ga0307472_100000102_pt1 | contig 25442 bp, 23 predicted proteins | sample atmos_gasesAM5C__2_FD_204582 | JGI IMG/M metagenome (GOLD analysis project Ga0307472, IMG submission 204582) | Hardwood forest soil microbial communities from Morgan-Monroe State Forest, Indiana, United States - atmos_gasesAM5C_05 | ecosystem: Environmental > Terrestrial > Soil > Temperate...
TCGAGACGGTGATCTACATTGTGAGCGGACGTGCGCGGCTGCGCTGGGGCGAAAAGCTGGAATTTGTCGATGAGGCTGGCCCGGGCGATTTCGTGTATGTTCCGCCATACGTGCCGCACCAGGAACTGAATGCCCGCGCGGACGTTCCCGTTGAGGTGGTGCTGGTGCGCAGTGGTCAGGAGCCCATCGTGGTGAATCTCGATATTCCGAGTCCCGAGGATGGGCCTGATCCGTCCGAGCCCGATCCGTTTCATTCAGGGCCGCATTCGAGCTAAAGCGGGATACTTGAAGCTCCGAGGTTGACCGAATGAAGAGACCCAAGAAACATTTTCGGAAGCGTAGAGATCCGCAAGCAAACAGTAACCTGTACACAGTAATTCTCGAATATAACGGCGGCACGCATGTGAGTCAGGTTGCCGGGGATTCGGTCACCGAAGCCCTGGGCGCGTTGAGTTGACAACCCAACCACTCCAGATGGGGCATGACAAGAGCCGAACTGAAACGTATTTCGGAAAATGATTCGCCAGTATTAGTTGCCGGTTGTGTCGGAGTGTGGTGCGCGAGTGGTTCGGCAAAGCACGGCCTGATACTCGTCCATATCATCGATACTCACGGATTCGAAAAATTCCCTGGGCTAAAGCCCATCCAAAGAGCGAGTGTCTTTTCGCCGGACTAAAGTTCGGCTCCCACCAGTAGGGCGAAAACTTCGACGGCGAAATAAGGCGCGGACGGGATTCAGTGTTCCCACGCGCTGTGATTGTTGGGGTTGGAATTCCCTGGGCTAAAGCCCATTGAGCGAGCGAGTGCTTTTTCGCCGGACGTCCGGCTCCCCCCGCTGAAGCGGGGGGGCCCACCGGTAAGACGAAAACTTCACAACGGAATAAGGCGCTCGCTCAGGTAGCGCTATTCGGAGAAGAGTTTGGGTTGAGCCGCGCCGTTTGCTGCCCGCGAACCCCGTGGAGCGCGGCGGGCTATGCCGACTACGCCGAGGACCTTCATCTCTGCCAGCGCTGAGCGGGGAATGAACATGCGCAGGTTGTTGCCGTGCAGGTCGGGCGGCGTTAATTGGACGCCGGTGTCGAGCATGTCGAGAAGGTCATTGGCGACGATGCCTTCCATCACGTCGTCGTCGCGAAATCGCAGGCGGACCCAGAGGCCGTCGAGCTTAGGCCGGCTAAGGAAAGTTTTGCGTTCGGGCACGAAATCATCGGTGAATTCGCGGACGAAATAGATGGATTTCACGTCGTCAAGGGCGAGCGAGCGGTGCTCGCCGTCCAAGGTAAGCAGGTCGATGGTCTCGGAGCGGCCAAGAGAGGAGGGGTTCAGGTACCCGCGCACAGGCGTCCCATCGAGATGGAGCACGACCACCTTCTTGTGCGTTGACGACGTGGAGGCGCGGCTTTTGACGGCTTGAGCCACAGAACGAGCCATTTTCGGGGAGATTCTTGCTAAGTTCCCGGATGTTATGTTATCCTTACGCGATTTTTTGTCAAGTTATTGGTGCTTAAAGGGTTAGCACCGGAGTCCCGCCGATTGACCCTCAAAGGACAGCTCCTAAAGTCGGCCTCGGTTATAGCCCTTGTCACCGTTATCAGCCGGATTTGCGGATACTTACGAGATCAACGGGTAGCCCTCCTGCTCGGGACATCGTCCGCCGCCGACTCGCTCGTCCTCGTCTTCGGGATTCCCAATCTGATACGCCGAGTCTCGGGGGACGGCGCGCTCGGGGCCGCGTTTATTCCGGTCTTCACAGGCTATCTGAGGGACAAGCCGCGGAGCGAGGCGTGGGAGTTGGCGCAGAAAGTCTTCTGGGATATGGCGGCGCTGCTTGGAGTGCTCGCGGTGCTGGGAGTGATCTTCTCTCAGCAGTTGGTGCGTCTGTGCACGATCCTGTCTCACAACCCGACACAATGGGACCTCGCAGTCTTCCTGAACCGGATCGTGATTCCGGCCATGTTTTTCATGGCACTGGCGGGAATCGCGGCTGCCGTCCTGCACAGCTTTCGGATATTTGCCCTCCCGGCTTCCGCGCCGATATTTTTCAACCTGGTGATGATTCTGTTTACTTTCGGGATTGTGTACCGGCCGATCATGCGGATGGCCCCACCGCGATTTCAGACACCGGCGGTGGCCATCGCGCTCTCGTTTCTGCTGGGCGGAGTTGTTCAGTTTGTGATCCAGATTCCGGCTCTCGCGCGGCTGGGAATGCAATTTCGTCCGGAAATTTCGTTCAGCGACCCGGGAGTCCAGAAAGTGGGCCGGTTGATGGGGCCGAGTGTATTAGGCGTAGGCATTTATCAGATCAACTTCTTTGTCGACAAGATTTTTTCGACATCGTCACGGCTGCCGTCGGGGAGCGTGATGTCGCTCTACGTGGCGGAGCGGGTGATGCAACTGGCTCTCGGTATCTTTGCGGTAGCGATGTCGACGGCGATTTTGCCGACGATGTCCCAGCAGGCGGCGGCGAAAGATTTCGGAGAGATGAAACGGACGTTCGGGTTTTCCCTTCGCGTGGTTTCGTTCATCGCGATTCCGGCCGCCGTCGGATTGATTCTGCTGCGGCAGCCGATCGTTCAAGTGCTGTTCCAACACGGGAAGTTCGTGGCGGAGTCGACAGCGCTCACAGCCCGGGCGCTTTTCTACTACTCGCTGGGATTGCCAGCGTTTGCGGCCATCAAATTGATCACGCCGATGTACTACTCGATGCACGACACGATGACACCCGCAAAAGTGGGAGCGTACGCGCTGGCGCTTAACATCCTGTTCAATTCCGTGTTTTTGGTTTTTTTTCTGAGGTATCTCTCGAACGGAAGTCCGGCGCTGGCGAGTTCGCTGGCGGCGTATTTTAATTTTGTGCTGCTGTTCGCGATTTTTCGCAAGCGGCACGGACGATTGGGAGCGCGGGGCCTTGTGGCTTCGTTGAGCAAGATGGCGGCTTGCGCTTTGGCGATGGGGGCCGTTTGTTATGGGGCGCTGGTAATTTCGGGCTTCGCGACCGCGAGTGATTTTCTGCGGCAGGCTGCGTCGCTCATCGGAATTATCATCGTCTCGAGCGGGGTTTATTTTGGGCTGGCCTGGTTACTGCGCTGCGAGGAATTGGGCGAGTTCTTTCTCTTGCTGCGGCGGGCAGAGAGCGCGGCTCCCATTGCGACGGTAGATGTTTAACTGGCCGGGGTGTTGAAGCAAAAACGGATTAACGAAAGAAGCGCGATGGCACTCGAATCCGATGTCCGTACGTTTCTGAGTTATCTGCGAGTCGAAAAGGGGCTTTCAGATAACACGATCCAGTCGTATCGCCGCGACATGATGAAGTTCATTGAATTCCTCGAAAAGCGAAACCTCAATACTTCAGACGTTCGCCGGACAGACGTGGTGAATTTTCTTGCGATGCTGTATAAACGGCGCCTGGATAGCCGCTCGGTGGCCCGCCATCTCGTCACGATCCGACACTTTTTTCGCTTTGCACTGCTGGAAGGATTCGTGAAAGAGGATCCGGCAGCGACGATCGAATCGCCGAAGTTCCGTCAGAGTCTTCCGTATTTTTTAAGTTTGGAAGAAGTAGACCGGCTGCTCGCTCAACCCGATGTGTCTTCCACGATCGGGCTGCGGGACAAAGCGATGATCGAACTGATGTACTCGACAGGAATTCGCGTCTCCGAACTAATCGGAATTCGGGTGGGTGATTTACAGATGGACGCAGGATGTCTCCGGTGCATCGGCAAGGGAAATAAGGAGCGCCTGGTTCCGGTAGGAAAGAAAGCGCTGGCGGTTGTCGAGGCGTATCTGAAAAACTCCCGGCCTAAGCTTTTGCGTGACGGCGCCTCGCCGCACCTCTTCCTCAATCAGCGAGGACGCCCGATGGACCGCGTCACCATCTGGAAAATTATGGGACAATACGGAAAGAAAGCTGGCTTGCGGAAGCCGTTGAAGCCCCACACGCTGCGGCACAGCTTCGCGACCCATCTGCTCGACCGGGGAGCCGATCTTCGGTCCGTCCAGATGATGCTCGGACATTCGGATATTTCCACCACTCAAATTTACACGCATGTAGTGGAAGAGAGATTGAAGCAGGTTTACAAGGCGCATCACCCGCGCGCCTGAACGTTTCGCGCGGAATTCGCGGAAAGGCGTAACGCTCATGCCCGATTACATATACTTGTTGGAAAGCCGGCTTTCGCCGGAACAGCGCGCCGTGCTGGAGCGCGTGCAGGAATTATCGCGCTCGCAGGATGTGAATATCTACCTGAGCGGCGGCGCCGTGCGCGATCTGATTTCCGGCCAGCCGATTCGCGACCTGGACTTCACCGTCGAGGGCAATCCGGTCCGGATGGTCCGCGAATTGGAGAAGGGCGGCGCGCGCACTTTGTGGGAAAGCGAGAAGCTGCGGCACTACGAAATGATCTTTGCCGGAGACGTGGACGGCTCGATTTCGAGCGCGCGCGACGATGTGTACGAAAAGCCCGGCGCTAAACCAGAATATCGCTTTTCCGGCATCATGGAAGATTTGCGGCGCCGCGATTTTTCCATCAACGCGATTGCAATTTCGCTCAATACGCAATCGCGCGGGCTGCTTCTTGATCCGACCAACGGACTTGCGGACCTCGAAAAGCAGGAAGTGCGCGCGCTGACGAATCACGCATTCACAAACCAGCCGGTCCGGGTGATGCGGATTTTGCGCTATTGCGCGCGGATGAATTTCCGAATGGAGTCGCGGACGCAGGAGTGGTTCGATTTGGCGATCGAGCGCGAGCTGCATAAGAACCTGGAAGGGGCGGACGTCGGGAACGAGGTAAGGTCGCTCGCTCGTGAAGATAATCCAGTAGCGACGCTGAAGCAGTGGGAGTCCCACGACATGCTGGCCGCGATCCACCCACAATTGCAGCGGCGCAAGCCGGACTACGACAGCCTGAACAAGCTGACGCGCCTGCGCGGAAATTTGATGGCCGCGGGGCTAAGGCCTCGGTTGAATGTGCCGGTGACGTATTACACGTTGGGGCGCCTGAAGGATCGCGAAGCGGCGGCGGCCATGCGCAATATGGAGTTTCGCGCAGCGGAAATCAAAGAAGTGGATGAGCTTGTCCCCGAGGCGCAGAAAATCGTTCACAACTTGAAAGGGCGCAAGACGAATGCGCCGAAGGATGCTTATTTTTATTTGGCGTCGGTACCGCCAGAGATGCTTGCGTTCATTGAGGTCGAGATGCCGAACGCAAAGGCCATCTCAAAGATTCGGAGCTATCTGCAGAAATGGCGCCCGTTGCGGCTGGGACTACCTGTGGGGGAGCTCGATGCTCTGGGAGTGCCGCGCGGACCGAAATTCGACAAAATTATCGAGGACCTTTTTGAGCTGCAGTTGCGCGGCAGGGGACGCGATCCGGAGAGTCGCGTGAAGATTCTCCGCAATTTGGCGGGAATAAAAGAAGAACCAAAGAAAAAACCTGAGAAAGAAAAGAAACGCAAAGGCAAGGAGGCCGGCGCAGCAGAAGGGAAGCGAGAAAAATCTAAGCGCGAAGTTCCTAGCGCAGCTCCTGTGCCGGCAGCAGCCGCGAAACCCGCAGCGGCCAGCGAGACGGCAGCGAGCGGCGCCGCGGCCACGACGAAGGCTAAAGGCAAACCGGCAAAGCCCGCCGCGAAGCGGGCTGCCTCGAAGCGTGCGCGTCCGGCCGCGAAGTCGAAAGGGCGAACCGCAAAGTCTCGCCGGCGGTAAATCGATAACGAGTTTTAACTCCACCAAGCTGGATCGGACTCAACGAGCATCGGCTGGCGAATTTTAGTCTGGCGATTCGTGATGGCTGATTCCGCGAAGCTAGTTTAGAATGGGTTTTGCATGGCTCCTCCGAATTTCGTTCACCTACATCTGCATACGGACTACTCTCTCCTCGACGGCGCTTGTGAAATCGGCGAATTAACGGCGGAAGCGGCGCGCCGGGGCATGCCTGCAGTTGCGGTTACCGACCACGGGAATCTGTTCGCCGCAGCAAATTTCTTTCATCAGGCTGGGACGCACGGTGTGAAGCCGATCATCGGCTGCGAAGTGTATGTCGCGCCGGATAACCACAAAAATCGCGGCAGCGACGCGGAGCGCTCGAACCACCTTGTACTCCTGGCAGAAAACGAAGAAGGCTACCATAATTTAATTCAGCTGGTTTCAACCGGTTTCCTCGACGGGTTCTACTACAAGCCACGCGTTGATCACGATCTGCTTCAGCAGCACAGCAAAGGATTAATCGCGCTCTCGGCGTGTTTGCGCGGCGAAGTGGCGGACGCGCTGCTTTCCGACAAATACGACCAGGCAAAAACGAACGCCTACCGCCTGCGCGACATCTTTGGCAAAGGCAATTTCTTCCTCGAAGTGCAAGACCAGGGGATGGAAATCGAGACGCGCATCAATCGCGATCTTGTGAAGCTATCACGCGAAACGGGAATTCCTCTCGTTGCCACGAACGATTGCCACTACCTCACGCGTTCCGACGCTCACGCGCAAGAAGTTCTGATGTGCATTCAGACCGGCAAAACCATGAGCGACGGGCAGCGCATGAAGTTTGCAACTGACCAGTTTTACTTCAAGACCGCCGAGGAGATGGCCCAGGTGTTCCGGGAATTGCCTGACGCCGTCTCCCGCACTGTGACGATCGCAGACCGCTGCAACGTAAAGATCCAGCGCGTTACGAATCCGTTCCCGGAATTCAAAGTTCCCGACGGATACACCACGGATTCGTATTTCGAAAAAGTGGTTCGCGAAGGTTTTCTTACGCGTGCGCCGATGCTCGAACGGCTATCCGGCGAAAATCGCCTCCGCCATCCGATGTCGGTTTACGAGAGCCGCCTGACGTCCGAAATCGACATGATCAAGAAGATGCGCTTTGCCGGCTACTTCCTGATCGTCTGGGATTTCATTCACTACGCGCGGGCGCAGGGCGTTCCAGTAGGGCCGGGACGCGGCTCGGCGGCCGGAAGCCTCGTCAGCTATGCACTACATATCACTGACGTCGACCCGCTTCAGTACGATTTGCTCTTCGAGCGCTTCCTCAATCCCGAACGTGTCTCGCTTCCCGACATTGATATCGATTTCTGCATGCGGCGGCGTGGTGAGGTGATTGACTACGTCCGGCAAAAATATGGGGACAAGAGCGTCGCGCAGATTATTACCTTCGGGACAATGGCCGCGAAGGCTGTGCTGAAAGACGCAGGGCGCGCGCTCGATATGCCGTACGGGGAAGTGGACCGGCTGGCAAAAATGGTTCCGACCACGCTGAACATCTCGCTCGAAGATGCATTGAAGCAATCGCCGCAGCTCGATTCGATGCGGGAGAAAGACGAGCGCGTGAAAGAGCTCATCGAGGTGGCGCTGCGGCTCGAAGGGCTGGCGCGTCACGCCTCCACGCACGCTGCAGGAGTCGTGATTTCGCCGCGCCCGCTTACTGAAATCGTGCCGTTGTACAAGTCGAACAAAGATGAAATCTCGACGCAGTACGATATGAACGCGCTCGAGCGCATCGGCCTGCTGAAGATGGATTTCCTCGGCTTGACGACGCTGACGGTACTAAGCGATGCGGTGAAGCTCATCAAGCAAAATCGCGGCATGGAAATCGATCTCGACTCGCTGCCGCTCGACGACGAGGCCTCTTATAAGATTTTCGCTCGTGGCGATACTACCGGAATTTTCCAGTTTGAGTCGCACGGGATGCGCGACATTCTGCGCCGTTATCAGCCGACTCGTCTCGAGGACTTGACGGCGCTCAACGCGCTCTATCGCCCCGGCCCGATTCAAGGCGGCATGATCGATGATTTCATCGCCCGCAAGCACGGCAAGAAAAAAGTCACCTACGATTTGCCGGAGCTGCAGGAAATTCTCGCTGAGACCTGGGGCGTGATTCTCTATCAAGAGCAGGTAATGCAGATTGCCAACCGGCTAGCGGGTTTTTCGCTTGGTGATGCCGATCTGCTGCGTCGCGCGATGGGCAAGAAGAAGCACGAAGAAATGGCCGCGCAGCGCGAGAAATTCGTCACCGGATGCCTGGCGCGAAAGGTTCCGCAGAAAAAGGCCGAGAAGATTTTCGATCTGATGGCCGAGTTTGCCGGCTACGGCTTCAATAAATCGCACTCCTGCGCCTATGCGCTCCTTGCCTACCAGACGGCCTATCTCAAGACGCACTACCCGGTCGAGTTCATGGCCGCGATGCTGACGTCAGAAACCGGCAACACCGAGAAAGTGGTGAAATATATCAACGAGGCCCGCAGCATGGGAATCACGGTGCTGCCGCCCGACGTGAATTCGAGCGCCATGAATTTCACGCCCGTGGGAGATCAGATTCGCTTCGGCCTCTGCGCAATCAAGAATGTCGGCGAGAACACTGTCACCGGAATCTTGCAAGCGCGTGAAGCGCTGGGCCACTTCACAAGCGTGTTTCAATTCTGCGAAACGATCGATACGCGGCTCCTAAATAAACGCGTCCTGGAAAGTCTGGTTCGCTCCGGGGCGATGGACGGCCTCGGCGCCCACCGTGCACAGATGATTGCCGTGATCGACGGCGTGATGGACCGGTCGCAGAAATTGCAGCGCGCACGCGAAGCAGGGCAGCATGGATTATTTGGCGGCGCAGCGGCAACCGCAACACCCATGCCGCCGGAAGAACTTCCCGAGGTTCCCGAGTGGCCTGAGCATGAACTGCTCGCCGCGGAATATGCCACGGTCGGTTTTTACATTTCGGGGCATCCGCTCGATAAATATGCGGGGCGATTGAAGGATCTTTCTGCGATCGAGCTCGCGACGATCGAAGGAAAGCGCAACGGCGAGGATATCGTCGTCGCAGGAATCATAGTTTCGTCACGGCCGATGCGATCGAGGCGCGGCGCGCGATGGATGATTGTCACGCTACAGGATCGCACGGGCGTGATCGACGCCCTCGTGTTTCCGGAGGCGTTCCAGAAGCTCGAGCCGATTTTGAAAGCGGCCACGCCGCTCCTCGTGAAAGGCCGCGTAGCGGTCGAAGACGTCGGAACTCGCCTGATGGTTTCCGATGCTCGTGTGCTCGACCAAGTAAACGACCGCGCCCCAAGCCTGTTGCGCGTTCGAGTTGATTTGAAAGCGCTCGACCCGGCAGTGCTCGACCGGCTTGGTGAGCTGTTTACCCGAAGTCCCGGCCGTTGCCGCGTTGCGTTCGAACTGATTCAGGACGACGGCACCGAAGCAACTCTCGAATCGTCGAGCGCGGTGCGGGCGGATCGCGAGCTCGTCGAACGCGTGCGCGAAATCTGCGGCTCTGATTCGGTCGCGTTGGTTCAGTGAACTGGTTCCGTGACCAAGAGAGAAAAACTTCGGGAGCGGCTCCGGCGGCGTCGCGAACGCAAGAAAGCGTTGAAGGCTGCGAAGCTGGCCGAGCGGGCAGCACACTCCGATGACAATAACTACGGGGACGACAACGTTGTGACTGCTGACCCGGCAGCACAAACTCCGCGGGAGAAAGAACGGCAGCGCCAGCGCGCGATCACGGCGCTCGAGCGCGACGTCGAGGAGTTGGGCCGCCTGTCGCCCACCGAAGAGGGAAATGCCGAAATCGAGCGCCTGCGCCGTGAAGTGGAGGAATTGAGGCGCGAATTTTTCGCCAACATCAGCGCCTGGCAGCGCCTCCAACTCGCGCGCCACCCGCAGCGCCCCTACACCGACGATTTCATCCGCCTCCTCTTCGAAAACTTCAGCGAGATTCACGGCGACCGCCACTTCTCCGATGATCCCGCGATCGTCACCGGAATGGCGTGGTTTCACGGTAGGCCTGTGATGGTGGTCGGAAGCCAGAAGGGACGCGACACTAAGCAGCGTCTCGCGCGGAATTTCGGGCAGGCCAAGCCAGAGGGCTATCGCAAGGCCCTGCGCGCCACGCAGCTGGCCGCGAAATTTCGCCGGCCTGTAATTGTCTTTGTGGATACGCAGGGCGCTTATCCTGGCGTGGACGCCGAGGAGAGGGGCCAGGCCGAAGCGATCGCGTTCAACTTGCGCGAGCTTGCGCGTCTCCCGGTGCCAATCGTCGTCACAATCACCGGGGAAGGCGGTTCCGGAGGCGCGCTGGCCATCGCGGTAGGCGATCGGGTTTTCATGCTCGAAAATTCGATCTATTCGGTGATTTCGCCCGAAGGCTGCGCCTCCATCATGTGGCGCGATGCCTCGAAGGCGGAAGTTGCCGCTGAGGCTTTGAAGATCACGGCTCGCGATCTCCTCGAGATGAAACTAATCGACGGAATCATTCCGGAACCAGAAGGCGGCGCCCACATGGATTCGGAGCTGACCGCAAAATTAATCGAGCCGTTTCTCGAGCGCTCGCTTCAGGAACTCGCGCTGCTTTCTCCTGAACAGCTTTTAGCGCAGCGCTACGAAAAATTCCGGCACATGGGCCAGTTTTTTGCCTGACATTTTCGCTCCATGATTCGCGTGAGGTGCCCTGAGGGGCGATGAACATGGCGAATAACACGTCTGACGGTCGCCCCGGCTGGCTTGGTGTTCTCTGGGCTATTTACGGTGTGTCGCGGTTGGTGATCGCGCTCGTGTTGACTCTGTTCAGCGCAACCGCAACGCTGATGTTCGGTGCGCTTCTTTCGCGCGTGCCCAATCCCTTTGCGCTGATGGCCGATTTTCATCTCCTCTACGTTTGCATCATCGCTTGGAATATCCTCTCGGGCATCGTTGCGCTCGTAGCTGCGGCTGGCCTACTCGGGCGCAGCGGATCTGCGCGGAAGCTTGCGATCCTGGCAGCATTTCTCGCGCTTCCTGTTCCGTTCTTCGGGATCATGCTGGGCGTCTATACGCTAATCGTTTTCCTGCCGTCGGAACGTCCCCGAGCGTAGAAAGGTCTTTCACAGCAGGCCAGCAATTGCGGCCCTCTTCGCTTTTCATCTGCCATTGGAGTATTGAACACGCCGCGCCTCGTTCCGGTTGCTCCGCGCGTCGCACTGCTTTAGTTTCAATCCACGGGGTAACGCGCGGTGTCAGAAATCGGAGCGTCATTGATGTCGGATATCTTTCGGCCATACGAAAAGCTCGTAGAAATCTCGATTATGGGCAAGACGTTCCTCGTCCCGGAGCGTAATTCGCTGCTGCGCGCGTTTCAGTTCATCAGCCCGGAAACGATTCCGTATGGCCGCTTCTGCTGGAACCAGGAGTGCCAGTATTGCAAAGTGAATTGCCAGCTGTCCGACGACGACCAGAGCCGCCCGATCTTAAGCTGCAAATTTCTGGTTTCCGAAGGCATGGCCATCTCCGACCTGGCGCCCGAACTAATCGGCTGCCTGCGCACAAAGCTCGGCGCTGCCGCCAGCGAGCCGCCAATCGAGGAAGACACCACCCCCGCTGCGTAACGATCCATCTATTCATTCTCGATGCGAGGTTGTTCTAAAGCCCATTCACGATCCCGAAGATCGCGGTGTTGGCTCCAATGCCCAATGCCAGCGTGAGGACCACGATCACAGTCAGCATCGGCGACTTTGCAAGCATCCGGAGCGCATAACGGGCATCCTGCCAAAGCGTGGCCATGATGTTTTCCCCTTTCGGTCGAGCATAGACCAGCACGTCTCTATCCCTACGCCGATACGAGCGATCTATATGTTGAGTGACAACTTACGGGGACGGATTATCCCTTCCAGGCCTGTTCGTGCGCGATTCCGAGACACAGCGTCGCGGAACTGAACAGTTGATTCGTAGTGTGATTTGGCTTACGTGCGACGAACCCGCTATGCGCGGAAGTTCCGCGCGCTATACAGAATGTTGAAGTCTAGGCTACGGACTGGCCTGTCAAGTTCCAAACCCCGCAAGCGTGCGACAATGGCTTGCCAAGAACATGGAGCCCAATCGCTATCGATTCGGCCTATTCGAATTCACCGCGGAAGATCGAGAGTTGCGGCGAGAAGGAGTCCTCGTCCGCTTGCAGTCGCAACCGGCGCAGGTTCTCGCCTGCCTCATCAAACGTGCTGGTCAAGTTGTCTCACGAGACGAGTTACGCAGAACTTTGTGGGGCTCAGACACCTTCGTGGATTTCGACCGAGGCCTGAATTTCTGCATTTCGCAGATTCGGTCGGCGCTCGAGGACGATTCCGCAGCGCCAGTTTATATTCGGACGATTCCAAAACACGGATATCAGTTCATCGCCCCGGTCGAACAGCTTTCCGAGAGCGCGCCTGACAATCGAAAGATCGGGACCGCACCGCGGAGTCTTAATGCACGAGCGATTGTACTGGCATCCGCGGGAGTCATCCTCGCCATTCTCACGCTGACTGCGGGTTATCGGTTCCTGCAGCGGAGCATCCTGAAGAATCCCCCTGTCGTCGCTGTTTCGCGGTTTGACAATGAGACCGGCCACCCTGAAATGGATAGTTTTGCCGATGGACTGACTGACAGCGTCGTGGAACAACTGACATCTTCAGCCGGTAAGCGCTACCTGGTTATCGGCAACGCACAAATCCTGCGACGCACGCGCGACCAGCGGGACCTGAACGCCATCGGAGCGTCCCTCCATGCCACCTATGTAGTGCTTGGTCAGGTGCAAATCAGCGGCGATAGAATCCGCATCCTCGCCCACCTTATTCGTCTTCCGGAGCAGACCCACGTCTGGGTGGTACGAACGGACAGCACAGTTGACGATCCACTGAGCGTCGAGTCCGACGTGGCCCAGAAGATTGTCGCCGAGTTCTCGCCTCGAGTCTCATCAGTTCCGAACCGCAATGCCTCACTTCAGCCCGCAAATCGCTGAAGCTCCCATAGATACGGCCTAATCTTTTTCTAAGGGGGACGGGACACCGTTTCATTTGCATTGCGCGAGTGTTCGGTGGATCTTGCCGACGAATGACGAATATCGGAAAGGAGTTTTGATCCATGAGCATTTACTCGCGCCGGTACCTGTTGAAGCTTGCCTCGGCGATCTTTCCGATAAGGTCAACGGGACTGCCAGCGCGGCTTCTTGGTTTCGAAATCCAAGACAAGGGGAGTCCAAGCTTGCCTATCAGTGACGTATTCCCCACACAGCCACCGGAACTGGTGAGGGAAATGGTCACGGTTGCGCACTTCGACCTTAAGCGCATTAGGGAGTTGGTCGAGGCTCGACCATCGTTGGCAAGAGCAACTTGGGACTGGGGTTTCGGTGATTGGGAGTCGGCGCTGGGCGCCGCTTCTCACATGGGAAATAGAGCGATCGCCGAATACCTGATCTCGAATGGAGCGCGGCCGTCTTTGTTTTCCGCTGCCATGCTTGGCCAATTGGAGGTGGTCAAAGCATTTGTTGCCGCCAACCCGCACGTTCAGCGCATTCGAGGACCACACGGCATTGGCTTGCTTGCGCACGCGAAGTTTGGCGGCGAAGCGGCGCGCTCCGTATTCGAGTTCCTGCAGTCGCTAGGAGATGCCGACGCAGAGCCGCCAGTTCCGCTCAGTGACAAGGAGATCGCCGCGCTTGTGGGAACGTATGTCTTTGGTTTTGGCGCGAGCCAGCAGATCGAGTTGACGGTTGACGAACATCACGGTGTGTCGTCCATCTACAGTCCCCTCACATGGACGCGCAAGGGCACGATGGGCCGTCCGCTCGTCCACACCGGTGACCGCTCGTTTTATCCGGCGGGCGCTCCGTCAGTCTGCATCCGATTTGCCGAGGACAAGGATGGAGTGGTTATGACCGTCAACGACCCGCAATTGGTAATGACTGCCCGAAAGAATGAACAACCGAAGTGATTTCCTGGATCGCAAGAGAGAGATTTTTCGCCTTTCGACGTAGCGCCGATCGGAACTCCCGACGCACTTTGAGCTGGTCGGACTAATCTCCGGAGGACAGGTAAAATCCGCCTGCTCCAAGACTGGTCGTTAAGAGCTATACTCCCAACCCCCGCAGGCCTAGCATGCCTCCACCAAGCCCATCGGAATACCCGTTGAGACCACTTACCGCGCAAATCGCGATTTCCGGCCACAACGAGTTCAATCGGATTGCAGAAAATTAGGAGGAAGACATGAAGAAACTGTCCCTGCTTCTGGTAGGTGCAATAGTAATGTCCTTACCGGCATTTGCCCAGCAAGCCACAACCGGGAACGGCGCTCCGAGCGGCGCTCACTATGATTTGAACCTCATCGGCGTAACAAACGCCAAAAACCCGCCACTGACCGGCTCGGACCGCCACACGATCTTTGTCCCCCTCAACACAGCGGCCGACGATCCTGTTCCCGGAGCAGACATTTGGCTGACTCAAGGTCCGTTTGCGGTGTGTGACGGCAACGCCTTCGATGCGGCCTACGACTGCAATGGGACGCAGATCGCGAAGCAAGGGGCAGTCTTCCAGCTTCCGTGCAACACGAACATCACGACCGCCTCGGGCACCACGCTGGTTCCGTGCACTACGGGTGCCACGGCATCGTACGACGTTTGGGCGCGGACCCTCGGAACACCGGGCGGGTCCTCTACCCTTACCACTTGCGCCACTGACCCAACGGGCACGTTGGTTTGCTCCACAAATAAGGCTGTCTTCGTGCGCATGAAGCCGAACAAATTCACGAACGTCACGGATCCATTGACGTCGCTCGTGGACACCGCCACCCTTCAGACCGTGGCGCTCTTTCAGGGTGGGTTTCTGAACTTCTTCTGGGATTACGACAATAATGGCAACAAGCTCGTGCAGCTTCGCTTCTACTTGAACTAGTAGAATCAGACGCTGCGCACAGCAAGGATCGCCGGGGCCGAGACGAACCTCGACTCCGGCGATAACTCACCAGGAGAGCTTTAGTGGTTTTCCGCGTGACAAGAAGCGTCGTTTTCCTCGCCTTGTCCTCCCTCTTTGCTTTTTCCACTTCTCCACACGGGGCTCCCGGTCGTCCGCAAGCGTTGGAAAGGGTCGAGCAAGGCTATGCATCATCGAGTGCGCCTTCCAGCGGACCCAAGGCGATCTTTTCTGAGACACGTTTTGAATTTGGTGAAGTCATATCCGGAGACGTGGTGGAGCATGATTTCGATCTGAGTAACCAGGGCTCGGCGCCAATAGCGATCGAGAAGGTAACCATGACGACGCCGCTGCTGGTCACCAAAATGCCGCATGAGGTGGCTCCCGGCGCGCAAGGAAAGATTCACCTCAAACTCGACACGGCGAATCTGGAGGGAAAGTTTGAAGGGCGGATTCTGGTCTTCCTCAACGACCCTGCGCTGCCGGAAGCGTTCCTGACCTTCGCGGGCCGCGTCGTTCCGGCGATTGAACTGTCTCCGCTCCCGGCTTTTTTCGTCGCCGGACAGAGGGGCCAGGGGAATCGGGCGAGCATCGAAATCGTGAACCACGAATCGGCGCCTCTGCGGATTGAAAAAATCGAGCATCCGACCGAGAGATTTGCGACACAACTCGAAACCCTGAAATCTGGTCAGCGCTACCGTTTGACTCTGGCCTTGAAGCCCGACGGCCCCGAAGGAAAAGCCGCCGGTACCATCCTGATGAAGACGTCTAGTAATCGGATGCCGACGCTCAAGGTGGGCGCCAATACGTATCTCTACGAAAGAGTGCATACCTTCCCGGACGTCGTGGACTTCGGAACGCTGCACTCCGACGATGCTGGCCGTGCAGCCGTAACGCTGATGATCCACCAGGAAGGCGGCACGGATTTCAAAGTGCAACTCAGCAGTGACGTCCCGGGTTTGAGCCTCAAGTCGGAGAGGGGGCCTAAGGGAGACCGGTATCAAGTGGAAATCACTCTAATCCCCGAAAAAATCCGCGTCGGTCCGATAAAAGGACGCGTCATCATCGACACCAACGATCCGGATTTTCGAAGGGTTATTGTGCCCGTCAGCGGGCAATTCGTGCAGCGTTGAAACCGCGAAGACGATCAATACCGAGTCTAGTACGCATACGCCTTGAGGAACACGAAGACCGCCACGCCGGTGATCGAAACATAGAGCCAAATGGGGAACGTCACCCGTGCGATTCGCCGGTGCATCGCGAACCGGCTTGTCAGTGAAAAAAAGAACGTCGTCAGCACCATCGGCAGAGCCACCATGGAAAGGATTACGTGGCTGGCTAAAATGGAAAGGTACAACGTGCGCACCGAGCCACGGCCGGGAAAAATCGTGTCGCCGTGCAGTGCGTGGTTCACGATGTAGCTGATGAGAAAGGCGGAAGAGAACGCGAAAGCCAGCAGCATGCTCCTGCGATGCGCTTCCTTGTTGTGATGTTTGATGAAATACAGTCCTACGCAGAGTGCAACCCCACACAATCCGTTCAGAAGTGCATTGAGAGCCGGCAAAAACATCCAGCGCCCGGCGAAATCGGCCGAAGCATGATGAACGTACAGCAGCCACAGCAGGAATGACACGGCGAGGCCGCTTACCACGACGATCGCTCCAACCACCGGGCGCGGACTAATTTCAGCCTTTTCCATCCCGACAATTAAATCACAAAAATCCATCCGGAAGTCATATAGACTCCGCTGCAAAAGCGCCACATAATTTCCGGGTAGCCCGTAACTCGGGATGAATGCGCCAGAGTTCATTCAAAGGTGGGGATTGTTACGTTGCTTTGGCTCCGTGGACGTGCGGGGTAGCGCGATTTGCCGTCACCGCAGGGACGATCCGATAATCCGCACGAAAGACCAAATTGTGCAGATCGCTGGACGCGATAGCCCGGAGTATGGATAGCTGGGCCGCGGCATCCTCGTCGCTGAACACGTTCAGCGGCCAGTCGCCAACTGTCGTCCCTCGAAGATGAGGGTGGTGGAACCCGGCTCCGTAAGGCTTGCAGCACGATTGGCTCGACTCCGGCTGCTCGCTGTTCAGGCCAACTCAAAGCCCAGGATGCGTTCAGCCCTCCATCCGCTGTGCGTCGCAGGCCCGTCTCGGTGAGTTGCCCGGTGTTGAGCAGCAAGCTCGTGTTCATTTCAGTGAGAACTTGGCGGGCAATGGGAGCCAGCAGTTGCACTGCCTTCTCGAAATGGGCTTCCTTGTCCTTTCGACTTATGGAGCCGCCGTGGGTACCGTCGCGAAGATCCTCGAAATGGCGAATCAGGCTGGTGATATATGCGGGTGTCGCGCTTTCTGGCATTGCCTGCCTCCTACTAAGAATCAGCATGTGCCGTACATATACAAGATATAGCGATTCCGTCGCGACGGCTACCTCACCTCAGGGGAATTGCCTCATCTCTTCGATTTCGTCGCGTCTTCGTGGTAGTGTAGAACGCTGAAAAATGCCTGGGTACACACCGAAGTTGAAGTTTTATCGTTTTTGGCGCAAGCGCAATCCCAAGTCTGCAAAAGAAACTGTGGCCCTACTCGGCATGCTCATAGCCGCGAGCGTTCCCGCGGGCTCGTTCTCCCTCCATGCGAGCGCACAGCAGGCTCATCCCGCGGAGACCCCCGTTGTAGTCCAGCCGGGTGCGCCGGGGAAGCCGAGCAAGACGCTGCCGTCGTCGACGAGGGCCACACTGCTTCAACCGTCGCAGGCGGATGTGGAGTTCATGCAAGGCATGATCATGCATCATTCGCAGGCCGTGGAGATGACGGCGCTGATTTCTTCGCACACCGAGAACAAGGATGTGCGATCCCTCGGGGCGCGAATCAGTAGCTCGCAGTCGGACGAGATCAAATTTATGCAGCGATGGCTGGCGACCCGGGGAGAACCGATTTCCATGGCGATGCCGGACCCGAAAATGCCCGACATGGACAAGCCGGGGCATCCGATGGCTCTTATGCCCGGCATGCTCACGCCTGAGCAGATGGATGCGCTGCGGAAGGTGAGGGGCGCGGAGTTCGACCGCCTGTTTTTGACGGGGATGATTCAGCATCACAATGGTGCGCTGATTATGGTAAAGGATTTGTTCGACACGCCGGGAGCGGGGCAAGATGCCGAGTTATTCAACTTCGCAACGGATGCGGACAACTCGCAACGGGCCGAGATAAGGATTATGCAGTCCATGTTGGAGAAGAAACCGTCGGAGTCAGAGAAAAAGACCTTAGAGGAGAAACGATGAACCGAGCGCACCGTGTTGGTTTGCGTCTGGCTGGCGTAGCCGTGGCCGCGATCCTTTTGTGTTCCCGTGTGAACGGGATGCAGGTGAAATCACCTGCATCGCCGGCCGCGCCCCAAACGGCCGCGCCGGCACAGGAGGAGCCGGCACAACAGGACGAGGACCAGAATCCATTTATGCCGGAGCCGGCTGGGCCGCTACCGGCGGGGATGACGGGATCGGACGCGAACGATCCGCGCGCTAATCTGACGCCAGGGCTGTATGACGCCGGTGAAACATCGATGGGCTTGAAGCACGTCCTGCTGTTCAAGAAGCCTGATGCGTTTCAGCTCGGCGCCGTTGACCCTGATGACCCGAAGGTAGGGAAGACGATTGGCCAGCTCGGTATCCCTGTTCCCCTTTCGAAGATCCCGAAGCCCTTGCAACTGGTGATCGCGCAACTCGCGTTCTCGAACTCGGACCTTGCATTCCAGGGTAATCACCTGTTCGAAGGGAACTTTTATGGCGTGAATATTTTTGACGTCTCCAATCCGGCGAACGCCACGTTGCTAACTTCGATGGTGTGCCCGGGCGGGCAAGGTGACGTGTCGGTGTACGAAAATCTGCTGTTCATGTCGGTGGAAATGCCGAATGGACGCGTGGATTGCGGCACGCAGGGGTTCCCGCCGGAGCCTCCGCAGCCGCCACCGGCCGCGGGTCAGGAAAAAGGCCAGAAGAAAGAATTTCGCCCGCCGTCGGCGCAGAAGGACCGTTTCCGCGGCGTGAGGATCTTCGACATCTCGGACATCAAAAACCCGAAGCAAGTGGCAGCGGTGCAGACCTGTCGCGGCTCCCATACGCATACCCTGGTGCTCGATCCCAACGATAAGAACAATGTCTATATCTACGTGTCGGGGACATCATTCGTTCGTCAAACGGAAGAACTGGCCGGGTGCTCGGGCGAAGCGCCGGACAAGGACCCCAATACGGCGCTGTTCCGTATCGACGTGATCAAGGTTCCGGTGGCGGCGCCGCAGGAAGCGAAAATAGTCTCGAGCCCTCGTCTGTTCATCGATCCCCGGACTGGCGCGATGAACGGCTTGAGCAACGGCGGCAGCCACGGCAAGAAGGAGGACCAGAAGCCGAAGGACACAGACCAGTGCCACGACATCACGGTCTACTCGGCGATTGGGCTCGCGGCGGGCGCGTGCTCGGGCAATGGGATTCTGCTGGACATCAAGGACCCCGTGCATCCGAAGCGTGTGGATGCGGTGAACGATCCGAACTACTCCTACTGGCACTCGGCTTCGTTCTCGAACGATGGCACGAAGGTCGTGTTTACCGACGAATGGGGCGGCGGCCTCGGGGCGCGCTGCCGTGCGAACGACCCGAACAAGTGGGGCGCGGACGCGATCTTCCATCTGAAGGACGACAAGCTGAGCCTGGCGAGCTATTACAAGCTACCGGCAGCGCAGGGCGACACGAAGAACTGTGTGGCGCACAACGGCTCGCTGATCCCGGTTCCCGGACGCGATATTGAGGTGCAGGCCTGGTATCAAGGCGGTGTCTCGGTCATGGACTTTACCGACGCGGCGCACCCCGTTGAGATTGCCTACTTCGACCGCGGGCCGATTGATCCGAACATGTTGGTGCTGGGCGGCTACTGGTCGGCATACTGGTACAACGGCGACATCTACGGCTCGGAAATTGCGCGCGGCCTGGACGTCTTTGAACTCACTCCGACCAAATTCCTCACACAGAACGAAATCGACGCGGCCAAGACGGTCCGCGTCACTGAGCTGAACGTGCAGAACCAGCAGAAGATCGAGTGGCCCGCGCAATTGGTCGTAGCGAAAGCATACATAGATCAGTTGGCGCGGTCGCGGGCTTTGCCGGCAGACCGAATCGCAGCTCTGCAGAAGGCGATCGAAAACGCCGAGAGTTCGCACATGAGCCCGAACAAGGTCGCAAAGTTGAAACGCATGGCGCCGTCCCTGGAAAAGAGCGCCACCACGGCGAAAAGTCCAGCTGACGCGTCACGGTTGCACGCGCTGGCGCAAATCCTGAAGCAACCGGCCGCCTAAGCTACAAAGGTTATCTCCGGTTTCTGGAGTCCGTGTTCGGTGTGCGTCCGGGACGCAGTTGCGGGACGACGGACTCCACCGGAGTCCTGAAATCGGCCCCGTCGGCCCTTGAACTTTCCTTTGTAGCGCCGGTCTTCAGACCGACAGATGCCGGCTTGAAGGTCTCTCGGGGTCTGCGTCTGGTGAATTCTGTTTCGCAACCAGGATTTATTTCTGGCTGAGAAGATACAGGTCGGCCTGGCCCCCGGGACGCGCATAGACGATGGTGGAAAGGTCGCGGGAAAAATCGTAGGCAGTACCGTTGTAAGCAAGGGGAAAAGCAAAGGGGACCCTCAACGCAACCTGGGTCGCCCCGATGAGCTTACCGTCTCTCCAGGGCTGACGGTAAATTGTGACTTCACCGCGCGCAGCAACCGCGTACAAGAAAGACTTGTCATCGCGAGCAAAAGTTGCACCGAACGTTGCTGCGCCGGGAAGCAATGGGATGCATTTTCCATCAGGGATGGAGACCTCGTAGATTCCAGTCTTTTCTCCTGACCACACGACGCCAAGCAGGTACCGCCCTCCGGAGTCAGCATCCCAAACCATGCAGCAGTCCTCCACGAACTTCTTCGGCTTTGAACCGTCCACGCTCCATTTCCAAACGGTTGGCTTCGAACCCGCCTTCTCGAAGCTGCTCACGTAAACCGATTTCTCGTCAGGGCTCCATATCGCATTGAAGGGCGTACCTCCCATCGGGGGGAGCTCACGAAGGCCGTTGCCATCGGCCCCAACGATGTAGGCTTTGGTCCCTGCGCCGGTTCCAATCTCAAAAAAAGACAAGTGAAAATTGTCCGGCGCCCAGCTTCCTGCACTCAGTACTTCTCCGGTGGCGAGTTTTACCTTGTTGCTGCCGTCGACATCCGACACCCAGAGTTCGGACCTCTGGCGTTCGGGGAGTGTGACGTACACCACGCGCTTTCCATCCGGCGAGACCCCGGGCTGGGTTGCGTTCTCCGATGCGATGTCCGTTGATACCTGTGAATGGACGTTGTAAGCGGTCAGGTATCCGGAGGATTTGCCATTCACAAAGTAAATCCCCTTTCCTCCCGCGTCTGGCATCGGTGAGAAGTCGGGTCCAATTCCGAAAGTAATCTGTGTCTGTGCCTTGTCTTTCAAACTGTAATTCCAGATGTTTGTCAGCCCGTTTACCGTCCGGCTGAACAGTACGCTTTTCCCTGACTCGGCCCAAACGACGTCAAACGAATTCCCAGACACCTCACCTAAATCAACCGCCTCATGGCTGGTCACATTTATTCTATAAAAACGGAAATTAGGCGAAAACACTGGGCCATCAGCAGCGAGTAGGTCGTTGCCGCCAGGAAATAGCAGAAGCGGACGAAGCGAAAATCCAGTACTTTGGGAGTTGTACAGCAATTCTTCGCCTACTCCGGATTTCCCCGCACGAAAAATTCCGGAGCTGCCAGACTTTACGTAAAAGATTGAGGCACCATCCGGCGAGGGGACCACATAGACAGCAGGTGCCACACGGCGAGGAGCTCCACCGAGCGTAGGCAGCGCCCACACCTCGTCGCGGCCGAGAGACCTCCCGTAATAGATTTCTTTCCCATCAGGCGAAAATGTATTCACAGTTTTTTCGCCTTCATCATTCGTGAGTTGAAGAGGCTCGCCACCCGAAGTGAGCATGACGAAAACCTGTGCGACGCCTCCTGCCGGCGAAGTGAATGCCACGGTGTGCCCATCGGGAGAAAGCCTTGCGTTGTCCATTGGTTTGTTCCAATGGCTGATTTGCGTAATGTTTGCAGGGCCGCTCGGAGTGTTAGTGCTAGGCCAAAAGTGAAACGCCGCAAAGGCTGCTGCCAGGATTAGAACGCAAGCGGCCACGAGGACATATTTCTTGCGCGCAGGTTTCACGGAAGGCTGAACGGCGACAGCCGTGGCCGAGCTACTCGCGGTTTCTGGAGCAAGACCCTGAGCCGTCCCGCTCCCCGATGACGAAATTCGGCCCGAACCCGTATCTCGTCGCAGGCGCTTCAGGTCACTGCGTATGTCCGCGGCGTGCTGGTAACGCAAATCGCGGTCTTTCTCCAGAGCCTTGTTGATGATTCGCTCTAACTCTGCTGGTACATTGGGATTCAGTCGCACCGGAGCGACCGGGTCGTCATGCAGAATCGCGTCGGTAATGACTCCCGATGTGTCTCCACGAAAGGGGAGCGTGCCCGTCGCCATCTCGTAGAGGACCACGCCAAACGAAAACAAATCGGTGCGCGCATCCAGCTTTTTTCCGCGCACCTGCTCCGGCGACATATAGGCGACTGTACCAACTGCCGTGCCCGGACTGGTAAGCAGTTGGTCCTCTGTGGCAGTTGGGAGACCGGAAACTCCCACGCCCTCGGCGACAGGCGCGAGCTTCGCCAATCCGAAGTCCAGGACCTTGGCGTGGCCGCGTTTGGTCACAAAAATGTTCGCCGGTTTGATGTCCCGATGGACGACCCCTTCGGCGTGGGCAGCGTCGAGCCCGTCCGCTACTTGGATGCCCAAGTCAAGGACGGACTCCATTTCCATCGGGCGGCCACCGATGCGATGTTTCAACGTCATACCGTCCAAAAATTCCATGACGATGAAGGCCTGCCTATTTTCCTCTCCGATTTCGTGAATCGTGCAAATGTTCGGGTGATTTAACGCCGATGCTGCCTCTGCCTCGCGCCGGAATCGTTCCAGCGCCTGATGGTCTCGCGCAACCTCATCGGGCAGGAACTTGAGCGCCACGAAGCGGTGCAGGCTTGTATCTTCGGCCTTGTAGACCACACCCATCCCACCACCTCCGAGTTTCTCAATGATGCGGTAATGAGAGATGGTTTGGCCGATGAGTGAGGAAGAATCCGCCATTTCACCTGGGACCTTCGGTCGGGGTCAACTGGCGCACATCTTAGGTTGCGGCCGGAGGCAAGTCAACGAAGATAAGCTGCTTACAAGCCATCGTCGGCGTAGCATTTGAGATTGGAAAGTTAGTGCGCTGGACGCATGTGCAGAACAACGACTTCTCAGATTTCATGAAACATCGCCGCAAGTCTCCGCTATTGCGCGGCAGTCACCATGATTTCAACCAGTATGTCTGGCCGCCATAGTGGAGCCCCGACGCAGACGCGTACTGGAGGATTTTGTCGATTCACCCACTCGTTCCAAACGGAATTGTGATCCTCAAAGTCCCGCATATCCGCCAGCCACACGTGAGCGGTCAAGAGCTTCGATTTGTGAGTGCCGGCTTTTTGCAGAAGCTGATCGATGCGCTCAAGCACCTGGTTGGTTTGTACCTTTACATCACCGATCGGATCGGCGGTCACACCGCAAAGACTAACGATGCCGTTGTGCACGACGGCAAAGCTGATGATTGGGAGCACTCTCACGCCAAACACGTCCTTCATACCTCGCTTGTCCCAATCCGTTGAATGGTCATCTTCTCGTCTCCTGTTATCAGAAGGAATTGGTATCCACCTCTCCTTAGTGCACTCATTGTACAAAGGGCGGCTGATCTTGGTTCATTCTCCTGTGGGGTGGGCTTTCGCCGCCTTGCTGGTGCTCCATGCTTCGGCTTTTAGAGGCGTGGGTGCTGGAGAGGTGCTGGCAGCGTGCTTCCTGGTTGAATTTCTAAATGGGTAATGATTTATTCAACGCCTTCGAGTTGCCGACGGGCCGCCAGGCGAAATCCCGCCGGGGCATTTCCCACAATCCAAAGGACATAGCCAGACTCTTTTTCTCTGGACAATTGGCCGCCAGTTTGCCTATAAAGTCGTGACCGCCCCTCCAGGGGCTTGTACAAAAGGGGAAAAACAATGGCAACAGTGGAATCGAAGAAAATGAGCAAGAAGCTGAGGAAAGCCAAGCCTCTGTCGACCGTGAAGCCACTTATGGTAACAGGCGGCCAATGACAGCGTTGGGGGTCGCCAATTGCTGAGGTGGCGCCCCCCTGCTGTTCCCGGGTGCGCCCCATGCTTGGGTTCTCAGAAGCGTGGGGATTTTGATCTTGTCGGCCCTTCGCACTGTTACGCTTTGAAATCGTTCATCCGCGCGCTCTGCGATACTCGATAGCCCTAAAACAGTTCTGCGGTCGCGACCAGTACCCCTTTACCGCTTGCATCCTCCGTTTTCCACAGGTCTGCGTAGTTATACGGATATACAGCCGCCCCAGCCCGCGCTACCATTCTCTGTTTTTATATGACGGCGCAAACGATGCTATCGGACGAAGCGATGGTCCAGTGGCACAGGCACTCTTGCTTGCCCAGAGGGACGAAGGGCCTGTGCGTTTTTGCCGAGCCGAAGACTCGACGGATAGCGCATACCGTCGCATCGCTTGCCATCGAAATTCTAATCGCAAATCCGCGATTAGAATTCGAGTTAAGCCGCACAAAAGAAAGCCTTCTGGGAATTCCTAATCGCAAATATATTGCGATTCCTTATTTCGCAACGACGGACCAGCCAACGTTTTCCAACTTCCAGGAACTCACCTCAAGGCCCCAAATTCTAATCGCGAACGCGCGATTAGAATTCAGCGTAAATCACACAAAAGACAGCCCACTAGAAATTCCTAATCGCGAACGGATTGCGATTTTGCATCTGCGTTTATATGCGCTCGGACGAAAAGGGCGACGGCCAGAATTCGCCGGCCGAGGGCCCAGCTTCGGCTTCCGTTCGCGCACCGGAGGCAGACGAGCGCCGCCTTCTGCTCTGGCGCGAACGGATTCCAGTGTATAATCCCGTGCATTCGCATCCCGCGAGGCGGCTCATGGCTGCGGACAAAAATTCCACGATGTGGGTTCCTGTATGTTGCGGGCGCGTCATGCGCTGCAATATGTTCAGACAGGCGGATGGCGGCGCTTACGCAGCCCTCGTTTGTACGCTGTGCAACAAGAACATTACGCTTGAGCAAGAGTCTCTCGCGGCTGCGGATCAATTCGGGGAAGGCTCGAACATTCTGAGTCTGATTGGATCGCCCAAACCACCAAAGACGGAAAGAAGAAAATCGTTCACCGAAACGGGTCCCGACGATCCGACGTTGTAGTCTAAATTGCGGCTCATCCGAAACCTTGCCTGCCAATGATTGGCCAGACGATTTCGCACTATCGCATTGTGGAGCAAATCGGCGCCGGCGGGATGGGCGTCGTATTCAAGGCCCAGGATAGCCGGCTTGAACGCGCGGTGGCGCTGAAATTCCTCCCTGAAAAACTGGCACAACAACCTCAGGCGCTCGACCGGTTCCGGCGCGAGGCGCGCGCCGCATCCGCTCTAAACCATCCCGGCATTTGCACGATCTACGACATCGGCGAGCAAGACGGCCGGGCGTTCATCGCCATGGAGTTCATCGACGGCGAAACGCTGCGCAGTCACATCAATGGGAAGGCGCTTCCTCTGGAAGAAGTGCT
>Ga0307472_100000103_pt1 | contig 25253 bp, 16 predicted proteins | sample atmos_gasesAM5C__2_FD_204582 | JGI IMG/M metagenome (GOLD analysis project Ga0307472, IMG submission 204582) | Hardwood forest soil microbial communities from Morgan-Monroe State Forest, Indiana, United States - atmos_gasesAM5C_05 | ecosystem: Environmental > Terrestrial > Soil > Temperate...
CATGAAATGGTGCAGAGCGGAGTTTTTGTCCTCGGCGGTTTCATAAGAAGAGGCGAGTTCGTAGTGCAGGGCGGTCCGCGTTTCCTCGTCGAGGGAAGGCAGCTTCAACGCTTTCTCGTACCAGCGGATGGCGGCTTCCGGCACTCCCTTGTCGAGGAAGCACTGTGCCAGCCAGGTGTAGGTTTGCATGACTTGGGCGAATGGATGCCCGTGATCGATCGACTGGCAGACTTTCTGGAGTTCACCGATGGCTTCGTCGAGCAGGCCCATCTCGCGGAATGCGACTCCGAGATTGTAATGGGTTTCAGGATCCTCCTCGGCGCTGGCGACATCTTCTTCCAGTTCGTGACGGATCTCTCCGAACATGTCGGCTAGGTCGACGCTCGCAGCCATGTCGTGCTTGGTTGACGCTGCAGGGCCATTCGCCGGCCGCACTGACGCGCGGAACGTTGAGGGCGGGGCGGACGGCTGCACGGTGGCTGATGCCGCTGCGGCTGGAGGCGCCGCTACCGGGGGAACTGGAGCGACCGTAGGGATTGCCGAGGCACCGGAGACGGCGCTTGCGGCCATGTGTAAATCAGCATGCGCGGCAGCGGGCTCTGGCTTGGGCTGGGCAGTGGGAGGCGGCGCTTGGGGATGTTCAGCGGTCGCAACCGGGGCTTCCTGCAGGAATCCGTCGCCGAGAGCATTTTCCAGGTCGGCTACGAATTCGCCCAGCACGCCACTTTCAGGGGCCGGAGATTCCGCAGGCTCAGGCTTGGAAAACTTCGGTCCTGACATGAACTCCAGATGGCTGACGAGGGAGGAATCGGTGCCGGCCTGCGCGGTGATGGGCTGTTCGTGCTCGATTTCGTGACTGACAGTTTTAGGAAGGAACTCTTCGCCCAATGAAGAATCCAGTTCCGCGACCATCTTGTTGAGCGGGCTTGCAGGCTCGGGCTGAGACTCAGGCTCGACGACAGCTTCAGCGGCGGGAGATTCCTCTTCAACGACTGCGGGCTGTTCTTCAACCGACTCGATCTCGGCGGGTGCACTCGCCGCGTTAATCTCTGCTTCAATCGAGGCGAGTTGTTCGTAGTCCGCGGTCTGCGATTGCAGCTTGCCATAGGCAGCGCGGGCCTGGTCGACCATGGAGTGTTCGAGGTAAAAACGAATCTCTTCGATGGTTTCCGCGACCGCGTCACTGCTCTCGACTGAAATCTCTTCCACCGATGGCTCGGCGGCCACTTCCTCGGCAGATTGTTCGGAGGCGACTTCAGGTGTTTCTGCGGTGATAGAGCCTTGCCACTCGTCGGAAAGATCGATCTCGGTGCTGCCCGAAGCCTCCGGCACGGCCTCGAATTCCACGGGTTCCTGGGTCTGTGCGTGGCTATCGGCAAATTCCTGCGCCCCAACCGCTGGAGTCAAAGGCCATGGGGCCATTGGAATCTCGGCGGCATCGGTGGCAGACGCAGCCTGGGGAGGCTTGGGCGAGGCGGCCGCGTGCTCTTCGCAGCGGTTCGCCAGGTCTTCGTAGCGCGAGGCTTCTTCCGTGAGACCGGCTTCGGAATAGACGGTTGCCAGCGTCTGGCAGCAGGCGGCGGCATCGGCAAACCGCTCCGAACGGGTGTACAAGGCAGCCAGCCGCTGGTTCAGGCGGACGTCGCTCGGAGCGATCGGCAACACGGCCATCAACGGGCCGAGCGCCTTGTCCGGCATGTTGTAGGAGATGAACAGTTCCGTGTCAGTCAGAGCTGCGCGGAGAGCATTCGCGATTTCCGGCGAATAGGACTGATCCACCGGAGGCGCCGTGGCTTCCAGTTCCTCCACCAGAACAATGCCCTCTTCCACGCTAAGGAGCTTGGAGCCCGTCGTGCCACCCATCATGCCAACTACCTGCTGATAGTTCTGCATGTGCATGGGGTTCTGGGGTTCCTGCTCGGCCAGAAGCTGGTAGAGATCGCGAGCGAGTGCGAGTTCGCCGGACTGTACGTAGGCGTGCGCCAGCAACTCATTGACTTCGGCGAGGTGCGACTGGTCTCCCGCTTTTTTGAACAACTGGACGAGTTGTTCCAGGGTGGCTGGACTGCTGCTGACCGGTCCGATGGCGGAGCGCAGCATTTCCAGAACCTTGGCGGAATTTTCAGCCAGGAGGCGGTCGGCATGTTCTTCGATGATTCCGAGTGCTTCTTCGTGGCCGCCGTTCTGGGTGAGCGATTCCAGATACGAGAACATCGACTCCGCGTCGCTGTGCGCCGCAAGCAGTTTTCCAGCAAGACCGCCCGCTTCCGAAACCCGGCCCGTCTGCAGGTACGCCTTTAAGAGATCGCGCAGGCCGTCGGGATGATTGTCGAGATCATGGACCTTCTGAAAAAGCGGGATCGCCGAGGCAGCATCGCCCGATTCCAGCGCATTGCGAGCGCGCAGCAGGAGCGCATAGCTGTTGCCCGGGTCGAGCGTGAGCATGCGCTGCAGGATTTCTTCCGCCCCGCTGCGGGAACCACGACTGCGCAGGGTTTCGGCGGCTGCTGAAAAGATCTGCCAGGCATCGTTTTTCTTGCCCAGTCGAATGTAGACCTCGGCCAAGCGCACGCGCATGGCGACGTTTTCCGGATCCATTTCCAGAATTTTCTGGAAGATGCGTACCGACTGTTCGAGCTCTCCGGCGCGCAGGAATTCCTCGGCGACCTGGAGATATTGTGCGCGCGCATCGTTGAACAGGCCCTGCTGGGTATAGAGTTCGGCAAGCTTGAGGACACTTTCGAGGGAGGGCTTGAGCTTGCCAATCTTCTTGTACATGGCAATGCCCTTGACCGTGAACCCTTGTGCGGCGTAGGCATCACCGACACTCTTGAAACACTCGGTAGCTTTCTCGACTTCCCCGTTGCGGGCGTAGAGGTCGCCCACGGTGTTCATCACCGTCAGATCCTTGGGGTCGGCTTTGAGGATCTTTTCGTACTCGGCAATGGCGTTCTGCAGTTTGCCCTGCTGGACGTATTTCTCCGCAGCGCTGAGAACCTTTTGTTTGTTGAAGCCGAAACCAAACGCCATAAAAGTGCGGACTCCAGCCTTTCCCCGCCGAAGATCTGCTCACGAAAGCTGGGAGCGACGTCGGTCGGGTCTGAACGGTCCTCCCGTCCACTGCCGGGAGGGATAGTCGGGCCAACAAGGGCAATTGTAAGGCTGGTAACCGAGAATCGCATGGTTACTAAGGGTTACCAAAAGGGAGTGTACGACCGGGTTACGGAAGGCACCTGGGAATCGGGCCGCATTGGGAAATGCAGTCGTCAATCTCCAGTCGCCAGTCTTCAGCAAAAGATCAATGGCTGGACGCCGCTGGTAATCATGGCGAGGGATGTTCGGTGGTGGACGTGAGTCGGCCGGGGAATCCGGTTCTCGCTGTGCGAGCTAAGCGCGGGCGATGGCTGTCAGAACAAAGATGAGAAGTCCGAGAAGTGCCGGCCTCGGAAGACGCCGTATCACATGCCAAACCATGATGCTCATCGAGACAATTCTCCGCGCGGGGGAGTCCGCGAATGAACCGTCGAAGGGCCTCAAAGCAGGAGGCGGCTTTCACTCCAACGACCTACCGATGCCAGATTGTAAGCAGAGTGGGACAGCAGGCGCAAGGAATTTATGGTTCATTACCTAGTTCCCGGTCGTCAATCGTCGGTAGTCGGCAAAAATTGGACGGTGCAGACTGAGCATTGCTGAAGACTGACGACTAGTCACGAGGCAAGCCTTGGAAGGCACGGGAGATTTTGTCGATGTCTTCAGGCTGGAGGCGGCAGGCGCTGCCGAGTTTTTCAGTGAGGATCTTATTGACGGCAGCCAGCGGTTGACCTTTGGTCTGAGCCAGGAAGCGCTGCCATTCACCGGCAACGGTTTTGCGCTCGTTCGTGTCCGCATCTTCGCAGAACTGGCGTACGGCTTCCTCCAGCGTGCCGTATTCGTCGGCCATGTCTTCATGAAAATAACCGCGCATGAAGCTGCGTAGCGCGGGAAAAGTTGCAGCGGTAATTTCAGGGTCGTCTCGGTGAGATGCCTTGGTACTCATCAGCGGCACTCCGGATAAGAAGTTAGAACGTAATAGTCATTAGAAGCGATCCACTTCAAAACAATGGTCGCGTGCGCACAGGGTTGAGGCTCGTCGGCGTCATGGCGTAGAGAGCGGCCGATGGGATGCGAGGAGTCTCCGTCATAATCGATCACCAGGTTTGGATGTCCCCCAGATCTGTTCAGCCAGCGATCAATTTTGTCGCGACTCTGCTGGAGGGCGATGCCCACGGCACGTTCGGCAGTCTGGCGATCGGTCCAGGTGGATGCGGCGCTGATGTTGCGCTCGTGGCGAAGACGGTCGCGAAGTTCAGCGTCGCTGCGGCCGATGTGTTTGCGGAGTGTGTGCCCGCCCGCGGATTCGTCTTGTGACAAATCGCGGGGTGCCCCGGTGGTTCGTGGAACATCGGAGGTGGCGCTCGACGTGCCGCTGCTCGTGATTGATCCGCCCGGCTGGGGAGCCTGGCAGGCAAGGGTTGCCGCCAGAAACAGCAGCAGCGCTGCGCGCGGACGCCGGACGTATCCTTCAAATCCTGTCATTCAGTTTGTGGAATCGAATTGCCTGACGCTGCGAATGGGCCCGGATGTTCTGTTTCTACGTGGCTGAGCCTGGGGGTGGAATCGCCACAACCGTAGCAGCCTACCGCCTGGTGGGCCGGTCTGGCAACTGGAAGGCAGTTTGGGGTTTCAAGTTTCTAGTTTCGAGTCGCCTCTGATGCCCAAACGACTCTGTGCACCCGAAACTCGAAGCTGCGAAATCAGCGGTCGCGATAGAGTTAAGGATCATGGAACGCCATTCCATCGGCGCGTATGTGGAAGACTTTCTGGCGCATGGGTCAGAGTGTGCCTACGTGCGGCGGCGCGGATATCGAACCGAGCGATGGAGCTACCGGAAGATCGCAGAGGGGGCGCTTCAGGTGGCGCGGGAGTTGGAAGCACGCGAAATATCCAAGGGCGATCGCATTTTGCTATGGGGCGAGAACTGTGCGGAGTGGGTCGCGGTCTTCCTGGGATGCGCGCTGCGTGGAGTGATTACAGTGCCCATGGACGACGCAGCTTCGGCCGATTTCGCGGGCCGAGTCTGGGCGGAGGTCGATGCCCGACTGCTCGTGTGCTCCCGGAAGCATCCGCCCCTGGCGCCAGGTGCGGCCGTCCTCATTCTCGAGGAATTAAGCGGCATCGTCGCGAGGCATTCGGCAGGACCATACGAGTCAGTTTCGATTGACAGGAGCGATCCGCTGGAAATCATTTTCACTTCTGGAACCACGGCCGAGCCCAAGGGCGTAGTGATTTCGCACGGGAATGTCTTAAGCAACGTAGCGCCGCTCGAAACGGAAATCCGCAAGTATCTCAAGTACGAGCGTTGGGTGCATCCTGTGCGTTTCTTGAATCTGCTGCCGCTGAGTCACGTGTTTGGGCAGTTCTTGGGTATATTTCTTCCTCCCTTGATGATGGGCACGGTGATTTTCCAGGAATCGCTGAGCCCGGCGGAGATTATCGAAACTATCCGGCGGCAACGAGTTTCGGTGCTGGTAGCAGTGCCGCGCATGCTGCAATCTTTGAAGGACAAGATAGAGCGCGACGTCGAGAGCCGGGGACGTATCGAAACATTTCGGGCGCGGTTCCGGAGAGCCGAGAGGCGGAGATTTCTCCGCCGGTGGTGGATTTTTCGCGATGTGCATCGTCGGCTGGGATGGAAATTCTGGGCCTTCGTTTCGGGCGGCGCGGCGCTCGATTCGGAAACCGAGGAGTTTTGGAGCCGTCTTGGCTATGCCGTGATCCAGGGGTATGGCCTGACGGAGACCACTTCGCTGGTGAGTGTCAATCATCCGTTTCAATTGGGAAAAGGGTCGATTGGCAAGGTGCTCCCGGGTCGCGAGATCAAACTCGCAGACGATGGAGAAATCCTGGTGCGCGGTGGCGGGGTGGCGGCGGGCTACTGGAAAGGCCATGGATTCGAGAACATGGCGAGCGAGGAAGGCTGGTACCGCACCGGTGACGTGGGTGCGCTCGATGCGGAGGGCAATCTTTATTTCAAGGGCCGCAAGAAAGATGTCCTGGTCACAGCGGCGGGCATGAACGTGTATCCCGAAGATCTGGAAGCAGCATTGAGACGGCAGCCGGAAGTGAGGGATTGCGTGGTGGTGGGTATCGAGCGCGCAGGCAATACCGAGCCTTGTGCGGTGCTGATTTTACGCGAAGCAGCCGGCGGCCCGCCCAAGCGAAGCCTCGACGAGGCACCCTCAGGCGATGCTGGAGCAATCGTACAGCGGGCGAACGAATCTCTATCTGAGTACCAGCGTATGCGGGAGTGGTTGGTGTGGCCGGGAAACGATTTTCCGCGAACCTCGACCGGCAAGCCGAGGGTGAACGTGCTTCGTGATGTTGTGCTGGCGGCGCGGGAAGAGCGGCCGGCGGCAGTTCCGGGTGCGAGTCCGTTGGAGGAGCTGATCTCAAAGATCTCCGGGCGTAGTGCGACCGGCCTGCGCGCAGATGCGAAGCTGGAGGATGATCTGCGGCTCAGCTCGCTCGAGCGGGTGGACTTGTTGAGCGCGCTGGAGGACCGGTACCAGGTGGATCTCAGTGAAGCGAGCTTCAGCGCGGCGCGCACGGTGGGCGATCTGGAAGAGATGCTCGGCGGCAAGGGCATTCGTCGCGCGGAGTATCACTATCCGCGTTGGACCCTGAGCTGGCCGGTGCGGTGGATCCGGATGGCCGCCTACTACCTGTTGATGCGACCAGCCATGATGCTGCTGGGCTGGCCGAAGATAGAGGGGCGCGAGAACCTTGCCGGCGTGAACGGTCCGGTACTGGTGGTGTGCAACCACATCGATGACGTGGATGTAGGCTTCGTTCAAACCGCCCTGCCGGCGCGCCTGCGACATTGGCTGGCGACAGCAACCGGGGGCGAAGCGCTCGAAACCCTGCGAACTCCTCCCGCTGGACGGAATTTCCTGGCAAGAATTTACGATCGCGTGCAATGGATTTCTGGGGTAGCGCTGCTGAATCTGTTTCCCTTGCCGCGAGAGGCGGCGTTTCTCAAGAGCTTCGCTTATGCGGGCGAGTGCATCGATCGCGGATACAGCGTACTGGTCTTTCCGGAAGGCCACCATACCACCGACGGTCGGTTGCGGCCATTTCGCGGGGGCGTAGGATTGCTCGCAAAACGGTTGGGCGTGCCAGTCGTTCCGATGCGAATTGATGGATTGTTCGAGCTGAAACATGCAAGCAAACGATTCGCGCCGCCGGGGAAGATTCGGATTCGGATCGGCCAAGCGGTCCGTTTCGAAGCGATGGCGGAACCGCTCGAGATCGCACGCGAGCTTCAGAAGAGGGTTGCAGAATTGTAGGGACGACGTGAGCGCTAAATCTCATCAAGTCCAGTGTGTGCACCGATGGGAAGCGAAATCCGTTTATAATTCAGGCATGAAAATTACGCCTGTTCTCGCAACGCTGTGTGTCCCCATACTCACGACTGCTCTGCTACATGCAGCGGATAAGAGCACGACTGTGGAAATGAAAAACAGCAAAGGTGAAAGTGTGGGAACGGCCACGCTGAAAGAAGGCAAGCCGGGAGTGAAAATTAAGCTGGACCTTAAGAATCTGCCACCCGGTGAGCACGCCGTGCACGTGCATCAGACCGCGAAGTGTGAGGGGCCCGACTTCAAGTCGGCGGGCGGGCATTTCAATCCCGACGGCAAGAAACATGGGTTCGAGAATCCGGAAGGTCACCACGCCGGCGACATGCCGAATTTTGTGGTTGGGCCGGATGGCACGGCCAAGGTGACCGTCACGGACAAAGATGTGAATCTCGGAAGCGACAACCACTCCGTGTTCAGCAACGGCGGGACGGCCTTGGTCGTCCATGCCAAAGCCGACGATATGAAGACCGATCCGGCAGGTAATTCGGGCGACAGGATCGCGTGCGGAACGATTACGCAGTAAGAAGGTTTCAGGCTTTCAAAGTGAGAGTATGCCGGACGGTCCTGCGGACTTCAGATGGATGCCTGGAGTTTGGCCGGCTTGACCTTTGCAACCATGAAACTTTGCAATCGGTAGCGCCGGGCATCCTGCCGGCATCTGCTTTTGCGCGAAAGCGCCGATCAGAGCCGGCGAGACCTCGGCGCTACGACCGTTGAAACTTTGCAACCTTGAAACAAGAGAAGGGCGTCCCCATCCCCAGGCACGCCCTTCTCAGTGCGAACCGGCACGACGGCGAGCGGATGGCTTCCCCGGTACCGTTTGCACTTCGTTTCACTCCTCAACGCGGCAACTCGCCCGTTGCTGTGGTGTGCGCGCTGGGGTGTGATATCTGCGGGCGAAACTGGCCTCGCCCTGGCTTGCTTGAACCCAGCGGTTGCGCGGAAGTTGTGGTGGATTTTACAAATTTGGTGCGACTTCCCGGCCGCGTGTGACGCATGCGGTGCACTGCCTCATTTTGAGAGCTAATTCAAGGCAGATCCATGAGTTGCAGGTCGCGGGCTTTGCCGCGCGTGCGAGTTTCCCTGTACGCAAGTAATTGCGGCATGGGTGTAACGATCTGCATGCGCTCTCCACGGATCTTCGCGGACCACCGGGTTCCAGCGGTGGTGGAAATCTTGTAATTGACAGCGCGGGCTCAAGGACGTAAGAAAACACTATCCCACTGGAGTGGCCGCTCCGCCTCGCTAACCCGGTTGCCCACCGTCTGGAGGACCTCGTGACAGCAGAACAATCGAAGCGGTTGGTGAAACCTTTGCGAGTGGTGGTCGGACACGGAACGAAGGCGGAGAAAGGTTTTTATGCGCGCATGTCGATGCCTACTCCGGAGGCGCTTGCGCCTGGCCTTCCTCCTACGCCGGCACATGACCTAATTTTCCACGGCGGACACACGATTGCAGATCTCGTATTCACGAATTTTTATGTCGGTGGTGCGTCAGCCTGGAAGGCGAGTGACATTCAGAACATTGAGAAGGCACTGCCCGCTGCCATGTCGGATGTAGAGCTAAACAATGTGATGTCGCAGTACTATCCGGGCGGGACGATCACGAGCACATTCAAACCTTCGCAGACGTTGGCGGGTCCGCCACCAAAAGTTTTCTCGCAGGGTGATGTCGAGAACCTGGTCCAGCAACTGTTCACCAACGGCTCGCTCAATGCCTTCGATTTTCCCTCGACCGTATTCAATTTCATGTTGCCCAGCGGGACGATACTGAATACAGATACGGCTCCCACCGGTGGGGCGGCTGCGGCGTTAAAGAAGCCGCCGAAGGGCCCGATTCCTGTGGAGCAGGAAGAAGATTCTACGCAAGGATTGGGCGGTTATCATGGTTCCGTTCACGTAGGCAGCGCGACGCCGGTCATCGTCTACTATGCGATTGGAGTGTATTCCGAGACGCTGCCCGACGGCACTGTGAATGGTATTCCGGTTTTCGATCAGTCTTGGAAGAACGTGGTAGCGACCTTCTACCACGAACTGAACGAAGCGCGGACGGACGCCGATGTCGAAGACGCGATTCGTGCAGGCAATGATCCTAATGCGACCAAGTTTCTGGGTTGGACTTCGCGACAGGGCGAAGAATGCGGCGACTTTCCGGTGGCAGAAGCCAATCCGCTGACGCAGGTCTTTCAGGAAGTGAAACTCACCGATGGAAGCGGGACGGCGCCGGTTCAGTTCCAGTACTCCGACGCCGTCCACGGGCCCGAAGGACCACGCAGCACGCCTGCGGTGTTCGCGGGACAGTTACAGGCGAAGGGCGCTGGTCACGGCCACGGTGGCGGCAAAAAGAAGCGATAGTGCCAGCAATTACGGGCTGGAGCGCTTGTAGACGCGCACGTAATCGACCAGCATGCTTTGTGGAAACTTGGTGGTGTAGTCAGGAGACCCTGGCCAGTCGCCGCCGACCGCGACATTCAGCAGGATGAAAAAGGGATGGTCGTAAACCCACTTTGCTCCTGAGGGCAAATCCGCGGGTGTGCGCGTGGCGTAAAGATGATCGTCGACGTAGAAGCGAATCACGTCCGGCTGCCATTCCACGGCGTAAACGTGAAAACCGTCGGCGAAATTCTGCCCGGCCGGCAAGGCGAATGGTGAGCCAATGCCCTTATCGCCGGAATAGCCGGGACCGTGGATTGTGCCGTGTACGGTGGACGGCTCCTTGCCAATGTTTTCCATAATGTCGATCTCTCCGCAGGCGGGCCAGTGCTTCGAGTCGATGTCGTTGCCAAGCATCCAGAAGGCTGGCCAGATGCCCTGTCCGCGCGGGATTTGAATGCGAGCTTCGAAGCGGCCATAGGCCTGCTCGAATTTGTGGAGAGTCTTGATTCGGGCTGAGGTGTAGCCAAACAGCACGCCTTTCTCATCGCTGTAGCCTTCGTGGCGGGCCGTGATGACAAGCTTGCCAGCCTGTGTCTGCACATTTTGCACGCGGTTGGTGTAGTACTCGAGTTCGTGATTGCCCCACCCGTTGCCGCCGGTTTCGATGACCCATTTGCTGGCATCCGGCACGGAGCCGTCGGCGCCGTTGAACTCATCGCTCCAGACGAGGGTCCAAGGGGAAGGGTTCGTGGGGGCGGGATTGTTCTGGGCCGGTGGGAGTTCCTTGGCAGCAAGACTATTTGCAGCTGCAACCGACGGGCGAGGGCGCCCGTCGCTCCATTGAGAGAGCGATATCAGCAAGAGCAGCGTGAGCATGATCGACATTATGCATCGAATGCCTTGAAGGACGAAGCTTGGGCAGGAGATCAGCCGCGATCGACGGACGATGGCTCGAGTCGCTGAGAGAGCGCCTTTGTTTCCAGTTCGCCTTCCCAGCGGGCCACCACGATGGTGGCTACGCCGTTGCCGATCATGTTGACCAGGGCGCGGAACATACTCATAAAGCGATCGATCCCGAGGATCAAGGCCATGCCTGCGACCGGGATGGTGGGGATGACGGAGAGGGTTCCGACCAGCGCAATGAAGGCGGCGCCCTGCACGCCGCTCGCACCCTTCGACGTCAAAACCGCGACGGCGAATATGGTGAGTTGCTGCAAGAGAGTGAGATGAGTATTGGTCGCCTGGGCGACGAATAGCGCTGCCAGTGTCATGTAGAGGCTGGTGCCGTCGGTGTTGAACGTGTAGCCGGTTGGGACGACCAGTCCCACCAGCGGTTTCGAGCAGCCGAGTTTTTCCATCTTCTCCATGAGAGTGGGAAGAGCTGTCTCGGACGAACTTGTCGCCAGCACGAGCAAGATTTCTTCCTTGATGTAGAGCAGGAATTTCACGATGTTGAAGCCGGCTACGCGCGCGATTGCGCCCAGCACGACCAGCACAAACAGAACTGAAGTGATCCAGAACGTGCCAATCAGTTTGATCAAGGGGCCAAGCGAGGCAATCCCATACTTGCCGACGGTGAAAGCCATGGCGCCGAAAGCGCCGATGGGCGCGAATTTCATGAGAATATTCACGACGCCGAACACGGCAACCGAGAGCGCGTCGAAGAAATCGATCAGGGGCTTGGAGCGCGATCCGACCGCTGAGAGCGCGAAGCCAAACAGAATCGAGATCAGTAGGACCTCCAGGATATCGCCCTTCGCGAAGGCATCGACCACGGTGGTCGGGATGATGTGCATCAAAAACTCGGTGACACTTTGCGCCTTGGCCTGTCCGGCGTAGTCTGCGACCGCTTTGGCATCGAGCGTTCTGGGATCAACATTGAAGCCGCTTCCTGGGCGCACGACATTGCCGATGACCAGGCCGATGAGCAGGGCCAGTGTCGAGACGATTTCAAAGTAGATCAGGGCCATGCCGCCAACGCGGCCGACCTTCTTCAGGCTCTCCATGCCCGCGATGCCGGAAACTACCGTGCAGAAGATGATCAGGGTGATGATCATCGAGATGAGGCGGATAAAAGCATCGCCGAGAGGTTTCATGGCGATGGCGCGCGCGGGACTGAGATAGCCGAGCGCGATTGCAATTGCCATGGCAAAGAGAACCTGCACCCAGAGCGTGGCGTAGAACGGCTTAGGGCGTGGCGTTTGAGTTGCGGCGTGCGTGACTGGTTCGCTTAGGGTACCCATGGTTCCTCGTCAGAAAATGCGCCGCTTCGCGGCTGACGGGCGGGGACGCCCGTCGCTCCAACCACGGTGCCGGTTCGGTGCATGGGGTTAGTGTTTGTCGTCGGGGGCTTGGAGTGTGTGGACCAGCCACGGGATGATGACTTGCTTGAAGATCAGCGGATCGGGCCAAACTTTTACCTGACGCCCGAGATGGCCGCCCTGCGGGTTGATCCATGCCGTCTTGGGCACATCCCCTTTGCTCATCAGGAGGTAAAGATCCTCAATAGGAACCTGCGTATCGAGCACGCCGCCGATGACGAGCATGGGAGCCATGGGCTGACCCAGAAGGCCCTGTTTGACCAACGACAGGTTCGGAAAAATGTTTGTCATGTCGTCGATCGAGTTGGCGCCATCAATGATCGACATCAGCGCAGGTGCCTGGTCGAAGAGGTACTCGCGGTTTCCGAACAAATGGTTCATCAGGAAATCCTTCTGGAAGAAGGCATCGACGGGAGGAGATTGCGCGCTGGTGCCGCGGAGGCGGGCGCGTTCGACGATCGCCATCTTGGTTGCCCAATACGCACCCCAGCTGACCCCGTGAATGGCGAGGCGATTTTTGTCGATCTCAGGACGGCTCTGCGCGTAGTCAATGACTGCCGAGAGCATCCGGTCGGCGTGCTCACTCACCTTGACCGGCGCCTGGCCCGTGCCAGGTCCATCGACGGCGAGAAATCCAATACCGAAGGGGAGGATGCCGGCGAAGCTCTCCGATAAGTCTTCCTTCCGGCTGTCGAGCCCGTTCACGGCGATCACCAGCGGCACCGGACCCTTGGCGTCCTTGGGCAGACGCAGGTAGCCGACGATTTCCTTGCCCTCGAATGGAATATGGACCACTTGCAACGGCGGATCGAGGAACTTCGTGTGTGCGAGAAAGGCCTCGAGGGCTTTGGAGTAGGCTTTTTGTTTACCAGGAGAGACCGGAACCGGCCACCGTCCGAATGAATAAATCCGCCAGGCGCGGATGTAGTTGGCATTCGCTTTCGCAGGATCGCTGGCTTCGAGCGACTTGGCTTCGTTCGCATACCGATCGCCGACCTTCATAAAAGCGGCGGCCCACTCATCTTTGTCTTTGGTGTGGATGGATGCGAAAGCCTCTTTTACATCGGCGGGATCGAGACCGATCAGCGGGTACATCCCATTTTCCGCGCGATGAATGGACTCGGTCTTAATTTCCTCGAGCGTGCGCTCCTGGCCGAATGCGGCTGTGCCAAGAACGACGGCGCCAAGCGCGAGTGAGATGATCCACAGCTTTATAACGATGAATCCGAACATGTCTTTTCCCCTCGTTGATTTCGTGCAGGCAGGCACCTACTGACCATGCGGCATGATCATGGAAAGTGCTTGCTTGTAATAGGAAAAATCGCAGTACTTGTCGGGCGTCGGCGGCTGGCCGTTCCACTGACCTTCGATCTCGGCGCGCAGCCGGAGCACGGTTTTGAATCCATCCACATCGAAGCGCGCATCGGGCTCATACCAGGCTCGCGTTTTCAGCAGGGCGTACGTTTCAGAGAGCGCCGGTTCCTCCAGTCGCCACTCCTGCTTGAGCAGGTCAAGAACGTCCGACCGAATCGCGGGATCGAGGAGTTGTCGCTGCGCTTCGACGTAGGCGGCAAGGTACTTCACGACTGCCACGGCGTGATCGCGCGCCCACGAACGTCGCGTGAAAGCGCCAATCGCCTGGTAGGGACCGATCAAAGTGTTCGTGGAGCCGAGACTTACAAATCCTGCCCGCTTGGCAACGATGGAGGTGGGTGGACCGAGGATGGACGCGGCGTATTGCTTGTTGTCGCGCATCGCCTGCAATCGCTGCGGCGTGGCTCCAAGCGGAACCAACTGATAGTCGCTTCCAGCGCGCAGACCGTTAGCGAGAAGAATTTTCTTCAGCTGCAAAGCGTAGGCGGTATTGGGAGCATCGACCAGGAGAGTGCGGCCGCGCAGCTCAGGAATCGAATGGATGTCGGATTGGGCGATGAGTTCGTTCGCGGATGTTTCGCCACCCATGAGGATGACGACATCGGCGCCGGCGTTCTCGGCCATGGCCACAGCATTGTCAACCGCACCGTGCGCAATGTCGGCGCGTCCATTGGCTAATGCACCGCGAAGCGCTTCGGAGTTGGGCGCTGCTTCCACCTGCACGTCTAATTCATGCTTCGCGAAGATGCCTTTCTTCTGCCCGAGGAGAATGGGAAGAGGGCGGCCAGGGATTGAGGTGACGTGCAGCGTCTCCGGGGACGCTCCGAAGCCGTGCAGGTTCTTAGCATGCAGCGCGATGGCTGCACTGGCGGCGCCCGCCGAACAGCGCAGAAAAGCACGTCGATTCGCGCTTCTGTCCTCGCTCTTGTTCATGACTTCGAAATCGACCCGATTAGAAAAGGGCCGAACCGAAGTCCGGCCCCTTACCCCCTCAGAATAAATCGTGTTGCTAAAAGGTAAGTTTCAAACCCAACTGTACGGCGCGACTGCCGCCCGACCCGATAACTGGATTGGAAGCGGCCACGTCAGGTGTGGCGCAACCACAACCGAAACCTCCCGGGCCCGGTAGGGATGGATCGTTGTGTCCCCATCCGTTCTGACCTCCGAATGGGTTGGCGAAGTTGGGATGATTCAGGACGTTAAAGAATTCGGCACGGAACTGAGCGCCGAAACGCTCCGTGAATTTCCAGTTCTTGGCGACCGAGAAATCCCAGTTGTAGAAGCCGCCGTCGCGAAAGAGGTTGCGTGGCATGGTTCCGAATGTCCCCATGGCGGGAGGAATCATTACCGAGTTCCCCTTTGCATAGCAGCCGAATGCTGCCAGCGAGTCTAGAGCTCCAACTGCGGTGGCATTGCTGATACAAGCTGCCGGGGTGGCACCTGGGTTCGCAGGGTCGAACGTGAAATATGGAATCGGGTTCGCTCCTGACTTGAAGTCGCTGGGATGACCGAAGAAATCCCATCGATCATTGCCGGCGAACGTGCCGCTAACATTGGTGCCAGTATCCATCGGACCCCAAGGCTGGCCGCTTGCCAAAGTGACGATGGAATTGAGCTGCCAGCCTTCGAGTAACTGGGCGAATGACTTTCTGCCGGGGAGGGCATAGGTCAAGGAGAGCGTCAACCGGTGGCGGATATCGAAATCGCTGCTGGCGTACTCGTTCTGCGGATGGGTGCTGTCTTGGGGGAGGCCGAGACCGGCGCCGAAATCCCAGTTCGCGCCCACTTGATCGAGACTGTGCGAATAGGTGTAGCCGGCGATGAAGGTGAAGCCGTGGAAGTTGCGGGCAGTAAGCGTACTCTGCAGGCCGTTATAGTTCGATCTATAGATGTTGCCCATCATGTAGATGTTATTGAGAAAGGGGAAGGTGCCGTTGAAGGGGCGTCCAGACTGGCCGTCCTGGCCGGGATCATTCGCGGCGACGTCCTGGTTGATATCGCGGATGCCGACGAGATTGGCGCCGTGATTGCCGACGTAAGCCATTTCAAGCGATAGGTTGGGGTTAAAGGCATGCTGCACCCCGAACGTCCAGTGATAGACGTAAGGAGTGCTGAAGTTGTGGTCGATGCCGAGAATGCCGCAGCCACCACCGGTGCAGTCGAGAGGCGTAGTCGGAAAGACAGTGCCCTGGATGCCGGTGATGGCGGGATCCCAGTTAATTCCACCGGCAGTGGGGTCGCCGCCCGAAAAGCCGACGACTCCGACGGCGATGGAGCCTCCACCCGGACTGACGCCGACGCCCCCCGTTGGAATAGTGGCCAGGCCAAGAGAATTGTTCAGAGCAAGAAAGGACTCCCAGTTGAGAGTCTCGTAAATCAGGCCAGCCCCACCGCGGACAACCGTCTTGCCATTTCCGCCGATGTCCCAGGCGAAGCCGGCGCGAGGCGCAAAGTTGTTGTGGTCACCTTGATATGGGCTCTTGATTTGCTGCCCGACCTGCTGGAGACCGACACTCGGATCGAAGTTGCCGAGCAGGTTGTGTTCTTCCTTAATGACGGTGTTCAACTCATACCGAAGCCCGAAATTTAGAGTGAGATTCTTTGCGATCCGCCAATCGTCTTGCACGAAGGTGGCGTATCCCCAGTTGTGAATATGGCGAGTGGGATCGCCGACCAGCTGCGTTGCAGAGCACGGGATGCCACCCAGGTAATCCTCGAGCGTGTTGTTGTAGACGTCGTTGCAGAATCCGAACTTGATGCGTCCGCGAACGCCGCCATAGGCGCCGCCACTGAAAGCGTCCCGATGGATCTCGGCACCGAACTTCAGCGCGTGCTTGCCGAAGGTGTAGGAAACATGGTCGACGAACTGGAAGCGGGTATCGGGGCCCTGAATTTTGGGCCAGTTGAATCCACCAAGCTCCTGCGGGAATTCGTACCAACCAGCGATGTTGATGCGGGGAAGGCCGCCGTACAGAGGATTGGTGACACCCGTATTAAGGCCGTAGCTCGAGGCCGGGACGTTGTGATCGTTGGTGAAAGTAGGCTGGTACAGGCGGTTGTAGCCAAAGCGCGCTTCGTTTACCAGGCGAGAGTTGGCGACGAAGGTCCAGTTCGCGCCCAGAACCTGGGCGCGGGTGTGAATCTGGGTCAGCCATTGCGGCTGCAACTGTTGCGCGTCGGAAACAGTGCCGGAATTGTTTCCAAAGAAGTAGCGGCCGCTGATCAGGTTGCGGTCGCTGATGTGGTCATCGATCTTTACGACGGCGTTATCGGCGCTGACGGTATTGGGCAGTCCATAGTTGATGGCGGTGGCCCCGTTTGGATTGGTGCCGTCGTTCGCGGGAAAGCCCTTGCCATTGCAGGAAATCGGAGGGCCCAGGGTGCAGCCGCCGATCTGCAGACTAACCGGACTGATGGGAATGCCTTTGCTTTGCATGTCGGCGAGGGCGTCGATGATGCTGGTGGTCGGATCACCGGCGGGATTGCCGGCACCCGCCAGTGAGACGGTCAGCGGCGTGGTCAGCGTGCCGGTGTTGCCGACCGTGTAGCGCTGCCCTTCGTAGGCTCCAAAGAAGAACACTCGATCCTTGACGATAGGTCCGCCGATGCTGGTCCCAAACTGCTCGAGATTTCTCGGGTTCTTTGCCTGCGTCGAAGGATTGAAGTAGTTGCGGGCGTCCAGCGGTGTGTCGCGGCCGAAAGCATAGGCGGTTCCGTGCACGCTGTTGGTCCCAGACTTGAGGCCTACGTTGACAATGGACCCCGGTTTCCAGCCGTACTCTGCGGGAGGATTCTGCTGGAGGTTGAACTCCTGGATCGAATCGATCGGCAGGATCGTGGCCGAGTCTCCGGCAATGCCGGCACCATTGATGATGCTTTGTCCGGAGAAGGGCTCGCTGTTGAAAAGGCCGTCGATGAGGTAGGCGTTATCTTCGGCGCGCAGGCCGTTGCTGCTGGTGGTGGAAAATCCGCCGCCCGGATAGCGAACTACACCGGGGCGCAGCTGGAGGAGGTTTTCATAGTTGCGGCCGTTTAGGGGGAGTTCGTTGATTTCTCTGTTGCTGAGCGTCCCACCCAGAGTGGACGTGGTGGTGTTGAGCAGCGGGATTTCTTCGGTCACGATCACGGTCTCATTCGCCTGACCGGGCGGCAGCACCAGATTAATAGCCACGTCCTGAGCGACTTCGAGCGGGACGTTCACGCGCTCGACCGTCTTGAATCCCTTGGCCTCGGCCCGCACCTTGTAGGTGCCGGGCAGTAAGTTGGGAGCGACGTAAGCGCCGGAGTCGTCCGTAGTCAGGTTTCGGGTTGTTCCCCTCTCAGTATCGGTGATGGTCACGGCGGCACCGCGAATGGCAGCGCCGGTCGAATCGGTGACGGTACCCAGGATGCGGCCGCTAACTGTCTGGGCGAAAACGGGAACGGATGCGAGCACGAATGCCACGATCACACCCAGCACCCGAATGCTCTTCGACGGAGAACGCATTACGGAACCTCCAACAACAGAATGGAAGCTTGTGGTCCGACAGCTGTACCACCATACGAAGATGGATGTCAAGGAATTTTGGGTTTCTGGGTTTACTTGACGGGGCCTTGGGCGTCGGTGGTATTGTGGTCGGACCAATTTTGCGCCCGCATGCGCGCGCCGGACATCTTAGTACCAGTCAGATTTATTTGTCAGATGGATTAGAAGATTAAACGGACTTGGAGGTCTTTGGAAGTATGGGAATCGCTACCGTTAACCCTGCCACAGGAGAGGTTGTAAAGACCTTTACTGCGCTCAGCGATGCGGAGGTGGAAGCCAAAGTTCAACGCGCTGCGGAAACCTTCTTAAGCTACCGAAAGGTTCCATTCGCCGATCGCGCGCGCATGATGACCAAGGCTGCCGAAATCCTGGAAAAAGAGAAGGAAGGTTTCGGACGGATCATGACCCTCGAGATGGGCAAGCCGCTGCGGGCTGCCATTGCGGAAGCCGCCAAGTGCGCGACCGCGTGCCGGTACTACGCCGAGAACGCTGAGCGCTTCCTGGCCGACGAAATTGTTGACACGTCCGCGAAGAAAAGCTTCGTCCGCTATTTTCCCATCGGTCCGGTACTGGCAGTGATGCCGTGGAATTTTCCCTTCTGGCAGGTCATTCGATTCGCGGCGCCGGCATTGATGGCTGGAAATGTGGGATTGTTAAAGCACGCTTCGAACGTTCCGCAATGCGCGCTCAAGATCGAAGAGCTTTTCTGCCGCGCCGGCTTTCCGCAGGGCGCGTTTCAGACATTGCTGATCGGGTCGCAGAAAGTGGATGACCTGCTGAATGATCCGCGTATTGTGGCGGCAACGTTGACGGGCAGCGAGCAAGCGGGCATCCAGGTGGGTATGGGCGCGGCCAAGAGAATCAAGAAAGTTGTGCTCGAGCTCGGCGGCAGTGATCCGTTTATCGTGATGCCCAGCGCTGACCTGGATGCAGCGGTCGAGACGGCGGTGGAGGCGAGAATCATCAATAACGGGCAGTCCTGTATTGCGGCCAAGCGCTTCATCGTTGCCGAGCCGATTGCAGATGCATTTGAGAGAAAATTTGTCGCGCGCATGGAGGCGCTGGTGGTCGGCGATCCTACGGATGACAAGACAGAGCTTGGTCCACTCGCGAATGCGGATGCAGTTACTTCGCTGGACGCGGATGTGAAGAAGACGGTGGAGGCTGGTGCCCGCCTCGTGACGGGAGGGCATCCGCTGAAGCGTGCGGGAAACTATTACGCGCCCACGGTGCTGACGAACATTCCCAAGAATTCGCCCGCCTACCGGGAAGAGTTGTTCGGGCCGGTGGCTTCGATCTTTCGCGTGAAGAACCTCGATGATGCGATCCGGGTTGCGAACGACAGCCGCTTCGGCCTGGGTGCAAGCGCATGGACACAGGATGATGCGGAGCGCGAAAGGTTCGTTAACGAACTCGAAGCCGGAATGGTTTTCATCAACAAGATGGTCGCCTCGGACCCGAGAATTCCGTTCGGTGGCGTGAAACAGTCCGGATATGGACGCGAACTGGGTGTTCACGGCATTCGGGAGTTCACGAATATCAAGACTGTGTGGATTCAGTGAAGATTTTGAAGTCAGTTTGCAAGGGACGTGCGGTATTTGGTAAAGTGGTATGACAGCTTGACCAGAAGTTATCTGCTTCTTAGCGGTCGGCTTGTTTCCGCGGCTTGCAAGCCAGGTACTTGAGCTATGGCCAATCAATCTCTGGCTCCCTTTGGGGACAAACCCGTGTACAAAGCCGTTCGGACATCACGTCTTTACGAGCAAATCGTTCAGCAGATCGAGGAGTCGATCCTCAAGGGCGCGCTGAAACCCGGGGATCAACTCCCCGCAGAACGCGAACTCGCCCAGAATTTCGGCGTGAGCCGCACCGCAGTGCGGGAGGCAGTCAAGGCGCTGCGCGAGAAGGGCCTGGTGGAAGCGTACTCGGGGCGCGGAACATTTATCACGAACGGAACGTCGCAGGCGATCCGGCAATCGCTCGACCTGATGAGCCGCATCGGTCAACAGGAAGGGCTGGCGCATCTGGCTGAATTGCGGCAGATCCTTGAGCCGGAGATTGCTGCGCTGGCTGCAACGCGGATTGAAGATCAATTGCTGGCGACCATGCGCGAGGCGGTCGCGACCATGGATCGGAGTCTGCACGATCCCGACGCCTACATCGAAGCCGATCTCGATTTCCACCTGGCGCTGGCCGAGGCGGCCGCGAACCCGCTGGTGCTTTCCCTGCTCGATTCGATTGTTGGCCTTCTGCGTGAGCAGCGGCTGCGTATTTTCAGGATCGATGGCGGACCCGAGCGTGGGCAGTACCATCACAAACGCATTCTGGCCGCAACCGAGGCGCACGATCCGGAAAAGGCTCGGGCGGCCATGCGGGCGCACTTAGGGCAGGTGCGCGAAGACTCGAGGGATTCTTCGGCCGAGGAACCTCCTTCCTCGAAATCAAGCACGTAATCGGAGACAAGGACGGATGGCAAAACTGGGGTTCGTCGGCTTGGGCGTGATGGGCAGCCAGATGGTGAATCGGCTGCTCGAAAAAGGCCACACGGTTACGGGCTACAACCGCACTCGTGCGAAGGCGCAATGGCTGATCGACAAAGGCATGAGTTGGGCCGACTCCCCACGCGCTGTAGCCGAGGCCTCCGACATTACCTTTGCCATGGTCACAAACGCAGCTGCGATCGCCGCCGTTACCGATGGGCGGGACGGAATCATCGCAGGTTTGGGCGCTGGGAAATACTTCATTGATATGAGCACGGTGAGTCCAGAGGTGAGCCGGGCCACTGCGGCCAAAGTTCGGGCGAAGGGCGCGGACATGGTGGATGCGCCGGTCTCGGGCAGCGTCATCACGCTTCAGGAGGGCAAGCTTTCGGTGATGGTGGGCGGCCGCAAGGAAACCTACGAGCGCCTGAAGCCTTTGCTGCTGGATATCGGGCCCAAGGTCACGCATGTGGGCGCTAATGGGCTGGCGCTGGCGATGAAGATTGCCGTGAATCTCAGCCTTGCGGTGCAGATGATGGCTTTCTCTGAGGGCGTGCTGCTGGCGGAGAAGAGCGGCATCCGCCGGGAAGTGGCGGTCGATGTGCTCACGCACAGCGCAATTGCCTCTCCCATGATTCAGTACCGCGGGCCATTCATCCTGCAGCAACCCGAGGAAGCGTGGTTCGACTGCAACATGATGCAAAAAGACATGCTGCTCGCGATGGAATTGGGGAGGCAGTTGAACGTGCCGGTACCGACCACGGCGGTCAGCAATGAATTTCTGACGGCGGCGCGCGGCATGGGGTGGGAGAAGAAAGATTTTGCGGTTGTATTCGACGTCCTCGCGCGGATGTCGGGGGTGATGCAATGACCACCATCACCGAGCGTTCCAGGACTACTACAACCAAAGCGGAGCAAGCTCTGCGAATGTACCGGCAGATGCTTGCGATCCGGCTGTTCGAAGAGCGGGTAAATGACCTTTACACGCGCGCGCTAATGCCCGGGCTCGCCCATCTTTATATCGGCGAGGAAGCAGTCGCGGTCGGTGTCTGCGAAGCGCTGCGTAAAGATGACTACATTACCAGCACGCATCGCGGGCATGGTCACTGCCTGGCCAAGGGCGCTTCGCCGGATCGTATGTTTGCGGAGTTGCTGGGGAAGGAAGCGGGCTATTGCCGGGGCAAGGGTGGATCGATGCACATTGCCGATCCGGCGACCGGCAACCTGGGCGCGAACGCGATTGTCGCGGGCAGCGTTGGGATCGCGACCGGCGCGGCATTTGCAGCGCAGCGGCTGGGCAATGGGCGCGTCGCGGTTTGCTTTTTCGGCGAAGGGGCTCTGGGACAGGGATCGCTATATGAGGTAATGAACCTGGCACAGCTTTTTAGGTTGCCGGTCATCTATGTTTGCGAAAACAACCTCTACACCGAGTACACACATTTTTCTGAAACCACGGCAGGCGAAATTCTGAACCGGGCAACCGCGTTTGGATTGGAGGCGACTGCGGTGGATGGGCAGGATGTGCGCGCAGTGCACGAAGCCGGCTCCCGTCTCATTGAGCGTGCCCGCCGCGGAGAAGGCCCGGGCTTCCTGCTGGCGAATACTTATCGCTACACAGGCCACCATGTAGGTGACATCGCCCGCGAGTATTACCGCCCGAAAGCGGAAGAGCACGAGTGGAAAATGGAGCGGGATCCGATCAAGAACCTGACCAAGTGGCTGCTCGAGCAGAAACTCGCCGATAGCGCGCAATTGTCGGCCATTGAATCAGAACTCACTGTAGAAATGGACAAAGCGGTCGAATTTGCGGTGGCCGCGCCGTATCCCTCGCCGGAAGAAGTGGAGCAAGATGTCTATGCCTGAAGCCGCCCAGAGGGAAGTGACGTTTGCGCAGGCGATCCGGGAAGCGCTGGCGGAAGAGATGCGGCGCGACGCGACGGTGTGCATCATGGGCGAGGATGTGGCCGAGGCGGGTACTCCGTTCAAGGTACTTTCCGGGCTGGTCGAGGAGTTCGGGAAGGATCGCGTACTCGACACTCCAATTTCCGAAGCGGGTTTTACCGGCATGGCGGTGGGCGCGGCGATGACGGGGTTGCGGCCCGTAGTCGACATCATGTTCGGGGATTTCATCACCCTGACGATGGACCAGATGGTCAATCAGGCGGCCAAAGTTCATTACATGTCGGGCGGAAGGTGGAAAGTTCCGATGGTGATGCGCACCACGCTGGGGGCGACGCGCCGCTCGGCCGCACAGCACTCGCAATCTCTGCATGCCTGGTTCAGCCACGTGCCCGGGTTGAAAGTCGTACTGCCATCCACGCCGTACGACGCCAAAGGACTGCTCAAGACAGCTATCCGCGATGAGAATCCGGTTGTCTTCTTCGAAGACAAGATGATGTACAAGCTCAAGGGGCCTGTGCCGACGGAGGAGTACACCATTCCGCTGGGAGTTGCTGACATCAAGCGCGAAGGAAACGACATCACGTTGGTTGCAACCAGCAGCATGGTGCAGGTGGCGCTGGGAGCATCGACACTGCTGGAAAAAGCGGGGATCAGCGCCGAGGTAATCGATCCGCGGACGACCTGGCCGCTGGACGAAAAAACCCTGATTGACTCCGCGAAGAAAACTTCGCGGGTGATTGTGATCGATGAAGGTTATGGACGCTACGGCGTGACGGCGGAGATTGCGTCTGTGATCGCGGAAGGCGCATTCTACGATCTGGATGCGCCTGTGAAGCGGATGGGAGCGATGCATGTGCCCATTCCGTTCTCACCGCCCCTCGAAGATGCTACTGTGCCGACGGAGAACTCCGTATTTGAAGCGGCGCGAGCGCTTTGCAATCGAAACTGAAATTCGAGTAAAGGAGGCGTGTCATGGCACTGCCTACTCATGGAACGATGGCGGTCGATTGGGAACAGCGAATCGACTTTGATCGGCTGCGCCGCGAACGCCTGCAGCGTGTGAAGGATCTGCTGGCGAAGTCGGAGATGGGCTCGCTGCTTTGCTTCGACATGAACAACGTGCGTTATCTGACAGCAACGCACATTGGCACGTGGGCACAGGACAAGGCGAACCGGTTCACGCTCCTTCCCCAGAATGACGAACCGATTCTCTGGGACTTCGGATCGGCGGCCCGGCATCATCAACTGCATTGCCCGTGGCTCGGGGAGCGCTCGCGGCCAGGGATTTCGATGTTGCGGGGCGCGATGACGCCCGAGATGGGGCGCGCCGAAGACGTTGCCAAGAAAATTCATCTTGAGCTGGAAATGCGCGGCCTGCACAAAGAGCCGGTGGGCATCGACATCATCGAGCCGCCCGTTCTCTTTGCATTGCAGAAACTGGGCCTCCAAGTGGTGGACGGTCAAGCGCTGATGTCAGAGGCGCGCGTCATCAAGACGCAGGACGAGATCGCGCTCCTGAATACTTCCGCGATGATGGTGGATGCCGCTTATGACGAGTTGTATCGCGCCATGAAGCCCGGATTCAGCGAGAACGAAGCGGTCGGCCTGGTGAGCAAGGTGCTTTACGATCTGGGCTCGGAATACGTTGAAGCGGTGAACGCGATTTCTGGCGAGCGCTGTAATCCGCATCCGCACGTGTTTTCCGATCGCGTGCTCAGGCCCGGCGATCCGGTGTACTACGACATTCTGCATTCCTACATGGGATACCGCACCTGCTACTACCGATGCTTCACGATCGGCTACGCCTCGCACGCGATGGTGGACGCGTACAAGCGGTGCCGGGATTATCTCGATGCAGCCATCGAGTTGGTGCGGCCAGGGCGCACCACGGCGGAGATCGCAGCGGTCTGGCCGAAGGCGACGGATTTCGGTTTCCCCAACGAAGAAGCTGCGTTCGCATTGCAGTACGGGCACGGCATCGGCCTGGCGATCTGGGAAAAGCCCGTGATCAGCCGGCTGGTTTCGTTCGATCATCCCTGCGAAATCAAGCCGGGCATGGTTTTTGCGCTGGAGACGTTCTGGCCTTCGACGGATGGATGGAGCGCGGCTCGCATTGAAGAAGAGATCGTGGTCACACCCACCGGCCACGAGGTGATCACCCGGTTTCCGGCAGAGCAGTTGCTGGTAGCTGGAGCGCACTATTTCACCGTAAACGGTCCGCTCCCGACCACGCGCGAAAGCGAATCGGAACCGAGCCGGGAGGTGAAAGAGATGATCGAAGCCAGCGCGCGAATGGAGCGCGTCACCGTAGGAGATTAGCAGTTCAGCCTTCCCCCATCTCTATATGCCCATCAGCGTTGTCATGCCCGCTCTCGAAATGGCGCAGGAAACCGGCAAGCTCATTGCCTGGCTGAAGAAGGAAGGAGATCGTGTCAGCAAAGGTGAGCCGCTGCTCGAGATTGAAACGGACAAGGCGATCATGGAAATCGAGTCTCCTGGTGAAGGCGTGCTGGGAGGCGTGAAGGCCGAGGCAGGAGCCGAGATTCCCGTCGGGCAAACTATCGCGTGGATTCTGCGGCCCGGAGAGAACGTCCCCATCGATCAGCCCGTTTCGCAATCAGGCCGGCATAAGGAACACCCGAGTTCGCAAGCTGTTCCGGTCACAACGGAGGTAGCGGCCAAATCTGCCGCGCAGATTAAGGTTTCTCCCAAGGCGCGGCGGCTCGCGAGGGAACTGAAGGTCGATCTCACTGGGGTTCGCGGGTCAGGCGCGGGCGGCGAGATTCTGGCATCCGACATTGAGGCGGCCGCAGGAGCAC
>Ga0307472_100000104_pt1 | contig 25208 bp, 21 predicted proteins | sample atmos_gasesAM5C__2_FD_204582 | JGI IMG/M metagenome (GOLD analysis project Ga0307472, IMG submission 204582) | Hardwood forest soil microbial communities from Morgan-Monroe State Forest, Indiana, United States - atmos_gasesAM5C_05 | ecosystem: Environmental > Terrestrial > Soil > Temperate...
GTCGCGGTCGCACAACTCGCCGGGCTGTGCATTGTAGACGTTCCAGCCGGTGTAGGTGGCGAGTGGCGCCGCGATGTCCGGCAAACGAATCCCCGCGATCTCGTTGCCGTCGGCATCGACGGCGGCGACCCGCGTGCCGTAGCGCTGCGACGCAGCGGTGGCCGGTGCGGAGCCGCCACCGGGTGGATCGATCCAGTCGCCCGGCAGACCGACCGGATTGTCGCCGGGCGCCGCGATCAGCCCCTTCATCGCCGGCATCTTCACCGCGTTCGCCTCGACCGCGCTGCCCTGCGCCAATGTCGGCACCCGGCTCGCTGGCGGCGCGATCCCCTTGGTCACCCACGCCTCAAGCGCCACCATGAGCGCGCGCAGCGCCGGCGCGGGATTGTGCGGATTGCGCAAGTTGCCGCACGGCCCCGGCGCGCTGGTTGTGCCGGCAGTGCCGGCGTGCTGGGTCCCGGCGATCAGATAGGCCCGTGCGGACGGCGGCAGTTCGACGTCGCGCGTCGCCGCAGGATCCATGTGGATCAATGACGCACCCTTCTGCCAGTACTCGGTCGACGTATTGGTCTCGATCAGCAGCGGATCAGAGCCGTCGCCCTTGAACAGCGCGGCCGACGTTCCGGAGAACGGATCGGTGGTCATCGCGGCGCTGAACGGGAACCAGTTCTCGGGAAAGAAACGATCCTCGTGCTGCGTCGCCGTGCGGTTGGGCATGGCGAACGTATGGTTGGCGAAAACCTTGCCGGCCCCCGCGGTGTGCGAAAGCACGCCGTCGAACACGCGCCGACCGCTGGTGTCCTTGTTCATGCCGAGCTCGATATGGTGGCGCAGATAGCGCCCGCTCTGGGAAATGCCAAACGCCAAGGCGTGGCGAAGGCCGGTGCCCTCGGCCGGCGCATTGACCGCCATCACCGGGTTGGGCGTGCCTTTGGCGTCGGCGCGCTCATAGCGCAGGAACGACACGACGTCGCGCGTCACCGCAAAGCCCATGCCGATCACCTTCGGCTCCTTTGCCTCGTACCACAGGTCGTAGATCGCAATCGGCGTGAACTTGCTGCCGCGCGGCAGCAGCCGAATACCCTGGGTCCCTTCGAACTCCCACTGATCAGCCGGAACCTCGACGCGCGCCTCGCCCTCGCGGGCACGCCATGTCAGCCGCGCCTTGCTCGTGTCGGGGGAGGCGACGGTATAGCTCAGCCGCGCCACTTCGACGTCGGCCGGCCCGCGGGTACCGATCTGGATCTCGTCGCGAATGCGCCGCACGATCGCAGCGCCGTCCTCAGTCGCGACCGGCAGCCGCGCGGTCAGGCCGTTGTTCGCCTTGGGCGCGTCCGGATCCCAGCCCGACCACACGATGGTGTAGCCGCGGCCGAGCGAGAAGCCGAGTCCGGCGTCCTTGACGGTCTTGGGATCATTGTTGTTGGGCGCGGCCTCGTCGAGCCGGTAGAACAGGAATTTGCGGCCGCGATTGTTGACCTCGTAGAGCATGATGCCGCTGCCCCTGGCCGGGTCGGCCGGCCGCAGGATGAAGACATCAGTCTCGTAGTCGACCATCCCGCGCGCATTGCGCGGCGCCTTGTCGAGATCGACGATCACCTTGTTCTGCGCCGCATTGGGATCGAGCTCGCCCTTGGCGACGCCGCGAATGCGCAGGTAGGCGCCGGCTTCACCAAACACATGGCCCTCGGCGAAGGGCTCGATCGCGTCGACGCGGATCTCGGTGATGCCGGCCATTGACCCATTGGCTGCAGCAAACGGCGTAATCGCAACCGCCACCGCAAGAATTCCTTTTCGCATCGCATTCCTCCTCCGTCCGTCGCAAGCGCGGACGCTCGACTTGTTCGGCATCGCCGGTGTCGTTGGGTTAGGATAGCGTCTCGGGCGACGTGGAAACAACCAAGTGTCGCAAGGAGGGCCGATGAAAAACGACCTCGCCGCGCCGACGGCCGAACCGCTCGCGTGCACTCGTCGCGCGTTCATCTATGGCGCCGCAGCCCTGGGCGCGGCCGTGGCCCGTCCGCCGACGGCGAAGAGCGCGACCGCGCCCTATCGCTTCACGCACGGCGCGTTCGAGCTCATGGTGGTGAGCGACGGCCACCTCGTGCTGCCAACCAGTTTCCTTGCGCCGGCCGCGCCACCGGCCGAACGCGACGCCGCGCTCAAGGCCGCCGGACAAGGCGGCGAGCAATACCAGTCGCCGACCAATTGCACCCTCATCCGTACAGTTTCGGATCTCATTCTGGTCGATACCGGATCCGGCGCCCATTTCATGCCGACCGCCGGCAAGCTCGCCGAAAATCTCGAAGCCGTTGGCATCGCGCGGGACAGCATCACGATGGTCGTCTTCACCCACGGCCATCCCGATCACATGTGGGGCACGGTCGACGACCTCGACGACCTGACGTTTCCCAACGCGAGCTATGTCGTGGCCGCGGCGGAATGGGATTTCTGGAACCGCACCGATGCGACTGGAGGTCTACCGCCGGAGCGCGCCGGCTTCGTCACGGGCGCCCGGCGCAATCTGGCGCGCATCAAGGACAAGGTCCGCATGGTGAAGCCGGGAGACGACGTCGTCGCCGGCATCAGCATCATCGAGACGGGCGGTCACACCCAAGGCCACGTCTCACTCGTCGTCACCGGCGGCGACGGCCTCGTCATCCTGGGCGACGCGCTGACCCATCCGGTCGTATCGTTCGAACATCCCGACTGGCGTACCGCCGCCGACCACGAGCCCGATCGCGCCGTCGCCACGCGGCGGCGCCTGCTCGATCGCCTCGCGGCCGACAAGACGCGTCTCGTCGGCTTCCATCTGCCCTACCCCGGCCTGGGCGTGGTCGAGCGCAAGGATGTGGCGTATCGGTTCGTGGCATCGATGTGATGGCGTCGACGCGATCCGGGCCGCAGTGGGATCGGCCAGCCCCTCCCGCATGCCCGGATACGGGCGAACAATTGTGTCAGGCCGACGCCTTCTCGTTGACCGGCAGACCCTTCTGCTTCAGCAGCGTCTGCAGTTCGCCGGCCTGGAACATCTCGCGGATGATGTCGCAGCCGCCGACAAACTCGCCCTTGACGTAGAGCTGAGGAATGGTCGGCCAGCTCGAGAAATTCTTGATGCCCTGGCGCAGGTCGTCGGACTCGAGCACGTTCAGCCCCTTATAGGGCACGCCGAGATAGTCGAGAATCTGCACCACCTGACCGGAAAAGCCGCACTGCGGGAACTGCGGGGTTCCCTTCATGAACAGCACAACGTCGTTCGCCTTCACTTCATTTTCGATGAATTGCTCGATGGCCATGGTGTGTTTGTCCTCGTCTGGCCATGCGCGGCGGGGAATGTCCATCCGCGATTCAGGCCCTCTTCATTCATATATATAGTAGCGCAGACACGGTCCGCATCCCAAGTGCGTGCACGGCAAGGCTGGCCTGATGGACACGCGCCTGACGCTACGTCCATGCTAAATCTTACTTTTTAGGAGCATAGAACATCCCTCGACCTCCATAACGTCGTCCTGGTTGTGGACCTCGACGGTGGTGCGACACCGATTGGGCGGCGGCAGAACCGATCAACGCCGAAATCCCGATAAGGACAAGCGCGGGCTTCATGAGTCCTCTCCTGCCCCAAGGCACATCGCACGACGAGCTTAAGCCAGTGTGCAAAGCCGACCGAGCGAAAAAGCCAGGTCACGAAATGCGCCGCCGCGACCAACGCATTTTCTGGAAAACCGCGTTTCCGATTCACCTTAACTGGACCGCGCTCTCGCCAGCCGCCGGGACGTCACCGCTCGGGAACGCCGGTCTGCAGGGCGAGCGCGTGCAGCCTACCGCCCATTTCGGCCTTGAGCGCCTCGTAGACCAATTGATGCTGCTGCACCCGCGACTTGCCGCGGAACGATTCGGCGATGACCGTCGCCGCGTAGTGGTCGCCGTCGCCGGCGAGATCGCGAATGGTGACTTCGGCGTCGGGAATGCGGCCCTTGATCAGGCGCTCGATCTCGCTCGCATCCATCGCCATGGCGCGTGGTCTCCGTGCAGCTGCCCGATCAGCCCCACCAACTTAGAGCATTTCCGGAAAGGGCCTACCCTAGGCTTGATCCGGAGTGGACACTGGCTTTCCGAAACAAAATGCGACCGACATTGAATCGAATAGAGCACTTTTTGCCGACGAACGCTGCGAATTGATGGTCAACGTAAACGAAAAGTGTTCTCGCTAGACCATAAAAGTGGAAATGGATCATGCGCTAATTTTTCTTGCTTTAACGCGCAACCGGTATCCACCTCGCTGGAAAACGCCATAGTTGGCCTAAAATCACGGCGATCCGCCGGCCATATATCCGGGAAGCCAGCCTTCGAAGCGCTCCAGCAGTGCCTTTATCAGGATCGGCCGCTCGCCGGGGAGAACAATCGAAGCGCCTCCGGTCGTGCCGAGCCGGAATACCGGCACCGCAGCCCCCGCCGCGCGCTTGACCACCGCCTTGACGGACCGTTCCGCAACGGTGACGACGTAACGCGCCTGATCCTCGCCGAACCAGAACGAGTGGGCGGGGATGTCGCTCGGTGGCGCATCGAGCGCCGCGCCGATACCCGAGACCATGGCCATCTCGGCGAGCGCGACGAGCAGGCCGCCGTCGGACACGTCGTGCACGGCGCCGGCGAGGCCTGCCCCGATCAGCGCGCGGACGAAATCGCCGTTCTCGCGCTCCTCGGTGAGATCGACCGGCGGCGGCGCGCCGTCGTCCCGACCGCAAATGTCGCGCAGATAGAGCGACTGGCCGAGCCACCCGACGCTCTCGCCGACCAGCAGGATGGCATCGCCCTCGCGCTTGAACCCAATCGCCGCCGACTTGGTGAAATCATCGAGCAGGCCGACGCCGCCGATGGTCGGGGTCGGCAGAATCGCCTTGCCGTTGGTCTCGTTGTAGAGCGAGACGTTGCCGGAGACGACGGGAAAGTCGAGCGCCTTGCAGGCCTCGGCGATGCCGCGGATGCAGCCGACGAGTTGGCCCATGATCTCGGGCCGTTCGGGACTGCCGAAATTGAGATTGTCGGTGAGCGCGAGCGGGCGCGCGCCCACCGCGGTGAGATTGCGCCAGGCTTCCGCCACGGCCTGCTTGCCGCCAGCGAACGGATCGGCCTCACAATAGCGCGGCGTGACGTCGGCGGTGAGCGCGAGCGCCTTCGGTCCGTCGTTGACGCGCACGACGGCCGCGTCTCCGCCCGGGCGCTGCAGCGTATTGCCTTGAATGACGTGGTCGTACTGTTCCCACACCCAGCGCTTGGAGCACAGGTCCGGCGTGCCGACGAGTTTTTCCAGCGCGTCGGCCGCCGCCATCGGCGGCTTGACGCCGGTTGCCTTCACGGCGGCGCGCTTCGGCGTCTCGACGAACGGACGATCGTAGACCGGCGCCTCGTCGCCCAGTTCCTTGATCGGCAGGTCGGCCATGACCTTGCCGCCGTGGCGCACGATGAAGCGCTTGGTGGGGGTGGTCTCGCCGACGATGGCGAAGTCGAGTCCCCATTTGCGGAAGATCGCCTCGGCCTCAGCTTCCTTCTCCGGCTTGAGCACCATGAGCATGCGCTCCTGGCTCTCGGACAGCATCATCTCGTAGGCGCTCATGCCGCTCTCGCGGCACGGTACCCGGTCGAGATCGAGCGTGACGCCGAGATCACCCTTGGCGCCCATCTCGACCGCCGAGCACGTCAGTCCCGCCGCGCCCATGTCCTGGATGGCGATGACGCAGCCCTTGGCCATGATCTCGAGGCACGCTTCAAGCAGGAGCTTTTCCGAGAACGGGTCGCCGACCTGCACGGTCGGGCGCTTCTCTTGCGCGTCCGCGTCGAATTCGGCCGATGCCATGGTGGCGCCGTGAATGCCGTCGCGTCCGGTTTTCGAGCCGAGATAGACGATCGGCATGCCGACGCCCGAGGCGGCAGCGTAGAAGATCTTGTCCTTCTCGGCGAGGCCCACCGCCATCGCATTGACCAGGCAGTTGCCGTCGTAGCGCGCATCGAAGCCGACCGAGCCGCCGACCGTCGGCACGCCGAAGGAATTGCCGTAGCTGCCGATGCCGGCAACGACGCCGGAGACCAAGTGCCGGGTCTTGGGATGACTGGGATCGCCGAAACGCAATGAATTGAGACAGGCGATCGGCCGCGCCCCCATCGTGAAGACGTCGCGCAGAATGCCACCGACGCCGGTCGCCGCGCCCTGAAACGGCTCGATATAGCTCGGGTGGTTATGGCTCTCCATCTTGAACACGACGGCGAGCCCGTCGCCGATGTCGATGACACCGGCATTCTCGCCCGGCCCCTGGATCACCCATGCCGCCTTGGTCGGCAGCTTGCGCAGATGAACTTTCGAAGATTTGTACGAGCAGTGCTCGTTCCACATGGCCGAAAAAATGCCGAGCTCGGTGAAGCTCGGCGTCCGGCCGATGAGCGCGACAATGCGGTCGTATTCTTCAGACTTGAGACCATGTTCGGCCGCCAGCGCGGCGGTCACCGGCGGCTCGCCCGCGGTCGCGCGCTGCGCGTGCGTGCGCGTGTCGTCCGGCACGCCGGAGCCGAACAGCTTCATCGCCAATCGCCCGATTCTGCCGACCATTCAGCTGCCAAGCTCCCTTTCGGCGATAGCGATCCATTCCGCCTGAACTTTCCGAACGTACTTGGGCGCGCGCTTGAGCCGCGTCAATACGGCGTGGAAAATCGCTTTTGCTTCGCCCTGGCGGCCGAGCCGGTCGAGCAGAAGACCGTACCGCACGCGCGCTTCGGCGCCGGGAAAATACTGTGACAATGCCTCATATTCGTGCAGCGCCTCCTCGGTCCGGCCGCAATCCTCAAGCGCGCGCGCGTACAGCAAGTGACCGTCGGCCGACTGATATTGCGGCCAGTGCGTCTTCAGGTCGTCGAGCGTCGCAACCGCTGCAGGAAAATCACCGAGCCCGAACTCGGCGCGCGCCCTGCCGATCATGTAGATCGGCTCATCGCCCAACGGCTGAGCCAACACCGCATCGAAATGTCGCCGGGCCTCCTCGAACTTGCCGAGCGCAAGGCACTCCTCGGCCACAGCGACCCGGTTGGCGATGGTGTCAGCGAGCGCCAGTTGGTCAGCCAGGTCACGGTAGCGCTCCTGCGGATTGAAGGTGCGCGCCAGGCGCCGGCGCGCCTGCTGGCCTTGCACGCTGCCGAACCACGCGGGAAGGAGCTCGACCGCGATATAGGCCAGGGCGCCGATTCCCGGCAGCAGCAGGATGACATAGGCCCAAGGATTGAAGCGGCCGGTTTTCGCCGCATGGATGATGAACACCACGTCGACGACGGCAAGCACCAACGCAAGCGGCATGAGCTTCCCCTGGCGCATTTTCAGGCGCAGTGCGCAGCACTTCACCGCAGAAAATGCGATCGAACAAACGCCTCCGGCGTTTTCCGGCAAAGTAGACCTGCTTCGCCGCAAAAAACGCGTCAAGCCAAGAACCTGGAGCAGCGACTTAACCCAAACTGATGGAAAGCATCTGTCTGGATCGTACCACTACGCGGCTTTCGTCAGATGCTCCACGATCCCAGCAAAGAGTCCACGGCCGTCCGTGCAACCGAGCGAGTTCTCCACGTGGTTCTCAGGATGCGGCATCATTCCGGCCACATTACCCTTGTCGTTGACGATCCCGGCAATGGCGTTGGTCGCACCGTTGATGTTCCAGGCTGGGTCGCGTGTGCCGTCCGGGGCGACGTAGCGATAGAGCACCCTGCCCTCGCCCTCCAGGCGGGCGAGCGTCGCTTCGTCGGCGGCATAGTTGCCCTCGCCGTGTGCGACCGGAACGCGGATCACCTGCCCAGCATTATAGCCGCGCGTGAATGGTGTGTCGGAACGCTCGACCCGCAGATAGGCATCCTTGCAGATGAATTTGAGCTGCGCGTTGCGCATCAGCACGCCGGGCAGCAACCCCGACTCGCAGAGAATCTGGAAACCGTTGCACACGCCGAGCACGAGGCCGCCCATCGCCGCAAATGCCCGCACTGCATCCATGATCGGCGCTCGCGCCGCGATCGCGCCGCAGCGCAGATAGTCGCCATAGGAGAAGCCGCCCGGCACCACCACGAGATCGGTGCCGGCCGGCAAGACCGTGTCGGCGTGCCACGTCATCGCCGGCGCGCGTCCGGCGACCAGCGTGAGCGCACGCGCCATGTCGCGCTCGCGATTGATTCCGGGAAAGACGAGGACGGCCGCTTTCATTACAATCCGAGTTCCGCCTTAGTCCAACGCATCACGGCTTCGCCGTTGAGGAAATCGAGCGCGGCGCGCTCGGCGTTCCGCGCGGTGTCGCGATCGGTGGTGACGGTTGCGACAATCACGTCGCACTTGTCGTTAAAGGCGATGGCCAGCGCCGAATGCGGCCCCGATGCATTATCGACATGGTATGGGCGGCTCCTGCCCGACATCCAACCGACGGTGACGGGCTGCCCGCCGGCACGCGGTGCAAAGCGCGGCGCCAGCAGATCGACGTCGCCGACGCGGTCGAGTTCCTCGTCGTCCGCCACCCCGGTCGTGCAATTGCAGAAACCGCGCTTGGCTCGGACGTAGAGGTACACCTCCGCCCCACAATGGGCGGCCGGGCAGCGGAACGCGCGGCCGGTACCCCATTGGTCGAGCAGGAACGGCCACTTGGTCTCGGTCCACGGTGGTCCCGCCTCGTTGCCCGCCCCGGGCAGGGTGAAGCCCACGGTCGCGGCGTCACCGGCGAGCAGCGCGGCAAGTCCGCCGGCGAGCGCACCGACCACGGCGCATGATCGAAGGCCGGTCATCCCGCTACCTCGACGCGATAATTTTCGATCACCGTGTTGGCGAGGAGCTTTTCGGCCGCCTCCTTGAGGGCGGCTTCCGCCTGCGCCTTGTCGGCGCCGGCGATCTCGATATCGAAGACTTTGCCCTGGCGCACGCTGGCGACGCCGGAAACCCCTAGCGATTTCAACGCTCCTTCGATCGCCTTGCCTTGCGGATCGAGAATGCCGGACTTCAATGTCACGGTAACGCGGGCTTTCATGGCGGACCGTCCAATGTCCTCGGTTCGATATCGGTGAATCGATCAGCCCGCAAGCGATATGGCGGTTCCTTCGTTGACCTCCAGCAGCCGCCCACAGCCGGCGATGTGCCCGCTTCGGCCGGCGAGCCGCATCGCCGACCAGAACGCCGCCTGGGTGCTGGAAACCACCGGGATGCCGAAGCGCTCTTCGAGCGGCTTGGCGACCCCGAGCGTGCGCAGGCCGCCGCAGGAAATCAGCAGCCCTTCGGCGCCCGGCGCCGCGTTGCACGCCTTGGCGCTCAAATCGATGATATCGGCCTCGCTTTTCGACCCCGGCTCGCCGAAGCCGAACAGCCCGAAACCTTCGAGCGCCAGGACCTCGAAACCTGAGGCGACGAGAAAATCGCGAAGGCGGTCGTTGACCTCGTCGGCATAGGCGGTGCTGACCGCCACGCAGCGAGCGGCCATGGCACGCAGGCCGTCGACCACGGCGGCGCTCATCGTGCTCACCGGCAGGCCGGTAGCGGCGCGCAACTTTTCGAGCAGGCGCTCGTGGAACTCGTATCCGCGATAAAAGGTGAGCGACGTGCCGATCACCATGATGGCGTCGACGCCCTGGGCCGCGAGGTATTCCGCCGCCGGCACGATGCCATCAACCGCCGCGTCATATCCCGCCGGCGTCAGTGACCGCACCCCAACCCCGCGCGGAACGAAGCGGACGTCCGGATACATGATAGGACCTTCGTCCGGCACCCGATCGGCGGCAAACGGCACGACCAGGCCGATGGCAACGGGCTTTTTCATATGAATGGTCCATGTCCCGGCAGCGCGTGCCGATACTCTCGTGTCGCTCCACACTCTAATGTCTCACGGGGCCCACGCCTACCTGCCGCCACGTGTTGCCGGGCAGGCGAAGGAACTCCGCAACTCTCGAAACGCGCGCTAAGCGCATTTTCCGCAACAAGCCTGCTCTGGATTTGATCCGGGGTGGGAACCGGTTTTCCGCAGAAAATGCGACCACCTGAAGAAGCTGGAGCGCGTTTCCGATTCAACTTGGCCGGAACGCGCTCTGGCCTGGGATCATCGATCAAGCCGCCGGCCCGGACGATCCTGCTCTTACTCGACGCTCGCGCCTATTGCTTTGAGCAGGCTCGTCCAGCGCGCGATCTCGGAGCGGATATAGGTGCCGAGCTCAACCGGCGTGCTCGACATCGGCTGCATGCCGAGGGCGACAAAGTGATTTCGGGTTTCGGCCGTCGCCATCAAGTCGACCAGCGCCGCGTTGAGCTTGGCGACGATGGGGGCGGGCACGTTGGCCGGAGCGACCACGCATTGCCAGGAATTGGCCTCGTAGCCGGTCACTCCCGCCTCGCTCATGGTCGGCACGGCAGGCAGCGTCTCGACCCGCTTGCCGGTGGTCACCGCCAGCGGCTTGACGCGGGCAGTCTTCACCAACTCCAGGGCCTGCGCCACGTCGGCGAACATGATCGGTACATGACCGGCCACCACGTCGGTGAGCGCCGGGCCGCCGCCGCGATAGGGAATGTGGTTGAGGTCGATGCCGGTCATGCTCTTCAGCAACTCCATAAACACGTGATGCGGTGCCCCGGCCCCGCCCGAGGCGTAGCTCAGCGCACCGCGCCGTTCCTTGGCGAGCCGCATGAAATCCTCGACCGAATCAACCGGCAAGGACGGGTGGACGATGAGGACGAAAGGGACCGCCGCCACCATCGAGAGCGGCGAGAAATCGGTCGCTGGGTTGTACGGCAGGTTCTTGTACAGGCCGGCATTGATGGCGACGGTCGAGCTGGTCGCCATCAGCAGCGTGTAGCCGTCGGGCGCCGCTTTGGCGACATAGGCGCCACCGGTCGCAGTGCCCGACCCCGGCTTGTTCTCGACAATGACGGGCTGACCGAGCCGCTGCTCGAGGCCGCGCGCAAGGAAGCGCGCGATCGCATCGGTGCCGCCGCCCGCGGCGTAGGGAACGACGAGGCGCACCGGGCGGGCGGGGTAATCCTGGGCATGGCCGAAATCGGCGCCGGCCGCCAGGCCGAAGGTAACAGCGATCGAGCATGCCAACATCGATCGCATGATACCGGCCCTCGCCGTTGCGCGCGGCCTCCCAGGACATCGGCTGGAGCCATTCGAGACGATGCGACCCATCCGCCGAGTCTTAAAGACGCGAATGGCCAGGACAAGCCCGGCCATCGCGCAACGCAAATCGTCAGAACAACCGGCTCTCAGCCCTTCACCAGGATGGGCCCCGAGCCCTGTGGGCGCTCGCCCTCGCTGACGATGCCGAGGCGCTTGGCCACTTCGGTATAGGCTTCGAGCAGTCCGCCGAGGTCGCGGCGGAAGCGGTCCTTGTCGAGCTTCTCGTTCGACTTGATGTCCCACAGCCGGCACGAATCGGGCGAGATCTCGTCGGCCACCACGATCCGCATCATCTCGTTCTCCCACAACCGTCCGCATTCCATCTTGAAATCGACCAGACGGATGCCGACGCCGAGGAACAGGCCGGAGAGGAAGTCGTTGACGCGGATGGCCAGCGCCATGACGTCGTCGATCTCCTGCGGGGTGGCCCAGCCGAAGGCGGTGATGTGCTCTTCCGATACCATCGGATCGCCCAGCGCATCGTTCTTGTAATAGAACTCGATGATCGAGCGCGGCAGCTGCGTGCCCTCCTCGATGCCGAGCCGCTGCGACAGCGAACCGGCTGCGACGTTTCGTACCACCACTTCGAGCGGGATGATCTCCACCTCGCGAATCAACTGCTCACGCATGTTGAGCCGGCGGATGAAGTGAGTCGGCACGCCGATGTCATTCAAGTGCTGGAAGACGTACTCGGAGATGCGATTGTTGAGCACGCCCTTGCCTTCGATGACCTGGTGCTTCTTGGCATTGAAGGCCGTTGCGTCGTCCTTGAAATGCTGGATCAGCGTTCCGGGCTCCGGGCCCTCGTAGAGGACCTTCGCCTTGCCTTCGTAAATTCGGCGGCGGCGGCTCATCGGGGTATACCGTGGCTTGAGGAAGTCCATATGGTGCCGTGGCTCCAGTTATGCTGTTCGGTCCGCGGCGGCGGATTTGAGCGGCGCGACTCGGAACTGGGACGGCCGGCTCCTCCACACTGGCAAACTAGCCGAACGTAGTGCAGAGCACAATCGACATAGTCCTGCTTGGCGCGGTCTGCAATGACGGTGTTGAGGCACGGCTCTTGTTGCCTTGACGGGCCGGTCCCGATATGCAAGGCGGCATGAGCGCGAACACGCGCAAATCCGCCATCAACCATTGTGATAGCAAACATCGGGGCCCCCTATGACGACGTTCGACAAGCGCGAAGAGGGATTCGAGAAGAAGTTCGCGCATGACGAGGAGCTGCGCTTCAAGGCTAACGCGCGGCGCAACAAGCTCCTCGGCCTGTGGGCGGCAGAGCAACTTGGGCTCGCCGGCGCCGACGCCGAGACATATGCCAAGGAGGTCGTCATCGCCGACTTGGACGAAGCGGGCGACGTCTTCCGCAAGGTGCGCAAGGATCTCGACGCCAAAAACGTGGCCCAGTCCGATCAGCAGCTCCGCCGCGTCATGGATGATTTGATGGAGCGCGCGATCGCCCAGATCAAGGCCGGCACCTGAGGCCGGACCGCGGGCGCATGGCGGGCAGCGAGCAGGACTTTTCGGAGGCGCAGGCCGCGTCCTGGTACGACGGCAAGGCATTCAGTTCCGACTGGACGTCGTGGCATTTTCCCAACTGGGCCAAGCTGCTCGGGCCGTGGCGCGGCGTCGCCGCGCGCGTCATGGAGATCGGCTCGTGGGAGGGCCGCTCGGCGCTGTTCTTCCTGAACTATCTGCCGCGCTCGCGTCTCGTGTGCATCGACACGTTCGCCGGCGGCGAGGAGCATCAGGCCGACCCCAATACGGTCGCGCACCACCTGCCCGAGATCGAGCAACGCTTCGACGCCAACGTCGCGGCGTTCAAGGACCGCATCGAGAAGATCAAGGGGCCGTCGACGACGGCGCTCGCCGAGCTCGGCCTCGACGGGCGGCAATTCGACATCGCCTATGTCGACGGCAGCCACCGCGCGGTCGATGTCTACAGCGACGGCATATTGACCTGGCCGCTGATCGTGCACGGCGGCCTTTTGATATTCGACGACTATCAATGGGAATACATGCCGGAGACGCTCAGCAATCCCAAGCAGGGCATCGATTCCTTCCTGCGTGCGTTCGAGGGCGACTACCGCATCGTCCATCACGCCTATCAGATCGCCGTCGAGAAGATTTAGGACCCGTCATGACCATTGCTGCCTTTTCCCTCGCCCGCCGACTCGCGGCCGGCGAGATCGTCCACACCGCCTGGTGTGGGCTGCCCTGTCCGCTGATCACCGAGACCATGGCGCGCGACGGATTCTCCGCCGTCACCATCGACCAGCAGCACGGGCTATGGGATGTCGCGGGAACGCGCGACGCCATCGCCGCGATCCATATGGCCGGCGCGGCGCCGATCGTGCGCGTGCCGGTCGGCGACTTCGCCACCGTCAGCCGCGCGCTCGATTTCGGCGCCGAGGGCGTCATCGCGCCGATGATCAACACGCTGGCGGAAGCGCGCGCGTTCGTCGCCGCGGCGAAATATCCGCCGGTCGGCGAGCGCAGCTGGGGGCCGCATCGCGCGCTCGCCCTCGCCGGCATGACCGACCAGAAGACCTATCTGGACGAGGCCAATGCGCTGACCGTCACCTTCGCCATGATCGAGACGAGAACGGCACTCAGCAATCTCGACGTCATCATGGCGACACCCGGCATCGACGGCGTCTTCCTCGGCCCCTCCGACCTTTCGATCGCGCTCAGCGGCGGCACCGCGCTCGACCCGCATTCCAAGGAGGTCGAAAAGGAAGTCGACGTGATCGCCAAGGCGGCTGCCAAGGCGAACAAGATCGCCGGCGCCTATTGCGCGACCGCCGAGCGCGCGAACGAGCTCACCCGCCGCGGCTATCGGTTCATGGCGATCGGCAGCGATCTCGGCTTTCTGCGCGGCGCCACCACGGCGGTGTTGCAGAAGCTGAAGGGATGACAAATCTGCGTTCGAACCAACCCCGAGCACGCCGCGACCCTTCCTCCTTGTGGGAGAGGTTGGCTGCGGCTCGTGGCACCGCGTGTCGTTCCATCATACGTCCATCATCTTCGCCGCCAGCGCATCGAGCACCTTGCCGACGTCGGCATCGACGTCGCCGGCCTGGACGTCGATGATCGCATAGCCGCGCTCGGCGAGCCAGGCGCGCTTCTCGGCCCGCGTCGTTCCCGCCGCCCGGCTTTCGTCATCCGGCACGAGATCGACCACGGTGCGCCGCGCGAAGGAGACGAGGTCGGTGATGTGTGGGCCGACCGGCACCTGACGCTTGAAGCCGAGCCCGGCGAAGCGCCGGTCGTGCACCATCGCATCCCACAAACGCCGCTCGGCGTCGGTCGGATTGCGCCGCAGCAGGCGCGACAGCCCACGCACCGGCCCGCGTTCGGACGGCACGCGGCCGGCGGCATGTTCGTTGAGCAGCGCGCGCAGGCGCGTGGCCTCCTCGCCGTCGAGCACCCCGCCCGCCGCCGGTCCCTTGCGGCCTTGGGCGATCGCCATAATCACGCCGTGCAGAGTCTGGATGTCCTGCTGGGTCGGCTGCATGCGGGTGAAGATGTTGCGCAGGTTGATGACCATGGTCTCGCGCTTGTCGGGCGGACGGAAGAACTCGACGTTCTCCAGCTCGCGTTCGAGATCGGCGAAGAAGGCCAGCAGCTGCTGCTTGGGCGCGGGTGCGGATTTTTTCGGCATGGCGAACGGCAGCACGCCGCCCGCGGCGAGCTTGAACCATTCGTAGGACATGACCGCGACGGCCTGCGCGAGATTGAGCGAGGCGAAGGCGGGATTGACCGGCAGCGTCACAATGCGGTCGGCGAGCGCGACCTCGTCATTCTCAAGCCCGTTACGCTCGCGCCCGAACATGACGGCGACGGTGTCGCCGGCGGCGACCCGTGGTGCCATCAGCCGCGCCCCCTCCTCCGGCGATACGACGGGCTTCGCCTGGTCGTGCGCCCGGGCCGTCGATGCCAGCACGAAGGTGCAAGCGGCGAGCGCCGCCGCGGGGGTGTCGTAGACCACCGCGCCGTCGAGGATGCGGTCGGCGCCGGCCGCCATCATGCGCGCCTTGTCGTTCGGCCAGGCCTGCCGCGGGGCGACAAGGCGCAGCCGCGACAGCCCGAAATTAGCCATCACGCGCGCGGCGGCGCCGATGTTCTCGCCTAGTTGCGGCTCGACCAGGACGACGACCGGGCCCGCGACGTCGGCCCATTGCTTGGTCTTGTCGGTACCCGCACCCGGCATTCTCGTCCTCCGCCAGCGCGCGCTTCGCCGCAAGCGACACCGCTTGGGCACCTGGACACGCTCGATCGTCTGCAGTGACCGAGGGGTATAGCGCTTTGCTCACCAAAAAGGCGACTGCGCACGAAAGGCAGCTTTCTCCCCCGGCGGGCCGGTGCTATAGCCACGCCCGCCGGAACGGGGCGCCGGCGCTTCCCGAGCGCGCGCCGATCATGCCCGATCCGAGCCCGTAGGGGTATTTGCGCGCTCCGAGAAGGCCCACATGGCGAAGATCAAGGTGAAGAATCCGGTCGTCGAGATGGACGGCGACGAGATGACCCGGATCATCTGGCAACTCATCAAAGACAAGCTGATTCACCCCTACCTCGACGTCCAGCTTCTCTACTACGACCTCAGCGTCCAGAAGCGCGATGAGACCAACGATCAGATCACCATCGACGCGGCGGAGATGACCAAGAAGGTGGGCGTCGCCGTCAAGTGCGCCACCATCACGCCCGACGAAGGCCGCGTGAAGGAATTCGGCCTCAAGGAGATGTGGCGCTCGCCCAACGGCACGATCCGCAACATCCTCGGCGGCGTGATCTTCCGCGAGCCGATCATCTGCAGGAACGTGCCACGCCTGGTGCCGGGTTGGACCAAGCCGATCATCATCGGCCGCCATGCCTATGGCGACCAATACCGCGCGACCGATTTCAAGTTCCCCACCAAAGGGACGCTGTCGATCAAGTTCGTCGGCGAAGACGGCAAGGTCATCGAACGCGAGGTCTTCAAGGCGCCGAGCTCCGGCATCGCGATGGCGATGTACAATCTCGACGATTCGATTCGTGATTTCGCCCGCGCCTCGTTCAATTACGGCTTGGCGCGCGGCTATCCGGTCTACCTCTCGACCAAGAACACGATCCTGAAGCAGTACGACGGCCGCTTCATGGAGCTGTTCCAGCAGATCTTCGACGCCGAGTTCAAGAGCCAATTTGACGCGAAGAAGATCACCTACGAGCACCGCCTGATCGACGACATGGTGGCGGCGGCGATGAAATGGTCGGGCGGATATGTCTGGGCCTGCAAGAACTACGACGGTGACGTGCAGTCAGACACGGTGGCGCAGGGCTACGGCTCGCTCGGCCTGATGACCTCGGTGCTGATGACGCCCGATGGCAAGGTGGTCGAAGCCGAGGCCGCCCACGGCACGGTGACGCGCCACTACCGCGAATACCAGAAGGGCCAGGAAACCTCGACCAATTCGATCGCCTCGATCTTCGCCTGGACGCGCGGGCTGGCGCATCGCGCCAAGCTCGACGACAGTCCCGAGCTGGCGACGTTCGCCACAACGATGGAAAGGGTTTGCGTCGACACGGTCGAAGCCGGCTTCATGACCAAGGATCTGGCGCTGCTGGTGGGCGCTGACCAGAAATGGCTGTCGACCACCGGCTTCCTCGACAAGGTGTCCGACAACCTCCGCAAGGCGATGGCGTCGTAGATTTTTACCACAGGGATCAATCGAACCACGGCGCGGCGTTGGCCGCGCCGTTTTTTTGCCTCTATGCCGGGCTCGACTCCATGCCGACTTGCGGGGACTCATGGCACGGAAAGTCCTGGTCGCGGCGCTCGCCTGTGCGGGAGCGTTCGCCGCGTTCATCACCCTCACCAACAGCACGCTGCTTGCTGTTCGCCGCGCCGGCCAGCCGATGCTGCTGGCGCATCGCGGGCTGGCGCAGACATTCAGCCCCGACGGATTGAAATCCGACACCTGCACGGCCAATCGCATCTATCCGCCCGAGCATCGCCATCTCGAGAATACGCTCGCCTCAATGGAGGCCGCGTTCGCGGCCGGCGCCGACATGGTCGAGCTCGACGTGCATCCGACCACCGACGGCCGCTTCGCGGTGTTTCACGACTGGACCCTGGAGTGCCGCAGCAACGGCACCGGCGCGACCCGCGCGCATAGTCTCGCCGAGCTCAAAGCGCTCGACATCGGTTATGGCTACACGTTCGACGGCGGGCACACGTTTCCATTCCGCGGCCGGGGCATCGGCCTGATGCCGGCGCTTGACGAGGTGCTGGCGACGTTTTCCGAGCGCCGTTTCCTCATCCATCTTAAGAGTAACGAGCCGGACGACGGCGTCAGGCTTGCCAAATTGCTTAGCGGCCTGCCGCCGGCGCGGCTCGCCCTCCTCGCCGCCTATGGCGGCGACGGTCCGGTCGACGCCGTGCGCGAGCGTCTGCCGCAACTGCGGACCATGTCCAAGCACCAGTTAAAGTCGTGCCTGCTGCGCTACATCGCAATGGGATGGTCGGGCGCCGTCCCTGCAGACTGCCGCCACAGCATCGTGCTGATTCCGGTCAACGACGCCCGTTGGCTGTGGGGCTGGCCGGACCGTTTCCTCGATCGGATGGCGCGCGTCGACACGCTGGTGTTCGCCCTCGGGCCGTGGGACAGCGACGACTTCTCGCGCGGCATCGACGACGTCGAGGAGTTTCGCACCTTGCCGGCCGGGTTCTCCGGCGGCATCTGGACCAACCGGATCGACCGCATCGCCCCGCTGGTGCGCCGCCGCAGTGCCGGACGGTAGCGCGCGCGGTCGGCGGACGTAGAAACCGGTTTGCGACGCAATCAAGCCTGCGCAGATTGCGTGAACCGAGCTGCGCGCCGCGCTCAAACACGGTCCCTCAGCCGTCGCCGCCCGTGTCCCTCGGCTCCGCGATCTCCTCGACGACCATGTCGCCCTTGGGCGTGACCGGCTCGCCGCCGAGCCGGCTCCGCGCCACCTCGTTGATGTGCTCGGCCATGCCGGGCGCGCGTTCCATCAGGGCGTGGAAGTCGTGCGCATCGAGCGCGAGCAGGTTGGTGCGCGTCACCGCCGTGACGGTGGCCGAGCGGTTCGAACGCCGCAGCAACGCGATCTCGCCGAAGAACTGCCCAACACCGAGCCGCACGCGCTGCTTGGGCAGCTCGACCTCGACCGCGCCGGCAGCGATGAAGTACATGCAGGTGGCGGGCTCGCCGCGGCGTACGACGACGCGGCCGGCCTCGACCATCTGCGCCCGCAGCAGTCGCAGGATATCGGCGATGTCGGAGGCGTTGAGATCAGCGAACAGCGGCACGCGCGCCACCATGCCCCACGTCACGATGAAGTCGCGGCGACGCACCTCGTCGGCGAACGCGCTGGCGATGATGGCGACCGGCAGGGCGATCATCATCAAGCCGAGAATGATGGCGAGGCCGGCGACAAACTTGCCGAACGGCGTCGCCGGTATCACGTCGCCGTAGCCGACGGTGCACAGGGTGACGATCGCCCACCACATGGCGTCGGGAATGGTGCCGAACTTGTCCGGCTGCACGTTGCGCTCGATCAGGTACATGACCGAGGCAAAGGCGAGCGTGGCGCCCATCAAGATGACGAGACTGCCAAGTAGCGAGCGACGTTCGTTGTAGAGCGCGGTCAACAGCGAGCGCATCGCCGTCGAATAGCGCGCGAGCTTGAAGAAACGCAGGATGCCGAACAGCAGCAACGTGCGCATGCCGGCGGGATAGAACGGATCGAACCAGAACGGCAGCACGGCGAACAGATCGACCACGCCCATGCCGCTGGTGACGTATTTCATGCGCGCGCGGAACGGGCTCACGTGCCGGTGCGCGGCGTGCTCGGCGGCGACCCAGATGCGCAAGGCGTATTCGACCGTAAAGACGATGAGCGACACGACTTCGATCGCGTCGAACAGCCTGTCATATTTGGCGTCGATCTCGGGCACCGAGGCGAGGATCATCGCCAGCAGGTTGACGACGATCAGGATGATGATGCCGCGCGCGACCAGCCGGCTCAGCGGATTGGCGAGCTGGTCGTGCTCCAGGATGTCGTAGACCCGGTGCCTGAACTCGGCGGACCTGCCCGTGCGCGACATGGTGAGTCCCGGAAAATGCCCTAGCCGCCGCCGATGGCGGCGGCAATTGCGTCGAGCGCCGCGTCCGCCTTGGCACCGTTCGGACCGCCGGCCTGGGCCATGTCCGGCCGGCCGCCGCCGCCCTTGCCGCCGAGCGCCTCGGCGCCCTTGCGCACCAGGTCGACGGCATTGAAGCGCTGGGTGAGGTCGCTGGTGACCCCGACCACGATGCCGGCCTTGCCCTCGTCGGTGACGCCGACAATAGCTACGACGCCGGAGCCGACGAGTTTCTTGCCTTCGTCGGCGAGGCTCTTCAGGTCCTTGACGTCGATCCCCGACACTGCGCGGGCCATCAGCTTGACGTCGCCGACCGTACGGACGCCGTCGGCGGCGGCGCCGGGGACGGCGCTCGTCCCGCCGCCCATAGCGAGCTTCTTCCTGGCCTCGGACAGGTCGCGTTCCAGGCGCTTGCGGTCGTCGAGCAGGGCGGCGACCCGGGCCGGCATGTCTTCGAGTGACACCTTAAGTTCGGCCGACGCCGCCTTGGCAAGCTGCGCGATATGATTGACGGACTTGCGCGCGCCGCGCCCGGTCAGCGCCTCGATCCGGCGTACGCCGGCGCCCACCGCGCTTTCGCCCAGCACCGAGATCAGGCCGATGTCTCCGGTTCGGCGCACATGGGTGCCGCCGCACAATTCGACCGACCAGCCCATGGTGTTGCCGCCATCGCCCATGGCGACCACCCGCACCTCGTCGCCGTATTTTTCGCCGAACAAGGCACGGGCACCGGAGGCAATGGCGTCGTCGACCGCCATCAAACGGGTGGTAACCGGGGAATTCTGCAGCACGATGTCGTTGGCGAGGTCCTCGACCTTTTCGATCTCCTCTTGGCTCATCGGCTTGGGATGGGAGAAGTCGAAGCGCAGGCGGTCGGGAGCCACCAGCGAGCCCTTCTGCGCCACGTGGTCGCCCAGCACCTGGCGCAGCGCCTCGTGTAGCAAGTGCGTCGCTGAATGGTTGGCGCGGATCGCCGTACGCCGGGCATGATCGACCTCGAGGGTGAGTGCGAGGCCGGGCTTGAGCGCGCCCTCCTCCACCGTGCCGAGATGGACGAGCAGGTCGCCGGCCATTTTCTGCGTATCGGTGACGCGGAAGCGCACGCCGTCGGCGCTGATCACGCCGCTATCGCCGATCTGGCCGCCTGACTCGCCGTAGAACGGGGTCTGGTTGAGCACGACGGCGCCGCTCTCGCCCTTCTTCAGTTCGGCGACTTCTTTGCCGTCACGCACCAGCGCGGCAGCGACGCCTTCCGCCCGCTCGGTCTCGTAGCCGAGGAATTCGGTGGCGCCGACCTTTTCGCGCAGCGCGAACCACAGGGCCTCGGTCGCCGCCTCGCCCGACCCCGACCACGAGGCGCGCGCCTTCTCGCGCTGGCGCTCCATGGCGGCATTGAAACTCGCGGTGTCGACGGCGATGCCGCGCGGCCGCAGCGCATCCTGGGTAAGGTCGAGTGGAAAGCCGAATGTGTCGTAGAGGGTGAAGGCGATCTCGCCCTTGAGGCTGTCGCCGCGCTTGAGGCCGCGGCTCTCCTCATCGAGGATGGCAAGGCCGCGCTCCAGCGTCCTGCGGAAACGCGTCTCCTCGAGCTTGAGCGTTTCGCTGACCAACGCTTCCGCCCGAATCAACTCCGGATAGGCTTGACCCATCTCGCGCACCAGCGGCGGCACGAGCTGCCACATCAGCGGCTCGCGCGCGCCGAGCAGCTCGGCATGGCGCATGGCGCGCCGCATGATGCGGCGGAGCACATAGCCGCGGCCCTCGTTCGAGGGCAGCACGCCGTCGGCGATGAGGAACGCGCTCGCTCGCAGATGGTCGGCAATGACGCGGTGCGAGGCCTTCTGCACACCGTCGGGATCGACGCCGGTGAGGTCGGCGATCGCCTTGATCAACGCGCGAAATAGATCGATGGCGTAATTGTCGTGGGTCCCCTGCAGCACCGCGGCGATGCGCTCGAGGCCCATCCCGGTGTCGATCGAGGGCTTGGGCAGGTCGACGCGCTGGCCGCCGGCGAGCTGCTCGTATTGCATGAACACGAGGTTCCAGATCTCGATGAAGCGGTCGCCTTCGGCGTCGGGCGAGCCCGGCGGACCGCCGGGAATGTGGTCGCCGTGGTCGTAGAAGATCTCCGAGCACGGCCCGCACGGGCCGAGGTCGCCCATGGCCCAGAAGTTGTCGGCACCGGCAATCCGGATGATCTTCTCGTCTGGCAGGCCGGCGATCTTCTTCCACAGACCAAAGGCTTGATCATCGTCGACATAGACCGTGACGAGGAGGCGCTCCTTGGCGAGCCCGTATTCCCTGGTCACCAGGTTCCACGAGAGCTCGATGGCGCGGTCCTTGAAGTAGTCGCCGAACGAGAAGTTGCCGAGCATCTCGAAGAACGTGTGGTGGCGCGCGGTATAGCCGACATTGTCGAGGTCGTTGTGCTTGCCGCCGGCACGCACGCATTTCTGCGCCGTGACGGCGCGCGAATAGGGCCGTTTCTCGAGGCCAGTGAAGACGTTCTTGAACTGCACCATCCCGGCATTGGTGAACATCAGAGTTGGGTCGTTGCGCGGGACGAGCGGCGAGGAGGCGACGACCGCGTGGTCGTTGCGACGGAAATAGTCGAGGAAGCTCGATCTTATGTCGTTGACGCCGCTCATGCCGTCCTGCCGCGCAGCCGCAAGCCTTTTGTCGTTTGGATTCAGGCCCGGCCACCTGTTCTTTGGTGTGGTGCTTGTAGCGGCGCGCCCCACCCCTGTCCAGAAACGGGCGGGACACCGCCATGGGCCCGTGCGCCCTGGTTTCGATCGCCCGCGAGCGACGACATCCATGCGGTCCATGGGCATTGATAGGCCCGTCGGCGCATGGCCCAGCCCTTACGGCCGCGGTGGCGGTCGGCTATAAGCCCTCGCCTTTCCTTCGCCGCGGCCAGCCGCCAGCCGGCAACCGCCGATCCAGACACGAGAGACCATGAGCGAGCCTCCTCCGCCGGTCACCACGGGCATGGCCTTTGCCGACCGGCTGCGCACCGGGCATTTCGTCATGACCGCCGAGGTCACGCCGCCGGTGTCCTGCGACCGGCAGGACCTGCTGGCCAAGGCCCTGCCGCTGCGCGGGCTCGCCGACGCGGTCAACGTCACCGACGGCGCCAGCGCGCGCGCCCACATGGCGCCGACCGCCGCGGCCGCGATCCTGCTGCAGGAAGGCTTCGAGCCGATCCTCCAACTCGCCTGCCGCGACCGCAACCGCCTCGCGCTGCAAGGCGAGCTGATGGGTGCGGCGGCGCTGGGCATCCGCAACCTGCTGATCCTGCGCGGCGACGATCCCACGGCCGGCGATCAACCGGAGGCGAAGGCGGTGTTCGATCTCGACAGCCGTACGCTGCTGCAGACGGCGGCGATGATGCGCGACCACGGCCGGTTACCGCACGGCGCCAGGGTGGCGGGAGCCGCGAGCTTCTTCCTCGGCGCGGCAGATTTGCCGATTGATCCGCCCGCCGGCTGGCAGCCGGACGGGTTGAAGGCCAAGGTTTCGGGCGGGGCCGCGTTCGTGCAGACCCAGTTCTGCATGGATACTGGTGTGGTACGCCGTTATGTCGGTCGCCTGGCCGAGGCCGGGCTCGGCGACAAGCTCTTCATGGTGATCGGGGTCAACCCGCTGCGGTCAGCGCGATCGGTCACCTGGATGCGCAACCATCTGATCGGCACGATCATTCCCGAGGCTTACGTCCAGCGCATGGAACGGGCCAGCGATCCGGCGGCGGAAGGCCGGCGCATCTGCGTCGAGGTGATCGAGGAGCTGGCCGGCATTCCCGGCGTCGCCGGCGCGCACGTGATGGCGCCGGGGAACGACGCGGCGGTTCCCGACGTGATCGCCGAAGCGCGTTCACGTATCGGACGAAGTCGGCGCAGCTAGACGATTGCTCCTGAACGCAATCACCGGGCTTCGGCGCTGCGCGCGCCGGCCCGGTGATGACGATCGGCCAGGAGGACCAATACTCAATGACTCAACGCAATACTCAATCCTCCTCGGCGGCCGCGTCATCATCATCGTCCGCGCTTTCGGCAGCGAGAATCTTCTCGGCAATCAGGCCGGAGTTCTGGCGGATCGCCGCCTCGATCTTGGCGGACATGTCGGTGTTCTGCTTGAGAAACGTCTTGGCGTTCTCGCGACCCTGGCCGATGCGCTGGCTGTCGTAGGAGAACCAGGCGCCCGATTTTTCGACCACCCCGGCCTTGACGCCGAGATCGATCAACTCGCCGGTCTTGGACACGCCTTCGCCGTACATGATGTCGAATTCGACCTGCTTGAACGGCGGGGCGAGCTTGTTCTTGACCACCTTGACCCGGGTCTGGTTGCCCACGACCTCGTCGCGGTCCTTGATGACGCCGACGCGGCGTATGTCGAGGCGGACCGAGGCGTAGAACTTGAGCGCATTGCCGCCGCTCGTGGTCTCCGGCGAGCCGTACATCACGCCGATCTTCATGCGGATCTGGTTGATGAAGATCACCATGGTGTGGGAACGATTGATCGACGCGGTGAGTTTGCGCAGCGCCTGGCTCATCAGCCGCGCCTGCAGGCCGGGTTGGCTGTCGCCCATCTCGCCTTCGAGCTCGGCGCGCGGCACGAGTGCCGCGACCGAATCGATGACGAGCACGTCGATCGCCCCCGAGCGCACCAGCGTATCGGCGATCTCCAGCGCCTGCTCGCCGGCATCGGGCTGCGAGATCAGAAGATCGTCGATATTGACGCCGAGCTTCCTGGCATAGACCGGGTCGAGCGCGTGCTCGGCGTCGATGAAGGCGCAGATGCCGCCCTTCTTCTGCGCCTCGGCCAGGCAATGCAGGGCGAGCGTGGTCTTGCCGGACGATTCGGGCCCGTAGATCTCAACCACCCGCCCGCGCGGCAGGCCGCCAATGCCGAGCGCGATGTCGAGGCCGAGCGAGCCCGTCGAGACGGTATCGACATCCATGGCCTTCGAATTCTTGCCGAGCCGCATGATCGAGCCCTTGCCGAAATTGCGCTCGATCTGCGAAAGCGCGGCATCAAGGGCTTTCGACTTGTCCATGGAATGTCCTTCGACGAGACGCAGGGCGGCCTGGGCCATCTTCACTCTCCTTATGACCGGGAATCGAAGGGCCGACAACGAAACGGCCGCCCCATCGACCGGAAGGTTTCAATAACTCACAATGTACATGATTTGTTCTAAGTTCGCAATATGTTCTTTTACCTGCTGGGGTACCAAGTCGAGGGCCTTGATCGTCAGTTGCATGAACTGGTTGCGATTATAAGGGCCCGCCCGAGCCGGCGGGCCTCATCACAAGCCCTTGCCACCGCCACCTCATTCCTCACCCTGTCAGGGGGAGGAATGGCGAGAAGGTTGCGACCGCCGGAGCGACCGCCCTCCCCCGCATCGCCGGGATACGGTGAAACCCGGCCCGCCCAAAGGCGCTGGCCCGCGCGAGCCGCCGCATCCCACCCGCGGCCGGTCCCGACTTTAAGTCACCGAGCCGCGATTGCGTCACGCCCCGCCGAGTTTCATCTGCTCGAGCGCGGCACGGCCGAGCGCGCCATAGGGGTTCGCCAGCGTCTCGGCGATCTCGAAGTGATTGTAGCCCGGCGCGACCAGAAGCTGGACCGGCTTGCCGGCCGCTTTCATCGCCGACGCGAAATCACGGGTCTGGCGCTGGAATTCCGGCGTCTCGAACGTGCCGTGGGCGACCATCACCGGACAATTGATGCGGGCGAGATGGCGCTGCGCCGACAGCGCGTCCTCCATCGCATCGGTGAACTTGATGTAGCTCGAGCGCGCCGAGAGGCGCACCGGCTTGAGGTCGTACATGCCCGAGCACAGCAGCGCGCCCTTCACCACGTCGCCCGGCACGCTGAATTCCTTGTCCCACTCGGTG
>Ga0307472_100000105_pt1 | contig 25162 bp, 27 predicted proteins | sample atmos_gasesAM5C__2_FD_204582 | JGI IMG/M metagenome (GOLD analysis project Ga0307472, IMG submission 204582) | Hardwood forest soil microbial communities from Morgan-Monroe State Forest, Indiana, United States - atmos_gasesAM5C_05 | ecosystem: Environmental > Terrestrial > Soil > Temperate...
GACGCAGCGCCTGGCCGATTCTCGCGAGCGCACCGCCGAGCTCGACCGCGGGAGCTTCACTCTCGCGCATCGCGAACGCCAGGAGGATGGCCGCCGCTTCCGTCGAGACTTCCAGCGTCTCGCAGCGGCAGTGCGGCTCCGCAGCCGCGGCAGCCATCAGGTGAGTACCTTGGCGACGGTCGACAGCAGCCGGGCGGGATCGAAGGGCTTGACCAGCCAGCCCGTGGCTCCCGCCTCCTTGCCCTGCTGCTTGCGCTCCGCCGTCGACTCGGTCGTGAGCATCAGGAGCGGAACGAAACGGTAGTTGCTGCGGCGCCGTAGCTCACGCACCAGCGAGATGCCGTCCATATTGGGCATGTTGACGTCGGTGATGACGACGTCGAACTGCTGTTTCTCCGCCGCCTGCAGCGCCTCGACTCCGTCGATCGCCACATCCACCTCGTGCCCCCCGGAAGACAGCGCCAGCTTGACCAGCTGCCGCATCGAGGGTGAGTCATCTACTGCCAGGATCCGTGCCATCGTTCCCTACTCCGTACCGCCCCATGCCACGCGGAGGCGGTACGGGCTGCGAGTGCAGCCGCACCGCCCCGATCTCGCCGACTAGAAGTCCTTCCACTCCGTGTCGCCGCCGTTGGCGACCTTGGCCGGAGCCGCAGCTCTTGCCGGCGCCGGATCGGCTGCCTCGGGCGCGGCCGACTTGCCCGGCTGCGCGCCGCGGCTGCTCCAGGGACGATTCGCCCCGCGGCGCTCAACCGGACGCTCGGGCGCCGCCACGATCACCGGATCGCCGCCGGGGATCTGGTAGTGCTCCATGAGGCCGTTGAGCTGGGACGCCTGCTCGGCCATCGACTGCGACGCCGCGGTCGCCTCTTCGACCAGCGCGGCGTTCTGTTGCGTCATCTCGTCCATCTGCATGACGGCCTTGTTGACCTGCTCGATGCCCGAGGACTGCTCACGGGAAGCCGCGGCGATCTCGGCGATGATGTCCGACACTTTCTTGACCGAAGAAACGATCTGCTCGAGCGTCTGCCCCGACTGGGTGACGAGCGCCGAGCCGTCCTCGACCTTGCGGACCGAGTCCTGGATCAGGTCCTTGATCTCTTTGGCAGCGGTCGCGGAGCGGCCGGCGAGGCTGCGCACCTCGGTCGCCACCACCGCGAAGCCACGTCCCTGCTCGCCGGCGCGGGCGGCTTCCACCGCTGCATTGAGCGCGAGCAGATTCGTCTGGAAGGCGATCTCATCGATGACGCCGATGATGTCGGCGATCTTCTTCGAGGATTCGTTGATCTCGGTCATGGCGCTCACCGCCCTGCCGACCACCGCACCGCCCTTCTCCGCCTGATCGCGGGCCGCGGTGGCGAGCTGATTGGCCTGACCGGCGTTGTCAGCGTTCTGCTTGACGGTCGAGGTCATCTCCTCCATGGAGGAGGCGGTCTCTTCGAGCGAAGAGGACTGCTCCTCGGTGCGCTGCGAAAGGTTGGCGTTGCCCTGGGAGATCTCCTCCGCCCCACGGAACACCGAGCCTGCCGCCACCTTGATCTGGCGGACCATCTGGCCGAGCGACTCCTGAGTCAACTGCAGTGCCGTGAGCACCTGCCCGATCTCATTGGTCGAGTCGACGGTGATTTTGTCCGTGAAGTCGCCGGCAGCGAATGCCTCGAAGTGCTTGACGATGCGCTCCATCGGCTTCGAGAGCGCCTGCGCGGTGGCGAAGGCCAGCACCGCCCCCACGATGAGCGCGATGCCGCTCAGGGCGAGCAGCAGCGTCATGCTCGCCCGGTAGGTCGAGGCGAGCTCATCCGCACGGGCTTTCACCGCGGCGTTCTGAAACTCCTGATAGGGCTTGAAGACATCGAGCAGGTCGTGCTCGGCGGCGCGCATCTGGGAGTCCATCAACACGATGGCCTCCTCCCTGCGCCCGGCCTGGAAGAGGTCCATGTACTTGACCTCGAGGGGCACGGTGCGCTCGGAGGCTTCGAGGAGCGGCTTCAGGGCCGCCTTCTCCTCGGGAGTCACGGCGGCGGCGACGGCAGCCTCGCGGGCTTTCAGCCGCTTCTCGATGCTGCGCCGTCCACCGTCGATCTCCTCCTGCACGTGATCCTTGTCGCGGATGACCATGCTGCGCGTGCGGCGCGCGGTGTCCATTACATTGACCAGCCAGGCGTCGGTGTTCTCGACGTTCGGCACGGTCTCCCCGGTGAGGATCTGCACCGCCCGATTGAACGCGGAGAGCCGCGTGATTCCGAGGGCGATGGCCGAGCCGAATACCAGCGCCATGACGCCGAACGTCAGCAGCAGCCGGGGCTTGAGTTTGAGGTTGCGAAGGTTCATGGGTCTGTCCTTAGAGATATTGAATGCACTTAAAACAGGGATTTGAAAACTGTTGGTACCGACACGCCGCTCATGCGGCTACCGGCTCGGCCTGAGCGCCGGTCGAGACTTCGACCATCTCGGCGCCGATCAGCCGGTCGAGATCGAGCAGCACCACCATGCGCTCATTCACCGGCACCAGTCCGCGGATGTGGTCGGTGGCGGCGCGGCAGCCGAGATCGGGAGTGGGCCGCACCTCGCTGGCCTGGACGTCGACCACGTCGGAAACACCATCGACTACCACGCCGAAGTCGCGCCGTCCGGACTCGCCGCGCACCGACAGCACGATGATGACGGTGACGGCCGTGTACTCGGCCTGCTCGAGGCTGAAGCGCTTGCGCAGGTCCACGACCGGTACGATCGAGCCGCGCAGGTTCAGCACGCCGAGCACGTGCGGCGCCGAGTTGGGGATCTTGGTTACCGCCGACCAGCCGCGGATCTCCTGCACGCGCAGGATGTCCACCCCGTAGGTCTCGCTGCCGAGCACGAAGGTGAGGACCTGGTAGGACTCGGCTTCGGCTGCTGGGCTCTTGCTGGCACTGGTGTTCATGATGGTTTCCTGAGTAGCTGAAAGGGTGGCGGGCGCGCTAGGCGGCCTCGCGGCGCGATGAGGTGGAGCGGATGAGGCCCGGCACGTCGAGAATCAGCGCCACGGAGCCGTCGCCGAGAATGGTCGCGCCGGAGACGCCCGGTACGTGTCCGTAGTTGCTCTCGAGCGACTTGATGACCACCTGCTGCTGTCCACGCAGGTCGTCGACGAAGAGTCCGACCCGCTGTCCGTCGCCCTCGACCACCACGACGAGTCCGTCCTGGATCGCGCGCGAGCGGGGCTGGATGCCGAACAGCTCGTGAAGGCGAACCAGCGGCAGGTAGTCGCCGCGGAAGGAAATGACTTCGCCCGCCATCGACAGGCGGTTGACACTGCCCGACTTGATCTGCAGCGACTCGACGATCGAGACCAGCGGCACGATGTAGGTCTCTTCGCCGACACTCACCGACTGGCCGTCGACGATCGCGAGCGTGAGGGGGAGCGAGATGGTAAAGCGCGAGCCCTCGCCGCGCTCACTGCGGATGTCGATCTTGCCGCCGAGGGACTTGATGTTACGACGCACTACGTCCATGCCGACGCCGCGCCCCGACAGATCCGTGGTCTGCTCGGCGGTCGAGAACCCGGGAAGAAAGATCAGCTCGTAGATCGCTTCCTGGCTCGGGGTCTCGTTGGCCGCCACCAGCCCGCGCGCGCGCGCCTTGGCGAGGATCCTCTCGCTGTCGAGGCCCTGACCGTCGTCGCTCACCTCGATGATGATGGCGCTGCCGCGATGGAAAGCCTCGAGGTGAACGGTGCCCGCAGCGGGCTTGCCGGCGGCGACGCGCACCTCGGGCACCTCGATGCCGTGGTCGATGCTGTTGCGCACCAGGTGCACCAGCGGATCGCCGATGCGCTCGAGCACGGTCTTGTCGAGCTCGGTCTGCTCGCCTATGAGCTTGAGGTCAATTTGCTTGCCGAGCCGCTGCGCGACGTCGCGTACCAGGCGCGGGAAGCGACTGAAGGCAAAGCCGATCGGCAGCATGCGCACGCGCATGACGCTCTCGTGCAGCTCGCGCACGTTGCGCTCGAGCTGCGCCAGCCCGCTGCGCAACCGCTCGGCTGACGGTCCTTCCGCGAGCTCGCCGAGCTGCGCCAGCATGGATTGGGTGATGACCACCTCGCCTACCGTGTTGATGAGCTCGTCGATCTTCTGTGTGCTCACACGGATCGAGCTGGCATCGCCGGTGTTGGCGGCGGGCGCCCCCTCGGCACGGGCAGCAGCGCGCGGCGCCGACGGCGGCTCCGCGACCGGCGGAGCTTCAGCCGCCACCGGGGGCGGCGCGGGCACCGCGCTCGCCGCGGTAGGCGGCGGTACCGCGCAGTTGATCTGGTAATCGCAGTCGCCCTCGACCCATTCGAAGGCTTCGGCGATGCGCTCCTTGCCGGCGGCACTCTTCAGTCGCAGTTGCCAGCGCAGGTAACAGCGATGCGGATCGATCGCTTCGAGGGGCGGCAGCTCGCTCACGTCGGCCACGGCACTGAGCTCGCCGTGCTCGGCGAGGGCCGCAAAGAGAGCGAGCGGCTCGTTGCCGCGCGACAGCATGTTCTCGAGCGGCCTGACGCTGATCTGCAAATCGGGCAGCCGCGCCTCGGCGGCGGGTGGGGCGGCTGGTGCCGCCGGCGCCGGGGCGATCGGCGCCGCCGCGGGTGCCGCTGGCGGCGCGGCCGGTGTAACCGCTGCCGGAGCAGGCGCTGCGGCGTCATCATTCTTCGCAACCGCGACCTCGAGATCGAACTGCAGGTCGGCCACCTTCTGCGGGTCGAAGGCCTTCTTGTGCTGCGCCGCGCGCAGCATCTCGCGCATCACGTCCACCGACTTCAGCAGCAGGTCCATGCCCGCCGTGTTGAGGCGTGTGCGCCCGGCACGCACCCCGTCGAGGAGTGTCTCGAGCGTATGGGTGAAGGAGGCGATGTCGGAGAAATTGAACATGCCGGCGCCCCCCTTGATGGAGTGCGCCACCCGGAAGACGGTGTTGATGATCTCGGCGTCGGGCGAAGCGACGTCGAGCTTAAGGAGCGATGCCTCCATCGACTCGAGCGCCTCGAAGCTCTCTTCGAAGAAAGCCTCGTGGAATTGTGCGAGATCGATACCCATGAGCGCTTCAGCCAGTGGGGGTCAGAGCCAGAGCGCTGGTAAGACCGAGCGCGCCGGCGGCGCGCTCCATGGCTTCGCTGCACTCGAGCCAGACGACCGCGCGGCGCCGCGCCCTGCGGTCGCTGAGAAAAGCCACCAGCAGCTGCAGCGCCGCGGTGTCGATCCGCTCGACTCCGGCAGCATCGATGTAGACCGGCGCCGCATGATCGAGGTGGAGCGTCAGCTGACCGAGCAGCTGTGCCGCATCGCGGATGGTGCATTGCGATGGCAGCCTCAACACCTCGTCCGGCTTGATAGCCGCCGTCGGGCCGATGGTGGCCGCGGAGCTCCTGTCGCTGCCGGTTTTCATCACATTCCTTTCATCGCCACGCCCATGGCGAGCAGCTCGTCCACATCCTGTTGCCCGTCGACCGTGCTGATACTGACCCCGGGGATCGCGGGCCCCAGGCCGCGGGCAAGATCCTCCGCGGCCGGCGGCTCGCGGCGGTTTGCCGACACGGCGCCGTCACTGCCTTGCACGAGCCGTGCCAACTCGCCCTCGAGCTGCGCCACGAGCTCGATCACCCGGCGGATGATCTGACCGGAGAGGTCCTGGTAGCCTTGCGCCATCAGCACCTCTAGCAGATTCGTCTTGACGGTCTCGCCGTCGGCGTGGGCGGCGGTGAAGTGGCTCTCGAGCCGCGCGAGCAGCTCGTGCCAGTAAGGCGAGGCCGCGCCGCTGTCGCGCGCCTCCCGGCACTCCGCCCCGAGCGTGGCGGCGGCGGCGGCGGTGCGCGCTACCAGCGGCGTCGAGCTCTCGACCAGATCCAGGGTGCGGTGCGCGGCCTCGTCGGTGAGCCGCAGCACGTGGTCGAGCCGGGCACGCGCGTCGGGGATCTCCGTGCCGGCGAGTCGCAGCAGGCGGGGGTCCAGGCGGAACTGATCCAGCGCGGAGCGCAGCCTCTGGTCGAGCTGGCGGAGCGAGTCCCACAGGCCCCGCTCGCGCATGCCCGTCAGCTGATCGACGGCCTCGAAAAAGCGCCCCTCGTCGCCGGCCTCGAGCGCCACTTGCAGGGCGAGGCATACCTCACCCCACTGCTGTTGGAGTGTCGCGGACATGGGTGTCGCACTCATGCCGCCGGCGCCAGCATCTTCTCGAGCTTCTCGGCGAGCACCTGCGCAGTGAAGGGCTTGATCACGTAGCCGTTGACGCCGGCCTTGGCCGCTTCGACGATCTGGTCGCGCTTCGCCTCGGCGGTCAGCATCAGCACCGGCATCTTGGCGAGCTTCGGATCGGAGCGCACTGCCTTCAGCAGGTCGAGACCCGGCATGCCCGGCATGTTCCAGTCGGTGATCAGCACGTCGAAGGGCTCGGCCTGCAGCATCGGCAGCGCCGTCTTGCCGTCGTCGGCCTCCTGCACGTTGGCGTAGCCGAGATCGTGCAGCAGGTTCTTGACGATGCGCCGCATGGTGGAGAAGTCGTCCACGACGAGGAACCGCAAATCCTTTTTCATAAGCTTCCTCACTACCGTTGCGGCGCCCGCGAGTGCCCTCCGGGCCCTCTGTGACGCCGTTCAAGAAAAAAGCCGCCTTATCGAGCGATGTCGCGCAACAGGAAACATCGGCGTCGCGGGGTGAATCTTGAGTTGGGCGCGCGAGCGGCGCACGACGGTGCGCCGTCGCCTGGAGCCGTGTCGGGCGTCGTCGGCTGCTGATCGCAGTGCGGTACGACGGCGGTTTATCCGCGTGGGCGGCAGACTCTTGCCGCGCACCGGTATTCGCTCACGGTGCTGGAAGACTCCTCGACCGCCGCGGCGATTCCTTTAGGCGAAAGGCACGATGCACTTCACAGTTCTGCGACCGGGCTTCCGTCAGCATGGCTTTTGCAAGACAGGAAGTCGGTTCGAGTGAAGGAGCACACCCATGTCTGAGCCGCGCGGAGCTGGCGCGCATACGCGCGCCGCGGCCAAGCCCATCGAGCGCTGGTCGTTGCCGGCCGTCGAGGGACCCGTGGCGAACAGCATGCGCGACGAGCGCGCCCGCCCAGCCTCTGACAAGCGCACCCCGCCGGATGCCGCGCGCGGCTACGAAGCCGGGCTGGCGCGCGCCCGGGCGGAGACGGTGCCTGCGCTGGAAGAGCTCGCCGCGCGGGTTCGACGCCTCGACAGCGTCCTGCAGCTGCTGGCACAGCCGCTGAGAGCCCTCGACGACCAGGTGGAGCAGCAGTTACTCGAGCTCGCCTTCGCCGTCGGCAAACAGCTCGCGAGGCGCGAGCTCGCCGCCGCCCCGGCGCAGATCCTGGCGATCCTGCGCGAATGCCTCGAGCAGCTGCCGCTCGCCGCACGCGACGTGCGCGTGCATCTGCATCCCGAGGATGCCGCGATCGTACGCGAGCGGCTGGCGGCGCCGGCCGAGGAGCGCGCCTGGAGCCTCATCGAGGACCCGACGCTCGCGCGCGGCGGCTGCCTGGTGCGCAGCGACACGTCCCAGATCGACGCCCGGTTCGAGAGCCGGGTCAACGCCGTGCTGGCGAGCGCCCTCGGCGAGCAGCGGGCATCGGAACGCCCTGCCGCGCCCACAGGCTCAGGCAGCACCGAGTGAGCGGCGGCGAGGAGACAGTACGGCGCGCCCGGGTCTGGCGCGAGCGGCTGGGCCGGGTCACGCGCCGGGTCGAGCGCACGCCCCCGCTCGCGGTCGAGGGCTCGCTCACCCGCATGGTGGGCCTGACGCTCGAGGCCGTCGGCTGCCAGGCCTCGATCGGCGATCATTGCGAGCTGATCGCGCGCGACGGCTCGCGCATCGAATCGGAAGTCGTCGGCTTCGCCGGCGACCGCCTGTTTCTCATGCCCACCGGCGACAGCCACGGGCTCGGACCCCAGGCGCGCGTGATACCGCGGCCGGGAGCGGGACTCGTACCGGTCGGGCCGCAGCTGCTCGGGCGCATCATCGACGGCGCCGCCCAGCCGCTCGATGGCCTGGGGCCGCTCGATTGCGAGGCGCGGGTGCGCCTCTCGGGCAAGCCTATCAACCCCCTCGCGCGTGCGCCGCTCTCCGAGCCGCTCGACGTCGGCATCCGCTCGATCAACTCACTCCTCACCATCGGGCGCGGACAGCGCGTTGGCCTGTTCGCCGGCAGCGGCGTCGGCAAGAGCGTGCTGCTCGGCATGATGGCCCGCTACACCCGGGCGGACGTGATCGTCGTCGGCCTGATCGGCGAGCGCGGCCGTGAAGTGAAGGAATTCGTCGAGCGGATCCTCGGGCCGAAGGACCGCACCCGCGCCGTAATCGTCGCCGCGCCCGCCGACAGCCCGCCGCTGATGCGCCTGCACGGCGCCTGGGTCGCGACCGCGGTGGCCGAATACTTCCGCGATCAGGGCAAGAGCGTACTGCTGCTCATGGACTCGCTCACCCGCTTCGCGCAGGCGCAGCGTGAGATCGGGCTCGCCATCGGCGAAGCGCCGGCGACCAAGGGCTTTCCACCTTCGGTCTTTGCCCGGCTCCCCGCGCTGGTCGAGCGGGCCGGCAACGGCCCCGCGGGCGGCGGCTCGATCACCGCTTTCTACACCGTGCTCACCGAGGGCGACGACCAGAGCGATCCGATCGCCGACGCCGCGCGTGCGATCCTCGACGGCCACATCGTGCTGTCGCGCCGCATCGCCGAGACCGGACTCTATCCGGCGATCGACGTCTCCGCCTCGATCAGCCGCGCCATGCACGAGATCACCTCCCCGCAGCATCAGCTGCAGGCGCAGCAGCTGCGCCGCGCGCTCTCGATCTACGAGCAGCACCGCGACCTCATCAGTCTCGGCGCCTACGTGCGCGGCAGCGATCCACGGGTCGACGCCGCGGTCGCGCTCTCGCCGCAGATCCAGCAGTTCCTGCAGCAGGACATCGGGAAGCGCGTCGACTTCCCCTCGAGCCTCGGCACGCTCCAGGGACTCATGACCGAGCCCAGCCCCGCCACCGACTCACCTCAGGCAGCGAAGGGATAAGCCGTGCCAAGGATCCGGCAGCTCAAGACCGCCCACGGCGTGCTCGAGACCGACGAGCGCCGCAAGGCGCAGACGCTCGCGACGAGCGAGCGGGCGGTGCGGATGAGCGAGGCCAAGCTCGCCGAGCTCGGCAACTACCGCGACGCCTACGTGCGTGACTTCGCCCTGCGCGCCGGCGGGGGCATGAGTGCCGCGCGCGCGCGTGATTACCAGGCATTTCTCGCGCGCCTCGACGAGGCGCTGCGCGAGCAGACCGAGATCGTGACCCGCGCGCGCGCCGTGCGCGCCGAGCTTCTCGCCGGGTGGAGCGGGGCCGCGCGGCGCTCCGCCACGGTCGACCGCGCACTGAAGCGCGGCCTCAGCGAAGAACAGCGGCGCCTCGACCGGCGCGAGCAGGTCGATGCGGACGAGCGGGCCCAGGGCCGCTGGTCCTCCGCAGGCAAGCACGGTGGCCGCTAGCAGCGTACCCGCCTCTGCCGCGAGCGCCCCGGCCAGCCCGGCAGGCGCCGACCTGGCCTCATTGCGTGCCGTGCCTGCTCGTCTCCAGGCGACCCCGCCGCAGAGCGTTGCGACGCAGAGCGCTACCGCGCGCGCCCCGACGCAGGGCGAGCCGGACTCGCCGCACGGCGGCCCGGAACGTGTACCGCTGCGCGCCGCCGCTGCCGCGGCCGCAGCGCCGGCGCTCGCCGCAACGCAAAGCGTCGGCTCGAGTTTCGGCGAAACTCTGGCTGCTTCCATGTCTGCATCCACAGCCCCCGTGCAGAGTGCAACGGATACGCCGGTGAAGGGTGCCAGGGCAAAGCCGCAGGAGTCCAAGGATGCGAAGTCCGGCGAAGCACAGAGCGCCGTCAGCGCGTCGCTGGCGGTGCAGCCGCTGATTGCCAGCGGTCTCGCCGCTCAAGGCTCACCTCAAGACTCAACTCGAGGCATGGACGCCGCGGGCGCCGACTCGTCGTCGGATGCCTCGAGCGAAATTGCCGCAAGCGCAACCAGCGCCGTGACCGGCGCATCGGCCGACCGCACACCCGTCACGCCCGCCATTGCCGCGGCGCTCCCGGCGGCGCGGCAGCCTGTTGCGCGGGATGTCAGCGAGCCCGCGAGCCTCGAGGAAGGCTCGCGTCCCGTCGCCGCTTCGCCAGACTCAGGGGGCGGTTCCGCTGCGCCGGACTCCGCCGGCGGCGGCTCCGCCGCTGCGGTCAGCGCGCCCTTCCACGCTGCGCTGCAGGGCGCTCTGTCGGCAGCCAGCCGGCTCGATGGCGCCTCGCAAACCCCTGCCGCGAGCCAGCCTCCCGGTACGACCAACGATCCCGCGAGCATGAATGCCGCGTTGTCCGCGGCGGCGACGCCCGGCGCCACGGCCCGGGAGGGCGCATCCGCCGCACCGCAGGCCGCCGCCCCCGCGACGCTGGCGGTGCACTCTGAGGTCGGCAGCACCGGCTGGGCCAACGAACTCGGCACGCGACTGCATTGGATGGCGAATGCCGGGCTGGGCTCCGCGTCGCTGCGCCTCACGCCCGAGCAGCTCGGTCCCGTCGAAGTGAAGATCTCGGTGCACCAGAATGCGGCGAGCGTCTGGTTCAGTGCGGCGCAGCCCGACACCCGCAGTGCGCTCGAGCAGGCACTGCCGCGCCTCAGGGAGCTGTTCTCGGCCCAGGGCATGAACCTCGCACAGGCGGGCGTCTCCGATCAGTCGGCGCGCGGAACGCCGCGCGAGCCGCAGACCTCGGGCTCAGGCCCGCACACGGGCGGGGCGCGCGAGCTCAATGCGACTCTGGTCACATCCGCTGTGCGCGCTCGTCAGGGTCTGATCGACACCTACGCCTGAGGTGCGCTCGAGGCCGCCGCGCGGCCTCTTGCGCCAAGTTTCCGTCGCGGGTGCGCAATGCGACGCAGCTCTCGCTTCCTCGCTCGCCGAAATCCCTTGCCGGTTCTCCACTTAGCGCGAACCCGCCGGATTGGCATGCGCGTTGCAACGAAGCCTGAGCGTCATTGAGGCTCAAAAAGCCAGGAGTTAAGCAAGGATGGCCGCTCAGATCCCGGTGCTCGAGGCAGCCGACAAGAACGCCGCTCAGCCCAAGGGCAGGAGCCGGGGCAAGCTGTTCCTGATCATCGTGATCAGCACGGCCGTCGTGCTGCTCGGCGCCGCAGGCGGGACCGCATGGTGGCTCACGGCAGCCAAGCACCCCCCGGCAGCGCCGGTGAGCGAAGCGAAGACCGCGCCGCCGCCGGCCGGTCCGCCGCTGTTCGTCGGGCTCGACCCGCCGTTCGTCGTGAATTTCGATGCCGAGCAGGCGGTGCGCTTCCTGCAGGTCGCGGTGCAGCTCGAGACGCGCGACCCGGCCACGATCGAGCTCCTCAAGACCAATGATCCCGTCGTGCGCAACGACCTGCTGCTGCTCTTCGCCAACCAGAAGTACGCCCAGCTCTCCACCCGCGAGGGCAAGGAAGCGCTGCGGAGCGAAGCCCTCGAGGCCGTGCGCAAGGTGCTCGCCAGCGCCGGCGGGCACCCCGAGCGGCTCGAGGCCGTTTACTTCACCAGCTTCGTGATGCAGTAGGAGTCGCATCCGTGGCCGCGATGGGTGAAAAGGTACTCGACCAGGCGGAAATCGACGCCCTGATTCACGGCGTCGACTCCGGAGCCGTCAACACCGAGTCGGCCCCCGCGCCCGGCGAGGCGGTCAATTACGACTTCGCCGAGCAGAAGCGCATCGTGCGCGGGCGCATGCCGACGCTCGAGATGATCACCGAGCGCTTCGCGCGGCTGTTCCGCACCAGCATCTACAACCTGCTGCGCCGCTCGCCCGAGATCTCGGTGCACCCGCTGCAGATCAAGAAGTTCAGCGAGTACACCCACACGCTGCACCTTCCGACCAGCCTCAACATGGTGCGGATCAACCCGCTGCGCGGCACGGCGCTGGTGGTGCTCGACCCGAAGCTGGTGTTCGCGGTGGTCGACAACTTCTTCGGCGGCATGGGCCGCCACGCCAAGATCGAGGGCCGCGAGTTCACCGTCACCGAGCAGCGCATCATCCACATGCTGTTGCGCAGCGCCTTTTCGGATCTGCGCGAGGCCTGGGCGCACGTCGCCAACATCGAGGTGGAATACCTGCAGTCCGAGGTCAACCCGCACTTCGCCAATATTGTCTCGCCGTCCGAGATCGTGGTGGTGACTTCGTGCCACGTCGAGCTCAACGGCGGCGGCGGCGACCTGCACGTGACCCTGCCTTACTCGATGATCGAGCCGATGCGCGACGTGCTGGATGCCGGCATCGCCAGCGACCGCATGGAGAAGGACACGCGCTGGACCAGCCTGCTGCGTGCCGAGATCGAGGACGCGGAGGTGCAGCTGAAGACGCTGCTCGGCCGCGCCTCGCTGACGCTCGCAGACCTCCTCAACCTCAGACCCGGCGACATCCTGCCGTGCGACTTCGCCGGCAAGGTGACGCTGCTCGCCGAGGATGTGCCGCTGTTCCGCGGCAGCTTCGGCCTGTCCCGCGGCCAGCAGGCCGTCAAGGTCGAGACGCGCGTGCGGCGCATGGGCGCCCCGCCCCCCGATTCCCTGAACTTCAAACCCGAGAGCCGTAAATGAACGCCAACGCCGATGCGGTCCAGGCCGCCGAGTTCGAGCAGATGCAGGACGAGGGTCAGCCGGCGAGCGGCGACGTCAACCTCGACGTCATCCTCGACGTCCCCGTCACGCTGTCGATGGAGGTCGGGCGCACGCGCGTTCCGATCCGCAACCTGCTGCAACTCAATCAGGGCTCGGTCGTCGAGCTCGATCGCGCGGCCGGCGAGCCGCTCGATGTGTTCGTGAACGGCACCCTCATCGCCCACGGCGAGGTGGTGGTCGTCAACGAGCGCTTCGGCATCCGCCTGACCGATGTCGTCAGCCCCGCCGAGCGGCTGCGCAAGCTGAAGTGAGCCGATGTTCGCCGCTCCGCAAACTGCTCCGGCCGCCCACGCCGGTGGCCTCGGTGGCCTCGGCGAGGTGACGCTGGCGCTGCTCCTGGTGCTCGGCGCGGTATTCGCGCTCGCCTGGGCCTTGAAACGCGTGCGGGCCTTCAGCTCGCGGGTCGGCGCCGCCGTCGACGTCCTCGCCCAGCTGCCGCTCGGCCAGAAGGAGCGCGCGGTGCTCATCAAGGTCGGGACGACGCAGATTCTGCTCGGCGTCGCTCCCGGGCGCGTCAACACCCTGTACGTGCTGCCCGAGCCGCTCGATGTCAGCCGCGCTCCGGCTGCGCCCGGTAACGACGGCAACTCGCCGTTCCGTGCCCTGCTGCGGAGTCTCGGCAAGTGAGCCATCTGCGGCGGCTGAGCATTCTCTCCCTGCTGATGCTGCTGCCCGCGGTCGCCTCGGCGGCAGCTCCGGCCGGCATCCCGGCCGTCACCGTCTCGGGCGCGGGCGGCGGGCAGACGTACACGCTGTCGCTGCAGGTGCTGGCGCTGATGACGGCGCTCACACTGCTGCCGGCGATCGTCCTCATGATGACCGCCTTCACGCGCATCATCATCGTGCTCGGGATCCTCCGCCAGGCGCTCGGCGCCGGGCAGACGCCGCCGAACCAGGTGCTCATGGGACTCGCGCTGTTCCTGACGCTGTTCGTCATGAGCCCGGTCGTGAACCGCATCAACGAGGAAGCCTTCCAGCCCTACTCCTCCGGCAGCATCGACACCACGGTGGCCCTCGAGCGGGCCGTGGTGCCGCTGAAGAAGTTCATGCTCGATCAGACCCGCGAGTCCGACATCGCCACCTTCGTGCGCATCTCGGGCGGCAAGGGTTTCGCGAGCCCGCAGGACGTGCCGCTGACGCTGCTGGTCCCCGCCTTCGTCACCAGCGAGCTCAAGACCGCGTTCCTCATCGGCTTCCTCATCTATATCCCCTTCGTGATCATCGACCTGGTGGTGGCGAGCGTGCTGATGTCGATGGGCATGATGATGCTCTCGCCGGTACTGATCTCGCTGCCCTTCAAGCTGATGCTGTTCGTGCTGGTCGACGGCTGGTCGCTGGTGATGGGCACGCTGGCCGCGAGCTTCTATTCCTAGGAAAGGCCGATCCATGAGCCCCGAGACCGTCATGACCGTCGGCAGCCGCGCGCTGGAGATCACGCTGATGCTGGCCGCTCCCATGCTGCTCGTGGCGCTCGTCACTGGCCTCATCGTCGGCGCCTTCCAGGCCGCCACCCAGATCAACGAGATGACGCTGTCCTTCATCCCCAAGCTGATCGCCATATCCGTGGCGCTGATGGCCGCCGGGCCCTGGATGCTCAAGCTCCTGGTCGGCTACACCCGCGAGCTCTTCGAGAGCATCCCGAGCCTCATCAACTGAAGCCGCCTGCGAGCCGCACGGAACGCGCATGTTGAGCCTCACCGCCAATCAGCTGCAGCACTGGGTCGCGCAGCTCTACTGGCCGTTCGTGCGCATCGGCTCGTGCTTCATGGTCGTACCGGTGTTCGGCGCCGACACCGTGCCGGCGCGCCTGCGGGTGGTGCTCGCAGCCGCCATCACGCTGCTGATTGCGCCGCTCCTGCCGGCGGCGCCGCCGGTCGCGGCCTTCTCCGCCGCCGGCGCACTCGTCACGGCGCAGCAGGTGCTGATCGGGGTCGCGCTCGGCTTCTGCCTGCACATCCTCTTCGACGCGGTGAACCTCGGCGGGCAGATGCTGGCGAACAGCATGGGCCTCTCCATGGCTCTCAACATCGACCCGCTGCACGGGAGCCAAGCCAGCACGCCGGCGATCGGCCAGTTGTACACGCTGCTCGTGACCCTCACCTTCCTCGCCCTGAACGGACACCTGGCGCTCATCGAAGTGCTGGTGCGGAGCTTCACGACGCTGCCGGTCGGAGTCGAGGGCTTAGGCGTCGCGGGACTCCACAACGTGCTCGGCTGGGGCTCGCAGCTGTTTGCCGGCGCCCTGGCGATCGCGCTCCCGGGGGTGACGGCGCTCCTCATCGTCAACCTGGCCTTCGGCGTCATGAGCCGCGCGGCGCCCGCCTTCAACCTGTTCGCCATCGGCCTGCCGGTGTCGCTGGTCTTCGGCCTGGTGATCGTCACGACGGGACTGCCGGCGGTGCAGGCAACCTTCATGGAGCTGCTCGAGCGCACCTTCGGCGCCCTACAGCAGCTGATCGGCGCGGCGGGTTGAGCCATGGCCGACAACGAGAACCAACAGGAACGGACCGAACAACCGACAGCCAAACGGCTCGAGCAGGCGCGCGAGCAGGGCCAGGTACCGCGCTCGAGCGATCTGTCGGCGGCCGCGGTGCTGCTGACCGCGGCCGGCGGCCTCGAGCTCCTCGGCGGCTGGTGCGGCGGGCAGCTACACGCGCTGATGCGCTCGGGCCTCAGCCTCTCGCGAGAACGCGCGCTCGATGAATCGGCAGCGCTCGGCGCCTTCGGCGGCGCCGCCCTGCACGCCCTCTACGCCTGCGCGCCGCTCTTCGGCCTCACGGTGCTGGCGGCGCTCGCCGCGCCCCTGGCCCTCGGCGGCCGCGGCTTTCATCTCAAGGCGCTCGCCCCGGATTTCTCGCGCCTCTCCCCCGGTGCCGGCTTCGCCCGCATGTTCTCCGCGAACGGGGCGGTTGAGCTCGCCAAGGCCTTCGCCAAGTTCCTGCTGCTGGCGCTGGTCGCGGCGCTGGTGCTGTGGCAGCAGTCGGGCGCGATCCTCAACCTGAGCGCGCAGCCGGCGCCGGCCGCGATCGCGCACGCCGCCTCGATGGCGGTTTTCGCGCTCCTCACGCTCGCCGGCACGCTGGCGCTCATCGCGGGCCTCGACGTGCCGTGGCAGCTGTGGCGCTACAGGCAGGGACTGCGCATGACGCGCGAGCAGATCCGCGAGGAAGTGAAGGACACCGAGGGCGCGCCCGAGATCAAGGGCCGCATCCGCAGGATCCAGCACGAGCGCGCCCGGCGCCGAATGATGCGCGAGGTGCCGAGGGCCGACGTCGTGGTGGTCAACCCCACCCACTTCGCGGTGGCGCTGCGCTACGACGAGCAGCGCATGCGCGCACCGATCGTGGTCGCCAAGGGCCAGGATCTGATCGCGGCGCGCATCCGCGAGATCGCCGAGGAGCACCGCGTGCCGATCTTCGAGGCGCCGCCGCTCGCGCGCGCGCTGCACCGGCACGTGGACCTCGGTGCGGAAATCCCCGCCGCGCTCTACGTGGCGGTCGCCCAGGTGCTCACCTACCTCGCCCAGGTGCGGGCCGCGCGCCGCGACGGCGCCACACCGCCGCCGCCTCCGGCCATCGCGGACGTGAGCCTCGATCCCGAAGGCACCTAACCCATGGCCACCGCGACCAACCCGAGCAACCTGAGCCTGCGTGATCTGCTGCGCGCCGGCATCGGCGTACCGACCGGCATGCTGGCGGTGCTCGCCATGATCGTGCTGCCGCTGCCGCCGATGGCGCTCGACGTGCTGTTCACGTTCAACATCGCTCTCTCGATCGTGATCGTGATGGCGGTGTTCTATGTGGCGCGCCCGATCGAGTTCGGCGTGTTCCCGACCGTACTGCTGCTCGCGACGCTGCTGCGCCTGGCGCTCAACGTCGCCTCCACCCGCGTCGTGCTGCTCAACGGCCACACCGGCGCACAGGCGGCCGGCCACGTCATCCGCTCGTTCGGCGAGTTTGTGATCGGCGGCAACTTCGCCGTCGGCGTAGTGGTGTTCATCATCCTCACCATCATCAACTTCGTGGTGGTCACCAAGGGCTCGGGGCGCATCTCCGAGGTGAGCGCGCGCTTCACCCTCGATGCCATGCCCGGCAAGCAGATGGCGATCGACGCCGATCTCAACGCCGGGCTCATCACCCAGGACGAGGCGCGCACGCGCCGCGCCGAGGTGCGCGCCGAGGCCGACTTCTACGGCTCGATGGACGGCGCCAGCAAGTTCGTGCGCGGCGATGCCGTGGCGGGCATCCTCATCCTCTTCTTCAACATGATCGGCGGGCTCGCGATCGGCACCCTCGGCCACGGGCTGTCGCTCTCGAGCGCCGCGCACACCTATACGCTCCTCACCATCGGCGACGGCCTGGTGGCGCAGCTGCCGGCGCTGCTGCTCTCGACCGCGGTCGCCATCATCGTGACGCGCATGTCGCGCCCTCAGGACATGGGCGGCGAACTGCGCCGCCAGCTGCTCGGCAATCCCAGGGCGATCGGCGTCGCCGCAGCGCTGCTCGCGGTGATGGGACTGATCCCCGGCATGCCGAACTTCGTATTCCTGGCGATGTCGGCGCTCTGTGGCGTCGGCGCCTGGACTGTCAAGCGGCGCGCGGCTCCGCCGAAAACCGCGCCCGCGCCGCCACCCCCGCCGGCGGAGAACAAGGAGCTGAGCTGGGACGACGTGCAACCGGTCGATCGGCTGGGGCTCGAGGTCGGCTACCGCCTGGTGCCGCTGGTCGATGCCAGGCAGAAGGGCGACCTGCTCGCCCGGGTGCGTGGCGTGCGCCGCAAGCTCTCGCAGGATCTCGGCTTCCTGGTCCCCGCGGTGCACATACGCGACAACCTCGAGCTCGCGCCCAACGCCTACCGCATCACGCTCGGCGGGGTGCCGATCGGTGAGGGTGTCATCCACCCCGACCGCGAGCTGGCGCTCAATCCCGGACGCGTGTTCGGACCGGTGCAGGGCATCGCCACGCGCGATCCCGCCTTCGGCATGGAGGCGATCTGGATCGAGCCGGGCTCGCGTGACCACGCGCAGACGCTCGGCTACACGGTGGTCGATCCCGGCACGGTGATCGCCACGCACCTCTCCGCGCTCATCCAGGCGCACGCCCACGAGATTCTCGGCCACGAGGAGGTGCAGCAGCTGCTCAACCTGGTGGCGAAGTCGGCGCCGAAGCTGGTCGAGGACCTGGTGCCGAAGGTGCTGTCGCTCGCCGCGCTGGTGCGGGTGCTGCAGGGCCTGCTCGCCGAGCGCGTGCCGATCCGCAACATGCGCACGATCCTCGAGACCCTCGCCGAGAACGCGCCGCGCACACCCGATCCAGCGGCGCTGCAGAGCCAGGTGCGCATCGCGCTCGGCCGGCAGATCGTCCAGGACATCGCAGGTCCCGCGAGCGAAGTCCCCGTTATGTCACTCGACGGCGAGCTTGAGAGGTTGCTCACGGGCGCACTCAACGGCAACGCCGCCAACCCCACTCTGGAGCCCGGTCTGGCAGAGAAGTTGCAACAGCGTCTGTCGGAGTCGGCGCGCCGACGCGAGGCGGCCGGGGAACCGGCCGTGCTGCTGGTGCCACCGGCACTGCGGGCACCGCTCGCGGGCTTCGTGCGCTCGAGCGTGCCGGGACTGCACGTGCTGGCCTGGAACGAGATTCCGCACAACCGCAAGGTGCGCCTCGTCACCACCGTGGGTCGATGAGGAGCAAGTGAGGCTGCCGGAGAGTATGGATGAGAATCATTAGATACAAGGCACCGGACACACGCCAGGCGCTGCGCGGCATACGCGAGCAGCTCGGCGATGATGCGGTGATCCTGTCCTCGAAGCGCACACCGGAGGGGGTCGAGCTGACCGCCGCCGTGGACTTCGACGCGACGCGCCTCGAGAACGCGGCCGTGTCGCTCGCGCCTGAACCGGCGCATAAACCGGCAGCCGCGCATAAACCGGCAGCCGCCGCTCGCGCAGCGCCGGTGACCGCCGCGCCGCATCCCGCGGCCGCGGCCATCGCCGTGCCGCCCGCCGCAATCAGCGCGTCCGCTGCCAGCGCCGCGCCGCGCGCCGCCGCACCCATTGCGGCGCCCGCGGTTTTGCCCGCCGCCGCCGCGATGGACGACATGAATCACGAGCTCAGGATCCTGCGACGCATGCTCGAGACGCAGCTCGGCCAGCTCGCCTGGAACGAGCGCGCGCGCCGCACGCCGGTCGTCGCCGAGATGCTGCGCGAGCTCACCGAAATGGGCATCTCGCAGGAGCTCGCCGACCGTATCCTCGAGCAGCTCCCCGACCAGGGCGATCTCGCCAGCGCGCGGCGCTTCGCGATCGCCGGCCTGTCGCAGTATCTGCGCACGGCAGGCCCACGCTGGCAGGATGACGGCGGCCGCGTGGCGTTCGTCGGCGCCACGGGCGTCGGCAAGACAACGGCGCTCGCCAAGATCGCGGTGCGCTGGGTACTGCGCCACGGTGCGCGCGATCTCGCTCTGGTCGCGGCCGACCCGGTGCGCATCGGCGCCCATGACCAGCTGCACTCCCTCGGCCAGCTGCTCGGCGCGGCGGTCTATGCGCCCGACGGTTTCGCGGGCCTGCCGGTACTGCTCTCGCAGCTGTCGCGCTACCGCCTCGTTCTGATCGACACCCCGGGCAGCAGCGTGCGCGATCCGCAGCTCGCCGCGCGTCTCGCGGTGCTCGCCAACTCGGCCTCGAGGCTCGAATCCGCGCTGGTGCTACCCGCGAACGGCCAGGCCGGCGCCATCGAAGAGTCCGTCAAGCGCTTCGCGCCCGCCAATCCGACCTGCTGTCTCCTCACCAAGGTCGATGAGGCCGCGAGCCTCGGCGGCGTGCTCTCGGTGCTGATCCGTGCGCGGCTGCCGGTCGCCTACGTGAGCGGCGGGCAGCGCGTCCCCGAGGACCTGCAGCCCGCGCGCGCGCTCGAGCTGGTCTCGCAGGCGGTGCAGCTCGCGAAATCGACCCACGCCTCGGTGGACGAGGATCTGCTCCGCCGCCGCTTCGGCAGGACCCACCATGGCAGCACCTGAGCTCAGCGTGATTCACAACACCCGCCTCGACGGCCTCGCCCAGCCCGTGCAGGTGATCGCCATCACCGGCGGCAAGGGCGGCGTCGGCAAGACCAGCGTCGCGGTCAACCTCGCCGTCGCGCTCGCGGCCCGCAACCGGCGCGTGGTGCTGCTCGACGGGGACCTGGGGCTCGCCAACGCCGACGTCTTCCTCGGCCTCTCGCCCCGCTACACCCTGGCGCACGTGATCTGCGGCGAGCGAACGCTCGATGAGGTCATGGTGGAGGCGCCGCAGGGCTTTCACCTGATCCCGGCGGCGGCCGGAGCTGCGGACCTCGCGCAGATGGGCGCGGCCGAGCACCTGGGATTGGTGCGGGCCTTCAGCGGGCTCGCCGCCCGCCTCGACGTGATGATCGTCGACACTGCCGCGGGGCTCTCGCACAGCGTGATGCAGTTCTCACAGGCGGCGCAGCACGTCATGGTCGTCATCTGCGACGAGCCCGCCTCGATCACCGACGCCTACGCCCTGATCAAGGTCCTGAGCCGTAATCACGGCGTGCAGCGCTTCCGCGTGCTCGCCAACCAGATTCGCCTGGCCGGCGGCGGGCGCGAGCTGTTCCAGCGCTTCGAGCGCGTCGCCGCGCGCTTTCTTGACGTAACGCTGGAATACGCCGGCGAGATCCCCGACGACGACTGCCTGCGCCGCTCGGTGCGGGGCCAGCGTTCGGTGCTCGACGAGTACCCCGGGAGCCCGGCCGCGCGGGCATTCAAGAAATTGGCGGCCCATGCCGATACCTGGCCAGTACCGGCCGGCCCGCGCGGAAACATCGAGTTCTTCGTGGAGCGCCTGGTGCGGCGCACGGCCACGCGGCCGCAGGCGGTGACATGAGCACCGCCGGGGCCTATGGCGCGCTGCAGAGCGGGGGCCGCGCGGGCGATGAGCTGATCGTGCGGCACGCCGAGCTCGTGAAGCGCATCGCCTACCACCTCGCCGGGCGGCTGCCGCCCTCGGTGTCGGTCGACGACCTGATCCAGGCGGGCATGCTGGGACTGATGGAGGCGGCGGCCAACTACACCGCCAGCCGTGGCGCGAGTTTCGAGACCTACGCGGGCATCCGCATCCGCGGCGCGATGATCGATGCCCTGCGGGCGCTCGACTGGGCGCCGCGCTCGGTGCACCGCAAGGCGCGCGCCGCGGCCGCCGCGGTACGCGAGGTCGAGCGCAGCACCGGACGCAGTGCGCGCGACGTGGAGATTGCGCAGCAGATGGGCGTGTCGCTCGAGGAGTACCACTCCATCGTGCAGGACGCCGCGAGCTGCCGCCTGGCGAGCCTGGATGACGAGACCGGCGGCAACACCGAGTCGCACGCCGATCCCTTCCGGGATACGGCCGACGACCAGATGCGCGCCTCGCTCGCCAAGGCGATCGAGACGCTGCCCGAGAGGGAGCGGCTGGTGATGTCGCTGTACTACAGCGACGGGCTGAACCTGAAGGAGATCGGCGCGGTGCTGAAGGTGACCGAATCGCGTGCCTGTCAGCTGCACGGCCAGGCGCTGGTGCGGCTCAAGGCGCGGCTCGCCGACTGGCGCGAGGATAAGAGCGAGAGCGAAGAGTGACTGCGTGGAAGGACGGGCTGTCGTGACTAAGGACTTCGCGCTGCCCCCGGGCCGCGCACGCTAGGAGCCCCGCAGTGGACTTCCTCAGCATTCTCGGCCTGGCGCTGGCGCTGTGCGCGGTGCTGGTCGGCGCGATCTTGAAGGGCGCCGGCGTCATGGCGCTGGTGTCGGCGGCGGCCTTCATGATCGTCGTCATGGGCACCGTCGCCGCCATCCTGGTACAGACGCCCCTGCCGGTGATGCGACGTGCGCTCGGAATCTTCCCCTGGGTGATGCACCCGCCGGTGCGGGACGGCAACCTCCTCATCGCCAGGATCGTCGAGTGGAGCAACATCGCGCGCAAGCAGGGGCTGCTCGGCCTCGAGCCGATGATCGATCGCGAGCCGGATCCGTTCGTCCGCAAGGCGCTGCAGCTGCTGGTCGACGGCAGCGAGCCGGATGCCATCAGCAACGTCATGAACGTCGAGCTGCACGTGCGCGAGCACGCCGACACTACCGCCGCCAAGGTGTTCGAGGGCATGGGCGTGTACTCGCCGACGCTCGGCATCATCGGCGCGGTGCTCGGGCTCATGGCGGTGATGCAGAACCTCGCCGACCCGACGAAGCTCGGCCACGGAATCGCCGCCGCCTTCACCGCCACCGTCTACGGCATCGGGCTCGCGAATCTCTTCTTTCTGCCCGTGTCCGCCAAGCTCAAGGTCATCATCCAGCGCCAGAGCCAGATGCGCGAGATGGTGATCGACGGCATGCTCTCGATCGCCCAGGGCGAGAACCCGCGCGCGATCGAGTCGAAGCTCCAGGGCTATCTGCACTGAGGTCTGAGGCCTCCGCCATGAGCTTCCGACCCAGAAAGCGACACGAGGAGCACAGCAACCACGAGGCGTGGGCAATCCCCTACGGCGATCTCGTCACGCTGCTGCTGGCATTTTTCGTAGTGATGTACGCGCTCTCGACGTTGAACGAGGGCAAGTACCGGTTGCTGTCGGACTCGCTCTATGCGGCGTTCCGCGGCGAGCCGCGCACCCTCGAGCCGCTGGAGGTGGGCCAGCATCAGGTCGGCGCCGGCGCCGACAGCCGCACCGGCGTGCTGCAGCAGCAGCGCCCGGATCCCGCGCGCGCACCCCCGGCCGGGTCGCTGGTGAAGCTCGCCCCCGACGTACCGCACGTCTCCCCGAGTCGCGCTACCGCGCTCGCCGAGCAGGCGCAGCAGCGCGACGCCGCGCTCACGCGCGTCGCTGACCAGGTGCAGAACGCCCTCGGTGATCTCGTGAAACGCAACCTGGTGACCGTGCGCCGTAACGAGCTGTGGGTCGAGGTCGAGCTGCGGACCGACATTCTCTTTCCGAGCGGCAGCGCCCAGCCCGTACCGGGCGCGATGCCCGTGCTCGAGCGCCTCGCCCAGGTGCTCGCGCCGCTCCCCAATGCCGTCCGCGTCGAGGGCTACACCGACAACGTTCCCATCCGGACCACCGCCTTCTATTCCAATTGGGAGCTGTCGGCCGCACGCGCCGGCAGCGTAGTGCGCGTGCTCGCGGGCCAGAGGCTCGACCCGGCGCGGCTCGCGGTCGTCGGCTACGGCGAGCAGCGTCCGGCGGCGAGTAACGACACCCCCGAAGGGCGTAACGCCAACCGCCGCGTGGTCGTCGTGATCCTCGCGGTCGAGCCCCAGAACGAGGCGCCGGCCACCGCGCCCTCTCCCGCGCCGGGCACATTGGCGGAGGCTCCGCCCGGAGCCGCACCCGCTGAGACCGTCCAGTCCGCAGCGTCTCCGGTGCAGGACACGCTGGCGGCGGCACCGCCGGCAGCGGCCCCGGCGGCGCAGCCTTCCGCCGCCCCCGCAGCGCCCGCAGGCGCCGACGGCGGCCACTGAGACGCAGCGATGGCATGGATCATGCAGCCTTCCCTCTCGAGCAACCGTGCGGCGGAAATCCGACTCGCGCCGGCATTGTGAACTCGCTCACTGGAGCCCATCGTGCACATGACTGAGATACCACCCGTTGACCTGCTGCTGGCTGGCTGCGGCACGCTGATGGTGTTCGCCTTCGCCCTCGCCGCCCTCACCTTCGACGGCTGGCGGCGCGCGACGCGCCGGCAGAGCCAGCACATCGTCACGAATTCGCAGACCCTGGCGCAGCAACTTTCGGCACTCGATGCGCGGGTGAACGCCACCGCGACCGCGATCCGCCGCCTCGATGACCGCATCGAGCGCCAGGCACGCCCCGCCGCGCAGCCGAAGAGCACGGCGGCGGGCGGATATCAGATCGCCATCCGCCTCGCACGCAGCGGCGCCTCGCGCGAGGATCTCATGACGAACTGCGGACTCTCGCTCGGCGAGGCCGACCTCGTGCGCCGCCTGCACGGCGCCGCCAGCGGCATGGAGGTCTGACGTGGGCGCTGCCAGACCCGACTCAGCGCCGGCGAGCGCCAATGACGTCGCCTTCGCGTTCGTTCAGGCACTCGCGGGCGAGCTCTCGGCCGGCGAAGTGGAGCTTCCCGGTTATCCGGCGGTGGTCGCCGGCATCCAGCAGCTACTCAACGACGACGATGTCGACATCGCGCGCGTCGTCACCGCGATCGGCGGCGAGCCCGCGATCGCCAGCCAGATCGTGCGCATGGCCAACTCCGCTGCGCTCAACCCGCGGCGCGTTCCGGCCCCGGATCTGCGCGCCGCGATCACACGCGTCGGCTTGAACACCGTGCGCACCGCCACCGTTTCCTTCGCCATGAGCCAACTGCGCGCTTCACCGGACCTCAAGGGTCTCGAGCGCCAGATCGAGGATCTGTGGCAGCGCAGCGTGCGCGTCGCCTCGCTGAGCCAGGCGATCGCCAGGCGTCTGACGCAGCTCAACGCGGATGCCGCCATGCTCGCGGGCCTGCTGCAGGGAATCGGCAGGCTCTACATCCTGGCGCGCGCCAGCAAGCATCCGGCGCTGTTCGCCGACAGCCAGGCGTACTCCCACGTGGCACAGACCTGGCACCTGCAGATTGCCGCCGCGCTGATCGAGAACTGGGGATTCGCGCCGGAGATCATCGAGGCAGTGCGCAACTCCGAGGACCTGGAGCAGGATGTCCGCGGCCCGCTGACCCTGAGCGACGTGCTGGCGGTGGCGGCGCTGCTCGCCGATTACGCCGGCACGCCGGATACGCTGCGCGCGCTGGTGCAGGCTTCACGCCCGTTTCAGCGCCTGGCGCTCGACTTCGAGGCCTGCGAGAACTTCATGACCTCCTCGGCGGAGGAAGTCGCGCAGTTGCGCGAGGCTCTATCGGCCTGAACGAAACGCCAGGGCTTGCGGCCGGATCACTTCGGAAGCCGTTTAGACGAAGGTGCGCCGGTCATGGGAAGATCGGCTCGCATGCGAGCCCGCCGCGTCCTCTACCCCGCAATCAGGCCCTACCGCAAAGGGTTTCTGCGCGTATCGGAGCTGCACGAAATCTATTTCGAGGAAAGCGGCAATCGAGGCGGCAAGCCCGCGATCTTCCTGCATGGTGGACCCGGTGGGGGCACCAACGCCAGGATGCGCCGTTTCTTCGATCCCAAACGCTACCGAATCGTCCTGTTTGATCAGCGTGGATGCGGCAGGAGCCGACCCCACGCGAGCCTCGTCGACAACACCACGTGGCACCTGGTGGAAGACATCGAGCGCCTGCGTCAGCATCTGGCAATCGATCGCTGGTTGGTATTCGGAGGATCGTGGGGCTCTACCCTGGCGCTGGCCTACGCCGAGACTCATCCCAAGGCCGTAACAGAGCTCATCCTGCGCGGCATCTTCCTGCTGCGCCGCTGGGAAGTGGAATGGCTATACCAGAACCCGTTTGGCACCGGCGCTCAGTTCCCGGAAGGGTGGGAGGCCTTC
>Ga0307472_100000107_pt1 | contig 24623 bp, 17 predicted proteins | sample atmos_gasesAM5C__2_FD_204582 | JGI IMG/M metagenome (GOLD analysis project Ga0307472, IMG submission 204582) | Hardwood forest soil microbial communities from Morgan-Monroe State Forest, Indiana, United States - atmos_gasesAM5C_05 | ecosystem: Environmental > Terrestrial > Soil > Temperate...
GCCGTTAAGTTTTTAAGGCTTCCCGGCTCAATCTGTGCGTAACGATAAACCCGCCGCTTTTTCTTGGCAAGAGGAATCTGAAAACTCAACTGTGGAAAGCTGTGCATGCCTGTGCAAAAGTCGGAAATCAGAAAATCGAAAATGGCAACTGGGGACTCGCCCGAGGAGAGGCGATGCGCATCGCGAAACCAGGCCTTCGCCTCGCGAGGAGGCGAAGCGGTTAACGCCAGTGCTTCACTTGCGGCCAGAGGGTTTGCAGGTTTCCCTTCAGGCCGCGGCAGAGAAGGATCGGGCGCGTTTCGTAAAAGTAGGCGTAAGGAACGTTCACAGAGGCAGCGGTTTCGATGGAGGCGAATTTTTCGCGCACGTCGGATTCGGGCGCGCCGACAACAATCACGATTTCTCCGGTGTAGTTGCGCGGTCCCCATAAAAAATAACTTTGATGGCCGCTGATCGCTTTGGGCAGGCCGTAGCGCGAACCGAAAAAGTCGATAGCCGCGGCCTGGCCGTAGTTGTCACAAAATATCGCAGTCTTGGCTTGCTCTTCCGGCGAAAGCGACTGATAGACACGCGCGACAGCTTCTACTTGCTCCCGCCAGGGAAGTTCATCGGCGTAATACTGCGGGAGTGGCGTGCCAACAAAACTCCGTTCGGTGGGCTTGGGCTGCGAATGCAAATGCGATTGGTAGCGCAAGAAAGCGTCGAGCGGGAGAACGGGCAGAACCAGGGGCAGAGGAACAGCAATGCCAATGACCAGCCATGCGAAACAAACCGGCTTGAGAGCAGCGCGCCATTTGGATGGGCGTCCATTTCTTGACGAATCGGCTGCTTGTTCTTCAACCGCGTGCGATAGTAAACGGTCGGCGGCAACGGCGCCCGCGGCGAGCAGGAGTGTGTAGGCCGGAGCAGAATAGTAGTCCTTGCCGTGGGAGACCAGGAAAAAAGCGAAGGTGATGAGGAAGGTCCAACCGAAGACGCGATAATTTTTTGCGGCGCGGTAGAAAAAATAAAAGAGCAGGCCTCTGAACCAGAATGGAAGGCTGAAAGGATTCATCATCAGGATTTGCTGGACAGTGTAGGCACCGGGCGGGTAAGCGATATCTTTGCCGGTGACGCGAATGTTGTGCATCAGTTCAAGAAACGGCCAGTGATGCTGGAGGTTCCAGATTAGATTGGGAAGGAAGATCAAGAGCGCGACGGCTCCACCGGCAAAAAGCCAGGGCGTAAGCAAGAGCTTGCGGTGCTGCGTAAGAAGAAGTCCTGCGAGGAGAGCGAAGGCGAAAACCGCAATGGAGTATTTGTTTTCGAGGCCAAGGCCGGCGATTGCGCCAAAGGCAAGCCAGAGTTTTGGATTTTGCGTGTGGATCATCCGCAGAATCACATAAGCGCAACCGGTCCAGAACAGCGGCTCTAAAGCGTTCATGGCGAACTGGTGGTCGATGACCCACCAGACCGCGGGAGTGGCAGCCAGCGCAGCTGCCAGGGCGACGCCGAAGCGCCTCGCGCCAAGTTCACGCGCGAAGGCGGCAACGAGAACGATGCGTGCGGCACCGGCCAGCGCGGGCCAGAAAATTAGCGCGGGAAGCGAGGTGCCAAGCGTGTACCGCGCAATCCATACGATGAATGGAAAGAGCGGGGGCTGGTCGACATAGCCGAAAGCGAGATGGTCGGCGCAGGCGAGGTAATAGAGGGCGTCGCGAAAGTAGCCGTAGCGCATGGACGTGACCATGTGCAAAGCGAAATAAGCGAACGCAATAAGGTAGACCCACGGCCAAAGAGAAGGCCGGGGAGCGGAATTCTGGTTGAGAGATGTGGAGGACAAGGAGCGTCAGAATAGCAACAGAAACGAAGGTACGCAACGACACTGAACCAGTCTTAAATTGCAAGCGGAAGACAGCGGCTTAAGACCGCTGCTGCACGCTTACTCCGGGGGCGGCGGGCAGCCGGGGAATTCGCGGAGTGACGTGTTGCCGATGTAACCGAGGTCGGCGATGCCGATTTTGCTGGTGTAGTAACCGTCGCAGGTCATGTTGCGAAGAAACGCGAAAAAGGAAATGCCCTGGCTGAGCGAGGGGTCTTGTTTGGCGTTTTTGCGGAAGGCGATGAGGTCGAGGACCTCTTTCTTCTGTTCTGGGGCGCACTCCAGAAAAACCTTGCCGTAATGGTCGGTGCAGTAGCCGTCCAGCCAGAAAAGGCCGCCGCCGAGGCGCAGTTGAAACTTGTCGTTTTCGCTGGTGAGCAGGTCGATGAATTCGGGCGCGCCGGCTTCGACCGCGCCGCCGCATTTTTCGTCCTTGGGGATAATCATGTCGCAGAGATTGACGAGCGTGGCGTATTGCGAGACGGAAAAATATTTCGGAGTGTAGTTCCCTGCCGGCGCAGTTGCCTTTTCCTTGTGCACCATCTGGTGGATGTATTCGGCGGCTTCCGCGGGAATGACTTGCAAGACCGAGCCGGTAACGCCAATGGCGAGGGTGCGGAGAATATCGCGGCGGGAAATGGATTCGTTTGCCATGTTAAATGTTGCCCTTTCTGGCTTCGTCGAGAAGGTATTCGGAGGCGCGCCACGAGAGAGCCATGATGGTGAGCGTGGGATTTTTGTCGGGATTGGTTACGAGCGGAGCGCCATCGGTGACGAAAAGATTTTTAACGTCATGCGTCTGGCAGAAACCGTTGAGGACGGAAGTTTTGGGATCGGCGCCCATGCGCGCGGTGCCGACTTCATGGATGATTTTTCCACCAGGCTCGATGCCAAAGGGAAATTCGCCGTGGATGGAAGTTTTGGTTTTGTATTCGCCGCCCATAGTTTCAACGATAGAACGGAAAGTTTCCTGCATGTCCTTGGCTTGCAGCAATTCGTAATCGGACCATTTGAAATGGAAGCGCAGGACTGGAATGCCCCATTGATCGACGACATCGGGATCGACTTCGCAATAAGTGTCGGGGTTGGGAATCATTTCGCCGCGGCCGGCGAAGCCGATGTGGCAGCCATATTGTTTGCGGGCGCGCTGCTTTAGCGAGACGCCGTAGCCTTCTTCGTCGCGATTCATGCCGTTGAACATGCCGACGCCGGGCAATTCGCGGCCGCCGCCAAATTCGATGTGATAGCCGCGTGGAAAATCATTTTTGCGATCGAATTTCCACCAGGGCATGTACATGTGCATGCCACCAACGCCATCGTGATTGTGCGGAGGTATTTTTTCAAGCTGCGGGAAGTAGCCGAAACCACTGCTACCCACAGAATCGGTTAAGTATCTGCCGACCGCGCCGGAGGAGTTTGCGATTCCTGTGGGGAATACAGAGGATTTGGAATTGAGCAGCAGGCGCGCCGATTCGCAGGCGCTGGCGGCCACGACGACGGCTCTGGCGTTGATGCGTTTTTCGGAGCGCGAGGCTTTGTCAATGTAGGAAACGCCAGTGGCCTTGCCGTCCTTGTCGACGAGAATCTCTCGAGCCATGGCCCCCGTGATCATGGTGAGTTTGCCCGTCTTCAACGCGGGAGGAATGAGGACCTGACTGGAACTGAAGTTCGATGCGGTGATGCAACCGCGTCCGCATTGGCCGCAATAGTGACAGGGGAGGCGGCCATTGACGGATTTGGTTAGGATGGCGAGGCGCGACGGGATACAAGTGATGTTGAGCTTGTCGCAGGCCTTTTTGACCATCAGCTCCGTGCAGCGCGGTTTGGGTGGAGGAAGAAAGACGCCGTCGGGCGCGCTGGGAACGCTTTCTTTGGTGCCGAACACGCCGATGTAGGATTCGACTTTGTCGTAGTACGGCGAAAGGTCTTCGTATGTGATGGGCCAGTCGTCGCCGAGGCCGTCGCGCGTTTTGGACTTGAAATCGATGGGCGCAAAACGGAGGGCGATGCGGCCCCAGTGATTGGTGCGACCGCCTACGATGCGGGAACGAAACCACTGAAAGTCGGAGCCGGGAGCGGAAGTGTACGGCTCGCCCTCGATGTGCCAGGCACCGTTTGGTGCGAGAAATTCGCCAAAATTTTCGCGGGCCTTTCCACCGACACCCGCGCCACGATGAGGCGCTTCGTACGGCCACATCAGCATCTTGAAGTCTTTTTCGGGATGAACTTCCGGCCCAGCTTCGAGGAGGGCGCAGTTGAGGCCGCCTTCGGTGAGGACCTTCGCGGCCATCCCTCCGCCGGCGCCGGAGCCGATGATACAGACGTCGTATTGCTTGGGCGAACGAATTACCTGGGACATTTTGAGTTCTCAGTTCTCATATTGAGTTCTAGGTTCTTGGCTCTCAGCAAGAAAAAAGAGCTGTTGATTGCTCAATGCACCCTTTTTTTCGAAGCCATTTTAGACCCGAATTCGAAATTTCAAGAGAGATTTTCTTCAGAGACTAGCACCAAAAAAGAGCTCCGCCGGTGAATCCGCCTTCTTCGAGCGACGGGCGGGGCAAGCCTCGCCGCTACAAATTGTTCTTCTTCATCTCTGAGAAGGCAAAGTCGCAGGCGCGGGCGGTGAGCGCCATGTACGTGAGCGATGGATTCACGCAGGCGGAAGAAGTCATACAGCCGCCGTCGGTGACGAAAAGATTGTTCACGTCGTGAGCCTGATTATGCGCGTTGAGCACGGAAGTCTTCGGATCGCGACCCATGCGTGACGTGCCCATTTCATGAATACCCAGCCCGGGTGAACTGATGTCCTGATAGATCTGAATGTCTTCTGCGCCGGCAGCGGCGAGCATTTCTCCGGCCTGGACAGCAATGTCACGCGACATGGCGTGCTCGTTATCGCCCCAGGCGCAATGAATCTTGAGCGTGGGAATACCCCAGGCATCGAGCTTCTCCTTATCCACTTCGACGTAATTGCCATGATTGGGCAGGCATTCGCCGAATCCGCCCACTCCGAAGCGCCACGGGCCGGGCTTTTTGAGGGCGTTCTTCAAGTCCGCGCCGATGCCAGTCATCCACGTGCCGCGCGACCAGCCTTCCCGGAATCCGCCGCCCTGATAGCCGTAGCCGCGGATGAATTCCTTTTGCTTCGCGTTCACATTGCGAAAACGCGGGATGTAAATGCCATTGGGGCGATTGCCGAAAGGCATTTTATCTTCGTGGCCGGGCATCATGCCGTTTGCCCCCGCACCCATGTGATGGTCCATGAGATTGTGGCCGAGCTCGCCGCTGGAGTTGGCAAGGCCGTTGGGAAATTCCGGCGTTGCGGAATTGAGAAGAATGCGGGTGGATTCGAGAGTGGAGGCGCAAAGAAAAACAATGCGGCCTTTGAATTCAAGCGCGTTTTTCGTTTGCGCATCAATGACGCGCACGCCGGAGACCTTGCGCGTCTTGGGATCGAAGATGAGACTGTGCACGACGCTGTAAGGCCGAAGCGTGAAGCGGCCGGTCTTCTGCGCGGCGGGAAGCGTGGAGTTCAAACTGCTGAAATAGGATTGCGTGATGCAGCCGCGGTGGCAGACGCCGCAATAGTGGCAAGCAGCGCGGCCTTTGTGGACCTGCGTGAGCACCGCAGAGCGGCCAATGGTCATCATGCGGTCGTCGAAATGCCTGGCGAGCGCGGCTTTGAAGTCCAGCTCGACGCAGGTCATTTCCATGGGCGGAAGGAATTTGCCGTCGGGAAGTTGCGGCAAACCTTCGGCCTGACCGCTGATACCGGCGAATTCTTCGACGTAGTCGTACCAGGGCGCGATGTCGCCATAACGAATCGGCCAATCGACGGCGACTGCGTCCTTCAGATTGGCTTCGAAATCGAGGTCGCTCCAGCGATAGCTCTGGCGGCCCCAGGTGATGGATTTGCCGCCGACCTGGCGGCCGCGAATCCAAGAAAAATGTTTTCCGGGGTCGCAGGAGTAAGGATTCTCGTCGTCCCTTACGAAGAATTTGTGAGAGTACTCGTCGCAGGCGTAAAAGCATTCGCGCTGAATGGGCTGGGTGCGTGCGCGCTCGGCACGATTATCCCAGTAGCGGTATTTGAGCTCCCAAACGGGGACGTGTTCAACGTAATCCTGTCCAGGAACGATAGTGCGTCCTGCCTCGAGAACCAGGGTATTGAGACCCTTTTCGGTAAGCTCTTTGGCAGCCCATCCGCCGGTAATTCCCGAACCGATGATGACCGCGTCGTAGGTATTCGAATTCGGCGCCATGAGTGTGCTCCTATCCCTTTCTCTCGGCGGGAATCGGCGTACAACCGTGGAAAGCGCCCGGCATAATTATCTCGAACACGTTCTTGTTTTCGGGGTTCAGTTCCTTGGTAATGGCGACTTCGGACGTGTAATAACCGTGGAGCGTTATGTTTTTGAAGAGGATGAAGAAATCGCCCTTGAGCTGCGAGTCCGGCTCGGGAGGCGTATTTGAAGCGTGACGCCTCATTTCCGCGCGAATGACGGCAGCGGCATCATCCATGGAGCGCAGAAGAGCGACTTGTTGCGAGGGGGAAGTGGCGGCGAAATCCTTGCCAAAAAGTTCGTTGCTCTGCTTATCGACGGAAGCGAGCCCGTCGAGGAATCGGCGGCGTTCCTCGTCGGTGGCCCATTCGGCGAGGATGACATCAATGAATTCGTTGACGCGAGCGGCTTTCGCACCGGGCGTGTCGGTTGCGGGAATGATCTGATCGATCATCGCGACGACCGTGTCGTTCTGGTGGGGATTCAGAGTGCGAAGCGTGTAAGAGCCCTCCGGATGCGCTTGTTGATAAAAAGCGAAGAGTTCCGGAGTCAGCGCAGGCAGGACGGCTCCCGCGGTAAACATGCGAAGGGCGTCACGCCGATTCACGGTTCCTCCCTGATTCGAGCGAACGAGCGGCATGCGCGGAGCGCGCGCTCGAAATGGCTAGCTCGCGAGCTTCGCGCAATTCCTTGACAGCGTCGCCCAAGGGATGAAACTCCATGGCGACATAGCGGGAATAGTGCAGCTCGCCGAGCTTGCGAAAAATGTTGGAATAGTTGATTTCGCCGGTGCCCGGATGATGGCGGCCGGGCACGTCGGCAATGTGAACGAGATCGATAAGATCCAAGTTCTTTTCAAGCTTAGCGATGAGATTGCCGGCTGAGATCTGCTCGTGAAAGAAATCGTAGAGGAATTTGACGTGCGGATTGCCGACGGAGCGGACAATATCAAAGCCTTCGGCGGAGTGCGTCAAGAAATATTTCGGATTCTCTTCCGGGTCGATATTCTCGATGAGAAGGTCGATTTTGTTTTCCGCGGCGATGTCCCCACCGCGCTTGAGAGTTTCGATGCAATTGGCGTGCATTTCCGCAGCGGAAAGCCCGGGAATGTTGTTGCCCGTCTGCATGATGAGGCGTGTGCACTCAAGTTCATGCATGGTGGGGATGAAATCGCGAAGCGCATTGAGGAAAGCGTCACGTTTGGTGGCATCCGCAAGCGGAAGCCAGACACCGCAGGTGCCGTCAAACTCGATGCCTAGCTCGTGCTTTTTGCGGCGCGCGTCGGCAAAGTCCTGAAGCTTCCAGTTTTTGAATTCGTCAACGAGCTCGACGGCATGGTATCCGGCTTCGGCTACTTTTTCGAGGCGCTGCGGAAAGGGGAGGTCGCGGTAGACGGTCCAGAGCATTACGGTGAGAGTGAACGGAACACCGTCGGCTTCCGAAGCCGAATTTGGCAGAAGCATTGAAGCAGTTGCGGGAGCGCCGCCAGCGGCGGCAGTCACGGCCGCGCCGGCACAAACTCCCATGAATTCTCGGCGACGCATATCACGCTCCCAGGATTTCGTTGCGAACGTTTTTCAAGACATAGGCCGCGCGCTCGACACCGACTTCCCCGGCCAGGATGGGGTCTTCGTTTTCGATGCTGAGGATGCCCTCGTAACCGACGTCCATGTAGGCCTTGATGACGGATTTCCAGAGACTGGCGCTGTGGCCGTAGCCGACGGCGCGGAACGTTTCCGAGGCGAGATCAAGCTCGTTGGTTTCAAAAGCGAAATTGAGGACCCCGTATTTGTCGCGGTTTTCTGGAAAGAAGACCGTGTCTTTCATGTGCGCATGGAAGATGGCGCCCTGCTTGCCGAGGAAATGGATGACTTCGACAGGATCGCAGCCCTGCCAGAAAAGATGGCTGAGGTCGTTGTTGGCGCCAATTTCTTCGCCGACGGCTTCGCGGAGCTTGATGAGCGTGCGCGGATTGTAGACCACGAAATTCGGATGCATCTCGAGAGCCAAGCGCTTGACGCCATGCTCGCGGGCGTATTTCGCGGCTTCCTTCCAGTAGGGGACGACTTTTTCTTTCCACTGCCAATCCTGCATCTTGGCGTATTCGGGAGGCCAACGATAGGTGATCCAGTTCGGCTGCGTGTCTTGCGGAGTGCCTCCGGGACAGCCGGAAAAACCGACGATCACTTTGACATCGAGCATCTCGGCAAGGAGCACGGTCTTACGAAAGGTGTCGATGTCTTTCTTCGCGTGATTGGCGTCGGGATGGATCGGATTGCCGTGACAACTGAGCGTGGCGACGCGAATGCCGCGGTCTTCAAACTTTTTCTGCCAGGCTTTGGCTTTGGAGCGGTCGGCGATGAGGTCGTCGAGAGGACAGTGAATATTGTTGGGATAGCCACCCGTGCCGATTTCCATGGCTTCGAAGCCGAGGGCAGTAACTTTGTCAAGCATAGCGTCAAGGGAGAGCTTCTCGTAGACAGGATCGAAGACGCCGATAGGAATTTTGCGGAGATTGCCGGCAGGCTTGGGCGTGAGGGTCGGCGCAGAAGTGACGGTGGATTCGGCGGCGTTGGCAACGATGGAGTTGCCTGGAACGGTGGCAGCGAGCAGACCGCCGGAAGCAGCGAGAAATTTCCTTCGATCCATTGACGAATTTGAGAGGGATGGATCAGCTGCAGTTGAATTGTTGGGTGAGGCATTGAGGAGCGACGAGTTTTTGGGCCACGAGTCTTGGGGCAGAGACGTCATGCGCGTCACCTCGGCAAACGCAGCAGTGGAGCCAGACAAACGATTATTCTGCGGCATTATACGACGGTGTGACGTGTAAACAAGCATGGAAAAATCGATTTTCTACGGGAATCCTGGTTCGCGAGCAAGAGAGACTAAAATTGAGGGAATCTAAATGTTTCAGCGGCGCTTGAGGTCGCTAAGGGAGGGAACGGACACAGCAACAGTGAGGGCGCGCTCGGGCGGCTGCTTGCCGCGCTGGAGGGCGTCCACGAACATCTCGATGGCCTGGCCGGTGTTGGGCGGGACAAAAATCGTGGCGGTGAGAATGCCACTGCTGACCCAGGCCTGCCCGGTCTTAGGCAGGCCGTCGCAACCCAGAAACGGCAGGCTGAGCCAGCGCTCCTTCTCGGTGTCATCGGGCAACTCTTCAAAGGCTTTGCGCGCCCCGATGGCCATGGAGTCGTCCTGGGCAGCGATGAGGTCCATGGCGGCCTTGCGCGAGGTGGTCAGCTTGAGCCATGAGCGGACGGCTTTTTGCGAGCTTTCCTCAGTCCATTGGGCGCGGAGAAGCGTGGTGTGGACGTTGGCAGGCTTGGTTTCCTGCATCCCGGCGGTGCGGTCTTTGGCTGCGGAGTTCTCGGCAGGTCCTTGAACGCAAAGAATAACGCCGCCGTGAGGGAGCAGCGCCGCGATCTGGCGGCCCTGGATGCGGCCGATTTCGAGATGGTCAGACGTGACGACGAAAACGGGGGCGGTGGACGACTTGCGAAGCTCGGCGATGTAATTGGCGTCGCGATTGAGAACGGCCCAGCCAATGCCCGCGGAGGCTGCCGCGCGGGCAACCTGGGGTAGTGCGGTGCCGCCGACAGGCTCAAAAATAATGGCGTCGGGGCGGTGCGCTTCTTCGGCCTGGATGGCTTTTAGAAGTTGCGTGCTTTGGGTGATGGCGTCGTTGTCGGCGTAGATTACCTGAAGCTCGACGCCCAGCTTGCGGGCAGCCGCTTCGGCAGACTGCGCCTGCTCGATTTGGTAATCGTTGTCGTTGGTCGTGAGAGAAACGAGAAAACGCAGTTTTTTCATTCCGATGTGCGCCCTTGTTTGACGAATTGAAACACTAGAATACCGTCTGAAACATACGTTGCGAGAGGAAAGTATGAGTGAAGTTTCGTCAAAGGAAATGCCTGGCAATTGGCAGGAGCGGCTTCGCAAGGAGTATGGGTCCAATAGGATGCCTGATTGGACGGACTCTCTTGCCGGGCGAGGTGAATGCGATGAGAGCCAACAGGTGCTACTTCGAGGCCGGCGGAAGTGGTTTTGTTTCGCGAATTCCTTCCCCTTCGACAACGGTGTAAATGGCATCCGCGGCCAGATTTGAGAGCATCTCCACTTTGCCGTTGGGCCAGCGAATCTCGGCAGAGTCAATTTTTGAGGCTGCGCCCAGCCCAAAATGCTGACGCAGGTCGTTTTGAGATAGGTAGCTGCTTCCAGCGCGAACCTCGCTGAATTGACGAACGCCGCCTGCCAGAATTGTCACTCGCGCGCCGATGGCGGCGCGGTTGCTCTTCGTGCCCACAAGTTTGAACAGCACCCGATGGTTGGAATTCTTGGTGCGATTGATCAAAAGCGTGGGAGGTTCGCCGACATTGAGAATCACGATGTCCATGTTGCCGTCGTTATTGACGTCGCCAAAAGCGGCGCCGCGACGGCATGCGGGGGTAATCTGCGCCAGACCTGCTGCAGTGGAGATGTCCTCAAAAGTGCCGTCTCCGAGATTGCGGAACAACTCCATCGGCTCGCGGTATTTTGGCGCGCGGGGGATTGTGTCTACTTGCGGGTAGACGTGCCCATTGGCGACGAAGAGGTCGAGCCAGCCGTCATTGTCGAAATCGACGAAGCCGGTGCCCCACTTCACGTAGGGATACCCGGGCTGTGCGGTCTTTGACGCCCACCCGACATCGGCGAAACCTTGCTTGCCAAGATTGCGATACAGGTTGTTGGGCTGCTCGGTGAAGTTTGTGACGTAAATGCTCAAGCGCCCGCTGTGAGTGTAGTCGCCGAAGTCCACGCCCATCGAACCCAATTCCTGGCCGTCAGCGCTGAGCGCAACGCCTGTCAGAAGGCCGACTTCTTCAAAAGTGCCGTCATGCTTGTTGCGGTAAAGAAAGTTGGGCCCTGCGTCATTGGCGACGTACAGATCGGGCCAGCCGTCGTTATCGTAGTCACCCCAAACCGCGCCGAGGCCATAACGGTGACGGGGATCATCCACACCCGCCTTTTTAGAAACCTCCTCAAACGTGCCGTCGTCGCGGTTGTGATAGAGCAGGTCACTTTCCCCTTCCATACCCCAGGGACCGCATTGCACCAGAATGCCTTTGTAGCGGCAGAATTTTTCGTTGCTGCCAAACTGCGGAAGCTTCTCCATGTCCAGGTGAACGTAGCGCGCGACAAAGAGATCGGCGTTTCCATCACGGTCGTAGTCGGCCCAGGCCGCGCCGGTCATGAAGCCGCTGCCGCGAACGCCGGCTTTGTCGGTCACGTCTTCGAATTTGCAATTGCCCAAGCCGCGGTAAAGCGCACTTCCGCCAAAACCAGTTACGAAGATATCGAGCTTGCCGTCGTTGTCGAAGTCCGCGACGGCGATGCCCATGCCCCAGCCCTTGCGAGTCAAGCCGGCTGATTGGGTGATGTTGGTGAACTTGAGGTCGGAATCCTGGTGATAGAGAGTGATGAGCGGGTCCCCACCGGCACGGTAGCGATCGACCGTCGAGCCGTTGACCATGGCGATGTCGAGTTTGCCGTCATCGTCGCAATCGAAAAGAGCGATTCCACCGCTCATGGATTCGATGATGTAGTGCTGCTCGGGCGTAGAGATGTGCGACGCGGCCAAGCCCGCTTGGCGGGAGATGTCGTCAAATAAGGGTGATGAGCCAACTGAAGGTTTCGTTTGAGTCTGGGCCAGAGAAGAAAAGCTCCAAAAAGAAAGCGGAAGGATCAGTAATAAGGCAAAATGTTTCAATCTGCGGTGGCCATCCGCTTTTTTGTGTCGCACACGGTCTATCCCGGCTCCTGAGCCTCTAAAGCCATTGAACGTCTGGGCGATACAGAATAGTATCTTGAACCAGGCCTATTCTCGCATGAATAAGATCGCTCGCCCGAGACTCTTCGCCCTTGCTTTCCGTGCTTGCATGGCGACTTTCTCGCCGCAGGTACTCGGAGGATCCTGTAGATGACCCAGTCGTCGAGGAAGAAGCAGCCCCTTCGCTCCGAACCGCGAGTGACCCTCAAAACCATCGCAGACCACCTCGGCCTTACCCCGGGCACGGTTTCCGCGGCTCTGAACAACTCCCCGGCTGCGCGGTCCATCCCGGAACATACAAAAAACCGCATCATCGAAGCAGCGCAGACGCTGAATTATCGGCCAAACTTTTTCGCGCGCACGCTACGACTGAAAAGAACCTACACGATTGGAGTGATCGCCGAGGAGATTGGCGACGCCTACGGCGCCATGGTCATCAGCGGGATTGAAGAATACCTGCGAAAGAATAACTACTTTTTCTTGACGGTCATTCACCGGCACGATCCGAAACTGCTTCAGACTTATGCGCAGATGCTTCTGACGCGAGGTGTGGAAGGCTTCATCACGACCGACACTTCCTTGACCGAGAAGCTCGCTTTGCCTACGGTGGCTGTTGCGGGGCACCAGCAAATGGAGGGAGTCACCAACATTGTCCTGGACCACAAGCGCGCTGCGCGGCTGGCACTCGAGCATCTGAAAAGCCTTGGGCACGAAGACATTGCGTTTATCAAGGGCCAGACGCTGAGTTCGGACTCCTCCGCGCGGTGGAACGCCATTTGCGAAGTCGCTCAGGAGCTGGACATTCGCATCCGGCCGGAATTGACAACGCAACTCGAAGGGACCGATTCGACGCCCGCCATCGGTTATCCCTTCGCAAAAGAGCTGCTGGCGAGGAAGCATCCGTTCAGCGCATTATTCGCATACAACGACATCTCTGCCATTGGCGCTCTTTGGGCATTTCATGAAGCGGGGCTGGGCGTGCCGGAGGATATTTCTGTGGTGGGATTTGACGATACTCCAGGGGCGGCGTTTGCCAATCCACCTCTGACCACGGTAAGACAGCCACTCCTGCGAATGGGGCAAATCGCTGCTCAAACCGTGGTTGATCTCATCGAAGGGCGAGGCGAGTACCTGCCGGAAATCGCTATCGAGCCGGAGCTCGTGGTTCGCGCTTCCACTGGCCCGGTTTCTTCGCTTCAGCAGAGGAGCTTGGTGAGCTCATCTGGCTCCTAACAGCTGACGATGCTTCAGGCCCGTTCTACTTCCACATTCCCTTGCCTTCCACAATCGTAATGTAACGGTCGACCGGAAGGTCCGTGAAGCGCTCAACAGCGCCGCTTGGAAGCGGCAACTTCACCTCGAGCGGAGAATGACTTAGAGAAAACTGGCCCGCTTTGCGCGCTGACGTCGTTAAAGGTCTTGCCTTCGTTACGAAAAGAAGGGGCAGCTCTTTGTAGGTCACGTGGTGAGAAAGCTGCTCAACAAGGTCATCGGGAAAGCCATTAACCGTCATAAGGTCCATATTCCCGTCGTTGTCATAGTCGAAAAACTTAAGGCCCCAACCGCTCATCTAACGCGTGGGCATGCCAATGCCGAACGGCATGGAAATATCATCAAAGGTTTCATCCTTCTTATCTTGATAAAGAGAGAAGATTTCCTCGTCAATGTTGGCGACGAACAGATCCATCCAACCAGCTTCGTTGAAGTCCGCGGAGTCCACACCCATGCCGGAACGCGCGCGTCCATCGGCGGTGTAAGCAACGTCTGCGGAAAGGCCGATCTCCTCGAAGAGCCCGCCGCGATTGGCAAACAGGAAATTGGCCACGGTGTCGCTGGCCACAAACAGGTCCATGCGGCCATCATTATTAATGTCAGTGGCCACAACACCCCAGGCTTTGCCGAGATGGGCGGCGATTCCGGTTTCTCGACTAACATCGGTGAACGTACCGTCGCCGTTATTGTGAAACAAAGTGCTTGGGCGAGGCTTGAAAAACCGACTCCGCAGCGCCCTTGAAGCCCGGCTCCCGCGTTAGGTCTCACCTTGAAAGAATTGACGGGCATTGCGCTTCCATGAGAACTATAGACCGGACTCCGTCCATGACGCGCACGACCTCAACTGGCAGGCGATTTTCCCCCGCAGTGCCAATCGTTATTCTTTCGATCCTTTTCATGGCGCTCATTCCTGTTTTTGTGCGCGCGCAACTCTCCACGGATGACCACCTCGCCGAACCTGGGTGGTGGCCGCGTCGCAAGCCTGCGAACTTGAGAGAGTTTGCAGGGAATGCCGCCTGCGCGAAATGCCACTCACGCATCACAGCTTCCCAAGAGACTACTCCGATGGCCCGCACGCTCATGCGTGCCGCGGATGCTGATGTGCTTCACTCTCATTCCGATCTGTCTTTCCGGAACGGAAAATACCTGTATCAGATCAAGGCAAAGGATGCGGCTGCTCAACTCATAGTTACAGACGGTGAGCGCACTATAGCGGCGGATTTAGTCTGGGCCTTCGGAACGGGCAAGCTGGGGCAGTCGTATCTTTTTCTGCAGGACGGCGCCTACCGCGAAAGCCGTGTGACCTATTTCAGTTCGCTGCGGAACTTGCACTTTACGCCGACACGCGCGCTGCTCTCTCCGCGTGACCTCGCGGAAGCCATGTCTCGTCCTGTCGATAACTCGGAGCTTTTGCGCTGTTTCTCCTGTCACAGCCTTGGAGCGAACGTCGGCGGACAACTTGATACGAGCAAAGCCACTATGGGAGTGACTTGCGAAGCGTGTCACGGACCGGGCCTAAAGCACGTGCAGGCGATGGAAGCCAGTCAACTACAGCAAGGAATCGGGGACGAAGAAGGCCGACAGTTGATTTTAAACCCTGGGAGCCTGAGTCCCGGAGATTCTGTCGATTTTTGCGGGTCTTGCCATGGGACTTGGTGGGACGTAAAACTGACTCACATGGTGGGGATCGCCAACGTTCGCGCGCAGGCTTATCGTCTGTTGAGCAGCCGATGCTGGGGAAACGGAGACGCACGACTTACGTGCATTGCATGCCACAATCCCCACGAGCCGCTTTCTAAAGAAGCCAGCAACTACGATTCGAAATGCCTGGCGTGCCACGTCAACTCGCCCCCTGCCAAGCCGGACAAAAATCATCCCGGAGCCGGATGCCCAGTCGCAACCAAAGACTGCATCACCTGCCATATGCCAAAAATCGACATCCCCGACATGCACACGGCGTTCGCAGACCACCTCATTAGAGTGGTGCGTCCCGGCGCGCCGATCCCTAACTAGGCAAACCTCTGCTGCGCTGTTAGGGTGTGACCGCTGTTCGTTTGCCTGAATAGGTCAGCGCTTTGTCTGGCTTGCTCTCGGCGGTTATGCCGGCACCGCGGCCTTCGCCAACAAATACAATTTGAAAACGACGCTCGGCCAGCATTCCTGGAAAAGTTCCATTCCGCTCGCCAATGGTCAAAGTCTGTTTCGCGTCGTCCCAATGAAATGAAATCGTCGCGTACGCACCCTTTTCGTAGTTGTAACCGTCATTCTCATCTTCGTAGAGAGTGAAATCGCCGTCCGCTCCGCGATAGATACGCAATTCGAGGGGGTCTTCCTGCTTTTCAGTGGACCACTCTTTTTCTGGCCCCATTGGCAATATGGAACCTCCACGCACAAACAAGGGGAGCTTATCCGTGGGCGCTGGCGCGTCCATCATCCGGGGTCCTTCCACAGAACCGCCGCTCCAAAAGTCGTACCACCTCGCTTTGGGCAGATACACTTGGCGCGATCTGACGCCCGGATCGGTCACAGGATTCACCAGGAAGGCTGGCCCAAACATGAATTGGTCGCCGATCATCGCCGAGTGCACATCAGTGCGGAAATCCATAATTAACGCGCGCATCGGTGTATAGCCCTGGCTGGTTGTCATCCAGGCGATCGAGTAAATGTACGGAAGCAAGCGATAGCGAAGCGTGTCGTAGCTCGTCAGAATTTTCTGCGCTTCCGGTCCGTACGACCACAATTCGTTCTGATTTGTGGAGCGTGTTCCATGGACGCGAAGAATCGGGTTGAACGCTCCGAATTGAAACCACCTGATGAATAACTCCCGATATTCCGGGTCGTCCGGATTGCCGGAAACAAATCCTCCGATGTCGGTCGTCCAATACGGCAATCCGGAAATGGAATAGTTGAGTCCTGCCGGAATCTGCTTCTTGAAGAATATCCAGTCGGAGTTTATGTCTCCGGACCAAACGGCCGCGGCGTTGCGCTGCGCTCCTGCAAACGCGGAGCGGGAAAGAATGAACACGCGCTTCTTGTCGGATTCGCTGCGCTGTCCCTGGTAGACGCCTTGTGTAGTCATCAGCGGGAATGCATTCGCGTACCGTGCGCCGTTCCCAAGATACGTTTTATTGGTCACCAGAATGTTCGTCTCGCGGTCCTCGGTTTCGGGCTCCGTTGTGTCCAGCCACCAGGCATCCACACCGATTTTGAAAAGCGCCTGGTCCATCAAATTCCAATAATATTTTCGCGCGTCGGGATTAAACGCGTCATAAAGCGCCATCTTTGGAGGATGAAAGGACTCCACTTTGGTACGGTCAATGAAAAATCCACGCTGGTCCATGTCGTCGTAGGTTTTCGATCCGGGACGGAAGTAAGGCCACACGGAAATCATCAAGTGGAAATTGTTTTTATGAAGATCGTTCACCATTCCAGGAGGATCGGGATAACGCGTCTTGTCAAACACCGGTTCGCCCATGGTGTACCACCAAAACCAGTCCTGCACGAGGTTGTCTACGGGAATGTGCAGCGTGCGGTATTTGTGCGCTACTCCGAGCAATTCCTCCTGCGTGTTGTACTTGTTTTTGCACTGCCAGAAACCGTAGGCCCATTTGCCGAAGAGCGGCGCCGCGCCAGTTAGCTCGCGATATCCTGCAATAATGCGGTCGAATTCGGGGCCGTAAAGAAAGTAATAGTCCATCTCATGGGCGAGCTCCGAACTCAGGTAAAGCGCGCTGAGAAAGCGATTATTGAATCGGCTTCGCGAGGCGTTGTTCCAGAAGATTCCGTATCCGCTGCTGGACAAAAAGAATGGAATGCTGATGTTGGTGTTGTCTTGCGAAATGTCCACAGCTTCACCGCGATAGTTCCATAGGCCTGCTTGGTGTTGGCCGAGGCCGTAAAACGACTCGTAAGAACCCCAGAGTTTCGAGAAAAGCTCCACATGGTAGGTTTGTTCTCCATTCACAACTGTGGGCGTCATGGTGACTTCGGTTTGCTGAAACAGAGTTTTGCCGGCGGCATCCTGAAACGTGATGCTGCTGTCTTTGCGCGAGATGACCGCTTTGATCTGAGCTGTGCTCAAAACGACCCTTTCATCAGAAGATTGCAACTCCCATTTCGTGGCGGGCCAATCGTTCGTGATCACCACGAGGTCAGGATGGACCGGGACTGAATCAGTTGGTGAATAGCGCACGCGGATGATCGAGTCGGAGCACACCTGAAGACGCAAAACTCCTTTCTGAAGCGTTAGCCGCACGCCATCCGGCTCTTTTTGCAGGCCAACAACAGGATTTAGGGGATTCCACTGCGCCGCAGTGAGCGTTGGGAAATAAACCAGCAGAAGCAAAATTGGGAGGACCAAACGGCGCAACCACGACATTGGCTTGCTTCGAAGGGATAGGCGGGCGCGCACAATCATAATCATTCCTCTCGCGCAGGAATTCGGACCGAGAGAGTGTACCTTTTATTATCTTCTTAGGTGAATCTGCGCAGTGCGTTCTCGTTCCTGCACCTGTAGCTCAGTGCAGTTCCTGTTGCTTCCCAGTTCGCGCGGACTCGCGCGCGGCATCGAGAATTTCCATGACCTGGACATTCAGTTTCATGGAAAGCGGGTCTTCGATGGGCTTGTTGTTTCGAATGCAGTCCACCAAGTAAGAAATCGGATTACTCGTTTCACGTGCAGGCGGGTCCAGCGCAACTCGCTCCCCTTCTAACGCGGTATTAGCCTCCTGTCGGCCCGTCGAGCGGGAGAACAAATCTCTGGCAGTGGCGAGCAAGCTTCCCTTTGGCCCGAATACTTGCACCTGCCCCATGTTGTAGGGCCAATTCCAGGAAGCCTCGATAATCGCGGTCCCATCGGGATAATCCAGAACAATCGTGGCATCGTCATCCACGGGGTTGTGCTGGTCTACTTTCAGCTTCTGCGCAACTGCCGAAACGCGCGTTGGCCGCCCTTTAAGCCACACGGCCCACTCCGCACCGTAGCAGCCAAAATCCATGATGGCCCCGCCGCCGTTTTTCGCCGGGTCGTAGAGCCAATCGGCGAAATATTTCGACACGCCGATTTCTTTCGGGCCCTGGTGGCCATACTGCACAATAATTTTTTGAACTGGCCCCAACTGGTTGTCACGCACGCGATGGTAGAGTTCATGCGTCGGGGCAACCCACGCATTCCAGTAGTTCACCATCACCTTGATGCCTGCCTGGTTTGCCAAGCGTTCCATCTCGCGCGCGTCCGCGGCGGTCGTGGCCATCGGCTTTTCCGTGGAGTAATGAATATGCCGCTTCGCACACTCGCGCAGTATCTCCAGGTGCCGGTCGTTTTCCGTCGTGACAATGACGCCCTCCGGCTTCATTTCATCCAACATCTTTACGTAATCGGAATAAAACTTCACGGTTGCGGGCGCCTTGGACTTGGCTCGCTCAACCAGCTCGGGGTGGTTATCGGCTATTGCGACCAACTCCGCGTTCGGCTCTCCTTCCAAATCCCTGAGCAATCCCCAAACGTGATCGTGATCGAGGCCGATAATTGCTAACTTGGTTTTCGACTCGGCTGCCTTGGGAGCCTCAGAAGCAGGTCCAGACATCGTTGCCCGCGCAAAGACGAGAAAAAAAGATAGAGACAGAACAGCACGTTCGAACCATACATCTAGTGGTTTCATGGTGTAATTCCCTGGACCTGCATCAGTTGTGGAGTGACGCCTGTTCGCGCCCCATTCGCAGAGCCGCGTCAGCCTTGCGCGCTACGAGTCCGAAGCCTCCGCTCACTGCATCTTTCTCCAGGGCCTGCAAGTGCGATATTCCCGCTGCCCTGTTGGCCGAGTTCATCTCCATCTCTCCGAGCACAAGCCGCGCTTCGAGGGCGATGCCAGCAAATGTTGCTGCTGTAGCACGCGCAATCACCTCGCGAAGCTGTCGCATGGATTCATTCCTGTCCGCGGCCTTCCCCGAAGCTGCTTGTATCCGTGCCGCCGCAATCGCGGCAAAGAGCTCCAGCTCTTCATTGCGCGACTTCTTTGCGGCAACCATAGTTCGTTCCACGTAGTTGTGTGCTTCCGCGAGCTTTCCTTGCGCAAGCGCTACCTGGGAGAGGGCGAGATAGGCCGCCGCAGCCTCTTTGCCGGCTTTGGTCTTCTCGAAAAGTTCGGCGGCCTGCTTGGCTTGCACCGCAGCTTCTTCGTTCTTGTCCTGATCCAAAAGCAATTCGGCAAGGTGGACCTGCATTTGTGCGGATTGCGATTTGTCACCAATCTTGTCGAAAATCGCCTTCGCCTCCAGTTCGTCCTTCCACGCGGTTCCAATATCTCCTTCCGTTTGCAGCAGCCGCCCCAGGCCCGACAAGGCCGAGGCTTCTTTGCTTCGATCGCCGATTCGCTGGCAAATCTCCAGGGATTCTTCCAGCATTTTCCTCGATTCCGCGGTGTTCCCTTGCCGCAGGAACACCTCTCCCAGTCCCGCCTCGGCCAAAGCTTCTCCATCAATGTGCCCGATTTCGAGATAGGTCTTCAGCGATTCCTCGTAGCTCTTCCGGGCTGCGTCAAGATCTCCCAATGCCAGATAGATATCGCCAAAGTTATCGCGTTCGTTCGCCACACCGAATCTGTATCCAATCTGCTGATAGATGGCCAGGGACTTTTCATACTGCTTCTTTGCGCCTTGATAGTCGCTTTGCATCTGGAGCGCGATCCCGCCCACGGTCGCCGCCGTGGCCACGCCGCGCTGGTCGTGCGCGGCAAGATAGAGCTGCTCAGCATCATGAACTACAGCTTCAACTCCATCGGGCGCGGCAAGGTTTTCAAGAGCCCAGCCTTGATCCGTCAGCGCCCTTGCTTGGAGCAAGGATGCCCCGGCGGCTTTAGCTTTCTCCGCTGCTCTCATTGCGGAGGACAGCAAGCTCTTAAAATCGCCCAGGGACTCCACAGCGTGATCTTCTTCCAAGTCGATGCGTGGGTCGTCCCGCTGCGGCGGAGGCAACTCGCCTAGATGCGCGAGCGTCACTAGAGCATCATTTCCCCGTCCTCCGCTGACTTGTACGCTGGCCAATGCAATACCGTAATCGAGGTTGTCGGGGAAAAACTCAAAAAGGGCCCGATAGATTTCGATGGCTTTGTCCCATTCATGTGACGTTTCACGGTAGCGGGCTTCGACCAGCAGGCGCTCGGCGCGGGGCAAATTGGATGAAAGATCAAAGGCTTTCTTTGCCTCGACCTTGGCGTTCTCGTCATATCCCAACTGGCTCCATGCCGTGGCCAGCGCTGCATGCGAGAGCGCGTAGTTGGGTTCTGCGGCGATGGCTTTGACTAGGGAATCCCGGGCTGAGAGCGCGTCGAATACGCGTACCTTCGAGAGCCCTTCTGCGTACAAGCGCGCGGCCTCCGCATTCGAGGGAAGCGCCGTGGCTACTTCCACGGCCTCTTCTTTCGTGATCCTTCGAACGCCGAGGCTAGCGCGCAGTTTCTCTCCAGCGCGGGAAACCAGGTCGAAAAGATTCTCTTGCGAGCCGGTCTCGGAATCTGCGTACAGCGTTTCGCCGCTCTGCGTATCGAAGAGCCGCAGATCAAGGCGGATCTGCCGGCTGGGATTTGTTGCCAGGGAAGCGTAAGAGCCCGCAACGACCAAGTCCGTCCCCAGGTTCCTGTGAATTTGCTCGAGATTCCCACGCCCCAAACTCTCCATGTCGTTCAGGGAGAGCTCGGCCTTCATTCGCGCGATGCTTTCTGCCGGAAGAGTCCGGAGCTGGCCGCCCGCGGAAAGTTCTGTGGTAAGCCAGTCAGAAAACGCCGTGGAGAGCCACGCTTCTTTCGGATTCCCGGAAAGATTCGTAAAACCGAGGACAGCTACGGAGCGTCGCGGGCTGACGGCGCTAGACGACCCGCTCAGCACAACCGGCTGCGAAACACGCAGATAAATGCCTACTCCCAGCGCAGCTATTGCAACGGCGGCCACTAACCCATAGAAACGCCGCTTTCCCGACGGCGTTTGCAAATCCACGATCCGGACCGGGCCCTCCCCTTCTCTGTGTGAGCCGTTCTTTCCATTGGAGACGGTATGGTCCCTCTGGAACTCATCCTCCGTCCCGTTTTCATGAGCGACTTCCGATGGCGGCAAGTAAACCGGAGCCAGGAAGCGGTAACCGTGACGCGGAATTGTTTCGACATATCTCGGGCTGTCTGCGGAATCTCCCAGCGCAGCCCGCAGTTTGGTCATGGCCTTGTTCAAGCTGCGATCGAAATCCACAAACGTGTGCGCGGGCCAGAGTTTTTCGCGAAGCTCCTCGCGAGTTACCACTTCTCCGGGATGTTGCAGAAGAAGGGAGAGTATCTGGAAAGGCTGCTCTTGCAGCTTGATTCGAACGCCATGCTTCCGCAATTCCGCGGCGCGCAGATCTACCTCAAACACTCCAAAACCCCTGGTTCGGAAGGGACCCTGAACCGCTCGCATGACCATTCACCCCTGCAGGTTGCCGAGGGTAGCACGCAGCGGTGCCCTAATCAATACGCCCTTTTCTTGGCCAAATGGACTCGTTCGCCCAATTTGGGAGCGTTTGCAGTCCCACATGTTGTCGGGTGTCGAACTCGTGCCGCTCCGCGCGCGGACCCCAGGTCGAGAGGAGAAAGATGAGAGTATTCCCATGGCAAAAAAAGCGCAGGAAGTACGTGGAGATGCGAAGGAGGAAGCGTTAGCGGCTCAAGGTAACCGCCGTTCCTTTACTTTCAGTGATTTGGACGATGCAGTCGATGCAAGGGAGCGTGACTTCTTCGCGGAGACCGCTGGGCCAGAGAATTTCCACCTTGTCGACTTTGGTGGCGGAGCCGAGGCCGAAATGGACACGCGAGTCGGAAGAAGAAGCGTAGCTGGCACCGCTGAAGACGTCGGCGCGCTGGCGAACGCCGCCAGCGGTGAGGAATATTTTGGCACCAATGGCGTCGCGGGGGGATTTGTGGACCACGGCTTCAGGGGCTGAAGCCCCGTTGCTATTGCCCCTCCTTTCGCGGGAGCTAAAGCTCCCGCCTCCTATTAGTTTCAGTGTGAGCCAGTGGTTGGAGTTGTGGACGACGTTACGGAGAAGCGTTGGAGTGGAGTCGAGATTGTTGAGCACGACGTCAGTGTGACCGTCGTTGAAGAAGTCGCCGAAAGCAGCGCCGCGCGCACAGACGACGGAGGCGAGTCCGCTCCCGCTGGCGGGCGGAACTTCCTGAAATTTGGCACCGTCGAGATTGCGGAAAAGTTGCGGACGCTGCGCCCAAGTGGTGCCCCAATCACGCTGATCGGCAACGGGATAAACGTGGCCATTGGCGATGAAGAGATCGAGCAGGCCGTCGTTGTCGAAATCGAGAAAGCCGGTGCCCCAGCCGAGGAACGGTATCGTCGGGCTTCCGAGTCCAGCCTTGAAGGAAGCGTCGGTAAAGCTCGAGTCACCGTCGTTGCGATAAAGAGTTTTGTAATCGTCGGAAAAGGTGGTTATGAAAAGGCCGAGGCGGCCCGAGTGATTGTAGTCGCCTAGGGCGATGCCCATGGAGGCCTGGGCGCGGCCTTCTTCATTCAGGGCGAAACCACTCATGTAGCTGACGTCTTCGAAGGTGCCGTCGCGGCGATTGCGGTAAAGATAGTTGGGAGTGGAATCGTTGGCAACGATGAGGTCAGGCCAGCCATCGTCGTCGATGTCGGCAAAAACCGAGGCGAAACCGTAACGGCCTTCGCGGTCGGCAACGCCGGCTTTGAGGCTAACGTCGGTGAAGGTGCCGTCGCCGTTGTTATGAAAGAGATGATCTCCCTCCCCGAGAAGACCCATCGGCCCGCAGAAAACGTTGACGCCTCGGTATTGGCACGCGCCTTCGGGGACGCCGCCCTTCCCTGCCAGGATGGGATGATCGAGATCGTAGTGTACGTAGCCTGGAACAAAAAGGTCGAGCAAGCCGTCGCGATCATAATCGCCCCAAGTCGCGCCAGTAGACCACCCGCTCAGGGCGACTCCAGCTTTTTCCGCAATGTCTGTGAACGTGCCGTCATGATTATTGTGATAAAGGCGATTTTTTCCATAGTTCGAGACGTAGATGTCGGGCCAGCCGTCGTTGTCGAAGTCGGCGACGGCGACACCAAAGCCCCAGCGATCGTTGGAGACCCCTGCTCTTTCGGTGACGTCGGTAAAGGTGCCGTCGTGATTGTTGTGGAAAAGCATGGCACGAGACGGGGGCTCGGAACCTTTGGTAGCTGCAACAGTGGAACCATTGAGGAGATAAATGTCGAGCCAACCGTCATTGTCGTAATCAAGAAGGGCGACGCCGGAGCCGGGAGCTTCGATGATCGTGGATTTTTCGGGCGAGCCGGAGCGATGGCGAAATTTGTCGAGGCCGGCTTGATGCGTGATGTCGAGGAATACGACGGGAGCACCGTCAACAAAGCCACCAGCAGTAATCGGGCGGGAGTGTGAATCCTTGATGGGGGCGTGAATGCTGCCGGTGGACATGCCGGAAGGACGCGGAACGGGAACGTTTTGAGGCTTGTCGGGAGCGGACTGTGAGGACTGCTGGCTGAGAGCAAAACGCGAGAATGCGAGAAGGAGAAGAAAGGTCAGCGCGAGCAGAAGAAAACTGATCGGGTGGCGTGGATAGCGGTGGAAACTCATTTTTGAGCTGTTGCGGACACGGGTTCGTCCACAGTGAGGATTTGATCGGCGTGCACGTTCTTCAAAGTTTGCCTAATGCGGCTGGGCCAGCGAATTTCGATGGATTGGGCGGCGGACTCGGAGCCGAGGCCGAAGTGGACGCGCTTGTCGCTCGAGGAAAGGTAGCTGCTCGCGGTGGAAACAGTGGCGAATTGCTGGCCTTTCGCGGTAACGAGCTTAATTTCGGCGCCAATAGCGTCGCGGTTGCTTTTGTGGCCGATTAGCTTGAGCAACAGCCAATGATTTTGCGTGGGCGTTTCGTTATGCAGGATGTGAACGGGGCCGTCGTTGGTTGTAACGACCGCGTCAAGTCGGCCATCGTTGTCAATGTCGCCGATGGCCATGCCGCGGCTGAGCCAAGGTTGGCGAAACACCGCTCCGGAATCTGAAGAGACATCAACGAATTCCTTTCCAGTGTTGCGGAGGAGGAGCATCGGTTCACGGTAATGCAGATTGGGGTAGCTGAGCTCGACGGTGTCGAGGTCGTGGCCCTGGGCGATTAGGAGATCTTTCCAGCCATCGTTGTCGTAATCGAGGAAGCGGACTCCCCAGCCGGAGTGCGTCATGGTGGCTCGAGCGACGCCCGAAGTGAAACTGGCGTAAGAAAAAGTGGAGTCGTGGCTATTCAGATAAAGGGCGTAACGCTGATTGGCGAGATCGGTGACCACCAGATCAGGCCATCCGTCATTATTGTAATCGGCGAAATCCACGCCCATACCGGCGTAAGTGCGGCCG
>Ga0307472_100000108_pt1 | contig 24470 bp, 17 predicted proteins | sample atmos_gasesAM5C__2_FD_204582 | JGI IMG/M metagenome (GOLD analysis project Ga0307472, IMG submission 204582) | Hardwood forest soil microbial communities from Morgan-Monroe State Forest, Indiana, United States - atmos_gasesAM5C_05 | ecosystem: Environmental > Terrestrial > Soil > Temperate...
CCGGTGTGGACGAGAGCCGGATGTCCCGAAAAATAGCTTTGCACGCCGCTGCCTTTCCATTCGACTTCGAGACGGCCATCCTTGGCGATGGCTTTCACTTCGAACCCGATTTCATCCATGTGTGCAGCGACGAGCAGGCGAGGCGCCTTGGAACCGGAAGCCGCCGTTCCGACGCGCACGATCAGGTTTCCGGCGCCGTCGGTTTCGGGCGTTGCCCATGCGGGGAGCAGCGGCCGGATCGTTTCGCGGACCGGCTCTTCGTGATTACTTACCCCGTAGGCTTCCGTTAAATGTTGCAAGACTTCGGTGACGGAAGAAACATTTGCGGCGCTCTTGACTCGTCGTGCGGTACTGCGAGGCGGGGAATTCTGTTCGAGCTTGAAAGAGGATTTGCCGGGAGCTTGCGTGTAGGCCACAAGGAGCTTTACGAGATTGTCGAAGTCGGCTGCGTTGATGGTTTCAGCGGGCGTATCGGCCCATGCGGTAGCGATGCCGATGTGAGCTGACTTCGGTGACATTTCTGGCGGCGGCAGATAGCTTGGCGGAATGACGGAGGCCGAATAGTCCGCCGCGAATGGAATTTGTTCCGCACTGGCCAGCTTCCTGAGTTCGGCTGCCAGGCCACCGGGCGAAGCATTGGTTTCTTCTCCCGCGAACAGAACGCCGCTACCCGGATCTTTTCGCGGAGCGCGACGCAGATTTTCCGCGCCGCTGAGCGGACCGCCGGCAAACAGGCGGCCAACATAGATCATCTCGTCGAACTGCATCGTGGTTAGGATGCGCTGCAAGCCGCGCGCGCCGGTGCGCTGCTGCACGACGAAGGCGATCGTGAGCGTGCCTTTCAGTTTTGCCGGATCGATGTGCGCCAGTAGCTCGAGAAGCGCTGCGGCGCCGAAGCGGTCTCCCACGGCGGCGCCTGCAAACTCCGTGTCGGCGAGATTGAAAAGGCTGCGGTTGATGGTAATCGGGCTCAATACGTCGACGCCCGGTTTACGGACCTCATCGGCGGAGGATGCGCCGATGTCGATGTACATCTCGTCGAGATCGCTCGATGCGCGCGTGGCTGCGCGATTGGACGTGAGATGCACTGACAAGCCTGCAACGACGCCGTCGATCCACGCGCCCGCTGTCGTGCCGATCTTCACCGGCTGCGCGGAGTACAGCTCATTGAATATGGGAGTGAGGCCGTTTTGTGGCAACCGTTGGACGCGAAGGTAGCCGTCGTCAGTGATCGCGCTAACGACGAAGCCGGGCTCGTCGATTCCCGTGACGAGCAGCCGATGCGGGGCGCCGCTTCCGAGCGTTACGACGACGTTGCCGATATTGTCGACCTGCGGATGAAATGCTGCGAGCCGAGAACTGATTTGATCAACAAGCGGCCTTTCGTACCCAGAAATCGCGGGCACATCGTCGAGGGATTTCAACGTGGCGAAACCGAATGCTTGCTGATGTTCTGCTCCGCCCGATTGTGCGCGGGCCGTCAAGACGCTCGCGAGAAATAGAATCACAGAAAGCCCGCAGATTATGGCCGACCGCCGACGTCTCATTTCGGATCCCCAAACGAGCCAGACTTTTTTCAAAGATCAGTCCTAGGAAGCGCGAGTGAGCTCGGCGATCATTTCTTCGCGATGGTCGAATGCCATTTGGCCGATGCCGTCGAGTACCGCTAAATACGCTACCCAGGCGATCGTGGCTAACACCAGGAAGGCAATCGTTGCCAGCCAGATCCTACCGAAGCTGCGCGCGGTGATGAGCGTGATTGCAGCAAGTCCGACGACTACGATTTGAACGCCGAAGCTGGCGAATACGGTGGTATTGGAAGCGCGCTGGCGGCCGAAAGTGCCGAAGTCAATTTTCTTTGGAGACGAAATCGAAAGCAGGTTGCCTACGATGAGATTCACAGGCAGCGCAAACAGAATTCCGGCGGCCGCAGCCACAGTGGTTGCAAGAGCGGGTGGCCCGTACATAAGACTGGCGCCGATCCAAACGAAAGTCATTTCGAGCGCGAGGATGCTGGAGTGAGCGAGGTTTTTTGCCAGCATGACGGAGCGAATCGGCACGGGCGCAGTGAAATAGAGCTGAACGCCCGCGCCTTCGGCCCCGAAATTGTTGTATACCAAATTCGTGAGTATGAGCAGAGCGTAGGCCGCACCCATGGGGAACGCCATGTCGGAGGATCGGCCGAGCAAGGAACCCGAACCTCTGGCGTAAGTGGAAGGCGTAAGCCGGAAAATAAATAGCATGAACACCGGCATGATCAGGGTAAAAAGCATGGGGCCGCTGCGAGAAAGGTAGTGAATTTCTTTCTCGAAGATGGCTGCCACCGAGCCGGAAACTCCCGGCAGGCTCCAACCCACTCGAGTGGTTCCGCGTTCTCCGGATAATTCCGCCGGCGCAGGCGCTTCGCTTAGATTTTCTCCGCGAAACTGCGCCCGCAGCCGCATATTCAGGAGCCAGAAAATAGCGAGGCAATACGCGCTGAGTATTCCGAAACCTTCCGCGGCGACGGTGAAATCCGCATCCGCCGCACCAGCAATGGAAGAGGCAGCCGAACCAGGAGGCAGAAAACGCTGAAGCGGCAAAATCCACTGCGCAAGTTGCAGTATTTGCGGGTGCTCGCGATTGCCGTAACGGTTCATGAGCGGACCAATCAGCTGAAAACTGATGATGAAGAGAAGAAACAGTACTCCGAGGATTTCACGGATGCGGCGCTGGGCCAGCCACCGTTCCACCCAGGAGAAAATCATCCGGGCAAGCAGAATGTTCATCACTGCGAACAGGAGCAATACGAGCACCGACCAGAAAAACAGGTGAGGTGAGGCAATTCCGGTTCCGGCCGCGACTCCCAACAGCCAAAGCGAACCAAGCATCGTTGCCGGCTCGAGCGAGCCGTAGGCAATTCGAATCAGGACGAAGGACGAATAGCTAGTAGGAAAACGAAGCAGGTTGGAGGTATCGAAATTTTCGGTGAACGCGGTCGCAACGACAGGAAACAGCTGCCAGAAAAGGAAAATCGGCCACAAGATCGCGGCGAGCCATTCCGCTTTGCCGTGTGAGATCAAGTACCAGGCGGCGCCGCCGGATACCACCACACCGCCGATTCCACCCATCGCAAACCCCAGAGTAATGAAGATGTGCGAGACGAGCTCGAGACGGCCGCGAAGCGTGCGAAGCGAGTTGACGAAAAGTTGCCACCGGACACGGGCGATCGCGGTAAGTTGCTCGCGAACGTTAGGAGCAGCGCTCAACTCAGCCACGACAACTCCTGATCCGCAGGACGGGCGCCGCCGACGATGCGAAGGAAAATCTGTTCGAGCGTGAGTGTTTCGCCTGGGGTGGCGACAGCTGCGGCGTGCCCTTCACCGTTCGGAAGCGCGGCAGCAGCTTGCGCTTCCACGCCGGCGCGAAGCTCCTCGAGCGAGCCCTGCGCGACGAGCCGTCCCCGATGGATAATCGCGAGATGGCTACAGAGGCGTTCGACAATCTCAAGCACATGCGAGGTGAGAAAAATCGTGGCACCGCGCGAGATCATACTCTGGAGCATCGCTTTGAGCGTGCCGGAAGCGATCGCGTCAACGCCTTCGAACGGCTCATCGAGAAAGAGAATTTTCGGGCCGTGGATGACGGCGGCGGCCAAGGCCAGTTTCTTCTGCATGCCATGCGAATAGTCTGTGACCAGTTTCTTGGGCTGGTCGGCGAGCTGCATGAAGCCGAGAAGCTCGGCGGCTCGCTTGGCGGCCGTCTCGCGATCGAGGCCGTACATGCGCCCGACAAAATTCAAATATTCGGCGCCGGTGAGCCGGCCGAATAAAGCCATGCCTTCGGGCACGACGCCGATCTGGCGCTTTACATCGATTGCGTTCACGGCGAGATCGAGGCCGAGGATTTCGATGCGTCCCGCCGCGGGAGCGAGCAGGCCGGTGAGCATCTTGATGGTGGTGGATTTTCCGGCACCGTTGGGTCCGAGAAACCCGAAAAATTGGCCCGGCGCAACGCGCAGATTCATATCGTCCACAGCGGTCAGCGCGCCGAAACGGCGGGTCAAACCCTCCGTGGCAATCGCAGGCATGTCCATGTGGTTTTTGACTCTAGCATAGAGCCGGAAAGGCTCGGAAGCTTGTCGGGGAGGCAAGACCTGCATTTGTGGAGGCGAGTGAGGAGAACCACCAGAAGCCCGGAAAAACGAAATGCAGAATCGCGATCCGTTCGCGATTAGAAATTTTTAGTGGGCCTTATTCTCTATGATTTAGGCTAAATTCTAATCGCGCATTCGCGATTAGAAATTTCTGCCGTGGAGACTGTGGAAATTCGGGGGCTTGCGATGCGATGGCTTCGATGTGTCGAATCCTGGGCTTAGCAAAAGCACACAGGCCCTTCGTAGCTCTGCGCAGGCGGGAGTGCTTGTGCCTCTTGGTGAAATGCGAAATCGCGATTTTTTTGCGATTAGAAATTTTTACTGGGGTGTTCTTTCTATGACTTACGTCGAATTCTAATCGCGGATTTGCGATTAGCCCCGAAGCTTGAGACTGGACGCTGCAATTGGGGGTGGACCTCTCCCTCTGAGCCGGGATGGCGGTCGATAGTGACCTTTGCGTCGTCATATAAAAACGGGAAACGGTAGCATGGATTCAGGCCGCTGAAAATCCGTAGAACTACGCAGAGCTGTGGAAAACCGGAGAGCAGATCCACTCTGGAAAGCCAGGGAGTCGTTCGGGCTCATCCATCGGCTCAGCCGCCCGCACGCAAGTGACCGGCAGCTGCTCTTTGAGCGCATTCGGGAGAATCGGAAACCACTTAGGACAGGACAAGTAAGAGCCCTGGATGGCACGTAAGAAGAGTGTTGCATCGGGACCGGGTGCATAGGGTATATTGGGGGCTGGGCGGTCCGCAGAATATCGGCGAAGGTTCGCGTGAGGGCGCGCGCCGATTTCATGTATCCGGTTCGTCTTGGGGTGCATCTAACGCCCCGAAGTAAACTTCGACGTCCTAGCCTAGTCGCCGGAGTTCGGATGGTGTTGACTCGTACATCCGAAGCGTTTAGCCGGACCCCCGGTCCGGCACTCCGCGCCACTCCGCCATCTGAAAAAGCCAACCGTCACGCAATCCAGGTTCCATCCAACACCAACATCACAACATTCAGTTTCAATACAGCCATAAAAATCTCAGCGTAGCGGAGGACTTCATGGCGACGAACCTCGTCCAGATTGGGAACGATTCGGAAATCAAGAAGCGATTGGAGGCGGAGCGCGCACGGCTGCGTAAGATCGCCGGGCTTGACGAGCCGCAACATTTCCATCGCCCGGTTGAGCGTGCTTTCACGGCGGAAGAGCGCAGCCGCGTGACGATTCTGTTTGGCGGCTTCACCTGGAAGCATGAAGACTTGATCCGCGCCGTCTTCCAGGGATGCGGCTACCGCTGCGAGAAGCTTCCGGTTCCGGACGTACCTGCCTTTCAAACGGGCAAGGAGTTTGGCAATAACGGGCAGTGCAATCCCACCTATTTTACGGTGGGCAATCTGGTGCAATACCTGCAATTTCTGGAGAAAGAAGGTCTCTCGCGCCAGGAGATCCTGGACAACTACGTCTTCTTCACGGCGGGTTCATGCGGCCCGTGCCGCTTCGGCATGTATGAGGCGGAATATCGCTTCGCGCTGAAGAATGCGGGCTTCGACGGCTTTCGAGTTCTGTTGTTCAAAGACAGTGACGGAATCAAAGCCGAGTCCGGAGAGCCGGGCCTGAAGTTCACGGTTGATTTCGGCTTCGGGATGCTGAATGCCATGCATCTGGGTGACGTGTTCAACGACCTCATTTACCAGATCCGGCCTTTCGAGGCGACAAAGGGAGAGAGCGATCGGATTTTCCGCGAGACCGTGGATGGATTGTGCGAGGATTTGAAGAATCGCAAATCGTTTGAGATCGAACAAGTGGCCCCCGATTGGGCGAAGCCGAAATTCAAGAGCAACAAGATCTTGCGCAACACGTTCAACGTGTTTGGAAAATGGCACGAGAACATGTGGGGCAAGGATTATCTGGGCGCGTTGCAAGCTGCCCGCGAAAAGCTGAATTCAATTGAAGTGGATCGAACCCGGGTGAAGCCCGTGGTGAAAATTACCGGCGAGTTTTGGGCCCAGCTCACGGAAGGCGACGGCAACTTCCACATGTTCGAATTTCTCGAGCGCGAAGGCGCGCAAGTGTTGGTGGAGCCAATCGCCACCTGGGTAGCTTATCTGATGTACCAGGCGAAGGCGCACGCCATAGCGAAATGGCCGGTCAATCGTCCCCATGCTCATCCGAAGTGGTACGAGGCCAACAAGCATTTCGCCAACTACATCGGCTTGCGCAAAAGGCTTTGGGGCATCGGCGCCGGACAGCGCATGTGGAATTTCTTCTATCACCGCACAATCAAGCAGATGGGCGGGATTACCCACCAGCTCGTTTCGCAGGCGGAGCTGGCGGAACTGGCGCATCCTTTCTACAACCAGTTTGCTCGAGGGGGAGAAGGACACCTCGAGGTGGGCAAGAACGTTTATTACACCATCCACAAGCTGTGCCATATGGTGCTGGCGCTGAAGCCGTTTGGCTGCATGCCTTCCTCGCAGTCCGACGGCGTGCAATCTGCGGTGATCAACAAATTCAAAGACATGATCTTCCTGCCCATTGAAACGTCCGGCGAAGGCGAAGTGAACGCGCACAGCCGCGTGCAGATGGCGCTCGGGGAAGCCAAGGTGAAAGCCAAGGCGGAGTTCGAGCAGTGCCTCAAGACGACAGGCAAGAGCCTGCAGGAGATCCACAACTATATCGAGGACCATCCCGAGCTGAAGCGGCCCTTCTATCACGTGCCGCACCGCGAAGGGATCGCTGGAACCGCGGCGCAATTCGTCCTGCACGTTGGCGATCGGATCGATCGCGATACGCGGTTCTGGAAGAGGGCGCGAGTGACAGGAGTCGCGATTCCCGCGGCGTCCTGCAACTGAAAAATAAATTTACCAGAGCAATTTCGAGCCGCCCGGCGGAGAAAAACGGCAGTGGGCGTCAAAACAACAAGCGCTGGCTCTCTCTAACGTTGAAGCTAAGAGGACGCGATGCACGACCACAAAACTTCGCAATTGGTTCAGATTGTTCCGCTTCGGCCGCAAGTGCAGCAAATCCCTCACGCGCAGAAGCCGCACGACCACATCACCAAGTTTCTCGTTGGACTCGACATCGGGTCGACTACGGTCAAGGCAGTTATCGTCGATGCGGCCACCGACCAGGTCCTCTGGCAGGACTACCAGCGCCACGAAACAAAGCAGCCTGAGAAAAGCCTCGAATTCCTGAAACGTATGGAAGCCGAGGTGGGCATTAATCGGAAGAATACCCGCATGTTCGTGACCGGCTCGGGCGGCGGCGGGATCGCAGAGCAGGTCGGCGCGAAATTCGTGCAGGAAGTCACCGCGGTCTCGCTTGCGGTGGAAAAGCTCCATCCCGAAGTCTATTCGGTGATCGAACTCGGCGGCCAGGACGCGAAGATTATCGTCTTCAAGGACGACGACGAAACCGGGCGCAAGAAAAAGATTCCGTCGATGAACGACAAGTGCGCAGGTGGCACCGGTGCGGTGATCGACAAGATCAACGCCAAGCTGAAAATTCCTGCAGTCGAGCTGGCCGAACAGAAATACAAAGGGATCAAGCTGCACAAAGTGGCCGGAAAGTGCGGCGTATTCGCGGAAACCGACATCAACAGCTTGCAGAAGGTGGGGACGCCGCCGGATGAGCTGATGGCGTCGTTGTTTGAAGCCATTGTATTGCAAAACCTCAGCGTGCTGACGCGAGGCCACACCCTGCGCCCACATGTGCTGCTGCTCGGCGGCCCGAACAGCTTCATACGCGGAATGCGCGAAGCATGGCAGGCAAATATTCCGCGGATGTGGCAGGAACGCAAAGTCGCGATTCCAGAAGGTTCGAAGCCGGAAGATCTGATCAAGGTTCCGCAGAATGCTCAATACTTCGCCGCGCTGGGCGCGGTTGAGTTCGGCCGCAGTGAGGAAGACTGCATCGGGTGCTACCAGGGCTACGACAATCTGGTCCGGTATATCGAATTCGGCCGGCAAGAAGAAAAGGCCAAGGCTGGAGGCAAAGCCTTGGTCGGCGATCCCGCCGAACTCGACGTGTTCCGCGAATCCTATCGGCCCAAGAAGTTCACGCCGGCGACATTTCAGAAAGGCAGCACCGTCGGTGGGTTCATAGGAATCGACGGCGGATCTACCTCGACCAAAGCAGTTCTACTCGACGAGAAAGGCGACATACTCTGCAAATCCTATCAGCTCTCCAACGGGAACCCGATCCAGGACACTATTGAGATGTTCGAGAACCTGCGCGGCCAGGTGGAAGCGCAGAACGCCAAACTGGAAGTCCTGGGCGTCGCAACCACCGGCTACGCCAAAGACATACTAAAGGATGTTCTCAAGGCCGATGTCGCGCTGGTCGAAACCGTGGCGCACACCGAATCGGCGCTGAAGTTTTACGAAGACCCGCACGTGATTGTGGACGTGGGCGGCCAGGACATCAAAATCATCATTCTGCACAACGGCCGCGTGAAAGATTTCAAGCTTAATACGCAGTGTTCCGCGGGAAACGGATATTTCCTTCAATCCACCGCCGAAGGTTTCGGACTTAGCGTAAATCAGTTCGCCGACCTCGCTTTCTCGGCACAGGCTATGCCCGTCTTCGGTTACGGCTGCGCCGTCTTTATGCAATCCGATATCGTAAATTTCCAGCGCCAGGGCTGGCAGGCGGAGGAAATTCTCGCCGGCCTCGCCGCCGTGCTACCGAAAAATGTCTTTCTGTACGTCGCGAGCATTCCCAATCTTGCGGCGCTGGGCACGCGTTTTGTGCTGCAGGGCGGGACGCAAAATAATCTCGCGGTCGTGAAGGCCGAAGTGGATTTCATCCGCAACAGTTTTCGGGCTGCCGGAAAAAAACCCGAAATCATCGTGCACGAGCACTGCGGAGAATCAGGGGCCATCGGTGCGGCACAGGAATCGCTGCGATTGTGGCGCAATGGCCAGCAAAGCACGTTCGTCGGCCTGGAAGCCGTCCGCAAAATCGAGTACCGCACGACCCGCAACGAATCAACACGCTGCAATTTCTGCAAGAACAACTGCTTGCGCACATTCATCGATGTGCGAACCGAGCCGGTGAAGAATCTCGTGCCGATTGAACGCGTCACAAAAGTTCCTCTGATGCTCGGCGAGCAGCGGCTCATTATTGCCACCTGCGAAAAAGGAACAGTCGAAGACCTGAACGAAATGAAAGACATCAAAGCGGGACTGGACCAAATTCGAGATAAGCATCCGAATTTTGTCGATGTCGCGTCGAAGGAGGTTTTCCGTCCGACGAACGCGAAAAGCGTTGCTGACCCGATCCCTGCTCGCGCGTGGACGAAGGCCGCCAAGCAACGTGTCGCGCTGATGCAGAATCGCAGCAAAGTCCGCATCGGCATTCCGCGCCTCCTGAACATTTACACGTACGCGCCGCTGTTCAACGCCTACTTCGAAAGCCTGGGCGTGCAGCCGGAGAACGTTATTTATTCCGATTACACCAGCTCGGAGCTTTACCGCGCCGGTGCCAGTCGCGGCGCGATTGATCCCTGCTTCCCCGCGAAGATCGGAATCTCGCACGTTTACAATCTGATTCAGGAGAAGCACCGCAAAAAGCCGCTCGACGTCATCTTCTTCCCGATGTACGACGTGCTGCATTCGCCCTTGGTAAAAATCGTCGGCTCTAATGCGTGCCCTACGGTGACTGCAACGCCTGAAACGGTGAAGGCCGCATTCACCAAGGAAAATGACGTTTTCGCCGAATACAATTTGAAATATATCGATCCGGTGCTCAACTTCTCGGATCGCAAGCTTTTCGCCTACCAGATGCTGCAGGCCTGGCAGCCAGTTCTGGGTCTTTCTCCAGAGGAAAACGATCGAGCGGTGGAGTCTGGATTCGCGGCGCTGAAGGAATACGAGTCCAGCATTCGCAAGCGTGCTCGCCAAGTGCTCGACCAGTTGGAACGCGAAGATCGCATCGGCATCGTGATGTTGGCTCGCCCCTATCACCACGATCCGGGACTCAACCATGAGATCCTCGATGAATTCCAGAAACTTGGCTATCCCATCTTTTCGCAGAACACGCTTCCTCTCGACGAGGATCTCCTGGAAAGGCTTTTCGGTGAGGAGGTAAGAGCCGGCGTTATCACCAGCCCGCTCGATATCACCGATGCGTGGAAGAACTCCTACTCGTGCAGCACCAACCACAAAGTGTGGGCCGCTAAGTTCGCTGCGCGGCATCCCAATCTCGTGGCTCTCGAAATCTCCAGTTTCAAATGCGGACACGACGCGCCCATCTACGGTGTGGTGGAAGGCATCGTCGAGCAATCCGGCACGCCTTACTTCTGCTTCAAGGATCTCGATGAGAACAAGCCGTCAGGCTCCATCAGGATTCGCGTGGAGACCATCGATTATTTCCTGCGTCGCTACCGGGAAGAAGTGATCCGCAAGCGCAAAGCATCGCAAGACATTGAGGCCGAACTCGCCGCGCTCGAAGCGCAGTTGCGGCACGAAAGTGCGGAGATGACAGCGCCAGAATTGGTGCAAGTGCAACTTGCGGGAAACAATTCCGGGCCTATGGCGCATGAAATGGCGGCGGATTGAACTGAGTGAATTGGATCAGTCTCCGAAGCGTTGGCCTGACCGATAGAATCTAAACCCAATCTTGGCAACAGAAACGGGTCTGGGGAACCTGTTTTCGCAATTCCAGCTGAAAGGAGAGGACCTACAATGGCTTCCGCACCCAAATTCCGCATCGACGTCGATATTCACAATTTGCTCATGAACTCGGCTCCGGGACCCATTGCGGTTCCGGCGCCAAAGGGAATGAAACTGCCGGAGCCTGTATTTCCTCGCTTTCCAGAAAAGCTTTCAGACCCGGGGCCCGCCACTATTCCCGAGAAGCGCGGTTGGTCGATCCCGCAGACCTATCGCATCATGCGCGGCTGGCTTTTTCCCTACATTCGCTCGCGCGTCTTGCCGGGCGATTTCCACCCCATCACCGCCTATCTCTTCGTCGAATACAAGTGCAACCTCGACTGCTGGTATTGCTGGGCCTACGACAACAAGATCAAGGGCATGACCGAAGACGTAGCCCGCCGTTCGATTGATTGGCTGTACGACCACGGATGCCGCGTGCTGGCGCTTATGGGAGGCGAGCCTTTGTTGCGGCCGGATTTTGCGCACAAGGTGATTTACTACGCGGCGAAGAAAGGATTCTGGATTTACGTCGGCACCAATGGACGTTTGCTGCGCCCTGACGTCGCCGATCGTTTGGGGGACGCGGGAGTCGGCATTTTCAACTTCGCGCTGGACGCCTGGGAAGAAAAGCCCAGCTTGCCCAAAGCCGTCGTGCCTTCACGCAAGCACATCGAATATCTGATGAAGAAGCAGTACGTGTACGGCTACATGGTCTTCTTCAATATCAATATCTGCCGGAACAATACTCAGGACGTGCGGCAGATTACCGAGTATGCGCGTGAGAACCACATAGCCACTGACTACCATATCAACGAGACGCCGATGCTGGAGCAGGACGAACATTTCAAACATCTCAGCGATAATCCCACCTACATTCGCCCCGAAGATTGGCCGGAAATCGATTCGCTCGTGGACTGGATCATTGAAAAAAACAAGGCTGGATATCAGATGGTGAATTCTGTGCAGCGTCTGCAGGAGATCAAGGCGTTCATACGCATGGCGAGCGGCAGCGATTTGAAACACCTTGGCTGGAACGGCGACGGAACCGGAACCAACGGCGACATCGCGAAGCGAATTGCTGGAATGCCCGGTTTTGTGCAGGACGACAATGGCGAGCTGCATTTTGCGGAATGGAATTGCCGGGCCGGCCAGAACAACGTAATCATCCGCACCGACGGCACGGTAGCTCCGTGTTTCCCCATGTATGCCTCAACTTACGATTGGGGAAGCATTGATGGGCATAAGTTCGAAGCAAAGCAATTGACCGGGATGAAGCACACGTGTCAGCAGCATTGTTTTTCCACCCTTAATCACAACCTCGCTTATTGCTACAACGATGCTCGTGTGATCAAGTTCGTCTGGACGAACCTGGTGAAGAATCGCATGCAAGGCGGAGCGCGAAGCTTCGAAGACTGATGCGATCGGAGAGGTGCAGCTGCCGCCGTTCTCTGCGGCCGACTAAAGCTGAGTGAGCGTTCTTAGATTCAGGCGATTAGACCTCAAATTCGCCGGTTTCGATGAAATTAAAGAAACAGAGGGAAATGCCGGACTCGCTGGCGGAGGGGGTGGGATTCGAACCCACGAGACCCTTTCGGGCCTAACGGTTTTCAAGACCGCCGGAGTCAACCGCTTTCCTACCCCTCCGAATTTAAGCTTCTGAAAGATTGTAACTTGAGGGCCCGATTTAGTGATAGCGCTACCCCGAATTGTGTTCTCCCGTCCGGAGGAGTCATGCCGGTTCCTCGCTCCAATTTTCACCCCCACAATTGCGTCATTTGTCTCAGCTAAGGCGACCTCTGGAGATGTTGAACGATTCAAACCGCTGGACATTTTCCGCCTTCAGGGTACAAAGTTCTAACGCGCGCTCACCGATCAGCGCAGGTTTTCTTTTCGGTCCGGGTCTGGAACTATGATTTTTCGCGTATGAGAATCGCTCTGTTCATTCCGTGTTTCGTCGATCAGCTGACTCCCGAGGTCGGCTTGGACGTGGTGCGCGTGCTGCGGCGGCTACATTACGACGTGGACTTTCCGCGCGAACAGACCTGCTGCGGCCAGCCCGCTTTCAACAGCGGGTACTGGAACGAAGCAAAACCAGTCGCGGAGCGTTTTGTCAGCGTCTTTAGCTCGTCGGAAATTATCGTGTGTCCTTCCGGCTCGTGCACCACGATGGTTCGAAACTTTTATCCGCAACTACTTGCGGATTCGCCGATGCGGGATAAAGCGATCGAAGTCGGGCGCAAGGTATTTGAGTTTTCCGAGTTTCTCATTCGGGTGGCTACGGTCGCGGATGTCGGTGCGTCATTCCCGCATCGTGTGACTTATCACGACGCATGCCACGCCCTTCGCGAGTTGGGGATCAAACAAGGACCTCGTGATTTGCTAAAGCAAGTGCGAGGGCTCGAGTTGGTTGAAATGCCTTACAGCGAGGACTGCTGCGGTTTCGGTGGCACGTTCGCGACGAAATTCGCGATGATCTCCGGCGCGATGGGCGACACAAAAGCTGGAAATGCAGAAACGTCCGGCGCCGAGTACTTAACTTCCACCGACCCGAGCTGCCTGCTGCATCTCGACGGTATTTTACGAAAACAGAACTCCAAGGTCCGCACGATCCATCTCGCCAGCATCCTGGCTCAGACCGGCACCTCGATTAGAACCACGGCACACGATGCGGCGACCACTGTGTCCACAGACAAGCAGTGACGCTGTGCTGTTAATCTTCCAAGTCTTGACGGAATACAGGTTGAGACGGATCGAGGCTGCCATCGATGACGCCTACGAGCATGTCTCCGTATGCGTTCGTCGCTTCTGGCAGTGACGCATAGCCACGTTCCCGCTGCAGCGCCCCGCTTGATGAATAGATGAGAGTGAAATAGCGGCCCGATGAATACTGAATTTCAAGCATCTTGTTCGGCATATCGGGGTCGCCTGTCTGCCCCAGCACGTCCATCAGCGCCACAGTCCATTCCCGGCCCTTCGGGTCGCGGACGACTTCGCGCTCGAGATACTGCCATTCGTCCATGCTCCACAATGGCATGTTTATTCCAGCAGCTGCTCGAGCGCTTTTCCGACTTGCGATCCTGTGAAGGGTTTCGGAATCAACAAGACTCTTTGGGCCCTTCGTGAACGAAGGCTCGCGTCAGCCTCCTCTGGTGTGTCACTGATGACAACGACGGGGAGTTCGGCGTGTTCGGGGTGATGGCGCACAGCGTCGAAGAGCGATTCGCTCATATCGAACGAAGAACAGTCGAGCACGAGCGCATCGGCGCGATGCTCGACAATGAGTTCATTAACCGAGACGGTATATCCGGATGAGACGACCTCATAGCCAAGATCCCGCAGCGAAAACGTCAGAAGCTCTGCAATCTCCGGCGTGTCGTCAATGAGCAGGATGCGGCGCAAGCCTGTGCTACTTCTTGCTGGGTCCGGTTCCCGGCAGCCGCTTCATTTTGCCTTCGGACGGCTCCAGATCCATCACCCATATTCGCCCGCCCGCGGTGTAATAGGCACGGTGATCGTTCTCGATCATCGCTCCCCAAGCCTCCAGCGTGCGCATCGCGAATGTGACTCCTTCAAAGTTGTTGCGCGCGTGGTTCAGCACTTCATTCGTGTGCCAGTTGTCTGTGAGAATCGCGTCACCCGGGTGCACGCCCATCACGGTGTAGTAGCGGTCGAACGCCGCTTCTGGCCGCACGTCGCGCGTTGACCCACGCTTTTTGCCTTCGCTGACGATATAGCTCTCCTGCGCTTCGGGAGCGGCAGGTGGAGGGGTTGCTGTTGCTTTGGTGTTCATAGAGTTTGCGCCACCTGTTCGGCCTGCGTCGCCGATGCCATATTGACCAGGTTTTTTGCGTCCGCGGCCTGGATCAAAGCTTCCGGCAGCTGGACACCCATCATTCGCCACTGCTCGTTGGCAAACTTCTGCAGCTTGGCAATGTGCTCAGCGTGGAGATGGCCGAACCGTCCTTGCAATTTCAAATATTCCGACACGGGCCGCATGTTCTGCGGGCGGAAGCTGTAATCGTATTCACGCTTCTCGGGATTCCACTCCCAAATCGGGTAGAGGCCGCATTCGACTACCAGCCGTCCAAGGTCAATCGAGCGCGGCGTCTCATAGACAAAGCCCTTCTGGCAGGGTGTGTAGACCATCAGGTAGGCAGCGCCCTTGTGGTTGAGCCCTTTGCGCACCTTATTCATGAGGTCGATGGGGTAGCCCACGCTCGCCGTCGCCACATAGCAGTGCGGATGACCGGCCGCCATCATGCGGGCGAGATCTTTGGGAAATAGCTTCTTCGCCTCTGGTACTTTCGGTCCCGGCGGGGAAAAAGTTGTCATGCCGCCATACGGCGTGCGCGATGACGCCTGGATGCCGGTGTTCGCGTACTGCTCGTTGTCGTAGCAGATGATCAGGCAGTCGTGATCGCGATAAAGCGCGCCTGAAATCGATGCTAGCCCGATGTCCGACGCGCTGCCGTCGCCCGCTTCGCAAATGATATTCGGAAACGCGCCCTTCCATTTGCCCTTTCGGATCATGGCCTCATAGGCTGCGGCAACGCCCGCGGTAAAGCTGCCCGCGCTGCCGATCTGCGTGTGCGCCCAGGGCACATTGTAGGGCGTACACAAATACGAACTGTTCGCCACATACATGCATCCTGTCGGCCCGACCAGGATCGTATTGTCGCCCGCCGCCTTGCTCGTCATCCGGTACTGAATGGAAGGCCCGCAGCCGGCACACGTGCGATGCCCGGGGACGAACGGCTCGGTGGATGGCAAATCGGGATTATAGAAGCGCGCCCCCTGATTCGGGCTTCCAAGAATCGGAAGCATTTGCCTCTGAACTTCGATCGTTGGCATAACTCCTCCCAATCGCAGGGCTCAAAGCCCTGCAGGAATTCTGTTAGAGATTCTTCTACTCTTCAAAACCCACCCAGTGCGTGCGCTTTTCGATCTTTCCGCGTTTCTGCGCTTCAGTCATCTTCTGCGCCATCCAGTAAAATTCCTTCAGCACAATCGCCTCACCACCCATTCCAGCCATGAAGGAGAGAACCAGCGGGCGCTTTGGGCTTTCGTAAAGTGCCGCGCAGACCTCAGAATAGAGTACGCCGCCGCTGCTCACGCTACCGAGTCCCATATTCGTCTCAATCACGCCGACTACTTTGAACTTACTGAGAACTTCTTTCACTCGATCGGTCGGATATGGCCTGATGGTTCGCAGCCGTACAAGGCCAACCCTCAGCCCCTGATCGCGCATATGCTGAATCGCGAAACGCGCCGTCACCGCGTGGCCGCCCTGCATGAAAAAGACGATGTCGGCGCCGTCGGTCATGAACTCTTCGACCCAGGGATCGTATCGTCGCCCGAAAATCTTCGCGAACTCGTCGTGAATCTCCTCGATGACTGCCATTGAATCTTCCATGGCGCGGGCGCGCTCCAACTGAAGCGGCGGGCCCTGCTCGGGCATGATCTGGGGGCCATGCGATACCGGATGCCGCGGATCGAGCGGATACGGATGCTTGTACGGCGGCAGGAATTCCTTCACCTGACCCGGATCGGGCAATTCGACATCCGTGGTGATGTGCGACACAAAGAAACCATCCTGGCAAACCATCTGAGGCAGTAGCACACGCCGGTCCTCGCCAATGCGGTAAGCCATTAAATGATTGTCGAACGCCTCTTGCGCGTCGCACGACCAACCCATCAGCCATCCCATGTCGCGAGTCGAAAGCGCGTCGGTATGCTCGGAACCGAAATCGCCGGGCGGATCGAGCGTGCGGTCGGCAATCATCATCTGCACCGGCATACGGCTGCCCGAGATTGGCGAATAAAGTTCGTATGCAAACTGCACGCCCACACCTGAGCTGCCAGTGAACACGCGCGCGCCGCTCGACGACGCGCCGTGAGCGATGCTCAATTGCGAGTGCTCGCTATCGGCCACGATGTATTCGGCGTCGAGTTCTCCATTGGCCACCATCTGCGCCAGCGCCATCATTGTCGCAGTGTAAGGCCGGATCGGGTAGGCTGTGATCACATCGACGTCTGCGTACTTGGCGGCTTGGGCAGCCGCGACACAGCCGTTGATGCGGACCGTTTTCTTTCTCGTTTCAGTAGCCGTTGCCATGATTCACTCCGCGCGATGTTTTATTACGTCGAAACCATCGCTCAAATGCTCTTCGCCGCTCGATCCCCGAGATTCCTCAGCTCTTCTGCCTGCCGCCCGTGCAACCCAGGCGAGATGGCGAACGCCGTATCCATTCGCACCACGCCCGTATCGAAGTCGAGTTCGGGCACGCCCTCCAGGCAGCCCGTCGGACACTCCTCGATGCACACGCGACAACCTTTGCAGTAATCGACCAGAATCTTGTACAAGCCGTTCGAACGAACGTCACGTACGATGCACGGTTCAGGACAGACTAAGTAGCAATTGTCACAAGCGTTGCACGTGCCACAACTGAAACAGCGGCTGGCCTCTTCAACCGCCTGCTCTTCGGAGAATGCTTGAATCACTTCGTCCTGCGTTTTTTTCCGGGTCGCCGGCGGCAGCAGCGACTGCTGAACGCGCGGGAAGTGTGGGAAGTACGTCATGTTCATGCGATTCAAATCGAAAATCACATCAACCGGAATCGTCCGCGGCTCGAGCGCCACTCCGCGCAACACCTTGTCCAGATTGAAGGCCACGCGCTTCCCATCGCCAACCGCATTCACCACCATAAGCGGCTGACCCGAACCCACTTGAGCTATGTCGCCTGCCGCAAAAAAGTTTGTATTGCCCAGCCGTCCGAAGCGGTCCATCTTGATCGTCCCGCGTTCGTTCTTGAATTCATCCGGCAACCAACCGAGCGATGCATGCTGGCCGACCGCGATGATAACGTTGTCGACGGCGAAGCGCTCGGCAGCCGCTTGGCGATCGATGTTGATCGGAGACGCGTTGATAGCTCCCGAGAAACGCGCCGGATGCAGTTGCAGCGCCTCGATCCTGCCATTGCCAAGCACGGCGGTCATCGCTCGCCCGTGCATGAGCTCCACACCTTCTTCCGTCATGTCGTGCATATCTTCCGGAACGGCCGGCATTTCCTGGGGGTTCGCCTCCACCGTGATCATAGTCACTTCCACGGCGCCTTGCCGCAGCGCTTCGCGGGCGCAGTCGATGGCGGTGTTTCCGCCGCCGATAACGGCGACTCGTGCGCCCAGCTTCACCTTCGAAGTGCCCATGCCGATGTCGCGAAGGAACGGAAGCCCGTACAGCACGCCTTCCTTATTCTCACCCTCGGCCTTCACGCTGTTAGGCTCCGTGAGACCTATGGCCAGCACGCACGCGTCGTACTTCTTTTTCAAATCGTCCCAGCTGACGTCCTTTCCAACTTCGCAGTTCGTCTTGATCGTCACGCCGAGTTCGACGAGCCGCTCGATCTCTCGGTCAAGCACGTCCTGGGGCAGCACCCAGTCCGGAATCCCGCCGCGATTCAGTCCGCCCGCTTTGGGCGACTTCTCCAGGATCGTCACTTTGTAACCGAGGCGCGCCAGTTGATACGCAGCGCTGTGGCCTGCAGGACCTGAGCCGATGACGGCGACTTTCTTGCCGTTGGGTATCCCCGGTTTGACCACGTCGTGCTTCAGCGCTTGTCCGAGATCGCCAAGAAATCGTTCGACCGCGCGAATCGAGATGGCCTCATCATACTTTCCGCGGTTGCAGGCTTGCTCGCAGGGGTGATAGCACACCCGGCCGGTGACCGACGGAAACGGCATGTCTTCCTTGATGAGCGCATACGCGTCCAGATATTTGCCGCGCTTCACCAGATCCAGATAGCCCTGGATTTTTTCATTGGTGCCGCAAGCGTTGTTGCAGGGCGGCAGCTTGTCTCGATAGACCGGCCGGATCGCGCGCCAATTGCCAGTGGGAAATAGGTCCTGCCCTTTTTCCTGCATGGGCGCAGGCGTGATGCCAGCGAACGGTATCTGGAGCCGCTCGGGAATTCTTGTGCCTTTAGTCGACATGTGTCCTGTCCTATGCCGCCACTGGATTCAGCGGCATGATGTGTAGTTCTTCGAGTGCCAAGTTAAATGCATGCTTGTTCGCAATCATCGGCTCAATCGTTCCCATCTTGACGATGCCCGTAGTCTTGACCACGGCGGCAATCAGCGGAGCCGCAATATCGGGCGCGATGGATTTGTTGCGCTCGGCGGCGCCTTCCGTTGAAAGACGGTCGAGGCCAAGTTCGCCCAACCGGTAGTAAAGCCACTTGTGATCGGCCAGCTTGGCCGCATCTACGCAGACGAGCTGAGCCAGCCGCTCAGGTCCCGGAACAAAGCGAATCATATATTCCGGTGTGTAATGTGTGTTGATCACCAGCGTTCCGCCCGGAGGCATCCCGCGCATGTAATCCCATCCCTTCACCATCGTCCCTTCGACCAGCACGATGATGTTGGGTTGTTCATTTTCGTAGGTGAGTTCGTTCTCGATCACGCTGTCGCTCACGCGGCAGTATTTGCGCGTCGGCGCGTTGGTGCGATCAGGATTATCGACATAATTCTCCATCGCCTGCGCGTACTTGCCCTCGAGCCGGGCGGACGCGGAGATGGAATTGACGATGTCGCGCCCTTCTTTGTCCATAATGATGCCGCGCGTCCAAACGGTGAGTTCCGTGTAGCTCATGTTCACCCTCGCCTAATTTAGTAACTGCTTCGCTTCAGCGATACTTCCGAACGTGAACGCCCGCCACGCTCGCTAGCCTATCTGCTTTCTCGCCCGTCGATGGCTTCAGACCATCGCGATCGGATTCAAGAACGGCCAGAAAATCGCTGCGCAACACGACGAATGGCGCCACACGACTGCCGTTCTGAAATTCCGCGATTGCGAGCAGCGTCGCCTTTTTGCATAGGCTCTCAATATCAGCGCCCGTGAGCCCTTCCATCCAGCTGGCGAACTCCTCGAAATCGATATCGGGCGCCAGCGGCACGCGATGGCAGCAAATCCTCATAATGTCCGCGCGCTCGGCTGCGTCAGGTTTCGCGAACGGGACGATGTAATCGAACCGGCCGCTCCGCAAAAGTGCCGGCTCGATTCGCTCGGGACGATTCGTGGCCGCCAGCAGAATCACGCCCTTCACATCACGCAGGTTGTCGATCTCTCGCAGCAGTTGGCTGAGAATCCTCTGATAAACGTCGCTGCCAAACTGCTCGGCGCCAAATCTTGGCGCCACTGCGTCAATCGTGTCGAAGAACAAAATGCACGGCGCGGCCCGTCTCGCCTTCTTGAAAACTTCGCGCAGCGCCCTCTCCGATTCGCCAAGCCACTTCGAGTACAGCTGTGGGCCATCGATGGCGATGAGCGGAATCTGCTTTTCACCCGAGAGCGCTCGCGCCATAGCTGTTTTCCCGGTGCCTGAAGGTCCTACCAGCAAGATGCCTCGCGGCGGCGCCAATCCTACCTGCTCATAAATTTCATCGCGCATGTGCGAATGCTCGATGACGGCGTCGAGCAGTTTCTTCACGTCATCAAGACCGCCCAGCGACGCAAACGTCGACCCGCTTTTCTCAATAAAGAATTCGCGCGTCGCGCTCGGCTCCACTTCCTTCAAGCCGGCGAGGAAGTCATCGCGCGTAACCTGCAGCGTCCCCAGATCAGCCGACGCCGGATCGTCAATCTCAAGCGAGCAGGCCGAAAGGAAGCGGCGCAAAGCAATCATGCCAACTTCCTGCCCGAGCGCTTCCAGATCGGCACCGACGAACCCGTGCGAATGTTCAGCGATTTCCTGCAGGTCGACGTCAGCCGCGAGCGGCATGGCGCGCGTGTGAATCCTCAAAATTTGCAGCCGCGCTTGCGTATTGGGAACGCCAATTTCGATTTCGCGATCGAAGCGGCCGGGACGCCGCAGCGCCGGGTCAAGAACCTCGGGAATGTTGGTCGCGCCGATGACGATCACCTGCCCGCGGGCGACGAATCCGTCCATCAGGCTGAGAAGCTGCGCCACCACGCGTTTTTCCACTTCGCCTACCACCTCGGTGCGCTTGGGAGCCACGGCATCGATTTCGTCGATAAACAGAATGGCCGGAGCATGACGCGCCGCTTCCTCGAACACTTCGCGGAGCTTCGCCTCGCTCTCCCCGTAAAACTTCCGCATGATCTCAGGGCCGTTGAGGTGAATGAAGTGCACGCGGCTTTCGGCAGCCACCGCGCGAGCGAGCAACGTCTTGCCAGTGCCCGGCGGACCATACAACAGCACGCCCTTGGGCGCGAGAATTCCCAGCCGCTCGAAAATGCGCGAATGCTTCAGCGGCAGCTCGACGATTTCGCGCACGCGCGCCACTTCACGCTCGAGCCCGCCAATATCTTCATACGAAACCGCCGGCGCTCGCGCGGCCGTCTGCTCGCCTTCCACCACGCGAATGTCGGTGCGTTTCCCGATTACCACCGCCCCTGAGGGAATCGTCCGCACCACTTGGAAATTCACTGCCTTGGCAAACGTCGGCACTCGCACCACGCAGCCGGCAATGACCGGTACGTCCAGCAGATCCTCGAGCATCCGCTCGGGCGCAATGATCGCGGGCGCTGCGCCCACCCACAGCGGTGACAAGCGAACGGCCACCGCTTGCTGGTGCTCAATCGGCGCTACGGTCACTCGCTCCTGCAAACCCACGCCACAGTTGCTGCGGCACGTCCCGTCGATCTGAATCATGCCTTCGAAACCGTCGTCCGAAAGCTCGGCGCGTCCAACGCCAGTCATTCCGCCGGTAATCTTCAGCACGTCGCCTGCTCGTCCACCCATGCGCTGTAGGTCGGCCGGCGCCAATCGAGCGATGGCGTGACCGACGTCCTCGACGCGCGCCTCCGCAACTCTCAACGTAAGAGTTACCCCGGAAGATGGTTGGGTGATTTCCGCCATGACGTGACTCTTAGCCTGCCCCGGAACCAAGCTCTCTGGGCTCAAAACTTGTTCAGTACAATCTCTTCCACATCTTCGATGTGCCGTCGCATCGCAGCTTTTGCCGCTTCGGCATCGCGGCGCTTGATCGCAGCCAGAATCCGCCGATGCCCAGCGATTGACTTCTGCGGGCGCCCTTTCACTTGCAATGAACGTTCCCGCGTATCGCGCAGAAGGTCCATCAAAATATCAATCACCTTCAGCACCACGCCATTCCCGGAAGCCAGCGCCACGCTGTAATGGAATTCCGCGTCTTCGGCGATCGTCATTTCTCCCTGCCTTTGCTTGTCCTCTTGCCGCTGCAGAATCTCCTCCATCTCGGAAATCTCATCGGCTGTGGCGTGCATCGCGGCGCGCGCAGCCAGCGGCGGCTCCAGCATCTTGCGAAAATCCAGGAGCTCGCTGACCGATTTCTGCCGGCGCTCGAGCGCATCCGCAAATGGGTTGGTTATCGATTCGGTTGCGAGCTCGCGAACGATCGTCCCGGCGCCTTGCCGCGGTTCAACCATGCCTACCAGTTCCAGGCCTCGAATCGCGTCTCGAATCGAACTGCGGCTTACCTGCAGCATCTCGGCCAGCTCGCGTTCGGAAGGCAGCTTGTCACCAGGTTTTAGTTTCTTTAGAATCAGGCGTTCGATTTGCTTGGCGACTTCTTCGTAGACCTTACCTTTGCGGATTACTTCGAAGTCGAAGTTGGCAGGCGACGGCATCAAGTGGTCCGGTAACCAGACCAGTTATAAAACGGTCCTCACCCCTTGTCAAGGCCCCGATCAAATATTCTTGGCCTTTTCGGAGGCTTCCTAGGCGGACGCTTAAGCCAATTGGAGAGTGAGCGAAGGCAAGGAGACTCCTTCGACGTCCGCCCTCCACTCATCGCCCTTGCCGGTAGCATGTCCGGCAGTCAGCGTCCCGGAGCTGACGATTTCCCCGGTACTCAATGGCTGATCCGGGAAACGTCGCACAACAGCTGCGCTGAGTTCCGCCAGGCACAATGCGGGATTCTTCAAAGCGTTTCGTCCGGAACCTTCTTCCACGAAATCTCCGTTCCTGGACATCCGCACTTTAAACCGCGAAAGCTCGTCTACGAGCGATGGAATTAATTCGGGCCGCACCCGCATCTTCTCGCCCACCAGGAGCGCTGCGTGAAGTCGGAACGACGCAACGAAATCACTCGGCTGAAACTTCCACTCCGGAAAAGGGCAATCGATGATTTCGAACCCGATCGCCAGCCATTCAACGGACCCCAGCGCAGCGGCTGCATCCGGAGCGCCCTCAACGATCACTGGCTGCCTCAAGCCGAAAACAATCTCGGGCTCGATTTTCAGCGAACGTGGATGTGCAAGCGAGAGCGTAGCGGAGTTCCGGTCACTGTAGTGCACCGTGTCGTCGTACATGTGCGCCCAAGCCAGCGTTTCAAGTTTGAGTATCCGCCACATCGCCTTGTTCGCATATCCAACTTTCAAGCCGACGGCTCTCGATCCAGCACCTTCGCGGAATTTCTTGAGCGTTGCTTCAACTTGGTAAGCCGTATCGAGATCGAACCCAGGGCGCTCGGACGGCGGAACACTGACCATCTGTCCCGTCTCAAATGCAGACAGAAGCTCCTGCGCTAAGCTTTCGATTTCGCTCGGCGACATCGACATGTGGTCGTTCGGCTTGGCCGGCAGCTCCCCGTAAACCCCACAGCTCGTCAGTGTACATCGCAATTTTGCCGCGCGTCCTCGGATCGTCAAAGCCTCGACAATCACGGCACTCCTCGTTCGCGTTGAGCGAAGTGCTGCGCGGCACATCGAAGAACCGCCGTTACCCAATCGTGGCGGATCCGCCGCAGCAGAGCTTGACTTCAGTTGCCGCTGTCTCTGTTAGAATGCATCTTCGCAGGAGGAGTGAACTATTCTCAGGTTAGTAAAGGAGACGACCATGGGAAATATCGACAATGAAATCGAACATCCGGACCATCTCCAGCTAAAGCAATTGCTCGAAGAAGCGAAGCCACTCATGCTCCCGATGTTTCCTGACCAGCAAAAGGTATGGGTCGCGGAAAGTCCGCTCGCCCAAGAGATCAAGTCGATTCTCGCGAAGCACCCTGAGTATTACGACGAGGTCCGCGCTGCGGTCGGGGAAGTCTTCCCTAAACCAAAGGCCAGCGCATCGGCATCAGGCAGCTGAAGAAGCTTCGGCAAGATCTTGAAGATGGTTCTTGAAGACGGTTTCGGAGCAGCTCGTCTCCTCTTGCCGCCGCACCGCTACAAACATTTTTCGAAATTGGCAGAAAAGCCGCCACCGGCGAGTCGTCTTTCCCGTCGCGTTTCATGTGATTTCGCTGCCAGAGATTTGAAGTAGCGCTTCACTTGTGCAACCCTCCGGTTCGCGATGCGAAAGATTGCTATCAATATTAAATCCGCGCATACTTTTTGAGGTCGATTCTCGTATGACGAAGTCACCGTCGGGAAGCCCGATCCTCATAAGACGTGCCCGACACGGTGGTGACGATCATCCGGGCAGCGACAAGGAGGTTTTTTATGGATCGCCCTATGCCTAGCGAAGGCAACACTAAAACCTCAGTTCAAGAAAGCGCTGCGAATGCTCATTCCTCCGGTCATGCTTCAGGAAATGATTCCAGCCGGCCCCTCGCCGCAGGAGTTCGGGCGCCCGACTTTTCATTGCATGACACTCCGGACCAAATCGTCTCACTGAGCGATTTTCGCGGAAAGCGTTTGATCCTGATGTTCTATCCAGCCGATTGGAGCCCGGTTTGCGGAGACGAAGTCACACTC
>Ga0307472_100000111_pt1 | contig 24347 bp, 23 predicted proteins | sample atmos_gasesAM5C__2_FD_204582 | JGI IMG/M metagenome (GOLD analysis project Ga0307472, IMG submission 204582) | Hardwood forest soil microbial communities from Morgan-Monroe State Forest, Indiana, United States - atmos_gasesAM5C_05 | ecosystem: Environmental > Terrestrial > Soil > Temperate...
GGATTGACGGAAGGCAAGTACGACTACCTGCCAGAGGCTGCGTTCTACATGGTCGGCACCATCGAGCAGGCGGTGGAAAAGGGCAAGAAGCTCGCCGCCGAGGCGGCGTAAGGCGCGGAGACGGCAGCGATGGCGACGTTCCATTTGGATCTGGTCGCGCCCGACAAGCTCACGTTCTCGGGCGAGGTTGATCAGGTCGACCTACCCGGCATCGAGGGCGATTTCGGCGTGCTGGCGCAACACGCTCCGACGGTCACGCTGCTGCGGCCGGGCATCATCACCATCCATTCCGGCGGTTCGACAGACAAGATGGTGGTGTTCGGCGGCTTCGCCGAGGTTTCGGCCGGCGGCCTCACCGTGCTCGCCGATCTCGCGGCGCCGGTCGGTGATTTCGATCGCGCGGTCCTCACCACGCGTATTGCCGAAATCGAAGAACGGATCAAAGGGATGGAATCCGGCTCGCTGCTCGACCGCGCCATCGAGCAGCTCGACCATTTCAAGGCGGTCGATACCCATCTCATCGGCACCGCACTGCACTGACATCGCTTGAACGCCGCGCGACGCCTGCACGGCAGCGAAAACCTGGCGCTCGGCTGTCTCAAGATCGTGCTCGACAAGGGCGAGCGCGAAGATTGGTTCGAGTCGACCTTCATCGTCACATTGGCCGCGGTCTCGGCGGTGTCGTTCGTCCTGTTCTTCGCCTGGGAATTGGCAAGGCCCGATCCGATCGTCGACGTCCGCCTGCTGTTCCAGCGCCAGTTCGGAATGGCGTTCCTGGTGATGATGTCGGTCGGAGCCATCCTGTTCAGCACGACCCAGCTGCTGCCGCAGCTCCTGCAAACCAGCTTCCAGTACACCGCCATGCTGTCCGGTCTCGCCCTCATGCCGGGCGGGCTGGCGATGCTCCTCATGATGCCCATTGCCGGCCAGCTCGCGAGCCGATTCCCGCCCAAACACATGATGGTGGTCGGCATGGTGCTGATCGCGCTCGCCATGTGGCACATGACGTCGCTGTTTCCCGACGCCAGCTTCGCCTTCTTCGCCTGGGCGCGCATCTATCAGATGATCGGTCTCCCTCTGCTGTTCATTCCCATCACCACTGCGTCCTATGCCGGACTGCCGCAGGACAAGACGAACCAAGCTTCAGCCCTGATCAACGTCGCGCGCAATCTCGGCGGCAGCTTCGGGGTGTCGTTGTGCAACACCCTGCTGGCGCAGCGCGCCCAGTTCCATCAGGCGCGGTTGGTGGAGCACACGTCGTCATCCTCATTGGCGTTCCAAGATGCGCTGCGCAAGGCGACCGACTATTTCGTGAGCCAGGGCGCTTCGGCGCTTGATGCGCAACGCCAGGCCATGGCTTGGATCGGACAGCTGGTGGCGAGCCAAGCGACGCTGCTCGCCTATATCGACGTGTTTTGCGGCAGCGCGATCTTCGCGCTGGCGATGATCCCGTTGGCACTCCTGATGCGGCGGATCAATTCCGGCGCGCAGCGGCAGGGCGCGACCCAATAGATGCATCTTATGACCGAGGCTTGATGGCTCGGGCATTTTCCGAAAAAGTGGGCACGGCTTTGCGCAGAAATGCGATCGACTAAAGAAGTCAGGGCGCGTGTTCTCGAGCACTTTTCGCCGACCAATGCTGCGAGTTGATGGTCAATGCAAACGAAAAGCGCGCTGCTAAGGCTTCGTGAACTTGGCGAATTCGGCGACCACCTGCTCGTAGACCTGGCGCTTGAACGGCACGACCAGTGCCGGCAAGTTCTTCATTTTCTCCCAGCGCCATTCGACAAATTCTGGCTCGTGCGCGCCGCCCGCCGGGCGCACAATGTCGATCTCGCTGTCGTTGCCGGTGAAGCGTAGCGCGAACCATTTCTGGGTCTGCCCGCGGTATCGACCGTTCCACGCCTGGCCGACGATGGCGCGCGGGATGTCGTAGGTCAGCCAGTCGTCGATCGCGGCGAGGGGCTCGAGCGACCGGATGTTGGTTTCCTCATAGAGCTCGCGCAGCGCACAGGTGCAGGTGTCCTCGCCCGGGTCGAGCCCGCCCTGCGGCATCTGCCAGGCGTGGGCGGCATCGACATGCTCGGGGCCGCCGCTACGACGGCCAATGAAGACGAGACCGTCGCGATTGATCACCGTTGTGCCGACGCAGGGGCGATAGGGAAGATCTTCAAAACGGCCTGTCATGCGAAGTTCCGTCGTAGCGGCCGAGCCGAGATGCGGGACGTGACGATGCCGACAAGGTAGGTATGGCGGGAGCAGTTTGTCGAGGTCAGCTCGACACATCGCATTTTCAGGAAAAGTGGAATCAGCATTCCGTCCGAAAATGCGATGAGCGCGAGGTGTTAGAGCATTTTCGTTTCCAGTGAAAACGAATGTACGCGAGGTCAGCTGGATTTGGGCTTGACCGCAACCGCGGTGACCGGGACGAGCACGAAGCCGCGACTCTCGATCGCCTTGACCCAGGCGGCCAGACGCTCGATCACCGCCGGCAAGGCGTTCGCCATTCCGATCGCGAAGCCGCGCTCGTTGGCGGCGGCCTCCAGCCGCGCCAATGCGCGATCGATCTCAATCGGCGTCGGCACGGCATCAAGCACAAGGTCGGCCCTGGCGAAGGCCATCGAATTGGCGCCGGCGATCTGACTGGCGAGACTGCGCGGCGAGGAGCCGTCATCGACATAGAGAAGGCCACGCTTGGCGGTCTCGCGCAGGACAGGCGTCAGCGATGCGTCGAGCGATGTGAAGCGCGCGCCCATGTAGTTGGCGATTCCGACATAGCCCTGGAACCGGCTCATCAGCCAGTGTAGCCGATCGACGTTCTGCTCGGGCCCGAGCGACGTCAGCAGCGTCTGCGGTCCGGGATCGTTGTCGGGGTAGTCGAACGGCTCCATCGGCACCTGCAACAGGACCTCGTGGCCCTCGCCGCGCGCGCGCGCGACCAAGCGGTCAACGTCGTTGCCGTAGGGCGCGAAGGCGAGCGTCACCGGCGCCGGCAACTTGGCAAGGGCTTCGGCGGTTCCGCTCGCACCAATGCCGAGACCGCCGACGATGATGGCGATACGTGGCGTAGTGCCCGCGGCCTTGCCCGGATCCGGGCGCTGGGCATAGACGTCGGCAGGCCGCAGGCCCTCGGGGCCAAGCCGCGGGATCGACCCGTGCCGGGTCGCCTCGAGCAGGCGCTGATCGACCGCGGGCTGGCGCTTGTCCTGGACGGCCGGCGCCGCTGCCACCGCGACCTCCTGCCGGTTGCCACTCGTGCCGTCGATGATGGTGACCGTCTGCCCGCCACTCGGCGCACTGCCGACGGCAGCGCCCGGACCCTTGGTTGCCACGGCTCCATCCAACGGAGCCGGCGGCGCGTTGAGCTGGGGCGCGGCCTCGGGCTTGGTCTCCACACCCTGGGGCTGAGGCGCAGGCGGCGGCTCTTCGACCTTCCTGGGAGCCGCCGCGACCCGACGATCGGCCGCAATCACGACCACCGGCTCGCCGCCATAGGGGTCCTCGACGAGTGCCGCCCACAGGAAAAATATGACGAGGCAGAAGCTCAACGTTCCGGCGATCGCCCATGGCAGGGCGCCCCAGAGCGCAAGGCGCTTCTTTGGTATCGTGTCCTGGCCGAGAGGGGCGCTCAGGTCATCCGCCGCCACAGGCCAAACCCTCGCGAATCATGTGGGAAAGTCTAGCACAGGGACCAATTCGATCACTTCCTCCGGCCCGGGCTCGTGCGCCGGCGCAAACGAATCAAATGGGGCGGCCGTGGCGGCCGCCCCGATGATTCGGCGGGCAGGAGGCTCAGTTCGGCACCGCCGCCTTGGGATTGGGCGGGAAGGCCGAGTTGACCTTGACCCCGCGCAACAGGTCGAAGGCGAAGTTGAGCGCCTTGTCGTCCTTGGCCTCGGGCGGGACGTAGGACTGCGAGCCGGCCTGCTCGTCGCCCTCAGCCTTAAGATGGCCGCGCAACGATGATTCGCCCTTGGTCTCGGCCCGGCTCTTCACCTCGTCCGGCACCTCCTGCAGCACCTCGATGTCGGGCGAGATTCCCTTGGCCTGGATCGAGCGTCCCGATGGCGTGAAGTAGCGCGCCGTCGTGAGCCGCAACGCGCCGTTGCCGCCGCCGAGCGGGATGATGGTCTGCACCGAGCCCTTGCCGAACGAACGGGTGCCCACCAACGTCGCGCGCTTGTGATCCTGCAACGCGCCGGCCACGATTTCGGAGGCGGACGCCGAGCCGCCATTGATCAGCACGATCACCGGCTTGCCCTTGGTGAGGTCGCCGGCACGCGCGTTGAAACGCTGGGTCTCCTCGGCGTTACGGCCGCGGGTCGATACGATCTCGCCGCGCTCGAGGAACGCATCCGATACCGAGATCGCCTGGTCGAGCAGACCGCCCGGATTATTGCGCAGGTCGACGACGAAGCCCTTGAGCTTGTCGCCCGGGGTCTGCGTGGTGAGGTCGGAGATCGCCTTCTTGAGGCCGTCGGTCGTCTGCTCGTTGAACTGGGTGACGCGGATATAGCCGACGTCCTCGCCTTCCATGCGCGAGCGCACCGAGCGCACACGGATGACGGCGCGCTCGATCGTGACTTCGAGCGGCTTCTCGGCGCCCTTGCGCATGACCTTCAGGCGGATCTTGGTGCCGACCGGCCCGCGCATCTTCTCGACCGCCTGATTGAGGGTCAGGCCCTGGACCGCGTCGTCGTCGAGCTGGGTGATCAGGTCGCCGGCGCGAATGCCCGCCTTGGCCGCCGGCGTATCATCGATGGGTGCGACGACCTTGACGACGCCGTCCTCCATCGTGACCTCGATGCCGAGACCGCCGAATTCGCCGCGGGTCTGCACCTGCATGTCGCGGAAGTTCTTGGGATCCATATAGCTCGAATGCGGGTCGAGCCCGTTGAGCATGCCGTTGATCGCCGATTCGACGAGCTTGGAGTCGTCGGGCTTCTCGACATAGTCGGCGCGCACACGCTCGAAAATATCGCCGAACAGATTGAGCTGGCGATAGGTGTCCGCGGCAGCGGCCCTCGCGCTCGACCCGATCAGCAGGAGCCGAGGTTGCGTCGCGACCAAGGTCAGTGCTGCACCTGCCGCGGCACCGATGAGAATGAGGGAAGTCTTGCGCATCATCCGCGAACCTTTTCGCTGTCGTTTGTCGCCCACCATGGGCTCGGATCGACGGGGGATCCGTCTTTTCGGAACTCGATATAGAGGACCGGTTGGCTGGAGCCGACCCTGATCGCCGATGCGACCTTGGGTCCGTCTCCCATCACCGCCACGGGCTCACCGGTCAGCACGAACTGGCCGAGATCGACGGACATCCGTTCCATTCCCGCAAGCAGCACATGATATCCGCCGCCGGCATTGAGGATCAAGAGTTGACCGTATGAACGGAACGGACCGGCATAGACGACCCAGCCGTCGCAGGGCGCGGTCACCTGGGCCGCCCCCCGTGTCGCGATCACGAGCCCCCTCTCGGTACCTCCGACCCCGTCGGACGCACCAAAATCGCGGATTCTGACGCCGTTTACCGGCAGCGGCAGCAGCCCCTTGGCCGACGCAAACGCCATCGCCGGGGCGAGCCGGCCGGGGTCCTTGAGCGCGCTGAGGGCAGGACGTGATTCGGGGGTGAACTTCGCTTCGTCCGCGGCGCGGGCCGCAGCAAAGGCTGCGCGTTTGATGCTATCGACGTCTTTTTCGAGCTTCGCGATCAAATCTTTGAGATTATCCGCCTGGCGCGCCAGCTGGACGGCGCGCTGGCGCTCGGCGTCGAGCTCTTTCTCGATCTCACCTTCGCGTCTCTTGCGTTCCTCGATCAGGAGGCCCATGCGCTGGCGTTCCTCTGAGATCGCGACGAGATCGCGCGACAGCTTGTCGTGCTCGTCGGCGATGTCCTTGCGCACCCGCACCAGCTCGGCGAGATCGGTGGCGAGCGCCTCAGCCTCATGCTTCATATCGGGCAGCACCGCGCCGAGCATGATCGCGGTGCGGACCGAAACGAGAGCATCTTCCGGCCTAACCATGACCGCGGGCAGCGGACGCCGGCCGATGCGCTGCAACGCCGCAAGCACCTCGGCGATAGTGCCGCGCCGCCCCTCGAACGAGCGGCGTAGCGCCGTCTCGTTGTCGTCGTAACGCTTCAACCGCTGTTCGGCAACCGCGATCCGGCCTTCGACGGAACGGATGCGCGTCGCAGTGTCGATCAGCGACTGATTGAGCTTGCGCCGGTCTTCGCCGATCGCTTCGACCTCCGTCCGAAGCCGTTTTTCGGCCGCGGCCGATCGCTTCTGCTCGGCCCGGACCGCCTCGAGTTCCTGGTCGCGCCGCTTCATCGCCTCGAGGGCAGCCTCGCCGGCCTCCGGCCGGCTGGGCTCCGGCCGGCTGCTCTCGGCGAGGGTGCCGCCGCCCCAGCCCAGCGTCAGAGCCAGCACGGCCACGATCCGGCAAGAACTTGAAATGCCAGCAGGACTTGCCTTTCCAGCCGCGTTGTGGCGGAACCGGAATGCGACCATCCTGTGGACCTGTCGCGGAGTGGCGCGGTGTGCGGCGAACGGCGTCATTGCACCCAGATTGTAGGCTCGTCCGGCATAAACAACACCGATCAGCCAATTGCCACGGGATTGGGGCATCTTCGCGTCACAAACCCACGAAAATGACGCCAGGACGGGGCCGCGATGGGCCTCCCTGACCCGTACCCGTCGCGGCGTCCTGTCCCGTTTTCAACCTGCGTTGCGCTGAGCGTCGGAACATGCGCGCGTTGCGGCCAAGGTCAATCGGAAACGCCCTCTAGAGTCGTCAGTTGGTCGCATTTTCTGCAGCAAACCGATCCCCACCCGGATCACGTCCGCGGCAGGCTCGGCCCGCAAAATGCCCTAGGAGCCGCGATGGTACGGGTGTCCGGACAGGATGGTGACTGCCCGATAGAGCTGCTCCAGCAGCATGATTCGCACCAGCTGATGCGGCCACGTCGCAGCGCCGAAGGCAAGCCGGAGACCAGCCCGTTTTTTGAGCACGCCGGTGACGCCGTCGGCGCCGCCGATGACGAACACCACCGCCGGCCGTCCGGCGTCGCGCCACGCCGTCAGGTGGCGAGTGAGCGAGGTGCTGTCGAGGTTCTCGCCGCGCTCGTCGAGGACGACGAGAATCGCTCCGTCGGGGATGATATTGGCCAGTGCGATCGACTCTTCCAGCACACGCTTGTCGGCTTCGCCAGCGCGGCTATCGCGTATTTCGATGACCTCGACGTCGCGGATGCCGATATGGCGGCCGGCCTTGGCCGCACGCTCGCGAAAGCGTTCGGCCAGATCGCGCTCCGGCCCTGCCTTCAGCCGTCCCACGGCGGCAACGACGAGCCGCATCAAGCGCGCTCCCTGTGAACGGGTGCGCCGCACAAGCGGCAAAAACGCGCCGCGCTCCTCATGATCCGACACCCGACATTTGGTCTGCCAAATGTGGGGGCAAGTCAGCCCAACAGCGCATTGATGCGGTGGGGCGACTTACCCAAACAGATGGCAAGCCATCTGTTCGAGTCGCACCACTAGCTGAAGCGCCGCTTGGTCGATCCGCCGGTCGCCCACATCTTCTCGAGATTGTAGAAGGCGCGGACTTCCGGCCGGAAGACGTGAACGATCACGTCGCCCGCATCGATCAACACCCAGTCGCAATGCGGCATGCCCTCGACGCGAATGCCTTTGAAGCCGGCCTTGCCGAGGGCTTCCATGACACGATCCGCGACGGCTCCAACATGGCGGTTCGACCTGCCCGAGGTCACGACCATGGCATCGCCGATCGAGGATTTGCCGGTGAGATCGATGGTAACTGTATCCTCGGCCTTCATGTCGTCGAGCGCGGCGAGGATCAGGCGAAGGGTCTCCCCGGCGTCAAGGCGCACGGTGGAAACCGGGTCGGGCGGACGACGATCGGCCCGAGAGAGCACTGTGGTGGACAGGGGTCCTTTCCTTTCGGCTAGGTCGCCCCGGGCACCCTCGCCCGGGGCCTGTCAGACAAAGATATGCGGCTTGCGTTAACGGATTCAACCTCGGCTCGTTCCGCCGAGCCTACCTTTATGCCGTTGCGCGTCCTTTTTGTGACACCCGCCGGGCGGCGCGCAGCGCGCTCGAAGACAACGGCGATTTCAACCCGTGGAGAAAGACCCAGGCAGGGGGGCGGCGTTTGGCGAGCGAGCGCGCCGCGGTGTCGGGAATGCGCGCACGGCCCAGCGCCTGCCCGGCCGGGCTGGCGGTGGCATAGAGGCTCGGCCCCAGCCGGTCGATGACCGCGATCGGCACCAGCCGGGCGATATCGCGCCATTTCTGCCAAAGGTGGAAGGTGCGCAGATTGTCCGCACCCATAATCCACACGAAGTGCACGCCGGGACAGCGCCGCACCAGCCACGCGATGGTGTCTTGGGTGTAGCGCGTGCCGATGTCGGCCTCGATCCCGGTGACGTCGATGCGGGGATGGTTGGAGAGCGCCCGCGCCTCCGCAATACGTTGCGCGAGCGGGGCGAGATGACACGTGTCCTTGAGCGGATTGCCCGGCGTCACCAGCCACCACACGCGGTCGAGACGGAGCCGCTTCATTGCCAGCAGGCAGGCGGCAAGGTGCGCCTCGTGCGGCGGGTCGAAGGTTCCGCCAAACAGGCCGATGCGCAGGCCCGGCGCGTGCGGCGGCAGGACGATGCGTGCAGAAGGCATCGCTTCAGCCCTCCCCCGTGGGAGGAAGGCCACTGCGCAGCGGACACAACATCACGGCCTGATCTGCCCCGTGCCGCGCACGCGATACTTGAAAGTGCAAAGCTGATCGACGCCGACCGGGCCGCGCGCGTGCATGCGGCCGGTTGCGATGCCGATCTCGGCGCCGAAACCAAACTCGCCGCCGTCGGCGAACTGGGTCGAGGCATTGTGCAGCACGATAGCCGAATCGACCTCGCGCAGGAATTTCTCCGCCGCGGCCGTGTCGGTGGTGACGATGGCGTCGGTATGATGCGAGCCGTGGCGTTGGATATGCGTGATCGCCTCGTCGACACCGGCGACGACCTTGATAGCGATGATGGCGTCGAGATATTCGCTCGTCCAATCCTCGTCCGTGGCCGGCTTGACGCGGGCATCAACGTTCTGCGTGTCGGCGTCGCCGCGCACCTCGCAGCCGGCGTCGAGCAGCATCGCGACCAGCGGCTGAAGATGGCTTGCCGCCGCGGCGCGATCGACGAGCAGCGTCTCGGCGGCGCCGCACACACCGGTGCGGCGCATCTTGGCGTTGAACACGATCGACTTGGCCATAGCGAGGTCGGCTGCCTCGTCGACATAGACGTGACAGACGCCCTCGAGATGCGCGAACACCGGCACGCGCGCTTCCGCCTGCACCCGGCCGACCAGACCCTTGCCGCCGCGCGGCACGATCACATCGATCGCGCCGTCCAATCCCGACAGCATCAGCCCGACCGCGGTGCGATCACGCGTCGGCACGAGGGTGATCGCGTCGGCCGGCAGGCCGGCCTTGCCGAGGCCGTCCACCAACGCCGCATGGATTGCGCGCGAGCAGCGGAAGCTTTCGGAGCCGCCGCGCAGGATGACGGCATTGCCGGCCTTGAGCGCGAGCGCGCCGGCGTCGGCGGTGACGTTCGGGCGGCTCTCGTAGATGACGCCGATGACGCCGAGTGGCACGCGCACCCGTTCGATCACCATGCCGTTCGGCCGCGTCCACGACTCCGTGACGGTGCCGACCGGGTCGCGCAGGGTCGCGATCATGGCGACGCCCTCGGCCATGGCGGCGGCGCGCTTGTCGTCAAGCCACAGGCGGTCGATGAAGGCCGCCGTGGCGCCGCCAGCCTTGGCCTCGGCGATGTCCTCGGCATTGGCTGCGAGGATATCGGTCGTGTGCGCGCGGATCGCGTCCGCCATGGCGTGAAGCGCCGCATTCTTCTGCTCATCCGCGGCGAGCGCGAGGGTGCGCGCGGCAGCACGCGCACGGCAGCCGATATCGCGCATCGTCACGGCGATGTCGCCTGACGTCTCTATCGTCTTCAACGGCGCGGTCGTGAGCGGGCCGGCGGTCGTGAGCGGAGCGGTCATGGGGGCAGCTTGCTCGAAGGTCGGTTTTTAGGTTTGAGGCGGCTTTGCGGCAATTTTCTAGCATGTTTACGTTGTTGCGGCGAGCCTGTGGAATCCGTGGAAAAGAGACCTTCCGCAAGAACGGCTCCATAATGAAGGCATTGAACCCTTTGTGAATTGGCCCGGTGCATGGAGGGCGCAGTAAATGAGTGTTAAGTCTACTGAACTGCCTAGTCGTTTTCCTGTTGGTACCCGTTATGTTGTCGAAGGCAAGCCTGACAAAAAGGGCAAATTGCGGGTGACCTCACGCTGCCTCATTTTTCCCGACGGCCGCGAGCTTCATCTGCCGGCTGACATCAAGCGTGGGACGCCGCGCGCAGCGGCAGTCCGGCTCAAGATGCGGGCGCGCCGGTTGCGGAATCGCAAGAAAAGCTGACCCGCTGCCATCCGCGCGGGCGTGAACGGTCTCTCCCACACATCGTTGGGACCGGTCACGCCCGCGACGGCGCCGGCAGCGACACCGGCTTCCAGAAACCAGAGGTCCATCCGGCCACCAGCCAATAGCCAAAGCCAGCGGCGAGCCCGGCGGCGACGATCAGCTTCGGATCGGCGAAAAAGCCATGGAACTCGCGGCTGTCCGACATCAGCGACCAGCCGATCCACGCCGACAGCGCGCCGTTGCCGGCATGATAGATCCACGAGCGGATGGCGAAGGCCTCTGCGATCAGGACGCCGATCGCGGCCGGAACGAGCATGAGCACGGTCGTCAGCGACAGCACCAGCAGCACGGCCGGGGCGGCGATGATCAGCGCCACGACATCGCCGTCCGGCAGGTCGCCGCGCGGCATGGCCTGCAGCATGAACGCATTCCAGTGCGAGATGACGACGACGGCGACCGCGGTGACGGTGGCCACCATACCGCCGAGCGGCACCAGCAAAAAACGCAGGATAAGGCGGGCGAGTGTGTCCATCGTTCAATCCAGTATCGACGAGCCGAGCGCTTGTCAGTCTCCGAGCCGGCGTGCGTTGCTCGGAATGAAGATTGCCTCGCTGCGCTGCCTGCTCATGCTTCGGCCCGAAGGGGGTCGGCCACCACAATCAGTCCGTCATTGCCATGGCGCGCAGCGCCATGCGTTCGCGCGCTGAAAGCTTCTCGGTCGCGCTCTTGAGCTGGCCGCAGGCGGCGAGGATATCGCGCCCGCGCGGCGTACGCACCGGCGACGAATAGCCGGCGTTGAACACGTATTCGGAGAACTTCTCGATCTGCTCCCAGTCGGAGCATTCGTAGCGCGTGCCGGGCCACGGATTGAACGGAATGAGGTTGATCTTGGCCGGGATGCCCTTGAGCAACTTGACCAGCGCCTTGGCGTCGGCGAGCGAATCGTTGACGTCCTTGAGCATCACGTATTCGAAGGTGATGCGCCGCGCGTTGGTCAGACCGGGATAGTTGCGGCAGGCGTCGATGAGTTGCGCGATCGGATACTTGCGGTTGAGCGGCACGAGCTCGTTGCGCAGGTCGTCGCGCACCGCGTGCAGCGAAACTGCGAGCATCACGCCGATCTCCGCGCCGGTGCGCGCGATCCCCGGTACGACCCCCGAGGTCGAGAGCGTGATCCTGCGCTTGGAGATCGCCAGGCCCTCGCCGTCGGCGACGACGAGCAGCGCGTCGCGCACCGCCTCGAAATTATAGAGCGGCTCGCCCATGCCCATCATGACGATGTTGGTGACGAGGCGCCCGCCGTCGGTCGGCACGATCGAGCCCTCCGGCGCTGTCGCATCGCCGAACTCGGACAAGCCCGACTTCGATTCACCAGCGCGCACGTCGGGCAAGCCCGACTTGCGTGACCAGTCGCCGAGCCGGTCGCGCGCCACCATGACCTGGCCGACGATCTCGCCGGCGGTGAGGTTGCGCACCAGGCGCTGCGTGCCGGTATGGCAAAAGCTGCAATTGAGCGTGCAGCCGACCTGACTCGAGATGCACAGCGTCGCGCGCCCAGCATCGGGGATGTAGACGCATTCGACTTCGTGCGCGCGCTCGCCCGGGTGCTCTCCCGGCAGCTGCAGCAGCCACTTGCGCGTGCCGTCGACCGAGACCTGTTCGGCCACGACCTCGGGCCGCGCCAGGGTGAAATGCCGATCGAGCAAGCCGCGCAGCTCCTTCGACACGCTCGTCATCTGGTCGAATTCACGTGCGCCGCGCACGTAGAGCCAGTGCCAAATCTGCTGCACGCGCATCTTGCGCTGCCCGGCGGGCACACCGATGCCGCCAAGCGCGGCGGCCAACGCCGCGCGCGACAGCCCGACCAGCGACGGTCTGGCCGGCGGCACGTAACGTTCGAGCGGCGTCTTTTCGAGAACGCCGCCGGGCGCAAGCGCCGGGGTATCATGGTCAAGCGATGCGGTCATGGTTCTGCAGCGGTCGTCCGCGAATGGCCGGGGTCTTAGCATAGATGGGCCCAGGACGGCAGAAGCGCCATCAAAATCCGGCCCCAAGCGGACTGGGACAGCACGCTCCGGACCGCAACGCGCGCTAGCGGCAGTCCTGCGCCATGCGATCAAGCGCCTGCGACAAGCCCTTGAGCGAATAGGTGTCGGTCGACTGGGTGCCGCGGGCGGAAATGCCCTTGATCACCATGTCGGGGCTCTTGCGCATGGCCTCGATCATGCGCGCCTCTTCCGCCACGTTCTTGATCCAGGCGCCGTCATTCTGCGTGTACATGACAAACGAATTGCCGCCGACTTCGGCAGTGGCATCGGAATTGGGCTTGAGCGGATAACCGACCAGGGTCGAAACCTCGTTGCGCACGTTCTCGGCCGGTCGCGTGGTGACGAAGAAATACGTCGGATTGCGCGGACGATTGGGCGGACTCGTTTGCGTGCTTGACGGCTTGGCGAGCGCGAAGCAGACCTTGCGGCCGCCCGGCGTCGCCGCATAGGCGCCCCAGTCGCCGAATTGCCCAAGCAGTTGCGGCTGCGCCTGACCGGCCGCCGCGGCAGGAACGACCGGCGGACGCGCCGGTGCCGCCGGGCGCGTGGCGGCCGGGGCCTGCTGCGCCAGGGCGAGCGCGCCGAGCGCGATGCTCATGGCGGCGACCAGCGGTAGCATCACCAAAGAATGACAGTCCCGTATCATTGAGCCTCACGCAGAATCACCGCGGCGTCTCCACGCTGCAAAATTTGATCAGATATAAGGGGATAGCACACAAAACGACGACAATGTGAAGACGACATGACGAGCCTAGGGCCGGCCCCGTCACGAATCAACCGGGCGACATGACATGCTAAGAGGAATGTTTATCCAGCGCACAGGACGATCATGAAAGCCATCCTCTGCACCCGTTACGGGGGTCCCGACGACCTAACCTTGGGCGAACTTCCCGATCCGGTCGCCGCCGCAGGACAGGTCGTGGTGAAAGTCGCGGCCGCAGCGCTGAATTTCTTCGACACGCTGATCATCGCTGGCAAGTACCAGACCAAACCGGCATTCCCATTCTCACCAGCCGCCGAGTTCGCCGGCACGGTGGAGAGCATCGGCGCGGGCGTGACCGCCTTCGCTGTCGGCGACCGGGTGGTCGGCTTCATGGGATATGGCGCCGCGCGCCAACGCATCGCGATCGACGCCGCCCGGCTCGCCAAGCTGCCGCAAGGGCTCGAGGTCGATCGTGCCGCCGGTCTCATCGTCACCTACGGCACGACCTACTACGCGCTCAAGGACCGGGCGCAACTGCGGCCCGGCGAGACGCTCGCAGTGCTCGGCGCCGCCGGCGGGACCGGGCTCGCCGCCATCGAGCTCGGCAAGATCCTCGGCGCCCGGGTGATCGCCTGCGCCTCGTCGGACGACAAGCTCGCCTTTGCGCGCGCGCACGGCGCCGACGAGACCATCGACTATGCCCACGGCGACCTGAAAGAGGGATTGCGCCGGCTGACCGGCGGCAAGGGTGTCGACGTGATCTACGATCCGGTCGGCGGCGCCTATGCCGAACAGGCCTTGCGCTCGATCGCCTGGGAGGGCCGCTTTCTCGTCGTCGGTTTCGCCGCCGGCGACATTCCCGCGCTGCCACTCAATCTGGTGCTGCTCAAGGGCTGCGACGTGCGTGGCGTATTCTGGGGCGCGTGGACCGAACGCGACCCGGCGAGCAACCGCGCCAACATCGCCGATCTGCTGCATTGGTGCGCCAAAGGCAAGCTCTCGGCGCATGTTCACGCGGTCTACCCGCTGGAAAAGACCGCCGACGCGCTGCACGCCCTCACTGACCGCCAGGTGATGGGGAAGCTGATCGTGCGGCCGTGACCCGGTGCCGGGAAAATGCTCTAGCGTGGCGGACCCGCCAATTCCTCGTCCGCCAAGCCGCGCGCGAGCGCGCGCTTTGCGGCTTCGTGGTGCTCGGGCCGAATGTTGTCGGCGACAAGCTTGATGGCCGCTGCCAGAACCGCCGCGTCGTCGGTGAAGCCGAGGATCGGCAGCATGTCGGGCACGAAATCGAACGGCAGGACGAAATAGGCGAGTGCGCCGAGCAGCGCTGCCTGCACGCCACGCGGCGTGTCGCGATCGAAGGCACAGTAATAGGCGGCAAGCAGGTCCTCAGCGAACGGCAGCCCGGCGACGACCCGCCTCGCCTTAGTCCAGAAGCCGCCACGAACGCGCGCCTCGTCGCGCGACGCGCGACGCATGGCGCCCTCATCGAGCTCGGGGTCATTCCAGGACGCGGTGCGATCGGACGACATCGCTGCCCCTGTGTCGATTGATGGTCCCATGGACATGGGGAGCGGTAGGGTCGATCACAAGATACCGGCCCGGCAAGACAAACCCTGGCGACGGCCATATTCGGCACCTATGTCATCGCCTCCGACGTAGCCGAGCGGAGGCGTTGTCATGGGATGGTCCGTAAATATCGGGTCGATCGCCGGAACCGCGATCCGCATCCACGTCACGTTCGTCTTGTTTCTTGCCTGGATCTTCATCGCCAGCTGGGTATCGGGCGGACCGCAAGCCGCGTGGACCGGGCTCATATTCATGGTCCTGTTGTTTCTCTGCGTGCTCGCCCATGAGTTCGGGCACATCTTCACGGCGCGCGCCTTCGGCGTAGCGACCCCGGACGTGACGCTGTTGCCGATCGGCGGCGTGGCGCGGCTCGAGCGCATTCCCGAAGCACCGGCCGAGGAGCTCCTCGTCGCGATCGCCGGCCCCCTGGTCAACGTGGCGATCGCCTTCGCTCTGGTGGCTTTGTTTGACGCCGATCTCGGCACGCGCCAGATCGCCACGGTCGAGAGCACACGGATTTCCCTGGTCGACCGGCTCGCCAACGTCAATCTCTTCCTCGCCGTCTTCAATATGATTCCCGCGTTCCCGATGGACGGCGGGCGCGTGCTGCGCGCGCTGCTCGCCATCCGGCTCGGCCATCTGCGCGCGACCGAGATTGCCGCGATGATCGGCCAGTGGTTCGCCTTCGTGCTCGGTTTTGTCGGCCTGCTCTACAATCCGATCCTGATCTTCATCGCCATCTTCGTGTATCTCGCCGCCGCGTCGGAAGCGCAGCTTGTGCAGGTGCGCGCCATGTCGCGCGGCGTGCCGGTCAGTGCGGCGACGATCACCCAGTTCGCCACCCTGACCGCGGATGAACATATCGACGCCGCGATCGAAACGCTGCTGCGCACGAGCCAGAGCGAGTTCCCGGTGGTCGACGACGCCCGCCGCCCGGTCGGCCTGCTCGGCCGCAACGACCTCATCCGGACGCTCAAGCAGCGCGGCCCGGACGCACGCGTGGCGGATGCGATGACCAGCCCGATACCGACCGTCGACCACCGCAGCTGTCTCGAGGAGGCGTTTCGTATCCTGCAGGAAAAATCCGCCCCCGGCGTCGCCGTCGTCGACGCCGCCGGCCGCCTCGTCGGTCTCATCACGTCGGAAACCGTCGGCGAGATGCTGATGGTGCGCGACGCCCTGCCGCAAGGCACCCAGTTCGGCCCCTGGAGCCGGCCGGCCGGGGCTTAAGGAGCGTCCGCAGCGGGTCTTCTATTGCTGAATTCAGCACGTGGAACCGCCGGTTTGGCGGTATTAACCATCGCCGCAGTCTTGCGCGGCATTTCGTGGAACTTTCATTGCCTTCCGCTACGGTCGGCGACCTGACAGAGACTCAGGGACCTCGCGCCGTCGTGAACGGCAGGGCGGCAATTGTGTACATACGCTGGCGGGGATCGCCCGTGGAGCCGCTTGGCCCTAATGGTCTGACCGCCCGAGATTTGGTTTGCCAAATGGCGGGACAAGTCGGCCCACCAACGCGTTGAACCCGTGGGCGCGAGTTCCAAACAGATGGTTCCATCTGTTTGGGTCGCACCACGAGCATGATAGGATGATGGCATGCCGTCCGACCCATCCCATTCGGTGTCCGGCCCGAAGAAAGCATGGCTGGCGCTGCGATTCTGGAAGCCACGCAACGGCGATGCGGCAGCGCGCCGGCGGATCGTCACCCCCAAAGGTCTCGACATCGATTCGCTCGAGGAGATGGTCAACCGCCGCATGCGCCTGGTGCTGCGGCATACGTGGCTGGTTGTGACCTTCGCAACGCTTCTGATCGTCGGTCTCGTCGCTGTCACCATCTATCTGACCGCGACGCCAACGATCCTGAAGATTGCGGTCGGGCCGCGCAGCAGCGAAGACGTGAAGCTGGTGGAGAAGCTCGCGGACAAGCTTCGCCGCGAGCGCGCGCCCTTCCGTCTCGAACCGCTCATCATGGATGGTCCGGTCACCATCAAGGAAATGTCCCGCAGGCCTCAATATGATCTCGCCGTCGTCAGCAGCAGTCCCGACATGTCGCCGGATTGGCCGGTGGTGGCGATCCTGCACCAGAACGTGATGGTGCTGATGGTGCCGGCACCGGGCCTGCGCACGGCCAAGGCCGCCAAGACGGCGAACACCGCCAAGACCGCGAAGACGGCAAAGACGGCAAAGACCGCGACGACCACGAAGACGGCAAAGACCGCGAAAGCGGTCAAGATCGAGAAGATATCTGATCTCGCCGGCCACCGCGTCGGCATCGTGGCGCACAGCGAGGCCACTCCCGAGCTGCTGCGCATCGTGCTCGAGCACTACAAGGTTCCGCCCGAGAAGGTTCAAACCGTCATCGTCGAACCGGATAACCTCAAGACCGCGATCCAAGAGGGCCAGATCGACGTGGTCCTCGCCGCCGGCCCGGTCACCGGTCACGTCATCGCGCAGGCGGTGGCTGCGGCGTCGACCGACAAGAAGGGGCCCACTATCATCCCGATCGACCAGGCGGAAGCGATTGCGAAGCGCATTCCGGCCTACGACTCGGATGACATCGTTGCCGGCGCCTTTGGCGGCTCACCCCCAAGCCCGCCCGACAGCGTCACCACGCTGACCTTCCCGCAATATCTCGTCGCACGCAAAACGCTGAGCGATACTAAGATCGCCGCGTTCTCCAAGCTGCTCTACACCTCGCGCCAAGCGCTTGCGCACGAATTGCCGGGCGTCGCCAAGATCGAGTCGCCGTCGACCGATAAGGACTCGACCGTGCTCGTGCATCCTGGCACCGAAGCCTATCTCGGCGACAACCAGAAGAGCTTCTTCGACAAGTACGGCGACGACATCTTCTACGGCATGCTGATCATTCCGTTCTTCGGCTCGGCGATCGCCGCGGTCGCCGGCTATTTCCGTGCCGACAGCAGCACGCGCCGGATCCGCCTTCTGCATCGGCTCCTCCAGCTGATGAAACGCGGACGCAGCGCCGACAGCGTCGAGGCGCTCGACCAGCTTCAATCCGAGACCGACAGCATTCTCGCCAGCACGATCCAGCAGGCCGAACGCAATCAGATCGACGAGATGGGATTGATGCTGTTCACCATGGTCATCGAGCAGGCGCACAACGCCATTGCCGAGCGGCGCGCGGTCCTGCTGGCCCACCCGGCCGGCCCGCCCCACCAGTCGAACGACCGGCCGTTGGCCGACGCCGCCGAGGCGGCCGAGTAGCCCTCCGACTGGCGTTGGCCGCTTCGACGATGTCCCACCGCGGCGTGACGGAATCGCGCGTTGTCGCCATCCTGTTACGAAGTCGCGCCATCGTCGGAATCATTCTCAACGATGGAGGCCATCATGGCCGTGACCCTGCAACCGCGTATCGCCTTGACGCGCCGTCGGCTGCTCGCCGGCGCGAGTGCCACCGCGGCGATCACCACAGTCGGCGGACTTGCGCGGCCCTATCTCAGCCGCGCCGCCGACCGGCCGCTCGTCACCCACGGCGTGCAATCGGGCGACGTATCGCTCGATGGCGGAGTCGTGTGGGCGCGCGCCGACCGGCCTGCCCGCATGCTGGTCGAGGCGGCGACCACCGATAGTTTCAAGGACATACGCCGCTCGGTGTTCGTCGACGCGCTGCCAGAAACCGATTTCACCGCAAAAGCGCTGATCGAGGGCCTCCCCGCCGGCCAGGACATCTTCTATCGCATCCGCTTCCAGGACCTCGCCGCGCCGACCATCGTCGGCGAGCCGGTGGTCGGACGGTTCCGCACGGCCCCGAGCGACCGTCGTGCGATCTCCTTTGTTTGGTCGGGCGACACCGCAGGACAGGGCTGGGGCATCGACGAAGCACGGGGCGGCATGCGCACCTATGCGACCATGCTGCGCAACCGGCCGGATTTCTTCGTTCATTGCGGCGACACGATCTATGCCGACGGACCGATCGCGGCCGAGCAGAAGATGCCGGACGGTCAGATGTGGAAGAACCTCGTCACCGAGGACAAGGCCAAGCCGGCCGAGACGCTCGCCGAGTTCCGCGGCAGCTACAAATACAATCTGCTCGACCGGAACCTGCTCGCGTTCAACGCCGAAGTACCGATGCTGACGCAATGGGACGACCATGAGGTGACCAACAATTGGTGGCCAGGCGAGCCGCTGACGCGCGCCGAGCACCAGCGCAAGAAATACATCGAAAAGAACGCGCTCCTGCTCGCTGCGCGTGCGAGCCGCGCCTTTCACGAATACATGCCGATGCGCGAAACACAGGCCGAGGCCGGGCGAGTCTACCGCAAGATCTCCTATGGCCCACTGCTCGACGTCTTCATGCTCGACATGCGCAGCTACCGCGGCCCCAACGCTGAAGGCAACGACGAGAGCTACGGCCCTGCCGCGTATTTCCTCGGCCCGCAACAGGTCGCCTGGCTCAAGCGCGAGTTGCTGGCATCACGGGCAACATGGAAGGTCATCTCCGCCGACATGCCGCTCGGCCTCGTCGTGGTCTATGACGGCGACCGCAAATGGGGAGTCGAGGCGGTGGCGCAAGGCGACGGTCCGCCGCGCGGGCGCGAGCTCGAGATCGCCGACGTCCTCGCCTTCATCAAGCACGCTGGCATCCGCAACACGCTGTGGATCACCGCCGATGTGCACTACACGGCCGCGCACTACTACGACCCCAACAAGGCGCAGTTCCAGGACTTCGAGCCGTTCTGGGAATTCGTATCGGGCCCGATTCATGCCGGCACGTTCGGCCCCAACGCGCTCGACAATACGTTCGGGCCGCAGCTCGTGTACATCAAAGCGCCGACCAAGGAGCAGGGCCAGAACCTGCCGCCGAGCGATGGCCTGCAATTCTTCGGCCATGTCGCGGTCGACGGTGCCACCGAGGTGCTGACCGTCACACTCAAGGACTGGGACAACCGCGCGCTGTGGTCGACCATGCTCGAGCCGAAGATGCGGTGATGAAGGGAACGCGTGTCGACGCGGACGAGCGCTGACCGGCGCTGGAGCGCGTCCTCGCCACGTCGCATTGGAAGCGCTCTCGCTTGTTGAGCTGGTCGCTTTTCTGCGCAAAACCGGTGCCCACCCCGGATCAAGCCGTGGGCAGGCCGTTTGCGGAAAATGCTCTAGTCTAGTCAGGCTGCCCCAGCATCCGGAAGATTTCGTCCAGCTGCGGGCTGATCGGCAGGTTGAGCGTCTCGCCGGTCGGCAACCGGCGCAGAAACCACTTGTTGTAGAGCTCGGCGAGCCGCCGCTCGCCCGCCATACGCGCGAATGCCCGTTCGACCACCTCGGCGAAGGCGGGATCGTCGCGGCGATAGGCAAGCCCATAGGGATCGTAAGAGAGAAATTCGCCTACCACTTTGAGATCGCTGCCGTTCTTGGCGGTCGCGATGAAGCCGTAGAGCAGCACATCGTCGGTGGCGAAGGCGTCCGCCTTGCCGGAGACCAGCGTCTCGAGCGACTGGGCGTGATCGCGGGCGGTGACGAACGTGATACCGAGCTTCTGCTTGTCGGAGAGCGTGCGCAGCGCCGCCTCGTTGGTGGTCCCGGCGGTCACCACGACGGTCTTGCCGGCGAGATCGCGGTAGGAGCCGAGCGTCGAAGACTTCGCCACCATCAGCTTGGTGCCGGCGACGAAGAAGATCGGTGAGAACGCCACCTCCCTGCGGCGCTGGACGTTGGCGGTGGTCGACCCGCATTCTAGATCGATCGCACCCGACGCCACTTTTTGCAGGCGGTCCGCGGGCGTAACCGGGACAAAGGCGATCTTGATCTCCATGCCGTCGAGCTCGCTCGACGCTTCCTCGACGATCTCGCGACATAGGTCGATGGCGTAGCCGATCGGCTGTTGCCGGCGATTGAGATAGGAAAACGGCAACGAGCTTTCGCGATAGCCGAGCGTGATCGTGCCGCTGTCCCTGACCTTCTTGAGCGTACCGGAGAGCGCGCCGACCGCGGGCTCCTGCGCTCCCGCGCACGTCACGACCGCCAGGACCGCAGCGGCTGCGAGCACAAGAACGGGCAACGACAACATGACGCGCCTCACGCAACCTGCGGCTTGAGCGCTGCCTCCGGCGCGACCTCATGCACCTTCTCGCCCTCCCATTTCGCGATCACGGCAGTGGCCAGCGTGTTGCCGATCACGTTGGTGGCGGAACGGCCCATGTCGAGGAACTGGTCGATGCCGATGATCAGCAGCAGGCCCGCTTCCGGAATGTTGAAGCTGGCCAGGGTCGCGGCAATGACGACGAGCGAGGCGCGCGGCACGCCCGCCATGCCCTTGCTGGTGAGCATCAGCAACAGCAGCATGGTGATCTGCTGGCCGAACGGCAATTCGATGTTGTAGGCCTGCGCGATGAACAACGTCGCGAACGTGCAGTACATCATCGAACCGTCGAGATTGAACGAATAGCCCATCGGTAGGACGAAGCTGATGATTTTCTTGCTGATGGGAAACTTCTCCAGCTGCTCCATCGTCTTGGGATAGGCCGCCTCGCTGCTCGCCGTGCTGAACGCGAGCAGGAAAGGCTCGCGCACCAGATTGACGAGGCGCCACGTGTGGTTCCCGAAGATCAGGAAGCCGACGAGGATCAGCAGGCCCCACAGCACCGCGAGCCCGAAATAGAATTCGAGCACGAACTTGCCGTAGGTCACCAGGATGCCAAGACCCTGCGTGGTCACGATGGCAGCCATCGACGCGAACACCGCGATCGGCGCGAGGGCCATGATGTAGCCGGTGATCGTCAGGATCACGTGCGAGAGCTGCTCGATCCCTTCGACCAGCTTGTGGGCGCGTTCGCCCAATGCGGCGCAAGCGACGCCGAAGAACAGCGAAAATACCACGATTTGCAGGATCTCGTTGGTCGCCATCGCCTCGACGATCGAGCGCGGGACGAGATGCGCGACGAACTCCTTCATCGACAGCGAGGCGACCTTGAGATTGGTCGAGGCCTGTGCATCGGGCAGCGGCAGGTTGAGGTCGTCACCCGGCCGCAGGACGTTGACCAGGATCATGCCCACCACCAGCGACACCAGCGAGGCGGCGACGAACCACAACATTGCCTTGGCGCCGATGCGGCCGACCGCCTTGGTGTCGCCCATGTGCGCAACGCCGACGACCAGCGTCGAGAACACCAGTGGGGCGATGATCATCTTGATCAGGCGCAGGAAGATGTCGGTCATGAGCGAGATATAGTCGGCGATGGTTTTGGCAGTTTTGGGATCCGGCCATAGGGTGTGGCAGGCGTAACCGACCAGGATACCGAGCACCATACCGACGAGAATGATCGTCGTGAGCTTCGAGCGCATGCGCCGCCTCCAACCGACCGAAGCACCAGCATAGCAGAAAATTCGCTGGCCGCGGTGCCGATGAGCGGCGGACGATGTGCGCGACGCGGCCCGCCTGGCCGCCATCGGTCGGGACTCGCCGGGCCGGCCGGTGGCATGGGCCAACACATCTTTACTGTATGGGGCGCTGTGATCCTTTGTTATTGCCTCGCGGCCGATCCTGACTATATTCCGCGGCGAATTACCCGGGTCCGTAAGCACGACCGCCGTGATCGAGCGAGGCTCGGCCGCGGGCCTGTAAACCTTTGGACCAACATTCGATTCGGCTGTTGGGTCGCAGCCGCTGGAACCTGCATGAACCTTCGCAACGTCGCCATCATCGCCCACGTCGACCACGGCAAGACCACACTGGTCGACCGGCTGCTGCAGCAATCGGGGGCTTTCCGCGAGAACCAGCGCGTGGCCGAGCGTGCGCTCGACTCCAACGATCTCGAACGCGAGCGCGGCATCACCATTCTCGCCAAGGCGACGTCGATCGACTGGAAGGATACCCGCATCAATATTGTCGACACGCCCGGCCACGCCGATTTCGGCGGCGAGGTCGAACGCATTCTCAACATGGTCGACGGTGCCATCGTGCTGGTCGACGCCGCCGAAGGCCCGCTGCCGCAGACCAAGTTCGTCGTGTCGAAAGCGCTCAAGGTCAGATTGAAGCCGATTGTGGTTATCAACAAGGTCGACCGCGGCGACGCACGGCCCTCGCAGGTCGCCGGCGAGGTGTTCGACCTGTTCCATGCGCTCGACGCGAGCGAAGAGCAGCTCGATTTTCCAGTTCTCTACGGTTCAGCCAAGCAGGGCTGGATGGCGCCGGCGCCGGAAGGTCCGAAGGACCAGGGCATGAAGCCGCTGTTCGACTTGATCATCCGTCATGTGGCGCCGCCGGCGGTCGAAGACGGACCGTTCCGCATGCTCGGCACGATACTTGAGGCCAACCCCTATCTCGGCCGTCTCGTCACCGGGCGAATTACCTCGGGCATCATCAAGCCGAACCAACCGGCCAAGGTCCTCGACCGCAACGGCAAGCTGATCGAGCAAGGCCGCATCTCCAAGGTGCTCGCGTTTCGCGGCCTCGAACGTCAGGCGATCGAGGAAGCGACGGCGGGCGATATCGTGTCGATCGCCGGCCTGCCGGAGGCGACGGTGTCGCACACGATCTGTGCGCCCGAGGTCGAAATCCCCCTCCCCGCACAGCCGATCGATCCGCCGACGCTGGCGATGACCTTCCGCGTCAACGATTCCCCGCTCGCCGGCACCGAAGGCGATAAGGTGACCGGGCGCATGATCCGCGACCGCCTCTTTCGCGAAGCCGAGGGCAACGTCGCGCTGCGCGTATCCGAATCGACCGAGAAGGATTCGGTCGAGGTCGCCGGCCGCGGCGAGCTGCAGCTCGGCATCCTGATCGAGACCATGCGGCGCGAAGGTTTCGAACTCTCGGTGTCGCGGCCCAAAGTGCTGTTCGAGCGTAACCCCGCCACCGGCGAGATCAGCGAGCCGATCGAAGAAGTCGTCATCGACGTCGACGAAGGCTTCTCCGGCGTGGTCGTGCAGAAGATGTCGGAACGCAAGGGCGAGCTGATCGAGATGCGGCCCTCGGGCGGGGGACGCGTACGGCTTGTGTTCTACGCGCCGACCCGCGGCCTGATCGGCTATCAGGGCGAATTGCTGACCGATAGCCGCGGCACCGCGATCATGAACCGCCTGTTCCACGCATACGCACCCTACAAGGGCGAGATCACGGGCCGCCGCACCGGCGTGCTGATTTCGACCGACGCCGGCGAGGCGGTCGCCTATGCGCTGTGGAATCTCGAGGATCGCGGTCCGATGATGATCGAGCCGGGCTGGAAGGTCTATCGCGGCATGATCGTGGGCGAGCACACGCGCGACAACGATCTCGAAGTCAACGTGCTCAAGGGCAAGAAGCTCACCAATATCCGCACCACCTCGAAGGACGAGGCGGTGCGGCTCACCCCGCCGATCCGCATGACGCTGGAAAAAGCGCTCGCCTATATTTCCGACGAAGAACTGGTCGAGGTGACGCCGAAATCGATCCGGCTGCGCAAGAAGATCCTCGACCCCAACGACCGCAAGAAAGAAGAGCGTCGCAAGGAAGCGGAGAAAGTCTAGAGCGCGTTCCAGCCCATTGAATCGGCAATCTGAATTCCTCAGTTGGTCGCAGTTTCTGCGCAGAACAGCTAGCC